>Ga0172368_10007651_pt1 | contig 11213 bp, 10 predicted proteins | sample Lak11m_FD_114540 | JGI IMG/M metagenome (GOLD analysis project Ga0172368, IMG submission 114540) | Freshwater microbial communities from Kabuno Bay, South-Kivu, Congo - kab_022012_11m | ecosystem: Environmental > Aquatic > Freshwater > Lake | place: Democratic Republic of the Congo: South-Kivu...
CAGTGCCTGCACCTTCATTCCCGCGAAGGCGGGAATCCAGTCCGGAGCAAAGTACCCTATTCCCGCATACTGGATTCCCGCCTTTGCGGGAATGACGGTGGACATCGGGCCGTGAACGGTTACCCGAAACGGTAGACGAGGCGTTCCCAAGAAGTCAACCCGGATGCGCCACCCACCTGCTCGGACAGCGGCAAGGTTCCGAAAGAACGGCATATAGAAGAACCCAAGCGCTGTAGACGCTCAACAAGCCGTCAAGAACATCCCCCGGCGCGGCGCGCCTCTGAGTCTATTTCTTCAACGCAGAAAATGCAGATTGTGATCTCTGCAAGGATGAACGAGCACAAAAGCAGTTCTAAGCGGTATGCGGTGTTCGTCCGCAGCATTTCTTGTATTTCAACGGCTCTCCGTCTTGGCTGGCACGGCCACACGGACATGGCTCGTTGGGCCCTGGACGGACATTTCCCATTTGTCTGGCCATGGCCACATAGTCAATCTGGCTCACGGATGGAGATCTGAAGGAAACACACGTTTTGCCGTCCACATTGGTGACCGCAAAGTCGCCCTGTGAGATGATGTCCATGCCAATGAGGGCGCCGATGCCATGGCCGACAGCGTCCATTTGGGGCGCAAAGATGCCAACAACGTCCACCCGGCTGGGCAGACCCACGTTAATGAGGTAGATGCTGGTTTCCTTGGGGCCGCCCGCGGTATTTATGACGGTTGCGGAAACCGGGGCCAAATGCAGGGCGTCAACGACAGCTTGGGTGATATTGGTGTTGGTGGCGCCGGTGTCCCAAATGGCCCGAGTCTGGAATTCCGGTAGAGCCGGGGAAATCTTCGGATCGAAATAGGGGGAAATCCAAACGTCCGTCACGATTTGATTGCAGCGGCCCGCGTAGGTTTGGGTGAAGGCCCTGAATGGGGGACGGACTGGATTTACACGCATGTTATGGCAAACCCCGGAGTCACAATCGTACTGGTATACGCTTCGGGACCGGGCTTGCATAACTGAAGCATGAAGTTGCCCAATCCGAATTCTTCCACGCCCGCGGCGTAGGCGTCCCCGATTGTGGGGTAGGCGCCAAAGACGTGTTCGCCGACCAGCACCAGGTATTGGTCCCGGTACAGGTGGACGAGTTCGTCTTGGTGGGCAATGAAGTATTCGAGTTCTTGGTGAAACTTGGTCATAGCCACTGTTCCGTTTCCTTCATTGTACCACAGCTTTTTGCGACTCGCCACCGTCCAGGCCGTCGCCGACTATCCATTCGGAAGTCATGAGTGCGGTATCAATCGCAAAGCGCAGCTTTGGGGCCAATGGCGTCCTCAAATGCAATTTGGGGACGAGAAACGCTTTGCTGCGCTTCGGGTGGATCGGCGCGGCCTTTGCTGCGCGGACTGCAGCCCGCCACTCTTCGCTACACTACGCTCCAGCCAATCCTTTGCAAGGGACAAAGTAACAAAGTGGGCAAAGGGCAATTTACCTGGCAAGGCGGAACCCCAAGTCGTCGCCCGCGGCCGACGGGTAGCTGTCGTTACTGTACGCGGAACGACAGCCGTAGCCGCCGCCGTTGTACCCGCTACCGCCCCGAAAAACGCGGGTCGAGCCCGATGCCGGTCCCGTAGGATCGCTCATGCTCACGCTCGGATACGGCCCGCACCAGTCCTGCACCCACTCCCACACGTTTCCGCTCATATCATAGAGTCCAAACGCATTCGGGAGCTTTCCGCCCACAACGTGCGTCTGGTAGTCACTGTTGGCGTAGTACCAAGCGTAATCGCCAATCGCCGTGTAGTCCGGGTCATCGCCCCAGTAGAAGCGGGTTGCGGTACCGGCGCGGGCGGCGTATTCCCACTCCGCCTCGCTCGGCAAGCGGAAGGTCTTACCCGTCGCCGCGTTCAACGTTGGCAAGAATGAACCCGTGATGTCGTCCCACGACACTTCCTCCACCGGTCGGTTGCCCGCGTCCGCGCCCTCGCCTTCCCCGTGGCCACCCTGGAACCACGAGGGATTGTCATTCATCACCGCCTTCCATTGCGCCTGCGTCAACTCGTATTTCGCCATCCAGAAACCAGAAGTCAGCGTCACCTGATGCTGCGGGTATTCATCTTCCCAACGGTCCTGCTCGTCTACATACGCGCCCATCATGAACGTCCCCGCCGGTATCCGCACCATTTCGAGCGGGACATTCCCGGGCAGCATAATAGTCTCGGTCTTGCCCGGCGTGGCTTCCCCTTCCGCTGGATGAACAGCTTCGCCTTCGCCCTCCGTTGGCTGACCGGTTTCACCTTCCTGCACCTGTTCGCCCTCGTCGCCCGTGCCCGGCGGCGTGACCGGACAGCCCGAAAACGCCGCTAACGCCAGCGCCGACACCGCGAACAGAAAGACCACCGTTCCATACCTGAACCCAATACGCATGACCTGACTCCCTTTCGTCTGTTTCGCACCACTCGGCGAGTAGTGGGGAACGCCCCCCCGTACTCCTCTTGGCGCGGAGACCGCATGGCGCGCGTTATGACACGTCGCCGAGATTGCTATGAGAATAGTGGCCCCTCCCCCAAATGGCAAGCGTTTCCACACAACCCGCCGATGGTCCTACGATGCTCTTGCGGTAGTCTTTGAAAGCAGTTTCACGCGCACGTCGGGCTGCGCTTTCACCCAATCGAGCAGCTCGTCCAGTTTGTCGAAGGTCATCGAGCCGAGCTTGTCGTTGTACTCGATGAAATCATAGGCATGCAGCAAGACGGCGGCCACCGGCTTCTTCCCGCCGCTCTTGCGGAGTTGTTCGACTCGTTCTTTGAGGGACTTGAGCGCCGTGTCGCCGCCGCGAAACTTGAGGGTCGACCCGCGCGCCTCGGCGCCGGGCATGCCGCCTGCCGAGAACCCCTTGAATCCGCAGGTATCCGCCGCGCGAAGCGTGTTGGCGTCATAGGTGTTCCATGGCGGGATGAAAAGAAGCACGCGGCGTCCGATGGTCTTTTCCAACAGCGTCTTGCCGCAACGCATCCGGTCCACTTGCTCCTGGAAGGGGAGGCCCGAGAATTCCGAGGAGGGCTGGCCGGGCGCGAGAGCGTTTTCCTGATGCGAGAAACCGTGCTGCGCTACCTCCAACAAGCCGGTCTTCACCGCGTCCTTCAGAAACTTCCTTGACTCCTCCGTTGCGTTGGCGGACAATCCCTCGCGCGAATACTTCCCGCTATAGGGGATGACCGCGGCGGTGATGGGCGTCCGGTGCGCGAGGAACGTGTTCAAGATACGGATGCCGGGCTGGGCGGTTCCCATGGCCCAGTAGTCGTCGAAACGAAAGGCGACGGTAATATGCTTGCCTGCGGCGGCGTGGGCGCCGAGGGCAACGGTCATCGAGAGGAGTCCAAGCAATAGGCTTTTCCAATAACGCACGAAGGGGTTCCTTTTCATAGTTTTGGGATCTCAGAGACCGCGTATCCATTCGCCGCCGATGCAGCGGACCACTTCCCGCCGTATTCCGCGAGGGCCGGCCTCGACAAGCACATAGTGGTGGACTTGGGCCCCTTGGGGCAGTTCTTTGCACAACGGCGCGCCGGCGCCCGCCGTGAGCGTGTAACGGACGCCTTCGACTTCTTTCGTGGCATACCCGTGGATATGGGCCATGAATACTTCGGTGACCTGCTGGCGCGTCATGAGCGTCCGGAATTCGTTTTCGCGCTTCTTGAATCCGCGCCGCCTTGATCCCGTCACAACGCCCTCTTCAAAGAAAGCCGGGGGGATATGGATAAACACAAACTTGTATTGAATCGGCGATTTCGCGAGTTCCCGCTCCAGATAGGCGAGATCGTCCTCGGTCATCCGTTTGCGTTTGCTATTGTTCACCCCCACGAAACGGCAACATCCATAGTCGAAGGAGAACTGCTCCTCGCCCAGCAGAGCGCGGTAGGCGGCGAAGTCGTTTCGGGCGCCCCGGTCGTGGTTCCCCGGCACACTGAAGATGGGAACGGGGTCCATGATCTCGAGCAGCGGCGCATAGCGCTTTATGAATTCGCGCGCCGTGCCAAACCGGACTAAATCGCCCGTGTTGAACATGAACACCGGGTCTTCCGTCTTCACCTGCTTGTGAATGGCCAAGGGAACCTGTATCGCATTGCGGTTGTCTCCGAGCACCACAAAACGGCAGGGCTTGCCGGATTCGAGGGCCGCAATGCGTTTCGAGAGGTGGTACTTCCCGCCGTAGGCCGCCAATTGGCGTAGTCCCGCGTGGGCCAGCGCGTAACGCAATCCGCTTAGCGCACCCAGCAGCGCCGCCAGCAGCGCCACGCAGAACAGCGTTACGACAAAACCATATTGGACGCCCGCGAGTACCGCCAGCAGGATTGCCACCAGCAAGGCTAGTTTCTTCTTGCGTATCACTCTAAACTCCGGTGGTATTCTTTCACAGTTCGTAACGCAGGCGTCCCGCCTGCTACGCATGCAGGCGAGACGCCTGCGTTACGGTGTATGTGGATACTCGTCATATGGAGAACGACCGGTACCATTCGGGCCAGGCCTCCTGTAGAGCGCGTTGGTTCGCCTGGGGATCGCCTCGGCGATAGATCTGGAAATTGGTGGGCGCATCGCTCAAGTGAAACTCGAATTGCCCATCGTCCCGCGCTTGGATACGGCAGAACTTCAACTCGTTCGGCAATACTGTATCGGAGGGGACCACATCCCGCGCGGGGACGATGCGGTGCTGCCCATCGGCGCGCCGGATCAAGCGCAAACCGGCCGCCTGCATCCACACCGCGGTTTCCCATACGTGATGCGGATTCGCGGCCATGCGGTCCAATACTTCGGCGGGCGCGGGTTCGTCGAGCACGTTCAGAAAGTCGGTTCGGTTGGACGCGCCGAAGGCGTAGGCCAGATAGCGTTGCAACGGGGGCGCCCACTGGCGCACGCGCGCCAGGTTTTCCATTCGCCAATAGGTGTTGTGCGGCCCGAGGTCCACCGCGCTGCGTTCCGTGGCGCAGGGATAGATCGCGCAGTTCAAATCCGAACGAAGCAGCCGCACAAAGGCATGCGGATCGAGTTGCACGTTCCACTCGAGGCAACCCAGCGGCGCGCCGCCGATGCAGAGATGCGCGCATCGCACTTTGCGGCGCAGCAGTTTGGGTTCGCGGTTGTAGGCCACGGCTAAGGGCCGCGTCGAACCGAAGGATAGAACATCGACGGGGGTATCGGATTCGCGGAGCACCTTGAGTATCAGATCGACGCCCGTCTGCTGGAACGCGGGGGCATCGCGCATTTCGTCTTCGGGATGGCGCATGGCAGTGAAAGGCCCCACGGCCGCCGGCACGTTGCGTCCGAACAGGGCGTTGAGCTGCGTCACCGGAATGAAACCCGGATCGCGGCCGCCGCGGGGATCATCATAGGAATGGTTCGTCTCATTGACAAACGGGTGGCGGTACCGATCCGTGACATCGAGAATGACCGCCATGAGAGCGATTCCGGGCAAGGCATAGGCCGCGATCAGATCGACATTATCGCCCACGTCTTGCGAGGGATGATACAAGTCGGTGATGTCGATGATTGGAACGCGGCCATCGCGTTTGGGTTGGATATTGGGCTGCCCGGAAGCCGCCGTGGCCGCACCGAGCGCCGCCGCAACCCCGCCGAGAAACGTTCTTCGTCCACACCGCGCCATAATCATCGTCCCCTACGCAGGAATCACGGTGCGCAAGTGCATGCTCTTCAGCCGGGTCATGCGCAAGAGGCCATAGCGCGACAAGGTGGCCCCGCGCCCGGTGTCCTTCACGCCGCACCACGGCAAGGCCGGGTCCAGATAATCGCAACGATTCATAAAGAAGGTACCCGTTTCGATCTGCGCGCCCATGCGCATGGCCCGGTCCACGTCCGCGGTCCAAATCGAGGCCGTGAGGCCGTAGGCGCTGTCGTTCATCAACCGGATCGCTTCTTCGTCCCCGGACACCGGCAAAATGCCCACCACCGTTCCGAAACTCTCTTCCTGCATCAGCGACGAGTCCTGCGGGGCATCGGCCACCACGGCGGGCGCATGGAACCAGCCGCTTCCGGGTCTTGAGAAATCGGATGGAGATACCACCAATCGCCCGCCTTCATTGATCGCGGCCTTGATCTGCGCTTCGAGGAACGGCGGGGCGCTGCGCGCGGCCAAGGGTCCGATCGTGGTGGCGGCCTCCATCGGGTTGCCCAAGGTATATTCGCGCGTCTTGGCGGCAAACGCCTCGACGAACTCGTTGTAGATGGGTTGCTCGACGTAGATGCGCTCGACGGCGCAGCAGGACTGTCCGGCGTTATAGAACGCGCCATCCACGCAGTTGTCCACCGCCCAACGGAAATCGGCATCGGCGCACACATAGGCCGGGTCTTTTCCGCCCAATTCGAGGCCCACGTCGATGAAGCGGTCCGCGGCGGATCGGTTCACTTCGCGTCCGCCTTGCACGGACCCGGTGAAGGCGACATGAGCCACGCCGGGATGCTGGATGATGGCTTCCGTAACCGCGTGGTCCGCGATGACGGCCTGGACCAGTCCTTCGGGCGCGCCCGCCTTGCGGAAGGCGTCCTCGAAGGCCTGCGCACACAAGGGGGTTTTGCTGCTGTGTTTAATGATCACCGCATTGCCCGCGAGCACCGCCGGGACGACCGCGTTGACCGCGATGAGCAACGGGTAATTCCAGGCGGCGATGTCGAAAACGACGCCCAGGGGTTCGTGGCGGATATAGCGCTGGAATCCGGGTTTCTCGGGAAGCCACTCGTCGGCCAAGGCGGCTTCCGCAATCGAGGTCATGTAGTTGGCGCGCTCGATAAGGCCGCCGACTTCGTTCCGCGCCTGTTGGAGCGGCTTGCCCATCTGCGCGGTGATTTCCATGGCCACGTTTTCGCGCATGTCTTCGAAGGCCTCGGCAAAATGCGCGCACAGGGCGATCCGCTCGGCCATGCCCGTGCCGCGCCAGCCGCTGTATGCGCGCTGTGCGCGGTAAACCAGAGCGTCCACTTCCTTCGCGTCCATCAGCGGCAACGAGAAGGCGGTTTCTTCGGTAAACGGATTGATGACGTTCAGTTCTTTGGCGGACATAGGAATCCCTTTCCACGCGGCAGGCGGATACTATAGCACGGCAGCGTCCCGTGACGCATGAAAACAAAGAGAAACACCGTTCCAATGATGCTGGAAGATTCAAAGTTCATTGTTCGCAAGAAACTCATCCGATGGATGTGGAACGCTTTCTATGGCCTTGATTCCAAGGGGGAGAAATTTCTTTTTGCGCGGCAAGATATCGAAGGAGTGCGCGTTTTTTCGGATAAGGGCATGAAGGAAGAAGTACTGAAAATCAGAAGCCGGCACGTTCCCGGCCGCATGGGCGACTTCGCCATAACCGATACGGCGGCAGGAGAGTTTCTCGGCGCATTTGCTGCAAAGAAATCGGGAAGCCGTACGCTGTCGGACTGGGCCATTCTGAATGCCGAAGGCCAAGATATTGGCTCAGTAACAATGACCAACAAAACATTTGGAGTGATGCATCGAATTCTGGCGAATCGGGTTCCCCTACGATATACGGTTCTGGTGAGGGGAGCCCCGGTTTGCGAGTATTGTCAACGTAGTTCCGCCATCCCGCGAAGGATGGAAATTTCCTTCTCGCGGGAAACAAACGATCCGGAGCTGAAACTACTGACTCTGGCGGGCGCGATACTCCTCGGTAATCTCGACTACTCGCTCAACGGGTGTCTTTTCCCATTTTGGTTTCCATGGTAGCCGTAAAGGCGGGTTTCGCTTCGCTTCACCCATCCTATACTATGGCTGATATTACACTGGTTCACCGGAGCGGCTCGATCCACAACAACGTACGGTAGCCATGCCGGCAAGGAATGCGCGCCAATAGCGGCGCGATCAACCGCAGCATCGCTTGAAACACCGCGTTGCCACGGCCCGGCCAGTTGCACATCAGCGCGCGCCACATCCAAATCCAAAGCGGCAATGGCGCGTTTTGCGTTGTCCGCACGGAGTGCGTGGATCCGGCGGCCTGCGCGAATTGCGCCATAAGGACAGCGGATTCCGGGAGGCCGTGGGCCGCGTGTTCGTCGAGCCAGGGAATCGTTCGTCCCGTCAGCGCTTGATATTCCTTCTGGACGCGTTCCTCGGCGGCGCGCGATGCGGCTCCGCTCGGGAAACCCACCACGGCCATGCCGTCCGGCTTGAGCGCGCGCAGAATTTCGCGCGCCGCCAACGAGCGTTGCGCTTCCGGGATGTGCTCGAAGGTGTCCATGCACACGCAGAGATCGAAGGAGGCGTCCGCAAAAGGCAGCATCGCGGCGTCGCCTTGGACCGGCGCGGCCTGTTGCGCGGCGCGCGCAGCAATGAGGTGCGGCCGCGAAAGATCCAGCGCAGCCACGCGTACCGGAAAGAAGCGCGAGAAACCGTTCTCGTTCGCGCCGATCTCGAGAACGCGCGGGTTTTCGCGTTCGTGTCCGCGCAGCGCCCGCGCCACCGGCGCGTAGCGCATGGCCCAATCGGGTTAGCCGCGCCCGTCTTTTTCGGCGTATCGGCGCAGGCATTGGGCGAGGCGTTCAAACATGGCGCGCCCTCCGGGTCAATAGCGCGAACCCCGGCGCCCGTTTGAACTGGAGCGTCTCCATAAGGAAGTCCGCATCGAATCGGTCGAGAAAGGGGAGCCGTCCAAGCAGCAACCCATAGGACGCGCCGAGTACAAGAGCGGCGAGGGCGGCGCCGGCCGCGTTGGGCGCGAGTCCGGTTTCGCCGCGCAGCGCGTATTGTATCGCCACGCACACCGCGCCGCCGGGCAGCGAGGCGCAACAGGGCCAGAGCAGGCAGACCTTGAACAACGCGCCCAAGGGCACTTGCAGCAAACGCCGGGTCATGTGAAAGAACCACAGGGTCGAGACCGCCATCCCCGCCGAAGTGCCGATCGGGATTCCGTAGAAACCGATGGCCCAGGCCGCGGCAATTGTCAACACGATGTTGACCGCCATCGAGATCAAGCCCGCGTACATTTGCACGTCGGCGCGTCCTTTGCCCAATACGACGCTGACCCCGGGCGCGGGCAAGAGATTGAACAGATAGCCCACCACGAGGATCCGCAGCACCCACGCCGCCTGATGCGCCTCGGGCTGCGCGCCCGCCAGAACGCGGATCAGCATGTCCGCGCCGCCCATGAAATAGACGGCCATCGGAACGGCGGTGGCGGCCATGTACTTGGTCGAGCGAAGATACAATTCCCGCAGCCGGTCTTCTTCCCCTCGCGCGTCAAGATCGGACACGGCGGGCACCATGGCGCTCACGAGCAGGCCCGGCAATTGCCGCATCTTCGCGGCCACCGACTCGGCAACGGCATACATGCCGACCGGGCCGGTCTGTCCGAAGCGCGACAAAGCCCACACCACCGCGCGGTCCGTCTGGAAGTTCACCACATTGGCCAGCCGCGCCACCTGCGCGCGCCAGCCGAAATGGAACAGTTGCCCGAAGGTGTACCGGTCGGTCCATTGCGGGCCGATACGCAGGTCCGGCACGAGATAGAGCGCCACCGCCACGCCGCTCACGGCCTGGAAGACGAATGCCACATAGGCTGCGTAAAGCAATCCGGCCACGCCGTGGCCCGAGGCAAGGAAGAACACCGTGGCCCCGGCCTTCACCATCGAACCGGCGGCGGCCACGGCATTGCCGAGTCCCATGCGTTGCAACCCCACGGGCACGGCGGCAAACGGCGCGAGGCCGTTGTTCGCCGCAAAGAGAATGAGCGCGCCGCGAAACAGAAACCGGAGTTCCCCGGCGTCGAAACCGGACGCGGCGGGGCCGCTGCGCAAGGCCAGGATAGCGGCCAGCACCGCGTCGATGCAGAACCAGCCGAGTCCCACCATGAGCGCGCCCAAGGCCGCATAGAAGAAGAATCCGGCGCTGACGACGGCGGAAATGCCCCGGCCGGTGGGGTCGGATGCGGCGCGTTCGGCGATGTACTTGCTGAACCCGCTTCCCACGCCCACATCGAAGAGGGCGGCATACCCGGTAAAGACGGCCACGAGCGACCACAGCCCCCAACCCGTGTCTCCGACGACGCGCAGGGCATAGGCCATCAGAACCAGACCGAGCAGGGCTTCCCAAACCCGGCCTAGCGCGTTGAACACGGTGTTGCGCGCCAGCGTATCGCGCAGGGGACGCAATGTAGGCTTACTCATGCCGCACCTCGATAATATCGACCCGTTCCGGGGGCGCGCCACGGACGCCGGGCGTCTCCAACGCGGCCAGCAACCGGAAATGCGCGGCATCCTTCTCCCAGGCGTCGATCATGGGGCCTACATCGTCCGCGATGGCGCCCGACGCGCGCACGAAATCTTTCGGGTAGAGGATATACCGGATGTCCTGCGCATGCAGCCATTCCCGCTGTTTTTCCATCGGCTCGGCGGCGATGCGTTTGAGCGCCCAATGATTTTGAAACGTCTTCCGGTCCCGCATGAAATACGTGCGCTGGTCCAACGACAGCAGGGTTCCTTCGCGCGGCAATTGCTGTTCCACATATTGGAAAGCGGGGTATCGCTCGACGCGCCGCGCGAGATAGGTTTCGCGCTCTTCGAGGCCGAGGGCGGCGCGCGCTTTGAATTGAACCGCGGCGGCATGCACGCCCAGCCCCGCAGCGAAAGACACGATTAGCAGCGCGGCGGCAACGATGCGGGGTCCCTTGGACAATCGCTGTTCCATCAAAGCCGCCACGGCCATCATTGGCACGAAGAACGGCAACAGGTACCGGGACAAACGCTGGAAGGCATAGAAGCAGACCAGCCCCACACCGGTATACGCGCCCAGCGCCCGGCAACGCGGTCCGCCCAGGACCAATCCCGGCACACCCAAGATCAACACCAACAGGCCCGGCGATTTGGTCCAACCGTCATAGCGGCCGGGGTGCATGATGATGTCCCAGGGAAACCGCACGAGGCCCCACAGGCCCGAACCGCCACTGCGCACCACGGAACCATGCGCCTCCGCGCCCGTCACGGCGATGTGATCGATGCCGTGGGCCGGAAAGACCCCCAGCAAGAGCGGAAAGACCGGGTTTCCCGTGGCCCAGGCGCTGTACAGCAACCACGGCACCGCGCTCATCGCCGCCACGCAACAGAAAAGCAGTCCGGCGCGCAGGCGGCATTCGCGGGCGTTGCTCCCCACGGCAACGAGTAACAAGACCGCCGCCAGGTAGCCCGTATGGCGGATGCCGCACGCGGCCCC
>Ga0172368_10007652_pt1 | contig 11212 bp, 8 predicted proteins | sample Lak11m_FD_114540 | JGI IMG/M metagenome (GOLD analysis project Ga0172368, IMG submission 114540) | Freshwater microbial communities from Kabuno Bay, South-Kivu, Congo - kab_022012_11m | ecosystem: Environmental > Aquatic > Freshwater > Lake | place: Democratic Republic of the Congo: South-Kivu...
GAGATGTGAGTGGCGATGAGGATACGGTGGGCGGAGGAAATTAAGTTTCGGGCGGTGGTCATCTCAAAGGTAATTGGTTATTAGTAATTAGTAATTAATGAAGGCTGCATTGCCAATTACTAATTACTATTTACTTGTTACTTTTTCTTTTAACCCATCCAAGATATGCGAAATCTTCTCGGCATGATCGGGCGCGTGATCCCAATGAAAGACGAGTTGCGGCGCGTGGCGTAATTGTACGCGTGTGGCGATCTCGCGTCGAATGAATTTCTTCGCGCCCTCAAAGGCTTTCAATACATCCTCCTCGGCGCTGTTGCCGTCGGGGCGGCAGACCCAGATGTTAGCATACGCCAATTCACGATCCACGTTCACGTCGGTGATGGTCACCAATTTAAGTCGCGGGTCAGAGAGTTCGCGCAAGAGCAAGTCGCTTATCTCGGCGCGAATACGATCCGCCACACGTTTTTGGCGAACTGCGTTAGCCATTACTCCACTTCTTTCTGTTGCTTAACATAGAACTCGATGATGTCGCCCGTGCGGAACGATTCGAATCCGTCCACGCCGATGCCGCACTCAAACCCTTGCTTCACTTCGCGCACGTCGTCCTTCTCATGTTTGAGCGAACTGACTTTACCCTCAAACAATTTTTGACCGCCGCGCATTACTTTCACCGTAGCATTACGTTTCAACTCGCCATCACGCACGTACGATCCAGCGATGTTGCCGATCTTGGGGATGCGGAACACGGCGCGCACTTCGGCTTTGCCGATCAACACATCTTCGTATTCGGGTTCGAGCATACCCTTGAGAGCTTTTTCTACGTCTTCGGTCAGGCGATAGATCACATCATACAACCGGATGGATACGCCGTTCTTCTCGGCGAGACGGATCGCCGCCGCGTCGGCTTGCACGGCGAAGCCGACGATGATCGCTTTGGACGCCGTCGCCAGCATCACGTCGTTCTCGGTGATGTTGCCGATTTCGCCATAGAGGATATTCACTTTAATGTCGTCGGTGCTTAACTTTTTCAGCGAGTTGCTGATCGGTTCGAGCGAACCCTGCACATCGGCTTTGATCACCAATGCCAGCTCTTTCATCTCGCCCGCTTTAAATTTTTCAAAGACCTGCTCCAGCGTCATGGCCTGCGCCGGTTTAGCTTCCGCTTCCTTCGTCGCCAGCTTGCGTTCAGCCACAAGTGTGCGCGCTTCACGATCTGTCTCGACCACGCGGAAGATGTCGCCCGCCACCGGAACATCGGAAAGACCCAGCACCGAAACCGGAGTCGAGGGCAGCGCTTCGTTCACCACGCCGCCATGATCGTTGAACATGCGGCGGATGCGACCACTCACCATCCCGGCGATGATCACATCGCCGATACGCAGCGTGCCATTCTGCACCAAGAGAGTTGCCACAACGCCTTTCGCTTTGTCGAGCTGCGCTTCGACCACCGTGCCTGCCGCCGCCGTTTTGGGATTCGCTTTCATCTTCAGATCATCGGCAGTCAGCAGGATCGCTTCGAGCAGATCGTCAATGCCCTCTTTCTTCTTCGCCGAGACCGGCACCACCATTGTATCGCCGCCCCACTCATCGGGCGTCAGTTGAATGTCGCTCAGTTGTTGTTTGACTCGTTCCGGGCTGGAATTAGGTTTATCAATCTTATTCAACGCGACGATGATCGGAACCCGAGCGGCTTTGGCGTGCGCCGCCGCCTCGCGCGTCTGGGGCATCACACCGTCGTCAGCCGCCACAACCAAGACGGCAATATCGGTCGCTTGCGCGCCGCGTGCGCGCATCGCTGTAAACGCCTCATGCCCTGGCGTATCCAAAAACGTGATCGAGCGTTGATTGCGGATAATTTGATAGGCGCCGATGTGCTGGGTGATGCCCCCGGCTTCCCCGGCAGCAACATCCGTGTGGCGTATCGCGTCGAGCAGCGAGGTCTTGCCGTGATCGACGTGACCGAGGATGGTCACAACCGGAGGGCGGAGAATTAAATCCGCTTCCGATTCGTGTTCGATCAGTTTGCGCCACTCGGCGGTGCTGACTTGCTCTTCTTCTTTTTCTTCTTCGATAACCGCTTCGGGCTGAGCTTCGTAGCCCATTTCGCTGATTACAATCGCGGCTGTATCGTAATCGATCTGTTGATTAATAGTTGCCATCACGCCGTTCGACATCAAGCCTTTGATGATGTCTATGGGACTGGCTTTAATAAGGTCGGCAAGCTGTCTCACTGTGACCGCTGCCGGGAGTTCAATCACTTTGCGCCCATTGTCACTCATAATGCGCCTCCCGAAAATCAGAATTCTGCTCGAGGCGCGAGCAACGTTCACTGCGGCGCAAAACGTCTCAGTTCATTGCACTCGTGCCTCGAGATAAAAGCAGTTCATGACTCTAATCCGGCAATTTTTCGCCGTCGGCGCGGAGCTGCTCGCGCTGTTCTGCTGTCAACGTTGTCTTCAACGCTTGGTCTAACACGTTGCCTTTCAATGCGTTTGCCCAACAACTTTTTCTCTTGTGCAAGTACGCGCCGCGTCCGGCTTTCTTGCCGGTGGTGTCAATCTCCACACCGTTCGCGGTGCGCACCAATCGAATCAACTCGCGTTTGCCTTGGGTCTCGCGGCAAGCGATGCACGTCCGTTGTGGCGCGCGCTTTTTGTTGGGGCTGTTCATCTCACTCTGGAATGTCTTCGGTCCAATCTTTACTGCGTCCGGGTTTGCGCTTCTTCTTGGCGACAAACAGCCCCAGGTCTTCATCAAAAACTACTTCGCGCTTGGGACCGGCTTTGCCCTTCTTCTTAACTTTCTTCTTGTCGCCCTTGCCCCCGTCTTCGTCCTCGTCTTCTTCGCCGATCAACTCTTCAAAGGATTGTTCGATCTCATTACCGTTTTCGTCAAGTTCAACGGCTGGCTTGGTAACTTCCGGTGACGCCGCCTCGGCGGCGAGGGCTTCGGAGATAGGTTCATCTTCCGGTTTTTCAGTGGCGGCTGCCGCAGGTGGAGTCGGAGTTGGTTTCACTTCAACTGCCGGTTCGGGTAATTTGATCGCATCGAGTGATGCTTTCAATTCCTCCAATAACTTTGGACCAAAGCCTTCGAGTCCCAGAATGCGATCTTCGTCAATCGCCAACTGCTCCATCACCCGACCCACGTTGTCGTAATCGCTCTCTTGCAACAGCTTGCTGATCTTTTCGGGCAGACCCGCATCCTGCAATTTGATCTTGTACGCTTCGGAATTGATCGTCGCCTTGATCGCTGCAACCTTTTGCGCTTTCTCGGCGTGAACCGCTTGCTTGCCTTGCGACTGCAATTTTTCGTGCGTGTCCACCAGCTTGCCAAGCGCGGTGTACTCTTCGGGCGTCACCACTTTGCCCTCGGCTTTCTTGGCGATGATGGCTTCTGCCTGTTCGAGCTGCGCGCCGATCTTTGAGGCGAGTTCGGGGGCGGCTTTGGCTTTGTTCACAATGTCGCCCGCCGCTTCAATGACGCTCTTGATGTCAATGCGCCAACTGGTGAGCTTGGCGGCGAGGCGCGCGTTTTGCCCTTCGCGCCCAATGGCGAGTGAGAGCTGATCGTCTGGAACGATCACGGTGGCGGTGCGCCCGCTGATCGGATCGTCGTCGAGATACACACCCGCCACCCGCGCCGGGCTCAATGATTTGGCGATGAATACATTGGGGTCGGCGTTCCACTCGATCACGTCAATCTTTTCGTCGTTCAATTCTTTGACGATGGATTGAATACGCACGCCGCGCATCCCCACGCACGCGCCTACGGGGTCCACGCCTTCTTGCAGCGCGGCAACGGCTACCTTGGAACGATGACCGGGTTCACGGGCGATAGATTTAATTTCAACTAAGCCGTTATAGATCTCCGGCACTTCGTTTTCGAGTAAACGGCGCAGCATGTTCTTGTGCGTGCGCGAGACGACAATTTGCGGCCCGCGCGGAGACTTGCGAACTTCTAACACGTAGGCGCGCACTTTGTCGTGCGGGTGATAACGCTCGCCCGGCACTTGTTGATTGCGCGGCATCACCGCTTCAGCGCGACCCAAGCCAATCGTCACCGATTGTGGGTTGACGCTCTGTACCGTGCCGTGAATGATGTCGCCTTCGCGGCTGGCATATTCTTGATATTGACTCTCGCGCTCCGACTCGCGCAATCGTTGAAGGATCACCTGCTTGGCGGTTTGTGCCGCGATGCGCCCGAAGTTTTTTGGCGGCGTAGATTCTACGGTGATCATATCGCCGAGTTTAATTTCGGGATCCACCTTGCGTGCGTTCTCCAGCGTCACTTCGGTGCGATCATCCACCACGTCTTCCACGACTTCCTTCTCGGCATAAATCTTGAAGGACTCCGTGCCAATGTCTACTTTGGCGACGACGTGCTGCGCCGTCGAAGCGTTCATTTCGCGGCGATAGGCCGAGACCAATGCGGTCTCCAGCGCTTCGACGATCACTTCACGTTTAAGTTTATTGTGTTCGGCGATTTCGTTAAAGGCGAGGGTAAACTCACTTTTCATGTTTGTCTTGCGTTACTCCAAAAATAAAACACTATGTAGGACGATTTTCGGCGGGCTGTCCATTTTGCCCAGAAATGCAGAGAAGTGGGGGCGACCCACTTCTCGATGCTTACGGTATCGAATACTGGCGTGATTATATGCGCCTGAGGATGATGTGTCAAGAATGACGAGGCAACGGGGAGATTTTTCAGGTTGCTTGATCCACGCTATCTTTAGTAGAATTGGCAAAATTCTATCCTCAAAAGGAGGGGCATCCATGATCCCCAAACGAAATTTGCAAGTCTTTTTGTTGTTTGTTGCTTTAACCCTATTTGCTTGTAGCACTTTCACGCCTCCAACTGTTACGCCTTCGCCCACAGAAACGCCCACCCCCTTACCCACCCACACGCCTCAACCTACCGCAACTCCCCAACCGACGAATACACCTACGCCCACTGCCACCCCGACTCCAAAACCGGGCGACGTGATTTTTAAAGAGACGTTTGACGACAACGCGCAAAGTTGGAATCTCCGCCAAGATGCCGATGCATCCGTTGATGTCAAAGACGGTGTCTACTCGGTTGAGATCAAAAAGTTTGACACCCTTTACACTTTTCAACCGTCTTCACGCTTAAGCATTTCCTCAGACACCGACGTGGATATTACCGCCGAGATGACACTGAAGGCGGGCAACTTTAACAACGCCAACTTCGGCATTCGTTGTCGCGCCGAGGAGTCGACGAAAAATTATTACAGCTTCTTGTTGGACGGTCAGGGGCAGTATGAGATCGTCAAGCGGTTTAACAACAGCTGGGTCACGCTCGTCGGCCCCGCCTATTCCAATGCGATCCGTAACGGCTATGCTACGAATAAAGTCCGCGTTCAGTGCATCGGCGAAACCCTGCGCTTGATCGTCAACGATCAGACCGTCTACACATTGAAGGACGCCTCCATCAAAAGCGGGAAAGGTTTTGGGCTGCAGGCGGGTAATTTTAAAGACCCACTCATCAAAGTGACGTTTGATAATGTCACCGCCCGTCTGCCCGAACCGATACAATCGCAAACAGCCACAAGCGATGGAGCCGTTGTCGCTGGCGCAACGTCGCCCGCCGCGCCTGCCGCCACCGCGCGCCCGGCGGCTACCTCTACCCCTGCCTCAACCGTGGCTGCCCTCAAACAAAGTATGGAACGGCTTAAAGTGGAGGTGCAATCGCTTGCCGCGATTATAGATGGCACGGGCTATCAGGGTAGCAGTGGCGGCGGCAGTTTTGATTGTAGGCAATTCGTCACACTGTATTACAGCATAAGCAACACGTATTCCACCTTCAACACTTCCAGCGAAGCGGCAAATGTGCAGCAAGCGAACGACAAATATGCTGATGCCCTCAAGCACATCACCAAAGATTCTTTTGCTATGAGTGATTGGTGCATCAAACGGGCGGCGGGTGAATTCGGGTCGGGTCCCGCGAGTATTCCATATACCACATGGAACAACGCGCGTGAGGGCGCTAACTATTCTTTTGTGGTGATCAAACAGGGGTTAGATTTGTTGAAGTAGTCTGCAACGTTTGACATGTCATTCCGAGCGAAGCGAGGAATCTCTTCGACGGCATCAGGGATTCCTCGTCGCGCTACGCGCTCCTCGGAATGACAAGTTCTTGGTTTCCCGTTAAAAACGGGAGAGCCAATTTTTCTAACGAAACGATCTCTTTTACGTCGCTGTTGCGCCGTTTTACTTCTGCGCCGCCCGCCTTCAAACTTTTGTCGCTCACCGTGATCCGAATCGGCAAGCCGATCAGGTCGGCGTCGGCGAACTTCACACCCGCCGACTCATCGCGGTCATCGAATAGCACGCTGGGCAACTTCTCGTACAACGCCTCCGCTGCCACTCGCGTTTCATCCGCTTTGCCCAACTTGATCAGGTGAACCTGATACGGCGCAACTGACTCCGGAAATGTGATCCCGTGATCGTCGTGATGCGTCTCTATGATCGAAACGAGCAGACTCTCAAGATCGATCTCGCATGATCCCATGATGATCTCTTTCGGCTTGCCCTCTGCGTCAAGATAAGTGGATGCCGCCTCTGCTGTGCGGCGTGGTGCGTAACTTGCTGCTTTGATTCCGTTGACCTCACGCAAATAACCGTTGTGGCACACCCCGCACCGTAAGCCGTCAATGGGCGATGCGATGTCTTCTACAATTGTCGCTTTGAAGTCACGCGGATAGTTGACGTTGATGAAGTGATAACCGTGTTCGTTTGCGCCTGCGGCAAAATTTCGGCTAGTGTGAATTGATTGGTCGGCGATAACAATAACCTCATTAGAAGTTGGACGCTTCGCGTGGAAGTTGGAAGCAACGTTTAAACCACGCGGCGAGGCGTAACCCGGAGTTGCGCCAACGGCGATGATCTCTGCTTCGGAGGCGGCTCGCAAAGTTCCATCGCCTAACACTTTTAATACCTTGCGTTCACTCACCTCTAAATCGCCGCGCACGGCAACAAAGACAAAGCAACCCCCACCCCAGCCCTCCCCCATCGGTGACTTCGCCGATGGGGGAGGGTATGGGAGGAAGTCACAAACGTACATCACCGCCTTCAACGTTTGGCACTTGCCAATGTCAAGAAACTCGGCGAGTGAGGCGATGGTGTTGCAATTCGGCGTGGCTACTTTTTCTAACTTCAAGGTTTCCTCGTCACAACCACAATCTTCTATTACGAACTTCGCCGCGTCTTTGGTGGCGGCGTAACCGCACGAGTCGCAGCGCACGAAGTTGTAAGAGCCTTTGGCGTGGGGCAGGGCGAATGTTTTGGCGTTGTCGCCGTCATCAATGGCGGCGAGATTAAGATCGCATTGGCTAAAGATGTTCTGTAGAGAAACGCGGAACGACTCAAACGCCGAGCCGTTTGTGTCAAAAGAAAAGAATCGCAGAGAAGTTGAGTCGTTTTGATAAAGAATTTTGGGGAGATCGCGATACGAGTTGATTTCGTTGGGCAAGATGCTTTCTTGCGGCGCGACGATCTCCTGCCCGTTCATTGCGCTGCCAACTAACTGCTGCGCGCGGTGCAGCGCACGCACGCCGAGCGGCAAGTAGGCAAACGTTCCCGCCGCCGTTGACCGCGCCAACGCGGCGCGGATCATTAATTGATGAGCAGTGAGTTGAACATTTGCCGGTGCTTCGCGCAGAGTCTTGCCGAATAATTTTGAGAAGCGCATAGAAAGCGGTCAGCAGTCAGCGATCCGCAAGTAGGCTGAGGGCTGACTGCTGATGGCTAGAGGTTGTTGAAGAAATGCATATACGCCTCAATGCCCTTGAAGAATGTGGGGATGTGCTGCTTTTCGTTGGGCGCGTGCAGGTTGTCGTCGGGCAAGCCGAAGCCCATGATGACCGAGTCGATTCCCAAGATGCGTTGGATGTCGCTGACCACCGGCACGCTGCCGCCTTCGCGGCGGAACACGGGCTTGACTCCGAAGACGCTGTTCAACGCTTTCTCTGCCGCTTTCACTTGTAATGAATCGAATGCAGTTAACACGCCGGGTGTTTTGCCGAACACTTTGAGATTCCATGTGACGGTCTTGGGCGCGTTCTTTTTGAGATAGGCGATGAGTTGTTTTTCAACTTTGTTCGGGTCTTGATCAGGCACAAGGCGCATGGAAATTTTCGCCATCGCTTTTCCGGGCAACACCGTTTTGCTGCCCTCACCTGTGAACCCTGAAAGCAAACCGTTGATCTCCAACGTGGGGCGCGCGCCCAATCGTTCGACGTTGGTGTAGCCGTCTTCGCCGTAAAGTTTGGGCGGGTTGGCGGCTTCCGCTTTGATCTGTTTGTCGGTGCGAGGGACGCGCTTGAGATTCTTGCGTTCTTCTTTGGTCAGCTTACGCACGTCGTCGTAATAACCGGGCAGAGTGACGCGACCCTTCTTATCGTGCATTCCTGCGATGAGTTCGGCTAACACTTGCGCCGGGTTATGCACCGCGCCGCCGAACATGCCCGAATGGAGATCGTGTTCGGGACCATGCACCCACAATTCAAAGTAGGCCAGCCCGCGCAAACCGTAAACGATGGCGGGGATCGTCGGCGCGATGATTCCCGAATCGGCGTTGAGAGAAAAATCGGCTTTGAGCATGTCTTTGTGTTCGCGCATGAACGCGCCCAAGTTGGGCGAGCCGATCTCCTCCTCACCTTCGATCAGCACTTTCACGTTGGCGTTGAGCCCGCCGCCGTGTTGAATGGATGTGGCGAGCGCGGCAAGGAATGAGATCACTTGTCCCTTCATATCCGACGCACCGCGCCCATACAAATTTTCGCCGCGCACCGTTGGCTCGAACGGTTTGCTCACCCATTCGTTGAGCGGATCAACAGGTTGCACGTCGTAGTGACCATAAACTAAAACAGTCGGCTTGCCCGGCGATTTGAGATATTCGCCATATACAACGGGGTGACCCGCCGTCGGCATGATGGCGACGTTCTCCATGCCCATACTATTCAAAATTTTGGCGACGTAGTCTGCCGCGCGTTGAATATCAGGCTTGTGCTCGGCGAGCGTAGAGACGCTGGGGATGGCGACAAAATCTTTGAGTTCTTGCAACACATAATCTTGGTGCGCTCTGACGTGGTGAAGTGCGGGTTCGAGGTGGGTCATTAAGGTCTCCTATAAAAATAGTTTCTTAATCAGCGGGTGGATGTTCACCCATTATGTATAACACGCGGCGCAAATTGATCAACCCTTCGCGGTTAAGTTGTAATTCATCTACAGTGGCACGACCCGTTGGGGTGAGACCGATGATCAAAGTGAAATCATCGCTCCATGCAAAGTGTTCGCGCCATTGGTGCTGACGAGGATGGTAAAGCGGAGTTTCGTCTTCGGTGATCGGATCGCGCCCGTGAATTTTGGTGTATTTGTGATTGTTGCAGCCCTGACAAGCAAGGGCAAGGTTTTCAAGCAATTCATCACCGCCCTTGCTTTTAGGAGTAATGTGTTCTATCGAAAAAGATTGAATAGCAAACCGTGCTTGACTACGGCAATATTCGCAGCATCCTTTGGCGCGTTCCGCAACTTCTTTCCTTTGCTCAGCCGTGAGACGAATCTCAGACATATTGCGGCGCGCGAATCCCTAAGTTTTGCATCAGAGAAGAGAGGGTTGTTTGGCGGAGCTGTGCTAATTGCGAAAGATATTCGACTCGTCGCGCTTCAATCCCCTCAATCTCTTTGGTCAATTGAAGCAATTCAGAATGCTCGTCGTTGCTCAAAGTCTCAGCTTGGCGTTTGGCAATTAGGATATCATAGCGTAGCTTGAGATCGGTTGAGACCCCTTGATTGATTTTAATCAAGAGATCAGATTCACTGTGCGGCAGACTGGGCATCGTGCGGGCAGCGCGTAGAGAAATTACCTGACCGACAAATTGCTCTAATTCATTCGGGTCAAGTTGCTTAACCGCTTTGAACAACTCTTTTGCTGACACCTGCGCCTCAAGTTGGATAGTCGCCATAGTGCATCTCCTGTTCCGATTATACGGCGCGCGATAAGATTCTCAAAATAGACATCCTCTCAATTCTGCATTACACTCCCTCCCAATCTCCAATCTCTCATCTCCCATCTCCATGTCCACCGAAGTCACCCCCATCCGCCAACAATATCTCGACATCAAAAAAAAATATCCGCACGCGATTTTGTTTTTTCGTCTGGGCGATTTCTACGAAACGTTCGACGCCGACGCCGAACTCGTGTCGCGCGAACTCGATATTGTCCTCACCGGGCGCAACGTCGCCAAAGGCGCGCGCGTGCCGATGGCGGGCATCCCGCATCACGCCGTTGAGAGTTACCTGTCACGGTTGATCACAAAAGGCTATCACGTCGCTATCTGCGAACAGATGGGTGACGAACCGATCAAAGGTTTGTTCTCGCGCGAAGTGACTCGAGTCATCACACCCGGCACGGTCATCGAACCGAGTTTGCTCAACGAGAATCGTAACAACTATTTAGCGTCCGTCATTATTGATTCGCATCGCGCCGCGCTTGCTTTCGTGGACATCACCACCGGACAATTCGCCGTCGCCCAATTTGAATCGAGCGATGTGACCTCACTCCTCGCTCACGAACTCACTCGCCTCTCGCCCGCCGAGATTCTTGTCCCCGACAATCTCCAATTACCAATTACGAATTACCATCCAACCATTCTCCCTCCCTACCGATTCGATCTAGGGTCGTGCCGCCAACTTCTCCTCGACCATTTTTCGGTGACGACCCTCGCCGGTTTTGGCATCGAACAGCAGTCGCTCGCCATTCGCTGCGCGGGCGCGATCCTGCATTACCTCAAAGAGACTCGCCCCAACGCCCTCAACTTGCTCGTCGGGCTCTCCACCTATTCGACCAGCGAGTTCATGTCTTTAGATTCGGCGACGCGCAAAAATTTAGAGCTGACTGAAACGATTCGCGGCGGCGCGATGAAAGGATCGTTGTTGGGTATCTTGGATAAAACGGTGACGCCGATGGGCGCGCGGCTGCTTCGATCTTGGGTCAGCCAACCACTGCTTAACCCTAACGAGATCAACGCCCGACTCGATGCGGTTGCCGCCTTGCACGGCGATGGCGTTTTGCGCGCCGAGATTCGCGCCGCGCTGAAACCGCTCGGCGACTTGGAGCGTTTGGTGAATCGAGTCTTGGCTCACACCGCTGTTCCACGCGATCTCGGCGGCATCCGCTATGCGTTGGCGGC
>Ga0172368_10007653_pt1 | contig 11211 bp, 7 predicted proteins | sample Lak11m_FD_114540 | JGI IMG/M metagenome (GOLD analysis project Ga0172368, IMG submission 114540) | Freshwater microbial communities from Kabuno Bay, South-Kivu, Congo - kab_022012_11m | ecosystem: Environmental > Aquatic > Freshwater > Lake | place: Democratic Republic of the Congo: South-Kivu...
TCTCTAAGCGTATTTAGAGCATCTTCAGGAGACAATCTTTCAATATCCGCGCTCATAAGTTCGGATAGAAGTGAGTCTTCTTTTGCTCCGAAGAGGTCAAGCTGGACGGTTTTCTTTTTGTGTTTGTTTGAAGCAAACTTGGGCTCTCCCGCCTCATCAAGTTCTTCCTTTTCAAGATTCGTGAGGACTTCCTTGGCCCTTCCTATCACTTCCTGAGGAAGCCCCGCAAGCCGCGCGACCTGAATTCCGTAGCTCTTGTCAGCCGGGCCTTCTTCAACCTTTCTGAGAAATATTATCTCATCTCCCCATTCCTTGACTGATACGTTATAGTTCTTTACTCCTTCAAGAGTAAGCGCAAGCTCAGTAAGCTCATTGTAGTGTGTGGCAAAGAGCGTCCTCGCCTTTATTAATTTTGCAATGTATTCTGCGACGGCCCACGCGATGCTTATGCCGTCAAATGTGCTTGTGCCCCTTCCAACCTCGTCTACGATAATGAGGCTTTTGTCCGAGGCGTTATTGAGTATGTTTGCCGTCTCTATCATCTCAACCATGAAGGTGCTTTGCCCTTTGGTTATATAATCGGAGGCCCCGATTCTGGTAAATATCCTGTCAACTATCCCTATCTTCGCCTCGGAAGAGGGCACGAAACCGCCCATCTGCGCCATCAGGACTGTAAGGGCAATCTGCCTCATGTATGTGGATTTTCCCGCCATATTAGGCCCGGTGATTATCATGAGCCTCTGCTTTTCGTTATCAAGATAAATACTGTTGGGAATGAAACGATCTTCTCCTGGAATCCTTTCAATCACCGGATGCCTTCCGTCGGTTATCTCAATAATCCCGCCGTCATCTATGCGCGGTTTTGCGTAGTTATGCCTTTTCGCTATAACTGCCATTGATGTCAGAAAATCCGCGACTGCAATGGCGTGAGCCGTTTTAATTAAATCCGGCGATTCCTTCTGCGCCTCATTCAGTATTTCGTTAAAGGCCTGATACTCAAGATTTTTTAATTTCTCTTCAGCTCCGATTACCTTTGACTCGTATTCCTTGAGTTCAGGGGTTATAAACCTTTCTCCGTTGACGAGGGTTTGCTTTCTTATGTAATGTTCAGGGACCTGGTCAAGGTTAGCATTAGTAATTTCGATGTAATATCCGAATATCTTGTTATAGCCGACCTTGAGGGATGAGATGCCTGTTTTCTTTTTTTCGCTCAGCTCAAGCTCAGCGATGAAATCTTTTCCGCTTGTCGATATTTTCCTCAGGCCGTCAATCTCTTTGTTGTATCCGTTTTTGATAATCCCGCCGTCTCTGAGGCCGAGGGGAGGGTTATCCGCTATGGAGGACTCAATCAATGATTTTAATGAAGCGAATTCGGATATATCTTCTGCTATTGATTTCAGGTATATGTTCTTTGAAACGGAGAGCGCCTTCTTTATGGCGGGCAGATACATTATGGAATTTTTTATTGCTATCATGTCTCTCGGGTTCGCGTTCTTTGTCCCGATCCTGTTTGAAAGCCTTTCAAGGTCCTGCAGCTTTCTGAGATTGCTTCGAAGGGTCTCGATGAGCTCATAATTTTCAACGAGATGCTCCACGCTGTCCTGTCTTTTGCGTATCTCCTTTACGTCTATGAACGGCCTTAATATTAATCCCCTGAGGTATCTTCCTCCCATCGGTGTCAGCGTCTCGTCAATGGCCCATAGAAGGGTGCCTTCCTCTGCGCCTATCTTTAGGTTCCGGATTAATTCAAGATTCCTCTGTGTTGCCGCGTCAAGGAACATAAAGGATGATTGATTTACCGTGGAAATCTTTCTGAAGTTGAGGCTTTCCTTCTGTGTTTTTTCAAGATAGTTAATGAGCGCGCCCGCGGCCGATATTGCGGCAGACATGCCCTCGCATCCATAACCTTCAAGAGAGGACACCTTAAAGTGCATCAGGAGAGTTTTATATGCCTCGGTATAATCAAAGGCCCAGTCTTCAAACGCAGTGCCGTAAAAATCCCTCAGCGATTCGGAATAATGGATATTTTCCCTCAGGGTTTCAGGATAAAGGATTTCCTTAGGTTCAAACCTTGTGAATTCATCCGCAATAGGCTCAAACGTTTCATAAATAATGAACTCTCCCGTGGATACGTCGGCAGCGGCAATGCCGTGCTTTTTTCCGTCAGGGAAAAAGCTGATAATGAAGTTATTTTCTTTCGGATGCTCAGGTGTGTGCGTGCCGGGCGTTATTACCCTGACAACGTCCCGCTGCACAATGCCCTTTGCCTCTTTCGCGTCTTCCATCTGCTCGCATATCGCGACTTTGTGCCCGGCCTTTATAAGCTTTGTTATGTAAGTTTCGGATGCAAAATGCGGTATGCCGCACATCGGCATTGGTTCTTCTTTTGATTTATCCCTTGACGTAAGGGCTATTTGAAGTATCTTTGACGCAACCTTTGCGTCGTCCCCGAACATCTCGTAAAAATCTCCAAGCCTGAACATAAGGATACAGTCCTGATGTTTCTCTTTGATGCTCGTATATTGTTTCATTAAAGGAGTCAGTTCAGACATAGTTAAATATTAAATAACATCACGCGTTGAAAGTTCAATACAAAATAAAATCAAATATGGCAAAATATATTATACTGATTTTTGGATAATAAAAGTGACAAACATGGGTAATATAAAATTAACTTTCATGCCGCGCGCGGCAGAAATAAAAAAAGCGGACGGCGCGCCGGCTTTCAGTAAGATTTCGCCGGATTGGACATGGAAGGATTACTGGGGAGAGATTAAATGCAGGGCCAGTTCGTTCCGCATGCGGTATTCGGTTAAGCCCGGGCTTTACGCCGCAGGCGAGCCTGACAAGGATTCCGATGTCTTTGTTTCTGCAAATTACAAGCTTAGCTTTGATATCCTAAGAAGGGAATTAAAGGGGCTGAATGCGTGGATATTGGCCCTTGACACAAAGGGCATCAATGTCTGGTGCGCTGCCGGAAAAGGCACATTCGGCACAAATGAACTCATAAGCCGCATCAATCAAACAAATCTTCAAAATGCAGTCGCGCACAGAAGGATAATCGTCCCTCAGCTTGGCGCGGTTGGAGTAAATGCCAAAACAGTCACACAGAAAACCGGTTTCAGAGTTTATTTCGGCCCTGTTCACGCGAAAGACGTCCCTGCCTATATCAGAGAAGGCTACACAAAGACTCCGGAGATGCGGCTCGTGCGGTTCAACATCATAGACAGGCTTGTGCTTACGCCTATGGAAATAAATCCGGCAATGAAAAAATTTCCGCTCTTTACGCTTATCGTATTTTTAATTTTCGGCCTTCAGGGAACCGGCATTCTTTTTAAAGACGCGTGGGAAGGGGCCATGCCTTTTTTGTTTTTTGGTTTGGCGTCTGTTTTCACGGGCGCTTTTCTGACCCCGCTTCTTCTTCCCTTTATCCCGTTCAGGTCTTTTGCGGTTAAGGGGTGGATAACCGGCATAGCCGCTATATTTGCTTTGGTTCACGGAATGGGCCTTTCGTCTTATGAGAGCGCGCTTCCTTTAAAATCGGCATATATATTTTTCCCCTTCGCAAGTTCATACATAGCGCTTCAGTTCACGGGCTCTACAACCTTTACTGGCATGTCGGGCGTGAAGAAAGAATTGAAGATTGGTATCCCGATATATTTGACTGCAACTGCTGTTTCTCTGTTAATATTAATTATGTATAAGTTATTCCAATGGAAGATAATATGAAATACCTTGCTGATGTTGTTACCCTTGAGCTTTCTCAGGACAAATGCACGGGCTGCGGCAGGTGCGTTGATGTATGCCCGCACGAAGTCTTTTTGATACGGGACAAAAAGGCTGTTATTATCGACAGGGACAGGTGCATGGAATGCGGGGCCTGCGCCAACAACTGTGAATTTGGGGCGTTAAAAGTTGATTCAGGGGTCGGCTGCGCGGCAGCCATAATAAACAGCATGATAACGGGCGGCCCGCCTTCTTGCGATTGCGAAAGCCAGTCAGGGAGTTGCTGCGGATAAAAGAGAACATCTTCGCAAATTCCCTCAGTTGAAATTTAAAGCATGACAGTTTTATACAATCTTGACATAGGAAAGAACGCCCTTTATAAACAGGCTGCTCTGCTTGCGCTCATCACTATCGTTTATAACATCATTGAAGGCGTTGTCTCCGTATTTTTCGGATTTGAGGACAAAACCGTTGCCCTCTTTGGCTTTGGAATTGATTCTTTTGTTGAGGTAATCTCAGGCGTCGGGATATGGCATATGATACGGCGCACAAAAAACAACGGCAACATCAGGCCTGATATGTTTGAGCAGCAGGCTTTGAGAGTCACGGGTAGCGCTTTTTATTTGCTTACAGCGGGATTGTCATTCACAGCCGTAATAACCCTCTATCAGGGGCGTAAGCCCGAGACAACATTGTGGGGAATAATCGTGTCCCTCATATCAATCCTTACAATGTGGCTTCTCGTTCGTTATAAAGTTAAGGTCGGCAGGGAACTCGGCTCCGAAGCAATGCTCTCTGACGCTAACTGCACCAAGGTATGCATATACCTCTCATTTGCCCTTTTATTTTCAAGCGTGGGTTATGAATTTACCGGAATCGGCGGATTTGATTCAGCAGGCGCCGCAATTATCGCCTTCCTTTCATTCAGGGAAGGGCGGGAGGCATTTCAAAAAGCAAAGGGCAATATGGTATGCGGTTGTAAAGGAAGCTGTGCTTAACCGGATTTGTTTATGGATTTGTATTTTTCCTTTTCGGCAGCGCTCATTTCCTTGCCTCCGAACCTCGCCATTTCATATAATTTTATAAAATCAGAGGCCTTTCCACCCATTCCGAGCCTAGACGCTTCTTTTACTATGTCCGACGGCGTGGATGACTGCGTGATTGCGGCGCCCTTGTGTTTCAGGTATCGCCTGAACTTCAAATAATTTGCTGTCGCGAAACCATACCTCTTGGCCTTAATTCTGCTCAACAGAAAAAATACTATGGCAATGCCCCCGGCAGTTAAGAGCGAGTAAAATACTACTTTAATTTTTTCCGTTTTCATTTCAGGAAGCTTGGGTATTTTTACAAACGGCATAGAGAAATATCTGAGCAGATTCTTCTGGTCCGATGATGTAAAGCCTACAACATATCTGTACCATTTAAGCCTGAGGTAATCAAGATAGAGGGAAGCGAGCGAAGGCATTTTAAACTGAGGGGCTGATGGAGTGGGATCGAATCTCTTCCATTTGCCGTCAATAACAGCCTCAACCCATGAATGCGCGTCGCTTTGCCTGACTATGATGTAGTCTCCATACTTATTTTTTTCTCCTCCTATAAAACCGGTCGCGACCCTTGAGGGAATTCCGGCATGCCTAAGCATTAGCGCCATCGCGCTTGCATAATGTTCGCAGTAGCCCTCCTTTGAATTAAAGAGGAAGTATTCAATAGGGTTCACGCCAGCAGGCGGAGCTGATGTCTTAAGCGAGTATTTGTAGTTAGTTAACAGATGGTTTTCAATCCTTGATGCCTTCTCGATGTCGGTCTTTAAATTTTTTGTGATGTCATCCGTCATTTTTTGCAATCTTTCAAGGCCGGAGGGAAATTGAAGATACGCCGGAACAATGTAGGACGCGGGCTGCTCCTCAAATACGCTGTAGGCAGTGTAAGCAAGACGCTTGGGAGATTTTTCAGGGGCAAAGACAGAGCCAGAGCCGTCAATGAACAATGCCCTGAGGTCGATATCAATGCCTGCAATGCTTCCAAGGCCGAATATTACATCCGAATCTATAGGCTCAATGAATATCTTCTGTACAAATGCATTATCAAGGGATGCGGGAAGGACAACGAAGATATTATCTTTTTTTCCGGCTCTCTCCTTTTGCCTGAGTGTATCCACCCACGATATGCCGTCAAAGTAATCCAGTGTCTTTCCTCTCCAGTAAAGGGCAGCCGTTGTTTTTTCAGGCAATTCCACTCTGAGCACGACAGTAGAGTCGAGTTTCACCTCGCCGAAGGAGCCGAAATCCACTTTCTCGGAGAAGCCCGCGGTTTTTATGGCGGTCATGCGGCTTTTCCCTATAATGCCTCCCTTTAGTCTCGGAGCCGAAATGAAAAAAATGCCTGTTGTGAGAAGCGTGAGAATGGAAATCACGGCAAGAGGCCTTCGGAGCCTTATCCTGCTGAAGGTGCCTTCCTTCAAAAAATGAGACATGACCATCGCCGCAACAAGCGCGATAAGAAAGACGATAAATACAGCTCCAAAGACAATAGAACGCGTGAGTTCCGAGGCAATGACCATTTGCAGCAGTGACATAAAATACACCTGAAGATGGTCCCATGGTTCCTTAAGGTCGAAACTTTTTATTGCCTGAAATACGATTGTAAGATGCGCGACAGCAATAAAAAGGTCGCCTGTCATTATCAACGCGTCAAAGGCAAAGAGAGATAATGCCGCTACCGAAAGGCTGCTCACCATCCACTTCTGAGCCGTAGGCATATCCTTCCACACCCTGATATATCCTGGGATTAATCCCAATGCGGGTATGAACATGACAGGATTTAACGGGCCTGTTATGAAAAGGCCCGTACATCCCGTAATTGCAAGCAAGGCCGTAAGGGCCTTATAGATCCGCGGCATACATCACCATACTGCACGCAGGCGCAGCTTTTTTTAACGAAGAATCCTGTGACTTCAATATAAGGATGCCCGTTCCCTGCATCTCTTCCATCATCGGGCATTCCCATGTATCTTCTTCATCAATAACCGCAAGAACGTCGAGTATTTTATATAAATGCTCAAGCCCGCTTCCGAACGGTATCAGCCTTTTACAGGTGACAAGCCTCACAAAGAAACCCAGTCTGATGAATCTGTCCGCGGCCGATGCGGCGAATGACACGGCTTTTTCAAATGATTCTTTGTTGAGCGGTTTTATATTATCAAGAATAATCGTTAGAAGCCTTGGCTCATCCGTGCCCGTATCTTTCACCATGAGTTTTCCCATTTTAGCAGACGTCTTCCATTGTATTCTTCGCATGCCGTCTCCGTATCTGAAATCCCGTATCGTAAGAAATTCATCGCCGGGAGCGGGACGGATTGTGAGAGCCGTGTAATCGGTTGTTATCAATTCGGGAATTAATTCGTCTATCTCTTTAATTTCCGGATACACTATAACCTCTCCGTCAATATGCGCCCTGATACCTTTTTTGAACAAAGAGAAAGGGAAATTGCTTTCAAGGGTGAAATCCCCGTATTTGTATAGCCCTCTTTTTGTGAAGGTGTTTTCCATTTCTATCGAACTATTTGATGCGGGAGGTATGTAAGGCGCCGCGCCCTGCCTGCCGGTGCTTACCGGAATGGCGGCCCGTATTGAATATGACGGCAAGTGCTTTTTCCTGTTTGATATAGATACCCTAAAAATAGCTCTGGTTTTTACAAAGACGGGTTGCGCGGCAAAAACAGCTAAGGACAGGCCTTTCAGGTTCAGGTAGAGGATTATTATTGACAGCAGAAGCAGAGAGAGCATCAATGCAAGGATAAGAAAGATAAGATTATTCCCCGTATTGAAGGCTGCAACGGCTATCAGTAATGAAGCAATCAGAAACCTTATGCCTTCTCTTGTAGGACGCATTGTTTATAGCTGATAGCTCATAGCTGATGGCTGATAGCTACACCGGCACGGGTATTTTTTCCAGTATTTCTTTTATAATTTCTTCCGCATCGGTGAGCGAAGTTCTTGCCTTTAGTATGAGCCTGTGCCCGAGGACGGTTGTGGCGAGATTTCTTATATCATCAGGCACAATGTAATCCCGGCCCTCATAATACGCGTTTGCTTTTGCCGCCTTGAGCAAAAATTGCGCGCCCCTTGTGCTTGCGCCGAGCCGTATCTTTTCGTTATTTCTCGTGGCGGTTATTATTGCCATCAGATAATCCAGAAGGGTGTTGTCAACCTTTACATAATCAACTTCACTTTGCATTTTGAGTATCTCATCTCCTGTGATTACGGATTGCATGCCTTCAAGGAATTCTAGGCTTGACTGCCCGATCAATGCCTGTTTTTCGTATGCCGCTTCCGGATATCCGAGTTTAATATGCATCATAAACCTGTCAATCTGGCTTTCGGGCAGCGGAAACGTACCGTGATATTCGGCGGGATTCTGCGTTGCGACTACCATGAAAGGTTCCGGAAGGGTGTGTGTTTTTCTGTCAACCGAGACCCTTCGTTCATTCATTGCCTCAAGAAGGGCAGACTGGGTTTTTGGACTGGTCCTGTTAATCTCATCTGCGAGCACTATGTTTGCGAATATGGGCCCTTCCTTGAATTCAAAATTCTTTGTATCCGGGTTGTATATGCTTACGCCGATGATATCCGTTGGAAGAAGGTCGCTTGTGAATTGAATTCTCTGGAAGGAGCAGTTTGTGGCCTTTGCAAGCGTGAATGCAAGCGTTGTTTTTCCGACGCCCGGGACATCCTCGATGAGGAGATGCCCTCTTCCGAGCAGGGTGACAATAGCCATCCTGACGGCGCTTTGTTTGCCCCTTATTACGGAGTCTATTCTTTCCTGCAGAAGCCTGAGGGAATTATCGGCCATAAAGACATTTTACCATTGAAACACGCGGGAAATGCAGAAGGAAAGTTTAATTTAATAAAAATTTGTACGCCGCGAATAACCCGCCGCCGATAATAAACACAGCAGCTATTTTTAGGAGTTTCTTTTTTATGTCTTCGGCAGGCGCTACATATACCATTTTTTCGGGAATTTGCGGTGCAGACTCCATGTCTGCAGGAGATTTAACATAGAGGAGCCTTTTATCGGCTGAGAGTTCTTTTATCGCTTTTTCAAACTCATTGTGCTTGGTATTCTCTGCGGCCAACTCAAGTTTCAGGCTTATATCCTCTTTCTCCTGAAACTCCGCCGCATTCTCTTTCTCTTTATCAACATCAGCTTGAATTTGCGTGACCTCATTTCTGAGCGCAATATTTTCCGCATTTTTTTCGTCAATCTCCGCCTTCAAGGCCGAAATTGTATTACTGAGTTCCTCTACCTCGGGCGCGTAAGCGGTTACTGTTTCCATTTCAATGGGATGGGGCATGCTGTTTAATATAAGGGGGGACTCCGCAAAACCGGTTTTTTTCTGTTCTTCCGTCTCAAGATTTGATTCCAGCTCCTTGCACTTCAGTTCGCTTTTTCTCAGAGTATCAAGCGCGGTGTCAAGATATGCCTTAGCTTCAGTAATCTCCAGTTCTTTTCTCTCAATCGTGTACTTCAAATCTTCAATATCTTTATCTTTTTTGTAGATATCATCCAAGAGCTCATCTTTTTGCTTTCTCAAAACATTGTTGTCATCCCTCAGTTTGTCAAGCCCGGCCTTAAACTCAACTATCTCCATGTTTCTGACTATGTCTATGTCGGCGATTCTGTCCTGAAGGCGTTTCTTATCCTCAAAAGATTTGTCTAACGCATGGATAAGCCTGTCTTTTTCCTCGGCCGCTGATGCCAGCGCCGAATTCTTCTCTTCTAATATTTTTTCGAGATGCGCTATTTCTCGAATGGCCTTTAAGAACCTTTCCTTAGGCATTCCCGCGCCCTGAACGGGCTCGGATTCGCGCGAAAGAGGCCCGTTTATCAGGCTTTCAGGAGTTATATTTTCAAAATCTTTTTCGCCCATTAAAAGAAGTATAACTACCAATATGTCTACTTGTCAACAAAAACGTAAGGTTCGAAGCCGCGAAATGTGAGGAGGCAGAGGTAGACGCAAAGACGGCACGTTGAGTTTTTAAAGACATAATATTATCATAATGTCATGCCTTTAAATGGAAAAGAAAAGCGCTCTTTCGCCCGATATTGCCTGAAATCCCCGGTTAAACTGAATATAGACGGAAAGGCCATTAATGCCGATGCGGCCGATTACTCATTTGAAGGCGTCAAGGCGTTTATCAAGGATTCTCGCCCCATAGCAGAAGGCGAGCAGGTAAATGTGCGCATTGACAGCCCTAATCTGACTATAAAAGGCGAAGTGGTTTGGGTTCAAAAAACACCGAGGGGACTTATTGTTGGCATAAAAAGAAATGATATGCCGAGGACAGGCAGTCTGGATGACTATTCGCTGGCAGACATACTCATAGGACTGCAAAGGAGCCGCAGGACAGGCATACTCCAAATCAGAAATAAAAATGTAATAAAAAAAGTATACGTAAAAGACGGCGATATGATTTTTTCTTCATCAAACCAGGATAATGACAGGCTTGGCGAGGTGCTTCTAAAAGCCGGGAAGATAAATCTCGAACAATATAACCAGTCTGTTAAAGTCCTGAAAGAGACGGGCAGAAAACAGGGCGCTATACTCGTCAGGCTCGGTTATCTTAAGGCGCATGAACTTGTCTGGGCTGTAAGGCATCAGGTAGAGGAGATAATCCTGAGCCTCTTCGGCCTTGAAGGCGGCAATTCCAACTTTGAATTTAAGGAGGGGCCGCTCCCTTCGGATGAGGTGATTATTCTTAAATTGAGCGCGGCAAACCTTATCCGCCGCGGAATCAAAAAGATTACCAATCCTCAGAGGATATTCAGCCTCCTCTGCGTGCCGATGGATGCGGTTGTATGTTTATCTGAAGATCCGATGAACCTCTTTCAGGATATCGAGTTGGATAAAGAAGATAAAAGGATATTGGCATTTGTTAACGGAAGGTCTGCCGTAAAGGACATTGTATCCTTATCTTCCCTTGATGAGACTGAAACGCTTAAGGCGCTTTATACCCTTCTGAGCGTAAGGCTCATAGAAATGAAGGCTGAAAACGCAGTAGGGGCCGGGTTCTCGGCTGCCGAAGTGATCGAAAGCAGGGAAAGCAAGATAGACGATGAATTCGCTGGCAAAATAGAGCGGGTATACAGCGAGCGTGAGAAAATAGGTTATTATGGGATTCTCGGAATAAGGCGCCAGTCATCCGCAGATGACATAAAGAGGGCATATTATAACGCGGCTAAGGAGTTTCATCCGGACAGGCATTTTTACATAGATTCCCCCTCAATAAAAGAAAAGTTAAATACAATCTTTTCCTATATAACCGAGGCCTATGCAGTCCTTTCAATTCCGCAAAAGAGAAAGGAATACGATAACCGTCCGGCTAATAAGACAGCGGCAGCTCCGGATAATAAGGAAAGCGCGAGGTCAAGATTCGAAGAGGGAAAGATGGCGTTCAAAAACGAAAACTATTCCGACGCATTTCA
>Ga0172368_10007654_pt1 | contig 11210 bp, 9 predicted proteins | sample Lak11m_FD_114540 | JGI IMG/M metagenome (GOLD analysis project Ga0172368, IMG submission 114540) | Freshwater microbial communities from Kabuno Bay, South-Kivu, Congo - kab_022012_11m | ecosystem: Environmental > Aquatic > Freshwater > Lake | place: Democratic Republic of the Congo: South-Kivu...
CATGCCTCTCCAATTCCATAGCCCCCATGCCTCTCCAATTCCATAGCCCCCATGCCTCTCCAATTCCATAGCCCCCATGCCTCTCCAATTCCATAGCCCACGGCATCGCCGTGGGAGCCGGCGCCGTTCAATAGTCCCACGCTCTGTAAGAGCACAATCCCTTGTAAACGCGCGTGCTATTATCCTGCAGGAACAGCCGCCCTTAATGCCGAAATATTTCCCGAATGCGAATCGACGGGAGGGTGGAAACATGACGACGACCGATGAGCACGGACCGGACGCAATGCAGTATTACCCCACGTCCCAGGAAATCGACCACTGGTGCCGGGACCTGGTCGAGGAAGCCGACCGCGCGCCGTTGTCCGCGGAGCTGTTGTCCGCGGCCGACGCATGGCCGTTCACGCTGGGCGTGCGCCATCACGAGGGACATTGTTACGTCAAATTCACCGCCGGCGAGGAGGTTTTCTACGGATTCTGGCAGCCGGCGTTGAGTGGGGGGCCGGCGCCGCTGCTGGTGCACCTGCCGGGATATGGGGCGGAGATGAGCGCGCATCCCGAGCTGGTGACCGCCGGCTTCAATGTGCTGCACATCAATCCCCTGGGGTATAACACGCCGGACGGCCCCGATGCATCGAAACGCCCGCAGGGTGAGTGGCCGGTGCTGCCGGATACCGCCGCAACCTTCGGCGAGCATGGCTACCGCGATTTCCTGCGCCACGCGCTGCTCGCGACCCGCTGGGCACAGGCGCTCGCGTGCGTGCAGGCGGACCGCCTCGGGGTGTTCGGTTCCAGCCAGGGGGGAGGCACCGCGCTGCTCACCGCCAGCCTGCTGAACGATCGCGGCATGAAGGCGGTGGCCGCCGATGTCACCGCGCTGACCAACTACCCGCTGGTGCATGAACTCGGCGTGGATGGCAGTTACACCCACTTCGCCTTGAAGGATGTCACCGAGCAGCGCCTGCCGGACGCCTGGCGCGCGCTGGGGTATGTCGACACCCTCAGCCACGCCCACCGCCTGACCATGCCCGTCCTCCTCACCGGCGCCGGGCTGGACACGAACACCCCCATCCCCTCGATCCGCAGCCTGTTCGACAACCTCCCCGGCACGCGCAGCTACACCGAGATCGCCGGTCAGCAGCACCGCTATTCACCGCTGTTTTTGCAGTTGGCGAAGGCATGGTTTGTCGCGCATGTGTAGCAGGAGACATCCCGGTTGCTCCCATCTGTAGAGGTTGGGCAAATGAATTCACGGCAACAAGTACAATCCAACCGGCCGACCCGGCAACCGCTGCGGTTAGTGCCCGGTGTGGTCATCGTGGTGCTGCAGTGGCTGATTCGGTTTGGCGTTCCGCTGGTGGTGCCCGGAGACGAGGCGGTGGTGATTGGGGTTTTTGCCGGACTGCTGGGCGCGGTCGCCATCGCCATGTGGTGGGGCTTCTTCAGCCGGGCGCCTCGATCCGAGCGCTGGGGCGCCATTGTCTTGATGATCGTGGCGCTGGTGGTGACCTCCCGCTTCCTCCATGTGTCGATCGCAACGGCAAGTATGGGGTTGATGTTCATCATCTACTCCCTTCCGGTGATGAGCCTCGCCTTCGTTCTCTGGGCGGTCGCCACGCCACGCCTCGCCAACAGACCCCGGCGCGCCACGTTGCTGGCGACCGTCTTGCTCGCGTCCGGAATGTGGACGCTCCTCCGCACCGAAGGCATGACCAGCGACCTTCACAATGATTTCGCGTGGCGGTGGTCGAAAACGCGGGAGGAACGGTTCCTGGCGCAAACCGGTCACGAAACGCTGGTGCGCCCGGCGGCAACGGGAACCGGCGCCTCCTGGCCCGGCTTTCGCGGCCTCCATCGCGATGGCATCGTCCGCGGCGTGCGGATCAACACCGACTGGATCGCGACGCCGCCGCGCGAACTCTGGCGCCGACCCATTGGGCCGGGCTGCTCATCCGTGGCGGTCAGTGGCGAACTCCTCTACACCCAGGAACAGCGCGGTAAGCACGAGATCGTGTCCTGCTATCACCTTCCCACCGGCAAGCCGGTGTGGATACACCGCGATACAGCGCGGTTCTGGGACTCGCATGCCGGCCCCGGCCCGCGCGCCACGCCCACCCTGTGCGATGGCCGCCTTTACACAATGGGAGCCACGGGAATCCTGAACGCGCTCAACGCCCGCGACGGCGCCGTGCTCTGGTCGCGCAACGTGGCGAGCGACACCGGCGCGAAGGATTCCGGCTGGGGATTCACCGGTTCACCGCTGGTCGTCGGCGAGTTGGTCATTGTCGCGGCGACCGGCAAGCTCGCGGCCTATCACCGCGCGACCGGCACACCGCGCTGGTTTGGCCCGGACGGCGGCAAAGGCTATAGCTCGCCACACCTCATGACGCTCGACGGCGTCGCGCAGATCCTGCTGATGAGCGATGCCGGCGTCACCAGCCTGGCGCCCGCCGACGGCGCGCTCCTCTGGAAATACGCGTGGCGGGGGCAGGACCGCGTCCTGCAACCGGCGCTGACCGCGGACGGCGACATCCTGCTCGCCGGCAACACGCCATTTTGCCTGCGACGCATCACCGTGGCGCGCCGCCCCGACGGATGGAAGGTCACAGAGCGCTGGACATCGCATGGGCTCAAGCCCAACTTCAATGATTTCGTCCTGCACAACGGCCATGCGTATGGCTTGAATGGCCGCAGTCTGGCCTGCATCGACATTGCGGACGGCAAGCAGCAGTGGCAGGGCGAACGTTACGGCGGTCAAATCATCCTGTTGGCCGACCAGGACGTCCTGCTGGTGCTATCCGAAAAGGGTGAGCTGGCGTTGGCTGCCGCCACCCCCGACCAGTTCCGCGAGCTCGCGCGCTTCCCGGCACTCCATGGCAAAACCTGGAACCACCCGGTGTTAGCCGGTAACGTGCTGATAGTCCGTAACACCCGGGAGATGGTGGCGTTCCGGCTCTCCGGCGTGGGACGCCTGCGGTCCCAGGACTTATGAACGGTAGTGATGGTGTCACCGAATTACCCACAGACGATTGATCCGGTATTTCGCAGCAGCACGAGATCGCCGGCCAGCCGCACCGCTATTCGCCGCTGTTTTTGCAGTTGGCGAAGGCGTGGTTTGTCGCGCATGTGTAATCCGGATGATTCATGAAGCGCCTGTAGCCGCATCCCTTTACGGGTGCGCGGGCGCTTCATGAATCATCCGGGGTACGGATAACTTTGATTGTAACATAGCTTTTGTTGCAATCGATTTACCGTGTTACAATGGAAGGGAAGGATTACCATGACCACCGATGCTTTCTGGGACATCGACGCCGGCGCGAAGGCGAATGCGGGCGGCGTCTGGGAAAGGCGTACTGATACCTTCGCCGACCTGCTGGAAAGACTCCCGCCCGCCGAGATCGTCGAGTTCGAGCGCAACTTCCGCGAGCAGCGCGCCCGCGCCTACACGTGGGACCTGTGGGGCGCCGGCTATATCCTCGGCGGCGGCTGCTCGGACGACGGCTTCATGGACTTCCGCGCCTGGCTCATCTCCATGGGCAAAGAGGTTTTCGAGACCGCCCACCGCGACCCGGACTCCCTCGCCGAGATCAAATTCGGCCCCGAATCCTGCCAGGAGGAGGATGTCTTCTTCGAGGAATACGCCTACATCCCGATGGAGGTTTACGAGAAGGTGACGGGCGAAGAGATGCCCATGCCGGAGGTGTGGGAAGCGGATGAACCGGTCGGAACGGCGTGGGATGAAGAAGGCGACGGCCTGGCGGAGCGGTTTCCACGGTTGTGGGCGCAGAACTCTTAATCGGAAACCGAGCCGGACGACGGCGCCGCCGCGCAACCGGAAAGCGCGGGGAGGAAAAGGTAGTGGGAGTTTTGGAAGAGGTGATGAAAGACTTCAATATTCCTTGATTTGGGGTATACTAGGGCAAGCTATGAGTGAATTAGAATTTCAACTCGCGCATGCGCCAATCGTGGAGGCCGTCCTCGATATCGATTGTGACATGCCAACGGATTTCGATCTTGCGGGATTGGAGACGACCGCGCAAGATAAATTTCATGCCCAATATCCGAAATCGCGGCGTCAATATCGCCAGCATCATCAAATCCAGCGAAAAGCGGAGGAGACCAAGGTACAATCTACGGAGCCCGCATTGCATGCGCTGCGGTTTCTACAGGAAGATGAGAAACAACTGGTTCAGATAAGGACGCAAGGCTTTTCCTTCAATCGATTGACACCATATTCAAGTCTTGATGACTACTTGCCCGAGATCCGGAGGACATGGGAACTTTATATCGGATTAGTGAAGCCAATACAAACTCGTGCGATTCGCCTGCGCTACATCAACCGTATATTGCTACCGAGTAAAGACAGCTGCATTGAAATAAACGACTACATCAAGATCGGCCCGCGACTCCCCGATGAAAACCATCTCTGGATGGGCAGTTTCGTAAATCAATATACTGCGATAGAAAAAGAAACAGAGCATGAAGTCGTCATCGTCCTTTCTTCCCAACCATGGGAAGACGATAAATTCCCTGTTATTTTCGATAACGGGGCGTCTGGCATGATCGTCACTGAACCAGATGATTGGTCTGCCCTTTTAGCAGTGATCCAATCTTTACGGCGACTGAAGAACCGAATATTTCAGGAGACATTGACACCCATATGCTTGGACCTGTTTCGATAACATTTCCTGGTGATGCCGGATTCGCCGCGCTGACGACGTATGCTCGGAGTGACAGCGCGGTTTCTTCTGAAGCATTGGCGGCAAAAAGCGCTGCTGAGCGCCTGATGGCATCGAATGAGGGTTCGCAAGTTCTGTTTGGTGATCAATCGACGGTGATATCACAACTCTGGACGCTTGCCCAAGATTGCAGCCAACCGGACTGGGACGGAGCGGGCGCCAGTGCCATCGATATGGCGGCAATCTATAACGCCGAAAATGTGATCCGGGCACTCCCGGCCAACATTCCCATGCCGGAGCTGGCGCCTGAACCCGATGGCGCGGTGTCACTCGACTGGATTCAATCGCGGCACCGTATCTTTTCGATCAGTGTCAGCGCAAGTCCCCGCTTGGCATATGCCTGGCTGGACGGAAGCGATCGGGGGCATGGCGTCGCCTGGTTTGACGGAAATTCAGTTCCAGAGCGGATAATCGAAGGAATTCGTGGGATTTTCCATCATGGCAACATTACCCTCCGGCCTTCCTTGCGTTGTCGATGACGAAGAGAGCCTTGCGCGTTTTCTGGTCCACAGAGACCAGTTTAGCGCCTCCATACCGAAGCCATCAGCATTTCTGCCGAACCGCAACGATCGTGAAACCTCGGTGTTTCGCCATGGCCGTGAGCCGTTGGAGCAATTGTGGGCGATAGGATCGGCAGCCGCGAGCGGGCGGAATATATACGGAGCCGCGATCATCAAAGCACACGCCGTCAGAGCTACGGGACTAACCATTGATGCCGACGAACCGCCCCCGCGCCATGCCGCCATCAGGAATTGGTCCTGGAACGACGCTGATTCGATATTGCAAAAAGCACAGCAGAAAGAGAAAGCATTGGTATTGGCAAGTCAATCGGAATTGGTGTTATGCTGAAGAGCTTTCTGAGCTTGTTATCGATAACGAATCGAATCATGGAAGAGTTCAGGAATTCTGGAGGTTATTATGAGTAATGTAGAATCCAGATTTACAGGTAGACAGAGATGTGGGCACTGTAATAATATTGCCCCAATGAGAATTGTTTCCGAATATCGTCAAGTTCATCGCTATTCTAATAATAATTTTGAATGGGAAGCAGGACATATTTTTCAGCTGATATTATGTCCAGCATGTGACGGTATTTCTTTAATTGAAGGTGATTGGCATGAAATGATGGACCTGGAAGAGTGGAAACCAATTATTTTATTTCCAATCTCTAGTAAGCCACTTGCTGGACTACCTGATGTCATAGAGAAGGCCTATTTAGCTGCCCAGAAAGTACGAAACATTGATAGTAATGCTTTTGCAGTGTTGCTTGGACGAGTGTTAGATTTAATATGTATCAATCGTGGAGCAACTGGGGATTCATTATACGAACGATTAGCATCTTTGGCTCAAAAGGGGCAAATTCCTGCACGATTAACTGAAATGGCTCATAAATTAAGGCAACTTCGAAATATCGGTGCTCATGCTGATCTGGGAGATTTAACAATCGCTGAAGTACCGATTCTAGATGATTTTTGCCGCGCTATTCTAGAATATGTATATACCGCTCCACATTTAATTGATCAAGTTGGAAAACGAATAGACGAATTAAAACATCATGATTAATTAGCCCGGATTATTCATGAACCGCTCGCGCACCCATAAAGGGATGCGGCTACGAGCGGTTCATGAATAATCCGGGTTAGAAAAAGAAAATAAGATATCTATTCTCCTATATAAACATATGACCATATATGCGAATAGATTGCCAGTTCCAATATTTGGGTTATTTTAGATAACCCCTCTTGCAATTAGGCTGTTAACAGCTTAATTGCAAGAGGTGGAACTGTCGTCACGGACGATAGAAAACATGGCTGAAGAATGTTCCGCAATCCTCTTTGAATAGAATAGAAATTATTATAATTGCCACCTTTTTAAGAGTTCTTTTCCCTTATCAGTGATAGCAAATCGCACCGTAGCATTTATATACTTACCTTCTCCCCCACTATAACCCATTTGCGTTTCTTCTTCCGTCATATAACCCAAACCTACAAGGTGGTGTAGCAAGAATGGCATAGCAATTACACCAAAATCATTGCGTTCAGCAATTTTTAATGCGTTCACCCCATATTGTGTAAGCGTTTTAGCAATCAGATGCCGCTTCCGATTTTTAACACCTTCTAATGTTATACCTTTATTTTGATTGTAACGGTGATGGCAATTGTGACATATTACAATCTGATTATCATAGTTATTATTAGAATGATTACTGTCAATATGATGAATAGAAAGTAAACTCATCCCACGCAATCCGCATAATGCGCAGGAATCATCGGTCTCACCGAATAACACATCGTCCATACCCATATTTTTACCTCTGAACATAATGGTAAAATAAAGACTCCTAATAATTACACGTATCCTACTTTCTCCAACATGTACCCTACTCCCTCCCTTATATACCGCACCCACCCATCCTGCGGCTCGACGATCTCCGGCAGGTTGTCCAGCGGCGCCCAGAAGGGGCGGAAGAGATGGTGCTCGTTCCAGACTGTCCACTCTGTCCCCGAGTCAGCGGAGGCGATGAGGTGGTAGAAATAGCGGCGAAGGCGGCGGCAGAGTGCCTCGGTGGGGACCCAGCCAGTGATTTCGTAGGTGACATATTGCGGGTCGGGGTAGCGGTCCCACTCGGTGTAGGTGAGGTGAGTGAAGCCGTCTTCCTGCCGGTGGATCCGGCAGGGGAGGCCGCGGCGGAAGATGGCCCAGTCGAAGCTCTGGTTGTCCGGGCGGGCGTAGACGGGGGTACGGTGGAGCACCACGCAGCGGTTATCGGGGAGGACGGTGTCCTGGTGGCCGATGAGAGCGACCACGGAGAGCTGCTGCAGGCCGGTTTCCTCGGCGGCCTCGCGCAGGGCGGCGTCGCGGTAAGGTTCCTCCTCCTCCACGGTGCCGGCGGGGAGCTGGATGCCGGCGTTCGGGTGTTGGAAAAGCAGCAGCTCCACGCCACAGGGGCCGGGGCGGGTGATGAAGGCGGTGACCTTTTCGAGAGTGTCGTCCATAATTTTTCCGTTAGCAGTTCTTCGATGCGGCGAATTCAATTGAGTCGCCAATAGCTCTGACCGCGTCTGTTATTTCACTAAAGCTCATCGCGTCACGGATTTTCGTGAGTAGCTTTTTCTTCCTTATGCCTTCCTTTGCAAAACTAGATAGCGTCAGCTCCTTGATCTCGTCAATTTGCAACTGTTCTGGTTCGTCAAGATCGTAGTCGGCTTGGAAAGTAGGGTCGAGGAACAATATAAAGAAGTATGGTGGCAACAGTTTGGCAATACGCCTTTTTATGATGCGATATCGCTTGCCAGTTGAATCGATAATGAATGCATTGATTTCTAATTTGTGCCTCCAGGTAGTTAAATTCGTATACGTAAGCGCCGAGATCGCAGCAGGAGCATAGACTTTACCGAGTCTATCAAAAAATAAGACAGGAAATATTAAATCAGTTAAATGTTTCATCGTTGCCTCTCTCATTCGCGTCCTGCGATCGGCGGCGCCGACGTCGTGTCGGCGCGGGTGGATTGGTGGGCTTACCTATACCAGGGGTGGCTCCGTGCCACCCCTGGCTATTGACTTCCACCCCTTCAGGGTGATATTCCGCCTCCGTGCGGAATGGGTATATTGGTTGGATTGCCTGTTCCCGGCACTTAAAAAACACCAAAAAATGACACATTTTGACACATTGAAGGTGCTGGAGGCAGGACGCTCTCCCTTTCAGGCTGATCTCCTGCCTCCACCGACACTGCCCTGTTCGTCACGGTTCGATGTCGCCGAAGGGTTTCCAGGTGCCCGGGGCGCCGGCTGCGGTGCAGACCCAGCCGACGTGACCGCCGGGAGCGGGGGCCAGGTTCCAGACGATGTCGCCGCGGGCGTGCTCGCCGGCCACCGGGGCCGCGGCGCCGATGCTCTGCTGCCGGCCGTTGGCGCCGCCGCCGAGCCAGAGGCCGTTGGGGAAGCTGACCGAGCCGGGCGGCAGCGGAGTGTTGCGGCCGCCGGTCTCGGTGGTGGTGGCGTCGCTGGTGAAGCGAATGCCGGCGGACGCGGGCGCCCCCTGGTATTCGGATTGATAGGACCCGGTGTCTTCATTCCAGGCGAGGAGGTCGAAGGGTGAGGCCGTGCCCGTCGCCTTGATGGAGAGCAGCGTGTTCGCCCGATCGGCCAGGATGACATCCACCGCCCGCGTCGAGCCGGGCGCCCGATTCGCGACGAGTATCCGGTTGGTTCTGAAGCCGCCGTCCCTGCCGTTGGGCACGATGCTGGCGATGCGCGCGTGCGCCACGTAGCCGGTGCCCCCGTTGTCGATCCTGACCGAGGTGATCCGCCCATCGATGATGACCGGGGTCAGCACCGCGCCGGCGCCGCTGGGGGGATAGATGCCCACCGTGGCCTTCGTGTAGCCGGTCCCGTAATTCGTCAGCAGTATCCCGGTCAGCGCGCCGTCGGCGCCGGTGCTCACCACCGTGCCTTCCGCGCCCTTTCCATCTCCCTCGAAGTAGACGGCGGGGTAATTGTCCTGCGAGCCCATGACGCCGCCCAGCAGCAGCGTGCCGGGCGCGAGGTCGGTATTCTGCCCCATTTCGGCATAACACCCGACCAGCACATTGGCCCCGCGCCCCATTTTGAAGCTTTTCCGGCTGGCGGACGCCGTGTGGCATTCGATGTAGGTATTGCCGAGCAATGAATTGTCATAGAGCTGCCACCCATCGTTCCAGGTGCCGTTGAACTTCGAGCAGATGCCGGCATTCGCGTCCGGGCCGCTCACGTAGAGGCCATGGCCGCCGTTGTTCAACGCCGCGCAATCCGTGATGGACCAGAGATTGGCGTTGCCCTGTCCCGCCGCGGCGTCTGCCACGATGTTGATGCCGTTCTCGGCGAAATACTGGACGTTCACGCGTTCCAGGTAGACCGTCGCGCTGGCATCGATGCCATGCCCGGTCTTGTCCTTCTGCAGGCAATGCACGGCCAGGTCGCGTATCGAGGTATATTGGGTCTGCACCCGGATGCCGGTGGTATTCGCCGGGAACATCAAGCGCGTGATCGACGACTGCATGTGGTTCGCGGACTGCCGGCCCGCGATGGTGAGCGGCTTGGTGATATCCCAGGTCTGCGAGAGGTAGTAATCGCCGTTGGAGAGGTCGATCCGACCGCCCCGCCAACTGCGGCCGTCATCGGCGGGACCGAACGAATCATGCGCGGCCTTGAACGCCGCGTAACTGTCGGGGGGCGGCTTGCCGTAGAGCACGGGATGCGCCCCCCACCATTCCGGGTAGACCGCGGGCACGGTGCCGGCGTTAAACGTCACGCCGCTGTCGAACCCGCTGAAGACCTGATACAGCCCCGCATCGAGGCTGCTGCCCGTGGCGAAAGTGAGGCTGCCCCCCTCGGCCTTGATGAGCAGCCCCCCGCGCGGGATCACCAGCCGGATATTCGCCGGCACGATCACCGCGGTCGCGACGGGCTGCCGGTCGGTGACCTGCAGATCGGTCTCCGTCGTGCCGAGCGCCTTGATGGCCTCCGCCAGCGATGCATACTCCCGGACATCGGCGGCATGCGGCGCGGATACGGCAATGATCAGGATCATCAATACTGACAGGAATGTTTTCATAATGTGCCTTCTTTTCTTTTGAAACCGCAGATTTCGCAGATTACACAGATTGTTGCGATGCGCGATCCCGTAATCGGGATAGAGAAAAATCTGTGCAATCAGCGAAATCTGCGGTTTCTAACAAAATCAGAACCTGCGCTGTGCTTTGGCTTTGAACTTCGGGTCTTTCCGCATCGCCTCGATCGTCGGCGCGGTTTCCGGATCGACCACTGGCTTGCCGTCTTCCCACGCGAACGCCCCTTCGTTCTCCACGATGCGGAGCATATTGGCGACGGCTTCGACGCTGGAGCCGGAGGGCATGGTGCCGGCGGCGTGGTCGGGGGCCATGCCGTTGATGGCGCCGGCGAAGATGCGCACGGCTTCATCCAGGTAGTAGCGCTTCTGTGATAACTCCCACGAGTAGCTGAGGCCGTCCAGGTGATGGTAGTAGCCGGCGCCGGGCTGGTGGTCGGGGCAGGTCATGTAAACGTAGTTGGACCAGATCATCCAGTCGGTGGCCTTCTGGATGGCCGTCGCCACGCGCTCGTCCTGGAACTCGCGGTGGTATTCCTTCAGCCCCTGCAGGATGATGCCCACCATCCACGGCTTGCCGCCCAGGCAGACCGGGCGGTGCTTGTCCTCGTTGGGATAGAGGGGGTGGTCCCAGTTGCCGGTATCCGGGTCCTGGCCGGCGATGGCCTGCTCGGCCACCATGGCGGCGGCGAGTTTGAAGCGCGGGTTGAGGGTGGCGCGATAGCTGCCCACCAGCGCTTTCAGCGCCCAGCCGATGGTGCGCTCCTCGTCGTCGCGGTAGTCGAGGAAGTCCTTCCAGGCGGCGATCTTCGCGAAGTAATTGCCGATACCCTCCGCCACCTCGCCCGCCCGCGGCTCGCCGGTCAGCA
>Ga0172368_10007655_pt1 | contig 11210 bp, 7 predicted proteins | sample Lak11m_FD_114540 | JGI IMG/M metagenome (GOLD analysis project Ga0172368, IMG submission 114540) | Freshwater microbial communities from Kabuno Bay, South-Kivu, Congo - kab_022012_11m | ecosystem: Environmental > Aquatic > Freshwater > Lake | place: Democratic Republic of the Congo: South-Kivu...
TCCAGATGTTCTCGGCAACATCAACACCGGGGATGATCTCCGGTTCCTGATAGATGACCCGGATCCCTGATTTGTGTGCGTCGTGCGGGTCTGAGAACGAGAGCCGACGCCCGTCAATCGTCAAAGTCCCGGTATCCGGTTGGTAATCGCCGTTAATAATCTTGAGAAGCGTTGACTTCCCGGCCCCATTCTCACCCATGAAGGCGAGGATCTCGCCGGGTCGGATGTCGAGTGAGACATCGCTGAGGGCCTGGACATTAGGGAAAGCCTTGCTGACATGGCGAATCTCAAGCGTGCCGACCGGGGCGGGAGGAGGCGCGACGGCACTGGGAGGCGCAGCAGCAGGTGTGGTCGTGGTCATGGTCAGGCACTCTTCCCCGCGGCGCGAGTCGCGGGCGGGGGGCCAGGCGACCTCGGCCCGGCCCCCAAACGCAGGAGAAACTACTTGGAGCAGTTCGCCAACGAGATAGGATCGAATATGGTCTTGTAGGTTGATGGATCGACGATGGAAGTTGGGGCATACGAATTAGCCGGCGGCGTCTTGCCGTTGGCGACCGCATCGTAGAGCACGGTCGCCGCCGTCTTGCCGACGTCCAGGCCTGAGATAAAGAGGCCGGCCTTGAAACCGGATGGCTGCCCGGCCGCCCACGGCTTGCAGGCTTCGTACGAGCCCAGGCCAACGCCGATGATGGCGTCGGTCTTGACGCCCGCGGTGGCGAGCGCATTCAGCGTCCCCAGAACACCTTCGTCGTTGCAGCCAAAGACGACCCAGTTGGTCACGTCCGGGTGGGCGGTGATGATCGGGCCGGCTGCATCCTGCGCGGACAGTGTTTCGCCCGTGTAGGGCACCGGGAAGATCTGGGCATCCGGCACGCCAGCGGCTTTGGCCGCAGCCTTCTCGTTGTCGGTGCGATCGTTGCACACCGACAAGGTCTGCACCTCGACCGACAGGACACCGACCTTCTTGGCCGAATCCTTGAGCCAGCCGCTGTCGGTCAGCAGCTTCGCCGCCGCCTCACCGACCTTCTTGCCCATGTCCTTGCCGTCGAAGCCCACGAACGGCACCGGGTTGCCGTTCGCATCCTTGATGCCGTCATCGGTTGCGATGAGCACCACGCCCGCATCCTTGGTGGCCTTGGCGATGGCCGGGCCGATCGTCTGGTCGGGCACGGTGATGGCGATGCCCTTGGCGCCCGCTGAGATGGCGTCGTTCACCAGGCTCACACCCAGGTTCGGATCGAGCTTGGCATCGAACTTCTTCGCGTCCGCACCCAACGCTGTTGCGGTCTTGACAAAGGAGGTCTGTAAGTCGATGAAGTATTGCTGATCAGCGCTCTTGTTGATCGCAACCAGCAGTGACTTCCCCGCCGCCTGCGCGGGGGCAGCCGGAGCTTGTGTCGCCGCAGGCACGGGTGTTGCGGCCGGCACGCACGCGCCAAGCACGACAGACGCCAGCAACAGCATGGCGATCACGAAGTACAGGTGGCGTTTCATGGATTCTCTCTCCTCTCATGTGAAAAGATGGGAACGATTAGAATGTCGGTTGTGAGTGAGTTTCCAACTTGCCAATATCTCTTCCTCCTTTTCCCGCTACTCTCAGCCAGGTTGTTTTCGCGGCATCCCACTTCGCGTCATCGTTATGCCGGCCCCGGTCGATCCTCGACTGCCACACCGGCAGCTTCCAGGGCCTTGACGAAATCGCTGTAGTACAGGTCCGGCTTCTGGAGGTGCCAGGTGACATCGCCGATCAGCTTGCACGCCTCGACTCTCTCTAGCCAGGCGCAACTGATCACTGCCATGGAGCCGATTGCCCCGTTGGATCGAATCGCGCGCACCGCCTCCCAGCCGCGGAGCTCACCCGGCAGCTCTGGTTCCACGATCAGGACATCGGGGTGGATCCGCTGCGCCAGCGTCAGGATTTCCTGGCCCGTCCTGGCCCGTGCGCTGTGAAGGCCACTTTCCTCGGCAAACCTGAGGAGCAGATTGGCGATGAACGGATCGGCTTCGGCGATCAGACAGGTGCTCGCCATCGGGTTCTCCGGTGTACACTTCTGGGGGGATCGCGCGAGGCCCTGCGACAAGCCTGCGCTCTGGGTGCATTAAACCGCAGACATGCGGCCGGTGTCTCGGAGAAATGGAAGGAGAACCCGGAAAAATGGAGGGAACCCGATGTCCCGGGGCTATACGACCTTGTCTTGGAGAGGCTCCGGGGCTATGGCGGCACGTTCTCCGCGCTGGTAAGCGTGCGGTGCCACGCCAACCTCCGCGCGAAAGACGCGGGCAAAGTAGCTGGGATCGGAAAAACCGGTGGCCAGCGCGACCTCGGTGACGTTCATCTCCCCGCGTTCAAGCAGGGCGCGAGCCTGCCGGGTACGGTAACGATTGAGGTACGCAACAGGGGTAATGCCGGTCTCCTCGTGGAAACACTGGGTCAGGTAGCGGTCGCTCAGGCCAACAGCCAGGGCCAGCTCCTCACGTGAAAACGGCTCGGCGTAGTGCTCATGGATATAGGCCATGGCCTGGCGCACAACACGTTGCGCTTCGCTGCCCAGGCGCTTGTTGCGGCTGAGCGCGTCCGTCACCTGCGCCAACACCTCGACGCCGGTGTAGAGGCCCTTGCTTAACACCGCGGCGACCCCCTGCTGTAGCCGCGCCATGTCCTGGCCGGTCAGAATCTGCGCGGTAAGCACGATCACCGGAATATCGCGCGTCTGCTCGCGTTGGTGCATGGCCTCCAGCACGCCGAAACCATCGAGCACCGGCATCATCAGGTCGAGCAACACAAGATCGGGATGCTGACGAGCCATCAGCTCCAACGCCTCGCTACCATTACGTGCCTTGAGAATGCGACATCTCGGCGCCAGCTCTTCCAGCAGGCGCGCGTGCAGCTCCAGAATCCCAGGCTCATCGTCTACGATCAGGATGGCACGGCCGCCATCACATTGATCGGCGCCGAAACCCTGACGGGCCAGGGCTCGCGCCAACTCGGCCGCGGCCACCGGTTTGGCCAGGAAGTCGAGCTCCAGCGCTGAGCCATGATCCTGCTCACCCGAGAGGGTGTAGAAGACGACCGGGATATCTTGGGTGGCCGGGTTGTGCCGCAAAAGCTGCATCAGCTCCCAGCCGCGCTCGGCGGCCGGCTCGAAATCGAGCACAACCGCACCGGGCGGTGCGGCGATGATCTGGCCGAGCCAGTTGGGGCGAGCTTCCAACGCCATGATCTCAACCGTGAAGCCACGGGCAATCAGATGATTCGCCAACCGCTCGCCGGCGCCGCTATGCTCAGTCAGCAAGAGGACCGTCCCCGTCCTGTCTTCATTGCTGGCCGTTGCGCCCGTGTCTGCTGGCATGGCGGGAAGGGTGAAGTAGAAGGTCGAGCCAGCGCCGTCGGTGCCGGTCGAGAGGACGCCGATCGTGCCGTGGTGGAGCTCCACCAGGCGTCGGCTGATGGCCAGGCCGAGGCCCATGCCGCCGTAGCCGTGCCGTGCGGCGCGCTCTGACTGACGAAACTCATCAAAAATGAACTCCTGCTCGGCCGACGGGATACCCATGCCGCTATCGGTGACGGCGATGACGACCTGATGCTTGCTCCCCTCAACCCACAGGCGGACGTAGCCTTGCTCCGTAAATTTGACGGCATTGCTGATCAGGTTGAGAACCACCTGTTGGAGCCGCGTCCGATCGCCCCACACAACAGGCAAGTCAGCCGGGATATCGCTCGCCCAGGCAAGGCCCTTTTCCCGCGCTAGCGCCTCGCCGAGCATGGTAACCTGGGCCAGCACTTCGCCCAGGCGGAGCGGCTCGCACACGAGACGCAGTTCACCGGCCTGGCTGCTGGCGAGATCAAGCACGTCACCGATGAGGCGGGCCAGGTGTTGGGCGCTGGTGCGGATGCTGCGCAGATCGCGTTGGTAGGGGGCGGGTAGATCAGCCTGGCGACCGGCTCCCTCGCGCAGCAGCATCTCAATGGTGCCGACGATGAGGCTCAGTGGCGTGCGCAGTTCATGGCTGACGGTGGAAAGAAACCGGCCCTTGAGGTTGTTCGCCTCCTCCGCCAGGCGCCGCCCTTCTTCGGCGACTTGTCGCGCTTGCTCAGCCTGCCGGTATAGCTCGGAGCGCTTGAGGGCGCCGGCAATCTGCTCGCGCAAGATCTCGCATGTCTCTTCCAGATGAGGATCTGCCTCGAAGACCACGAACCCGAGCTGGTCATCGCGATAAAAAAGCGGTTCCACGACCAGATCCCAACGCCGATCTGCCGGCAGGCTTATGGGAGCCAGTTGGCGGGCCGGGAATGAGTGCCCCTGCGGCTCCAGCACCGTCAGGCCGCGTTCGTCGCAGCCAATTACGAGGCGGGCTTTTTCAACCGCGGCAGACGGATCGTCATAAAGCGAGAGATAGGCCCGGCGAATGCCGAGCCTGGATAGCGCATAAGCGATGGCCTCCTCCAGATCCTTCAGGCTGATGGCGTTTCCCAGCGCCTGCCCGATGCCGGCCAGGATACGTGCCTCCTCCTGGGCCTGGAGCGCCTGGTAGGCCTGGGCCCGCTGCCCGGTCTCACCGATCATGACGCGCGCCTGTTCCCACAGACTCTCCGCCCGCAGCCAGGCGGACCGGTCACGCAAATAGGGAAGCGAATCGCGGCGCAGCGCCGAGATGGCGCTCTGCCAGCGCGAGATACTGCTGCCCGCGTCCATCGCTTCTTGCAATACCTCGGCCAGCGCGGCGAGAAAGATCCCGGAAGCCCGGTCCGCCATTTCTTCGGCGAAGGCATCCAGCATTTTCTCTAGCTGGGTCGTCGGAGCGCTCTCCAGAGGCAGTTCCCAGCACTCAGCCATACTGGCCAGGATCGACAGACGCCGCACATCGAGGGCCGCCGCCAGCGGCCGGTCGTGAGTGCGAGCCGGCGTCTCGGCCGCCTCGCTCACCAGTGGATCCGGGCAGCCACACGATTGGCGCACCAGAAGACGGGTCGCCAGTGATACGCGCCCGGGTACTGGCTTGCCGTCCAGCAACGCCAACAACATCTCCGCAGCCCGGCGTGCCATTTCGTAACTGTGGAACGGCGTCGTAGTGAGCGGCGGCGTGATGAATCTGCCCTGGACTTCATCGTTAAAGCCGGCTACCGCGACGTCGACAGGTACTCGAATCCCCCGCCGCTGGAGTGCCTTCATAGCGCCAATCGCCATGTTATCGCTGGCCGCCACCAGGGCATCAAACCGGGCTTGCCGCTCATCCATTAGCTCCTGGATGGCCGCTGCTCCACAGCTTTCTTTGAAATTGCCTTGAACCACCAGCGCGGGGTCGAGGGGGATGTCGTGCCCGGCCAACACATCCAGATACGCCCGATAGCGTTGCTCGGCTTCCGGCTGCGGCTGCGGGCCGCGGATAAACGCGATGCGCGCCAGGTTATGGAATTCCACCAGATGCGTGACGACATCGTGCATGCCCTGGTAATTATCGGCGACGACGCCCGGTATGCCTTCTACCAGCGGGTGTCCAACGGTAACCATGGGTAGCGGCAAATAGCGCCGGCAGAAATCGGTGATCACCGGCAGATCCACCCGGTGGCAGAGGGCGCCGGTCCAGATGACCAGGCCATCGACGTTTTCCGGGCCGACCAGGTCGTAAATGACGTTGGATTGGGCTTCGAAGCCGTGAGGTGAACACAGAGGTTTGCCGGGGAAGCAGACCACATTCGCGCCGTGTTCACGGGCGGTGCTCTGCACACCTTCCCAGATGGCCTGGCTATTAGGATCTCCTGCCCCGTGCGTCAGCAGGCCAATCGTCCATCTTGCGTGCAATCGTGGCTCCACGGCTGTGCGTTCGCGCAGCCTGGCCCGATCGTGCGGTGCGGGTTGACATTCGCGCAGTTCTTGAAGCAGACGCTCATCCGGTGGCATCGTCACGCTCCGTCGGTTGGCGCTTTCGGCGCACTGTCTCCGCCGAAAGATGTCAGGATCGCGGTAGAGGATGGATGACTGGGCGAGCGCGATGGCATCCTCATATAGAGCACGTGGACACCGTATTCTTTCACCGGACGCGGGTTGAATTGTGTTGCGATTTCATGTGGCTACGGGGAGAGAGTATAGCATGTTTTGCGGGATCGTGCAAGGGCACGGGCGGAGCGCGGATAACGCATCCCAATGCGCCCCGATGCCTTGCATCTCGCGCCCCACGTCCAGGAGCTCACCCTTCCCCGTGAGGCCGGCCGCCTCGCCGAGGAAGCGACCGTACATCGTACGGAACAGCCCGCCACCCGTGCCGCTCGCGCAGATCAGCCGCGGCCAACACGTCCGGCCAGGCGCGGATACGGCCGGCCGCCGTACGGATGCCCTTGACGCCGAAGTTGGCGATGGGCGGCTCCAGCATCCCCCCTGGCACATTCGCGGAGGGCCGCCAGGATGTCGCCTGGCTCTGGGGGTGAGATCGGCTGAAGATGAATCCCACCCCGGCGCCCAGCCGCATATCGAAGAGCTATCCAGGTTTCAGCAGTCCAAGCTCGCGAGCACGCAAGGCGGCCTGGGTGCGGTCTTGCACGCCCAGTTTGTCCAGGATGGTTGAGACATAGTTCTTAACGGTGCCTTCGGCCAGGAAGAGTTGGCTGGCGATCTGTCGGTTGTTGGCGCCCGCCGCCAGCAGACGCAGAATCTCCAGTTCGCGTTCAGAGAGCGGCTCGGGGAGGCGTTCGAGGGCCGGGCGGATCGGCGCCGTCAGGCGCGAGAATTCGGCCAGCACTTTGCGCGCCACCGATGGCTCGATCAGCGCTCCACCGGCGGCGACTTTGCGAATGGCGTCGGCCAACTCCTGGCCCGAAACATCCTTGAGCAGGTAGCCAAGCGCGCCGGCGCGCAGCCCATCGAACACGTAGGCGTCGTCGTCAAAGGTCGTCAGGATGATCACCCGCGCCTCGGGCCAGCGCTGGCGCAGGAGGCGCGTGGCCTCCACGCCATCCAGGCGGGGCATGCGAATGTCCATCAGCACGACATCGGGGTGGAGCGCTTCGTACTGTTCGAGCGCGACCTGACCATCTTCAGCCTCGGCCGCGACCGCCAGGTCGCTCTCCAGCTCCAGCAGCGTGCGCAGGCCCTCGCGCATCAAGCGCTGGTCATCTACGATCAAGATACGGATCGTTTCCATGAATCAATCTTTCTGAGCAGGGAGCTGGATCGCCAGGATCGCGCCACCGCCCGGCCGGTCTGCAAGGATGACCGCGCCGTCCAACCTGGCTGCCCGTTCTTGCAGGCCGCGCAGGCCAAAGCCGCTGCTGGGGGCGTCGGCGGTCAGGCCGCGACCGTCATCGCTCACCCGCAGCGAAATCCGATCGGGCGAGCATTCCAGGCGCAGCCAGGCCTGGCGCGCGGCGGCATGGCGCTGAATGTTCGTCAACCCCTCCTGCGCGGTGCGGTAGAGGGCCAGGCGTTGGGCAGAGGTCATCTCGCAGGCTGTTTCGGGCAGCTCCAGGTGGACGACCAGCCCGGTCGCTTCCTGGAAGCTGGCGGCCAGGCGGCGCAGCGCCTGCGGCAGCGAAAGCTCGACTTCGACCGGCTCACGCAGCCGGCCGACCGTCAGGCGCAAGTCTTGCAGCGCATCGCGCACCTGCTGGCGGCCGGCGCCGATCAGCGCAACGGCCCGCTCAGGCTCGCGAGTCGCCAGGCGCTCGGCTCCTTCCAGTTGGACGGCCGCGGTCGTCAGCCGGTGGCCGATGGTGTCGTGCATCTCCCGCGCCAGCCGGTTGCGCTCCTCGATGGCCGCCAGCGTTTCCACCTGCGCAGCGTAGGCTTCAAGCTGGCGGTTCATGGCCTGCAGCTCATCCAGCAGCAGGGCGTTTTGACGTTGCGTCAGCCGCGCCTGGGTCAGCGCATTGGTGACAACGCCGAAGAAAAGATAGCCGCCGGCATAGATCGCCACCGCCTGCAATCCGCCGCTCAGGCCTTCCTGCTCGAAGAAGAACCAGCCTGTGAGCAAAATGAAGCCGGCCAGCCACAGCAGCCCCTGGCGCAGCGAGTTGTAAAGCATCGCCGTCACACTCAGGATAAAAAACAGGAAGATAAATGGAAAGCCGGTCCGGGTGGTTTCGATCAGCGCCAACATCAGCCCGATTTGGGCGGCGATGATCAGGTTTGCCAGGCGCTGACTTCTCGGCGAGCCGTTTTGTTCCGGCAGACGGCTGTACAGCAGGCCGAATCCCACCAGGAGGCCCAGGGCGAGCCAGCGCAGAAGGATGCGGTCAATCTGCCACAAGCCGGCAGCGGTGATCCCGGCCAGGGCGAGATAAGCAAAAACTGATAACCGATCGAGACGCGAGAAGCGTTGCATAGACCTATTATGCCACAGATAGTGTCCTGGCGGTCACAGTCACTCCGAGTTTGTCGAAGGGTGACTGTGACCGCCAGGCGGGATTGTGCGTTGTCTCGACTGATCCCCCAGGAGGATCAAGCCTCGGCGGTCGCTGGCGCTTCAGCGGGTGCCTGGGGCGCCGGGCGGCGCTGGAAGACCGTCAGGAGAATAGCGCCCAGGCCAGCAAGGACGATCAGGATTTGGAACAAGCCGCCGGCGACCGGCACGGCGATGAGCAGGCCCAGGATGAACAGGCCGATCAGCAGTGGCGCGTAGAGCTTGCTGTTCCACTCCGGCCGGATGCGGCTGACGATCCAGCGGCCACCCAGGTAGGCGACAATCGCCTGGCACAGGTAACTCACGATGAACAGGATGCCGACGAACGCCAGGCCGAGGACCGGGAGACCGGCCAGCAGGGTCAGACCCGTCAGGGCGCCCAGGCTCAACAGGCCGAAGATCACCGCGACCACGATGACCACGCCGAGCGCCACCAACCAACCGAACGGAGTGGCGATCAGGCCGGCCAAACCAATCCCCAGGCTGGGCAGCGGGCGAGACAGCAGCTTCTCGGCCGGAGCCGTAACCCAGCGGGGCGCCAGCCAGGCGATGAGCAGGCCAATCAGCAGGAGCGCGATCAGGCGGCGCAGCGCGCCGAAGACGTAGGACGAAGCGCTTTGCCGTTGCGCCAGTTCCCGGGACAGCTCTTGATCCTGGGACGGCAGGTTGTGCGTGACCCGAGAGGACACACTGGCGGCGCCTTCGGCGATCTGGCTGCTGGTGTATTCCAGACTGCCGGCCACGCGCGCCTCCTTGCCGAAGGTCAGGCCGGGCCGGACGGAGGGCATGGGCGGCATGTTCGGCCCATACACGTAGCTGGGCGAAAGGCTGTTGTCCGAGGCATCAACGGCGATCTTCGCATTGCGCCCCACCGTGCCTTCCAGGCGCAGGCGACCGGCGCCGGCCAGCAGATCGTTGGTGATCTGGCCGGAGACCAGGCCCTGGCCGGCGCCGATGTAGAGCGAGCCGCCGATCTGACTATCTGCCTGGCTTTCCACACTGGCGCCTGCCGTGTAGGCATTGTGCTTGATCCGTGCGTCAGGCCCAATCGTCACCGCGGCGCCCAGGGCAATGACATCATAGCCCACTTCGCCGTTCACGGTGACGCTCGAGCCGGCCACGAGCACGTTGCCGGTGACCTTGCCGTTGACGATCACGGTTTGACCCGCCGCGATCAGGTCACCGTTGATCGTGCCATCCACGACCACCGAGTTCCCGCCCGCGAACAGATCATCATTGATGACCTCATCCTTGCCGATCACCACTCGCTCGCCGCCGCGGCCATCGTAGGCCGATGCTGTCGGGACCAAGACTAGCAGAGCCAGGGCGAACAGGCTCAGCAGGGTGATGATACGCGTTTTGCGCTTCATTTTGACCTCCCACTTGTGCAACAGATGGATGTTTCGATCAAGCGATCGTGACTCCATCTTATGGGAACCCAGTCATTTGGCACAGTGCCGAAGGTCACCTCGGTGGTCATGTGACGTGGCCTGCCCGTATGGGTCAACGCCCACCTGCCCTAACTTGGTCTTTCCTTTATGCAACTCCTTGAGAGTTGTCGAACATGTCACTGTTGTACATCACAACGTCGAAGAATGGATCAACCGTATCCGTCAGTTGCCGCTGCCAGCTCGTGTTCGGCGCGGGTTTCCCGATGCCGCGGGGTGTCGCGGTCGGTGTCAGGGTTGGAGACGGCGTGGTGGTCGGCGTAGCCGTGCGGGTTGAGGTCGGCGAGGGTGTGAGGGTGCTCCAGGGCCGGCGCCAACTGGCGACGATCACGGGTAAATAGGCCCAGCACCCCCTTTGGGCGCCGGTCGCCACGATGTCGGCTACGTCCACGATGCCATTGGCGTTGACGTCGTCGAAGCAGCCCGGGGGGGCGGTGGGCGTAGCTGTGGGTTCGGACTGGCGCCATTCGCAGGCGCCGATATCGGGCTGGGCGTCGCGGGCAAGGCCATCGAAGTCGTCGAAGGGCGCGCCATTCGGAGAACCCTGGTTGATGGCAGGCGAGCCAGCCAGCAGGCGATAATCTCTCATCAATGGATTCACGAACGAGGGTGACACATTAACCAAGTCATCCACACCGTAAAACTCGAACTCAGGATCACGATTCCCGGCAGTCAGGTTGTGATCCACCGTCAATGCCGGCAAAACGCTGGGGTCGGCCGCCATCTGCGAATAGATATTCTGGCTGGAGATGTTGTTACGGATAACCACGTTCTGCACCTGCGTGTTCTCGATGCCGATCCCCCCGCCCCAGGTGTCCCGCCCATTATAGGCAAAGGTATTGTTGATGATGGTGATGTCTGTAAACGGGTGCGTCGCAATGCAGCAGGCCGAGAGCCACAGGCCCACCAGGTTGTTGTAGGCGATGTTGTTGTACAGACGGACATTCTCCAACAGCCCGCCCTGCTCCGAGGCCAGTGAAAAGCCCATCGCCGGGATGTCGTGGACAACGTTCTGATACACGGCGATGTCGAACAAATGCTCGGCCTCGGCATCCACGTAGATGCCCACGCGGTTCAGGTTGTCCACATGATTGCCGTACACCTTCCCGCGGGACGAAGCGTCTTTGACGGAAATCCCCTCCTTGCCCTTCGTCCCAGGCATGACATCGTGGACGTAGTTGTAGCGCACCTCGAAGGTGTCGGTGTTGCTGATGGAGATATGCTCTTGCCAGGGGCCGGTGCAGGCCCCGACCACCTCGTTGCCGTCTACGATGACGTTATCGCTGCTCCACGAAGAGATGCCGGACGAATAAGTGTCGTAGGTGTAGTCATGCTCGATGGTGATGTGGCTGGAATGGTCGGCGACGA
>Ga0172368_10007657_pt1 | contig 11209 bp, 19 predicted proteins | sample Lak11m_FD_114540 | JGI IMG/M metagenome (GOLD analysis project Ga0172368, IMG submission 114540) | Freshwater microbial communities from Kabuno Bay, South-Kivu, Congo - kab_022012_11m | ecosystem: Environmental > Aquatic > Freshwater > Lake | place: Democratic Republic of the Congo: South-Kivu...
CTGTCGCTCCACCCACTCCCGGAGTGCTATGTTGCAGATGGCGCTCATCGTCGAGCCGTCCCGCTCAGCGAGAGCGGCGGCGTGCAGCCAAGTCGAGCCGTCCCAGCGGACGCAGTGGGGCATGAGGCCCCGGCGCTCGCGAGTCTTCCGGCACACCGCGCAGCCGCAGTCCGGGCGGTGGGGAGCGCGGCGGTTGCCTCGGATGGCGCTCACTGGGGGTCCTCGTCAATTACGAGATCGCGGAATGCGGGGTCTTCGGGGGAGATCTCGAGATCTCTGGACAGGAGATCGATTAGCTCTCTCCTGCGAGCCTCGGCCTCCTCCCGCGTGGGAAATGTCTCGGGGCAACTATCCCCGAGTTCTTCCGAATTGTTGATGACCGTGTACATAATTCACCTCCAGCCGGGTTGACCGGCCTGCCGCTCGCATCATCGGGCGAGTCGGCGTCCCCTCCTCGTGAGAGGTCCGGGGAAAAAGGCCCGCCGTTGCACACGGCGGGCCCGGGGGGGTGGGCTAGAGCGGCTCCTCCTCGTCGTCATCGTCGTCATCGCCCCGCGCCACCGCGCAGGCGATGCAGTTCAGTTCGGGGCTGCCCCCGATTATCTCTCGGTGGCAGCGCAAGCACTGCCGCTCGCCCCCCGTGTCATGGCCGTCGGCGAGATCCGTCCTCCACTCGCCACATGCCTGACACACAAATGCGTCATCTGCCGTAGGTCTCATCTCGTCTACCTCCTGCCGGGTCTACCGGCCTGCCGCTACCTGTCGGGTAGTCGGCGCTCCCCTCTCACGCTGGAGTCCGGGGCGAGGGCCCTGAAGGGCGCCCCTCTGCTATGTCAACTCTCGCACTACCTCGCAGTGCGAGAGAAGGGGCTCGCCGTCTCCGCCCATAACGTCGAGCTCGATCCCCGTTACCTCGTACAGGCAGAGGCCCATCTGCCTGTACATCATCCACCCGGGGTCAATGCCGCGTCCGTCAATGCGGACACGGCCTTTTCGATCACGGGTGGCGGGGAGCACGGAAACTCCAGCTTCGAGGCGCTGTGTCGCAGCGTTACGGCTGCGGCCTGAGATGGGCGGGAGCCCGTAACGTACGAAAATTTCCTCGCAGGGGCGGCGGCCTGCGAGGACGAGGCAAGAAATCCTCTCGACGTCGCGGTCGCTGACGGCACAAAGGCCCTCGCCGCGACGAAGGATCTCGCCTTCGACGGAAAGGAGGAGCCATCCGAGCCTGTTGGCTCCGAGACGCCCGACCCGGATCCCGCCCTGCTGATAGTCCCAGGTCGCCATCTTGCTCCTCCTTTCTTCGAGGGCTCCTGTGTCCTGCCCTCTGATAACATTGTATCACGTCGTGATGGATGTGTCAAGAGGGGGAGGAAAGATATTTTTTTCACAAGCTGAGTATGAACATGGGCGGGTTGTCAATCCGGCCCTACCCGTCCTTTTCCGAGCAGGACCCCCATCCTTTTTCGTCGTATCCCGGGAGCGGAGGGAGCGATCACAATAGAAAAAAGAGCCCCCGCCTTGCGGCAGGGGCGTAGACAGGGGTACTCAGAGAGTTCCGCCGTGATCAGGCGGAAGATTGTTCGCGGGGGATCTTGGCCTTGGCGTCCGGGCTGTGACAAGCGATGACCTCCTGCCCGCAGTAGCGCACCTTCCCTCCGTGCTCGCAAGACTCGCAGGCTTTCTGGCCATCGATTGCCTCTTGGCAACGCCAGAGATGATCGCCGATAAATTCTTCCTGGACGGGGCTTTTCATGGGGCGTCTTCCTTTCCAATTTCGGCGAAGCTCGATATCCGCCGCACGTGCGGATCCTCGACGTGCCGGTTCCACGGCGCACGGATAAGGTGCGTTCTGGGCACGACCTGGGCGCACTCGACAGCGGCCTCGCCCCTGTCGTCCACATAGACCTCCGGCCGGAGCATCTCGCAGAGCCCTCGCCGGTCCCACTCGAATATCGGCACCGAGCCGAACCACTGCAGGCAGTCACGGGATGTCCGGTGCGCGAGGCGTGGCGGCCTGGCGGTGACGATCAATATGTCGTAGCGGGCGCGCAGGTGTCCGAAAAAATCGGACACCTCGGGGCGCGGCGATATCGCGCAGAGCACGTCCTCCCTGTCGAGGAGGCCAAGGGCGAGCTGCGCGGCGGCTGGGTCCACGCCAGGGATCTCCCGCGGGTCGTAGCGCGTCCACTCGAAACCCGGATAGACGGCGCGCACCATATCGAGGATGGTCTGCGGTGTCGGGACGAGCACGCCGTCGAGGTCGGTGAGGATGAGAGGTTTACTCGGCATCGGAGGGCTCAAGCTTCTTCGGGTCCCGCTCAAGCTCCTGCGCGGCGAAAAGCAATTCCGCCGCCGCAACATGCAATGACTTTCGAACGCGCTCGAAGTCCTCTGGCGGCAATGTAACGGCGAATTCCTCGACTCGCGCCTTGAGGCGTCGGCAGCCGTCGGCTCTGATGCGTCGCACGTAATCGGTCACGTTGATGCGCTCCAGAGGTACCTCACGGGGTTGCGGCGGGCGCGGGAGCGGGGATTTCGGGTGCTGACGGTACAGGAGCCGGGTCCGGTGTCGTATACTGGATGTAGAGGATGATGAGCGCATCGACAAATTCCTGCCTCCCTTGTTCCGTCTGCATTCGCCCTTCCCACTTCACCTTGTCGGGGTATGCCCGGGCAATCTCGTTAAGGGTCCGCAGGATGGCGGACGCGAGCTCTACGTGAGTGAGCGCGCCGTCCTTGTCTTTGTCGGCGGCGCTCCACACGACGACGATATTGGTAGCCAGCGCGGCCGCCTGCATCTGCTGCTGATCGAGCTTGATCTGCGGGGCATTACAGCCCGTCGCCAGCACGGCCACGAGCAGCACGAGAACGAGGGTGAGAGAGAGATTCTTCATGGGGTTTCCTCCTTCGGGGGGTTGATGTCATCCTCGAGATCCGGATCAGGATCTCTCTTGCGCTGTTCGGCGATCCATTTCTGTGCGCCCATGAGCGCCGCCGTCACAATGGCTGTAATGGCGGGCGTCTGATACTGCTCGGGCAGAAACGTCACAGGCGAGGCGATGAATGCGGCGATGACGCTTGCGGCGACAGCGAAGAGCAATGCCTTGAGCATTCGCCTCCAGGCCGCCTTCGCGGGAGTGTATGGCTTCATTTCGTTCCCTTCTTTCCTTGGATTTTTTTCGCCCAAGCGGCCACAAGTGGCCCGGCGAGGGCGAGAATTACATCATTGATAATCTGTTGCGGCGTCGGCCCGTCGCGGAGCACGACCGGGCAGGGACGAGCCTCTATCCAGCAGATTCCGTGGGCGAGATGATTGCAATAGTCGGGATCCGGATGCGGATAGAACGGGCAGACGGGTCGCCGGACGGGCGCGGGTTGCGGCCAGTCAGTCATCGGAGGTTCCTCGCCGCCGAAAATACATGCACGACGGGACAGTCAGCTCGTCGCCTCGGCGGGTATCCCAGGAGCGATGCGTCCGCAGGCAGAGGTATTCCTGGCCCGGCGCCCCGGTCGGTGACTTCGAGATGCGCTGACACTCGCCGCAGAGCGGGTACTTGAGTGGCTCCTTCACTGGCGCTTGCGCTTGCTCTCCCCGGGATGGCGTCCCGGGAGCATCGCCACGATCAGCCCCAGGACGAGGGCCAGGAGCCATCCGGCGGTGTTGATTCGGCGGTTCGTCGCCTTGTCGGGGACGGTCGTGCAGCAGCAGACGAGGAGGATAAGCGCGATGCAGAAGCCTGCGGCGATTTTCCAGCCGTGGAGTTCGAGCCAGAGGGTCATTCCCACGCCACCGTGTACCAGACTCTGGCGCCCGCATCGAGGCAGGCGTTGATGACGGAGCAGAGGTCCATCAGGTCCTCATTGTGGACGCGCTGACAGCCGAGCGTGACGGCATGTTCCTGCCGCGGCGCGCTCCAGTCACGCGCCTTGCCGCCGCCGTGAATTCGGATGAGCGTACGGGGCGGCACGTATTTTCGCCACAAGCCATTGATATCGATGAGCGGTATCACCGCCCTTCCGTATGCCCTCTGTGGTCGGTCGAGCTTGATGGGCCTGCCGAGCAGGTAGACGCCCGGGGGGCACTTGCCGAAGTGGCCAAAGAAGCGGGACTTCCCTGGGGCCGCCACAGTCTCACCCCATGCAGGGATGATGTAGTCACGCCCCTCGGGTGTCTTGAGAATCTGGCCCGCGGCATTGAAAATCTTCAATGCGTGCCCGAAGCCATTGAAAACGATGTGTAGATCTTTCCCTTGCGGTCTGGCGCTCATATGTTGGCCCTCCTTACGGCCTTGGAGCCGCGTGAAATAGGTACTGATTCGCGAAATAAAAGCCAAGAATTCCGATGAGGATCCCGAGCGTCATCTTGAGCGCCTCGCCAAGGATGCTCACCTTCTGGCACTCCAATTTCTCGACTTTTTTCCGAGCCTCATCCTGCTTGCGCTTGATTTCCGCTACATCGTTGATGACGACGGCGATTCGCGTCGAATGATCTCCCTGACGCTCGCAGTAATGATCGAGCTTATCCTCCACCTTGTCAATCTTGTCTTCTACGCGCTCAAGGCGTGCGTTGATTGGTTCTGCAATGATTTCCGCCATCCGGCGCATTTCGGCATCGTTCATGTCGTCATTTCCTTTCAGCGCGGTAACGGGAAAAAGAATTCTCCGCCTGCCTCTATAAATTCCCGCTCTCGGCGTAGTATGCCCTCCTTGAAATGCCAGGGAAGAACCACATATGCATCCGGATGCATTTCCCTGGCAGTCTTCTCCGATATTATGGGAATGAGCGTCCCGGGCGTGTAGTGACCGAATTTATCGGGGTTGACTTCGGCGATTGCCGGTAAATCCTGTGCCGTGATGCCGCAATACTGTAACATCACATTCCCTTTTGTCGATGCGCCGTATCCAAGAACGGTTATTTCGGATCCCCGCGCATCGTCAAGGTACTGAATAAGCTCGGCCTTCTGTCTTTCGATGCGCGCATTAAATGCCGCCCACGGATCGGCGGTAGAGTATAGTGCCTCCATTTCTATCCATTCGGCCACGATAGGATTTTCCGGCCCGGCCTTGGTGGCCATCACGACGAAGCTGCCTCCGTTTGAATCATTGAAGGCTACGTGGACAATGCAAAGCCCCGCCGCATCGCACATGCGCTTGATCTGCTTCAGCCCATAATATTCGAGATGCTCATGACAGATGGTATCATATGCCGTTGCCGATACCATCCCCGGCATATAGCTCTGCTCGCATACCCACATGCCGTCATCCGTAAGCATATCGGCAATCGCCCGAACGAATTCGACGGGGCGCTCGATGTCATAGAGGCAACAGATAGACGTGATGAGCCTCGCCCGCCCGCGCTCAATGCCCGGGCATGGAAAAAATTCGGGGATCAGCATGATGTCGCTGGGATAAAATCCTCTGAATTTTTCGCCCGTCGGGTCTACGCCTATGCGTTGCAATGTGGCGGGGAATGCCTGCAGGAACGTGCTGTCATTGCTACCGATATCGATGATGGTATTTCCGGGTCGCAGCTCAATTCTGCGGGCAATCTGGCCCGCCAGGTGCTGGAGATGTCGCACCATTCCGGAGTTGAGGCCGGAACGATATCCATAATTCCATCCATACATCGTCGGCAGGTCATAGGTGTGTCGTAATTGCACGAGAGCACAGGCCGGATCGGAGCACATCACGAGTTCAAGAGGCGCCTCGTCTACATGCTCCCACTGTGTGGCGGGAAATATGCCGGTGAGCGCCATCGTTCCAAGGTTCGCCAGCGGCACAAGGCCGCTGCCTCCACAAAGCCGACATGCAGCGATTTCAGTGTACATGGAGCCTCGCTTTCTCGAAGAGCTGTAGATATAGATCGGCAACTCTCCGCCACGTCTGCGCCTTGGCATAATGATAATTATGCTCAATGATAGCCGCTCGTTCATCATCTGCCATAGAATTCAATCGTGCAAGCATTTCCGAAATGGCTCCGGCAAGAATAACCATCCCGGGGAATAATTCGTAATAATCTCTGCGAATGTTATTGCCATAGAGCGCGATGGGCAAACGCCGCTGAATCATTGCCTCAAGGGAGGACAGAAACCCCCCCACGAGAACATATTCAGCACTGGCGATATGTTTTGAGGGGTCCACGACGAAGCCATGGTATACTGCTTCGGGGAAAACATAGGCCAACCTTTCGCGCAGCCCTCCATCTCCGCAAACCGATAGCTTCCAGCGCATCCGCATGGCCAGATCGAATGCCATCTCTGGGAATGTGTATGGCGCGAGAGAGCCAAGGAACAGGGCGGTCTCTGGAATAAAGTCGCCCAGCAAAGGCGGTTCTTCAACGGCCCCGTAAATTGTGGCGTCGGCAGGCGTGCCATAGTGATGGCCGATGAACTCGCCTACCTGGATGATGGCTCCGGCCTTGGCGGAGATTTCTTGGCGAGTCTGTACGATGAATGGATGGGGCGGGCACTGTCCTTCGTAGCCGTGGAAAATCAGAAGTTGCGGCTTTCCTGCTCCCTCGATGAAGCTCACGAAATCGTGCGCCACGATGTAATCGGCCCACGTCAGGAGATCGGCGTCGAGGAGGCGCTTATATTGCCAGACCACCCGGTGCCCCATCGCCTCTAATTCGCGGGTAACACGTACGATATGCTTCTGCACTCCGCCAATTGGAACAGCGTCTCCCGGTAAATTGAAATGCGGGCTTACCATCAATATATTCATACGCGCTCTCTCCAGTAATTGAGCAGATCTCCGAGGGTCTGCTCCAGGCGAATTTCGGGTCTCCATCCGGTGCATTTTCGGAAATTATCGCAATCGCCTAGAAGAATGGGCACATCTGACGGCCTCAATCTGTCGGGATCTGTGCGAATTTCAGGAGATTTCGTTGAGAAGCCAAGGAGGCATTCAAGGACAGCGCGTATTGACCATGCGGTGCCGGAGCATATATTATATACCTCGCCCGCATCTCCATGCATTACGGCATCCCAGTATGCGCGACACACGTCCCGCACGTCGAGAAAATCTCTCAGGGCATCGAGGTTTCCCACATCGATGACGGGCTCTCTATCGCCTTTCTCGATGCAGGCGATTTGCTTCGCGAAGTTGGATGTCACGAAGACCTCGCCGCGGCGGGGGCCTGTATGATTGAATGCCCTGGTACGCACGATATGCAGACCATAGCTCTGATGATACTGATAGCCAAGGAGGTCCTGTGCTACCTTGCTTACGCCGTAAGGGCTCAATGGGCGCAGGGGATTCTCCTCGCTGATTGGCGTTTCGTTCGGCAGCACCATGCCGTATTCTTCGGACGATCCAGCAATCTGGATTCGGCAATCGAGCTCCAGCCTGCGAACGGCCTCGAAGAGATTGAGTTGTCCGATTGTATTCGTGGACATGGTTTCGGCCGGGGCGTGCCACGAAGTGGGGACGAAACTCTGCGCCGCAAGGTGGAAGATGATGTCTGGTCGCGCTGTCCGCAGCGCCTGCAGTACGCTCGACGCATCGCACATATCACATTCCACGAGATTGATTCGATTGCCGATGTGAGCTATGTTTTCTCGCCTGCTGCGCCATCGCACGGTGCCAAATACCTCGACGGACATACCCAGGAGATACTCCGCAAGGTGACTACCCACGAAGCCGGTGATGCCGGTGATAAGAGCTCTCATGTTACCTCCACGCTGCGCCGTAGCAGCGAATGCCCGCCTTGTCCTCGAAGTGTGCGTTGGGGAAGTGCTGTCGGAAAAGTGCCTCCATGTCGCCGATGGTCACGCCTTCGGGCAGGCAGTTCTTGTGAAATTCGACAATGAGCTTATCGATGCGGGCGAAGACCCGTGTCGAAAGATTTAGCAAGATATCGTATTCGGCTCCTTCGATATCCATCTTCAGGAAACCGACGCGGTCGATCCGATACCGCTTCAAGAACCAGTCCAGGGAGACGCATTTCGCAACCTCGGTGCGAATGGGCTCGCGGAATTTTCTGAAGGTTCCACAGGAGGAATCGGCGTATTCGAGAAGCGTTGCTTTTCCATTCTTGGCCGCGATTGCGACCTTGCATATTTCGATGTTGTCCAAATCATTGAGCCGAATGTTTTCCTCCAGGAAGGGGATGTTGCTCGACAGTGGCTCTATGGCGTAAACTCGCTGCGAAGTTTTCCTTGCGGCGATAGCGGAAAAGACTCCCGAGTTCGCTCCCACGTCAAGGACGATATCATTATCGCCCACGGAGACGCATCGTTCGTACTCATTGTCGTCGAATATTTCCCTGATAATGTGCTGCGATTCGCCCACGTTGTCGGGCATGGAAAGAGTAAAACCATTTTTCTCTATTATCATACAGACCTCCTAATTGTTATGCCAGGCTATTTTATAACCGCCTTGAGAAGATAATTGCCGGGAAGAAGCGTGGCTATTATATGTGAGGCATGAAATCCCGCAAGTTCAAGTTCCGCCTCAATCAGCCTTGGAGAATACGATCTGACATGCCCATTGACGTTTTGCAGGCATCCGCAATGAGCGCAGGTGTACGTGATCCATTCGAGATTCTCCCCACACGGTACCGATACGATGAGGCTTCCGTTCGGCTTGAGCAGTCGGCGCAATTCTGCCAGAAAATCAAGGATTTCCGGTGCTGGGATATGTTCCAGTACCTCAAGAGCCAGGATAACGTCGGCGCACTCATCGGCCATGCGCTCAATAGGCGTGAGGTTCGCATCGATGAAGGTAATATCAGGATATGTAGAGCGCAGGCGTCGCAACATCTTTTCGGAGATATCCACACCGATATAATTAACCGCGGGATTCTTGGCGAGCAGCTCGGGTATGATATCGCCATAACCAACACCTACATCGAGGACTACGCCTGATGTTTCCACCAGTTCCACCGTGGCCTTGATGCGCCGCATGGTCACAGGATGCTTTGACGTTGTGCTGTTTTCGGCGTGAAAATCCCACATGGCGGCAGAGTTCATCGCCGGTAAGTTGGGGAATTCCGTCTCGTCGCAATAAGAGTGCCTCAGCTCGTCAATGCGACCTTGCTCGGCCATCTGCTGGCGTTGTCTGTCGGATTCATAAACGCTTGGCATTGCAGTCCTCCATTAATTGCAAATATTTCCTGGCCACATTTTCCCATGTCTGGGATTCAGCAAATTGATAATTCTTTTCGATGTGCCTTCGCTTTTCGCTTTCTCCCAGCGAATATATTCTGCTTACAACTCCGGCCGGATGGCCAGAGCCAATAATAAATGCAGGCATTCCCATTACCCGTCCGCGGCGCAAGTCACATTTCCAGAACACAATGGGGATCTTTCGGCAGGCCATAGCATCGAGGAGCGAAAGATAGCCCGTGCAAAAGACATATTCGGATCGTCGCATGTAGGGCAGAGGGTTCGCCACGATGCCCAAGAACTCGACATCCGGATTTTGTATTTCAAGCTCGGCGCGCAGCGTCCCGTCTCCGCACACAGTCAATGGGACTCCCAGCATCCGGCAGGCGGTAATGGCCATCTCGGGGCAGGTGTCGGGCTCAAGGCGTCCCATCCATAGAGCTCGGCCCGTTGCTGGAGGTTCTGGTCCGGTTGGAATATTGGTGCCGCCCCATAGAGTCAAGTCGGCGTGCGTGCCGTAGTATTTTTCCAGGAATGTCCCGATATGAATTACTCCGTCGGCAAGCCCTGCAATGCGTTGGCGCTCCTGCACTATCTCCGGCTTCGGCGGGAATATGCCTTCCCATCCATGAAAAACGATAATCTGAGGCTTTGCGACATCATGCAGAAAGGCGTACCAATCATGGGCGATGATCCAATCCGCCCATGCTATTTTTGCATCGAGGATCCTCCCCGTCGTCATGGGCTCTAGTTTGTACGCCCACATTACCTGATGACCAAGATTATGAAGCGCCCTGGATAACTCCGAAATATGGCGTTGTACGCCCCCCGTGGACACATCATCAAAGGGCAGCGGAAAATAGCAAGAGCTCATCAAAAGTTTCATTTTTTTGCCACCATCGCAAGCATCTGCTTTATTCGGTCCTCCCATTTTCCATCGCACATAACTCGTTCATATCCGGCCTTGGCGATTTTCTCTCTTGCGTCGGCATGCTTCAAATAATACACGACCTTCTCCTTGAGTTCATCCTCCGTCCGAAAAGAGTCGAGCTCGACGCCTTCTTTGAATGCGTCAGCGAGATTATATGACCATTGTGTGAGGACAAAGGAACCTGTTGCCATCGTCTCCCAGAGGCGATTCTTGAGTCCATGAAATCCGTCGGGTTGATCGGCGAAATTGAGAACTATCTTGGATCGATTGGCTATTTCAATCATTTTCAGGTGCGATATTCGACCCTTTTCGACGCACAGTGCATTACTGCAGCCCCATACCTTTACGCCCCCGGGCACCGCCTTTACGAATCGCTCACGTTCCGGATAAATACTGCCCACGAAGGACACATCCAGGTCCTTCGCAATGTGGGATGCTGGGCGGTGAAATATCGGATCGGCGCCAAAGAGCAACACGCCTCCGCGCTTGCGATAATCGGGAAAACTGCTTTTGTCGGTCGTGAAGACGAATTCGTAGGGCGCCGCAAGGCATAGGCTTTCAGAAGTCCGCATCTCATAGGGATCATCGACCTGATGATTGATGGTCTGACAGTGGCGTCCCAGAAGCTCTACTACGTGCTTAGAGACCAGCGCGCCCTTGAGCACGTAAAGTATATCGGGCCGAAATGATACGAATGATTCCATGAGCTTCATCTCGAATTCGATGGTATTCATCCCCGAATTGCGAGGGCCCATGAGTATTCGTATGTCATGCCCGGAGGCGAGGAAGCCATTCACAATGCCGCGATGGAAATTCCCCGCCTCCAGGCTCTCTACGATAACAAGGATCTTCATAGCGTTTCGATGATTCTCCTTATCTTCGCATCGTCGAGCTTGTTGGTGAGCGCCTTGGCGACGAAGTTCCCAAAATCGCCATAGCCGCAGGCCAGGAAAGGAGTTTTGTTGTCCACGCGCAGGATGGCGATCTTGCCCTTACGCTTGGCGATTTCCTTTTCGGCTTCGGCGAGCAGCGGAGCAAGATTCTCTCCGGCAAGGCCGCCATCAGCCGCGACCCATCCGATTCTGCCGATGGGCACCGACTTGCTTCCCTGCATGGCGATTGATGCATGTCCCAGAACCTCGCCGTCCTTGATATAGACGACGCGATC
>Ga0172368_10007660_pt1 | contig 11205 bp, 11 predicted proteins | sample Lak11m_FD_114540 | JGI IMG/M metagenome (GOLD analysis project Ga0172368, IMG submission 114540) | Freshwater microbial communities from Kabuno Bay, South-Kivu, Congo - kab_022012_11m | ecosystem: Environmental > Aquatic > Freshwater > Lake | place: Democratic Republic of the Congo: South-Kivu...
GAAAAACGATTTATCAATTCCGGTTTAAAATAATTAGTAAGCTTCTTTTTAATTTCGTCCGAAAGATCTTCACTCTTCCTCCCTTTTTCAATTTCGGTTTTTATAAATTCCGATTCGGCATTTGATGTTGCAATAATAATAGTATTTTCAAACCCAACCGTTCGCCCCAAATTGTCGGTAAGTCGCCCATCATCAAAAACCTGAAGAAAAAGATTTGTTATATCAGGATGCGCTTTTTCGAATTCGTCGAGGAGAATTAGGCTATATGGAATTTTCAATACTGCATCCGTGAGCGTTCCAGAATTTTCACCATTTGATGATCCAATAAAACGAGAAATACTTTGTTTGTCTTGGTATTCAGACATATCGAAACGAATCATCGCATCCCCTGAACCAAATTGAATTTTTGTTAGAATCTTTGCAAGCTCCGTTTTCCCAACACCAGTTGGTCCAACAAAAAGAAATGCCGCAATTGGTCCTCCTTTTCGAGAAAGCCCACTTCTATATTCTCTTAGCGCCCGAGAAACGGAAGACACCGCAGGAAACTGATTTATTAATTTTTTATGAATAGTCTCTTCTAGATTGAGAAGTTTTTCTGCTTCTATGTTTCCCGCTTTTTCAATCGGTATTCGCGTTTGAGTTTCTGCAATTTTTATAATATCCTCTACTTCCAATACTTTTCGCCTATCATCTTTTGCGGTTACGATCGCCTGTTTTAATAAATCGAGCGCGCTCCCCGGGAGAAGTTTTGTGTGAAAATAACGATGTGCAATTTTTACTGATTGTTCAATTGAACGAAATGTTATAAATATTTTATATTGCTTTTCTAGTAATAACGCTTGATATACGAGAAAACGCGTTGCTTCTTTTTCTGAAATCTCATTGATAGTAATTGCATCAAATTGATCAAGAAAGTCTGTTCTCTCTTCTATATACATCTTAAATTCTCTAGGAAAACACTCGCCAACAACTGGAATTGCCTGACTTTTTATGATTGGAAGGATTACATCGATTATGCTCATCCCCCCTTTTTCTCTACTGGTTCGAAATAAATTATTTAGTTCTGGAATGTGAAGTATTATGTTCCCCGCCAAAATAACCTCATCGGTGACTTCTTTTAGTCTTCCAACAAGAATTTCTGGGGTCGAGTTTGCAACAAGTGCGGGTAAATCAAGAGAAACCAACCGTTTATCATACAGTGGCGACGGGACATCATCTTTAATTAACCGATACGCCAAATGTGCAATCATTGACGTCTTTCCAGAACCCGGATCACCAACAAGAATCGCGTTTGGTTTTCCCGGACGAGAGAGGGTGTGTAGAAGCACGCTCATTTCTTCATCGTGTCCAATAAGAAATCCGACTTTCTCCCGAATCGCTAATTCGGTAAGATCAATACTAAATTGATCAAGAACGGGGGTTGGTCGAGCCGTCCACGAACGATTAATGACGCGCTTTCGTAAGCGAGCTGGATTGTGAATAAACCCACCAAGAACCGCGGGGATGCTTTTAATTCCAAAAAACATTCTTCCCCATTTTCCAAAAATAATTGCTTCTTGTATGGTATCTTCCTCTAAACTAAAAAGATCAAATACTTTGGCGATCGCTGGATCTCCTGAAACCGAAAGGGCAACAAAAAGGTTTCGTGGGTGAGTATATTGTTCACCAGTGTCAATCGCATTTTGAAATGCCACGATAACGAGCGATTCAATGAGTTTTAAATAATATTCTTTCCCCACCCCGTCAATAATTGCAGCAGACTCAATAAGTGCCTCAGCTTTTTTTTGCATATCGGCGTGTTTCACGCCCAACCGACGAAGTGCTTCTCGAATATCCCGTCGCCCAAGAAGCTCTAACAAGAGGACAAGACTAAAGTTCTTTTTCAAAACAATTGCCTTTCTCAGTGAATAATTTATTACGTGGTAGCTTTGTGGTGAACATGAATGTGCAACATTTTTATCCCCAATCTTTAATTCATAAATTGTTCTTTCTCCATCACGAATATGAATGCCTCGATCAATGATAAAGATTAAAAGAAGCATTCCAAGACTTCTCTCTGAAGCATTATCGGAGAGCAGGAAAAAGAATGAAGCAATCGTCGTTCCCGCATATGCGGAATATGCGATTACCCGGACAAAAAACTCCCCAGTTGCGGAAAGAAATAGTCGTGGTTCCTTATAATAAAGTTCATTCATAAGAAATAATTACCAATGAATTGCTGACAAAAATAATATTGGTGGTATTGCAAGCCAAATTAAATAAACAAATATTGCGATACAGAAAAAGATCGAATATATAACACTTGCGATGATGAGTCTGATTAAGCGAAATATAAACCCAAGTACATAGCCAATAACTGTATAGTCTTTATACAGTGGTTGGAACAGATTTTTAAAAGTCACCGTCCACGCAAACTTCCTATCAAGTCGTTCAAATCTAGTAAGAATAAAATTAGAGTAAACACGAGCGCTACGAACATACCAATGACGCAAAAACTCAACAGCCCTATATATAAGTCTCTCTGCAAGATAAGCTGCCGAAAAATTCATTAGTGTAATTATATCCTATTTTCCTGATTTTAACTTCTCTGCCTTTTCTGCCGCTCTTGGCAATCTTTTTATACTCTCTTTAAATATCGCCATCATTGCATTTCCACGAAGCGCCGCCGCGGGATGGAGTATTGGATAAATAAAATAATCTTTTACTCGAAACAATTTCCCTTGGTCTTTCATAATCTTCGCTTCGGGAAGAAAATAGTTCATTGAAAATCTCCCAAGCGTCGCAATAAGCAAAGGACTAATTATCTCTATTTGCTTTGTAAGATAAGGTTTATAAAGCGCTATCTCTTCGGGAAGCGGATCTCGGTTGAATGGTGGCCTCCGCTTCACAATGTTAGTTATATACACGTCCTCTCTCTTCCATCCGATTTCTTCCAACGACTTTGTAAGTAATTGTCCCGCGCGCCCAACAAAAGGCCTTCCCGTTTCATCTTCTTTCTCTCCGGGGGCCTCCCCAATAAATAGAACCTTACAGTTTATATCTCCCTCCCCAAAAACAAGGTTCGTTGAAAGTGGAAGATTTTTATCTTGTTCTATCTGTTTCCGTAATATATCAAGTTTTGATTGTTTTTCATTCATATGTTTTATAAATATCGAACCTCTTTTCCGAAAGTAGCGAGACAACTCCATTATTTCCTTGTCATTTTTTAGTTCACAAAAATATTCTGCAACACTCTTAACACCAAACGTATCTAGTTTTGTTAAAATCTTTTTTTCTAAAATTCTCACATTGTTATTGTATAACGTTAATAAAAAAACAAAAAACGCTTTTTAAGGCGTTTTGTGCCCTTGGCAAGAATCGAACTTGCACCACCTCCTTCGGAGGGAGATATTGTATCCATTCAACTACAAGGGCTTCTGCTCTTTATTAATAGAAAGCCCGACCATTATCCCCAAAATTGAGAAAAACATCAATCTTCCTGTATTAAGAGTCAAAAGATAATGGTCAAATAATCCAATAAAAAGAAGAGAAAAAAACATAATAACCAAAAATGAAATATCAGGAAGGTGCGTTTTTTGTTTCTCAACAAAAAAGAGGTGTCCAATAAAAAAAATGAAAACAATAATTCCCACAACGCCGAGCTCTTCAGTAAGAAGTAGATAAATATTGTGTACTGGTTGGTGGGTTGTTTTATTGGTTAATCCATACGCATCGTATCTCCCTTCTTGTTCTGCGCGAATTATTCCATTTCCTATCCCCACACCAAATGGATAATCGTTTGTCATATCAATCGCGATATGTGCATAGATGCTCCGCTCATTTATTGCTGAATCATTTTTTATATTTCCCCTCGAAACAAGCGCCCATCCGACCATTCCAAAAATTATTAATCCAAATACCATACCGCTAAGCACAAGCTCGCGCGCAGCATGTTTGTATTCTTTTTTTCTAAATAGAAGAGTAATACAAAGAATAAAAGAAATAATCGCTATAATCCACGCAGAACGAGAAAAAGAGAACACAAGACCAAGCAGCACCACAAAAAGACCAATGAGAGAAACTGCCCTATGAAACACCCCATGTTGTTTTGATGGAGAAACAAAAAGATATATCCACGCAATAATTCCCACAACAAGAAATCCACCTAAGATATTTGGATGTGAAAATGTCCCGTATGAACGAATAAATATAGACCCAAACGCCTCAACTTTTGCAATGTTTCTAGTAAGCGCATTTATCGTTTCCTCTCCAAAAATATTTAATCCTATTGAGCCTTGATTAATAAATTGCAAAATAGCGATCTCAGCCTGCAAAAGCGCCGAAATCGCAAAGACTTTCATTACATCACGAACCAATACTATTTTTGAACGTACAAGTGTTGCAATCGTAAAAGAAAACAAAATAGCAATGAATAAGTGGACACAAGAAATAAAAGATAAGACTCTCACGTCGCTTACCAAAACAGAAACAAGAGAAAGAACAATAAACAAACACAGTGGCCAAGCAAATTTAACTATTGATAAAAATTCTTTTCTTTTTGTGAAAATAACAAAAAAAATAAAAAGAATAATAAAAATTTCTGAAAAATATAAAAATAAACTTGATAGCTCTAGTGGGAAATAGTCTATATTGCTTATTAAAGGAAAAATAAACTTTTTTATGTTTAACGGTATCAAAAACAGAGAAATAATAGCGGCGATACGTGCTGTTTTTTCTTTGTTCATTATATAAATAGTATAACCTCCTAAATCGGTACAATACAAAAGATACCGAAGACGGCAGATACAGAAAGAAATTAGGTAGCACTAATTATTGTGCCGGCGAGTACCTCCATTAACTATATTTTTTGACTAAATTCATTAGACAGACATCCGCCCACTAATTCCATTCTTTTCTTCTTCTTCATGAATCATTACAAGAAGCTTTTCAACTAATTCTGCGGGGTCACTTGAGAATACTACATTTCCAAACCCTCGATGTGATTTTTCTAATAGCTCACGAATATAATCTGCGGTGCCCCCCGAACCTTCAAGAACACCCATAGGTTTGTGATCTTCAAATCCAATAGTGAACTCATTCAACGTACCAACACGCCCACAAATAGTAATAATTGCATCTGCCGATCGAGTAAGCAAAAGATTTCTCCCTGAATAATCGAATCCGGTATAAACAATTAAATCGTGATGATCAATAGGAAGGCGATATGTTTTGATGTGAGCAAGTTTCGATGCCGCGGGAGAAAGCCCAATAACAATTCCCCCCTCTGCCTTTGCTCCTTTCGCAGACCAATACGGCATTCCTGTTGTTGCGCCCGTCACCAACACAAGCCCGCGCTTTGCAATTTCTTTTCCAACCTCTTCCGCCTTTTTTTGTGCGTCTTTTGCACAATGTCCTGTCTCTGCGGCTCCAGAGACACAAAACTTATAGCGCAATGTATGGGTAAGATGATCGAGAGAATCTTTCTTTTTTGTTGTACTTTTTTTTGCGCGGACTGAAGTTGTTTTTTTCTTTATGTTTGCCATTGTATTTATAATATCACGACTTCCTTTTGTTGTGGCACGTGGGACTCTATTCCAAATTCACTATTAATTTTTTCGGCAAGTGCCTCAGCGCCCTCTGGTTCTCCGTGAGTAACGAATATCTTTTGTGGTTGTTTTTTAAAATTTGAAACCCAATGCAATAATTGTGGCTGATCAGCGTGCGCCGAATATCCGCTAATTGCTCGTATTTTTGCTCGAACGGGAACATCTTCTTTTGCAATACGAACAAGGGTCTCGCCATCAAGAATTTTCCTTCCTAAAGATTCTTTTGTTTGATATCCAACAAAAATGATTGCGCTTCTTGGATCTGAAAGATGTCGCCTTTCGTGATGGATTATTCTCCCTCCTTGAGACATACCCGATCCCGCAATAATAACCTTTGGAGGTGGAATATCATTGATTGCTTTCGATTCTTCAGTAGTTAAAGACAACGAAAGCCCGGGAAAATTAAATATTGCGTCCCCTTTTCTTATCAAGCCAAGCGCCTCCTTATTGAAATACATTTTATTTGCAGAATATTTCCGATACACATCAGTTAATCTGATGGCAAGCGGACTATCAATAAAAACAGGAACTCGATGTATTTTTTTATTTTCCACAAGCTCATTGAGTTCATAAATCATCTCTTGCGTTCGTTCAAGTGCAAATGCAGGAATCATCACCACCCCCCTCTTTTTTATTGTTTCTTTTATTGTTTCCTCTAACTCATCCTGTCTTTTATCAATATTTTCATGAACTCTTCCTCCATAGGTTGATTCAATAAGAACAAAATCTGCGTTATCAATAAATTCTGTCGGATTAATAAACGGAGCGGGAACATTCCCAAGATCTCCAGAAAACACAATTTTCTTTCCTTCAACTTCTATAACAATAGAGGCAGAGCCTAAAATGTGCCCCGCATCATAAAATTCAACACGAAATGGCCCGATAGTTATATGTTTGTGATAAGGAACTCCCTCCCACAAATGCATCACTCGCTCAACATCTTCTACCTCATAGAGTGGAGCACGCTTCCCCGCTTCAACAAAAAGTATATGTTCAGTATCAAGCAATAGTGCCTCTGCCATATCTTTTGTTGGTTCGGTAGAAATGATTTTTCCCCTAAATCCTTCTTTATATAGCTTTGGAACTCTCCCTATATGGTCAATATGTCCATGAGTAATGAGCACTGTGTCAATTTCTTCGGGATTAAAGAGAAACGGATCATAATTCATTTCTTCACAAAAATGCGACCCTTGAAACAACCCGCAATCAATGAGAATCTTTGTGTCTCCTGATTCGAGAAGATAATTTGATCCCGTAACAGTCCCCGCAGCGCCACAAAAGGTTAATTTTGCCATAATATCCTCCTTATTATACAGGATTACTTGACAAAACCTCCTACATATTGATCTTTTCCAAAATACGTGGTATAATGATAACATTAGAAAATTAAAAAAGAGGAGCCAAATGGTCACTCGTTATAAAAAAGAATCGGGAAGAAAAATCTTTTTTAGGGGCAGCGGCAAAATTACCGTCAACGGAAGATACTACAACGCCTTTAAAAATTTCGAGCGTTACGCTCGAAACAAAAAAGATTTCATATTTTTAATAAAATTCAATCTCGTGAAAGATTTCGATATAAAAAGAGCTTTTATTGAAATTGAATTTTCAAGAATTGAAGAAAACCCATCTGTATGATGGGTTTATATTTTTTTTAATTCTTTTTCAAATACCTCCCTTTCGTTCCATGGCTCTCTTCTTCCCTTTTCAAAACGAATCCACTCCTCGCTTCCCTTCCCTGTAGCAATAACCACATCTCCCTTCTTCGCTTGGTTTAATGCATACCTAATTGCTTCTCTCCTATCAAGAATCATTTTTATATTTTGTTCCAAAAATCCCGATTGAAGCACTCCTTTTTTTATTTCATTCATAATTTCAAGAGGATTTTCATCAAATGGATCCTCGTTGGTAACAACAATCTCATTACATTGTTTTCCTGCAATCGCCCCCATTTCAACCCGCTTCCATTTGTCTCGCCCCCCACCCGCAGAACCGACGATTGCAATAAGCGCGCTCGTTGGTTCAAGACAATAATCTTTTCGCGCAACTGTATATACCTTTTCAAGTGAATCGGGAGTGTGCGCATAATCAACAATCACCGAAAATGGTTTCCGTTGTATAACCTCGAGCCTCCCAGCAACTCCACGACATTGTGCGAGCGCTCGCCGAACAACCTCAAAAGAAATATTTTGTGTCTCGGAAAAGACAGTGGCAGCCGCGGCGTTTTCTAAATTAAAATCGGCAAATATCCACTCGTTGAATTTCGCACGGGCCTTATCCGATGTTATATCAACATAATCAGAAATTTTTCTCAAAAAATCTTCTTTTGAAAATTTGTATATGGAATTTGCATAGTTGTGACGTACCGCATCTACAAATAAGGCACTTTCCTTATCATCTTTGTTTACTATAAAAATCCTTTTTTTCTTTTTTGATTGTGCAACATATTCGAAAAAAGAAAGCTTTGCCTTGCGGTATGCCTCATAAGAACCGTGGGACTCAATGTGTTCTTTTGAAAGATTGAGAAAAACTGCAACGTTCCAATCGATAAATTTGTGGCGGTGCTGCACTACCCCTTGCGAGGTTACTTCAATAAAGACGTGGGAACATTTCGCTTTTTTTGCCTGACAGAGAAATTTTTGAATTGCCATTCTACCCGGCATTGAATTTCCCGTAGTATTTTTCTGTGTGTGTTTTCCAACCTTCCGTGTTACCGAAGAAAGAACTGCGGTTGTTTTTCCCGCCTCTTCCATAATCGCACTCATAAGTTCTAAGGTTGTCGATTTCCCTTTCGTTCCCGTGACACCAACCACAAACAAACCCTTACTCGGAAATCCATAGATGATATTCCCTAAAAATGCCCACAAATAATGATAGAAAGAAAATACTTTTTTCATAACTTATCGGTTTGTTCCAATTGATCGGAGCGCATTTCTTAGTCGCTCTTCAACGGTGTCTCCCTGCGTTTCTTGTGCGGTTTTTCTTGCTAACGCGCGAACATATCCAAGATTCACTAATACCTCTTCAACCTCATTTCGCACATCATGGTTCCCCATTGATTCAACCACTCCAAATTCCTTCATTTTTGCATGAAGCTCAAGAATAATTCGCTCTGCTGTTTTTTTTCCAATACCCGATGCATGAGAAAGAATATCTACTCGCTTCTCTAAAATAATTGCGGTGAGATTTGGGATATTATCAAGATCAAGAATTCCAAGCGCTGTTTTTGGCCCTACGCCAGAAACAGAAATGAGCATTTCAAACAAAAGAAGTGTTTCTTCTGTCAAAAACCCAAAAATATCAAATGCGTCCTCACGAACATGGGCATGAGTATATACTGTTGTCGTTCCACTAACCACACCAAGAGTGCTGGAATTGGTGTAAATCTTGTATCCCATTCCATTTACCATTAGAACAAAAAATCCCTTCCTTTTTTCTTGAACCTCTCCATTCATGCAGTACCACATACGGTAAGTATACCCCAGAAAAAAGAAGCCATCATCTTTATGAAATCCTTAACAGTCACCCATTAAAAACGAGCAAACACAGTCCTATAAACAGACTAAATCCCAAAAGTCTGTTTATAGGACTGTGTTTGTGAAGAAACTTTGACTTTTTTTGCAAAATACGCTTTACTGTGTCTATAGAAATATGCCAAAAACAAGTTCAGCAAAAAAAGCATTACGGCAGAATAAGACCCGAAACACAAGAAACGTTTCCCGAAAAACGACACTTAAGATTGCAATAAAGAATTTCTCCCGCTCTCTTTCAACAAATAAGGAAGAGGCAAAAACAAAACTCGCAGAAACTTATAAAACAATTGATAAGATGGCAAAAGTAAAACTTATCAAAAAAGGCAAAGCGAACCGAATGAAATCTCGTCTTGCAAAAAAATTAAAATAATTAAAAACTCTCCAATAATGGAGAGTTTTTAATTAAGAACAAACTCGAGAAGCGCTTCTTCATACTCCGCATTTCCGCTTTTTATTTTTATATCTAGTTGTGCAAGTCGCTCGATACCATCCCCGCTAGCCACGTACACTAATGTATTAAATAGATGGGCAGGATCAACCTTGCTTATAAGCGCCTGTTCAAGAATAGCCATTCTTTTTTCTCTCTTTCTTTCTGATATAAGTATTCGTGCAACCCCGTATACATCTTTTGTTTCTGAGGTTTGTATTATTGAAGATAATCCTTTCGGATCTATTTTTTTATTTTTTGAAAATAATGCACATTTTTCAAGTTCACGAACGCCCGCTGCGCTTCGTAACGGAAATGATTCAATGTGTAGGATAAATAGTTTCCAAGACTCGTCATCAAAGAAAATACCAATTCGCTCCGCTTCACGCTTTAGAAACACCTCAAGTTTTTTTCCTTCAAGTTCTATATATTCGCTTGCTTTTATATCGGAATCGAGAAGAAATAAAAAGTTTTTTTTGGGCGATTTTTCATCAGAAATAATTACTATATGATCATTCGTGTGAACTTCTCTTTTTAGTAGTTCTCGCCATTCTTTTAGGTCAGCCTCTCCACTCCCATAGACCACCACTGTTTTTTTATCAGAAAACATTGATGGTTGAGACAAAAATTCTCGCGCTTCTTTCCACGCATCTTTATTTTCATACAAATCAAAAGTCTTAATATCTGCATCTCTATTTTTTTCTCGATTTATAGTAAGAAGCTCCCGCACCTTCACTTCCCTCCTATATACGTCTGGTCCATAGAGGAAAATAATCATTGCTCTTAAGATACCAAAAAAAATCGCCCGCGCATATGCACGGGCAAACTACTACCATAACCAATCGCTCTCACTACTAGTAGATTCCCAATTTGATATATGCCACGTATGAATTTTCACCTCATACGAGTTCCCATCAAATCGAAAATCCCTCGAAACCCTACCAATTACCCTACCTTTTTTGTCATAAACAAAGCCGACTAAGGTCATTGGTTGATCCGAAAAAGTACCGTCCGCGTACACCTTTGTTTCCTTACCAGGAACAACGATATATTCTTCTCCTTCGGTGAAACGAGAATATTTTTTCAAAACAATCTTTCCAATACTCACTGGGCAAGTGACGACAACGCCGTCACCACGATTGTAAGGAACATTGGTCCGAAGACCAACAGAAAGATATCCACACCCGGAAAAAAACAATGATGTAAAAACGAATAATAGAATTAATCGTTTCATTTTGAACTCCTTATTAATAAATTAATGATTGTTACAATTATACCACTAAAAACGGGAAAAATCAAGCATCCCCTTTCTCTGTCAAGTTTGTTAATAAATAGGTAGAATATATCTATAAGTATGTTTAATAACAAACTTTTACAAGAACAACTACAAAAAGCGAGGCGACTTGCCGAGGAAAGCGACGCAAAGCGACGCGCAACACAAATTGGTCTTCCTTATCTTGATATTGTATCCACGCGTGTACCCACAGAATTAAAGGCAATGCAGAAAATTTCTGAAATTGAGGCGCGAAAGGCACTTATTGTTCCGCTTCATAGTACAAAAACAAAATTTGTTCTCGCAGCATTTGATCCCCGTCTCCCCGAAGCCCACACAATAATTGAAAAATTAAAAAATGAGGGGCTTGCTGTTGAAATATGTGTCGTC
>Ga0172368_10007662_pt1 | contig 11204 bp, 12 predicted proteins | sample Lak11m_FD_114540 | JGI IMG/M metagenome (GOLD analysis project Ga0172368, IMG submission 114540) | Freshwater microbial communities from Kabuno Bay, South-Kivu, Congo - kab_022012_11m | ecosystem: Environmental > Aquatic > Freshwater > Lake | place: Democratic Republic of the Congo: South-Kivu...
AAATAGCCGTAAAGCCCTAAATGCAGCCAAACCACAAATAGAATTGATAGACCGGTAATTAAAAGACCGCCAATAATCGAGATGATGGCAAAAATTTTGGCCTGAAACTGCATCCGAAAAATTGTTTTGGTGTAGTTGGTGAGAAGAGTAAAAAACGCGGTAGCAAAAGCCAGTCCAAAATAAAATGCAAACCCACCAGTTTTAAAAATTAGTTGGGAGATGGGACCAGCAAATAAAATACATAGCCCTACTAGAAAAACATCCCAATAAACTAGAAACCAGAAACCAGAAGAAATAACCTCTCGTTTTTTATCTTTAGATTCGTTGTAGCTTACGAACACCGCCGTATCCAGGCCAAAAATCAAAAATAAGCTTAAAAACGAGATGGTCGAGGCAATCAAACTAATCGCGCCATACTCTGATGGAGCGAAGATCCGGGTTAGAATGGGCGCCGCGACAATCGCTAAAATTTTTAAAATGGCGTTCCCCAACCCATAAATAACCGAGTCCTTGGTGAGCGCCATAAAATATTTTTCGAGTGAATTGGGCTTATCTTTAGACATATGAGGCCATTATACGAGGAATTCTTGAAGAATTCAAGATTAGAACTGGACAATAAAGCTGTGGTTGTTAGTGTCTGTTTTTAAAGTCAGGGTATTGCCCGACAGACTAAAGTTATTATAAGCTGCTTTATCTCGAGTAATTTTAGGGCTAAAGCCGCTGGGGAGTTCGATTGTAATCTCAGTATCGTTTATCACCAAATCTTGGCCTGGTTTTCCAGATGGGCCGATACTAATATTGAGTTTCTTGTCTTGGACACTATAACTCACATCATTAATATCAATGTGTTTATCTTCAAAGTTAGTAATCTGGGGGATGTTTTTGTCATCGCCAAATTCTATTTTCTTGGTCTCCCCTTTTTCGAGCCGCGGCAACACCACATACCCTTCGCGGGTATATGGGTAATAAGTGCCACCCGATTTGACGGTTTTAATTTTGGCAATCGGATTATACAAAGTGAGCCCGTCTATTGCCTCTTCCCCTGTGTTTTGAATGGTTACACTGTTAGCGTTAAAGTCTAAGATTTTGATTTTCTGCCATTGGCGTAAATAGTCGGCCACGGTCGTAAAATCCCGTACCCAAACCAGATCCTCTTTCTGATAATCTTCCAGCACTTCCAAGCCTTTTTCTAAGTGGGTAGAAGTCCGCCAATAGGTGTTGCCGTCCCCGTCTTTTTTGAGCGAAGAGTTGTCCAATTCCGCGGAATTAGCCACAAAATAAGCGTGAACATTGTGAAAACCTTTATCTTTGGAAAGTTTGTCCAAATCCGCAGTGCTAAATTCTTTTTTTTCATAAGTATAGGACTGGGCAAAAGCCATGAGTTGTGGCGGAATTAGAGCATCGGCGGTGCCTTGATAATAGTAAAGGACCCTTGAAGCGCTTAAAAAATCTTCAAAGGCGTTTAACTGATAATCCTTGCCGCCACCCTGGCTGTCTTGGCCAGAAGCCCACCAATATTTCCAGTTGTTGGCGGCCATTTGCTTGGTCACGTTTAGCTTGTCTTCGTTAAGACTGCCGCAACCCGAAATATCTTCGGCTTTGGAATCATTTTCGCAGTCCCGTACCCGGTGGTCAATCCAAATAGACGGGGAAAATTCTGACATAATCTCAAACGCTTCCTTGATTTTTTCTTCATCATTCTTATATTCGCCGATGCCTTCGTATGCTAACCGGTGGGCGCCAATATCAACACCTCGCCGATATAATTCTTGAACCGCGGCCGAGAATTTCGATGCCTCTAATGTGCTACCATTGTTGGAGTTTTCTTCCGCATCTTTGACCGGGAAAACCGTAAAAGTTACGCGCAAATCGTGGCTTAAAATGCCCTTTTTGCCAAAATCTTCACTTTCGGTTCTAGATGAGCCATAAAAAACTGAATTGATCCGATCAACGCCTTCGTTTTCGTAATCCCGGATTTGACCTAGATCCGCGTGGCTCACCAAGCTCACCACCGAATCTTTGGCATAAGGCCAGCGAAAAGGAAGGTAGCTTAAAGAATCTTGGCTTACAAATAATCTGCTTGATAAGGTAACAATTTCGCCTTTAGATCTTTTGATGTTCGTATCAATTTTTGGATCGGCTTTGTCTGCTCCCTCATAATTACGGGCGAATACTCCTTCGCGGGTCGAGCCAAAATAAGAGTAAAATTTGATATCAGTCTTAGGGCCCTTTTGAAGCTCCATGACTTCAGCTGTGTTGTCAACCAAAGTTGTTTTGTATTTGTCGTCGATTTCCACGACATGGGGCGACCATTGGCTAATCTGAACCTTGCCGGCCAAGGTTTTTTTGGTATAGGTTTCATCAAAGTAGCTCGCTTTGCCCAGACCATCCAAAGATAGTTTAATTCCTTCAAACTGGCTTGCTTTATCTTGGTTGTACTTGGTTTCAACCGAAATATCGGCGAATTTTTCTTGGTTTGAAAGCTGAACTTTAAGCGTAACGGCCGCAAAATCGTACTGAAAAATTTGCTCCCAGGTGGCGCCTCCCGCTGATTGATCAACCTTGGTGCTAATTTTGGGCGTACCTTCAAACATTGGTTGGACCGTGTCGCTAGAAAAAACCAGTTTATTGTCAAGCGTAAAAATCCGGAGTTGATCCGGTAGTGTCCCTCCAGTTAAGGTTTTGCGTTCTTTGGCAATAGTCCAATAATAACTTTGGATTTTAGCCGCTTGGGTAAATTTTTGGGTAGTTCCTTTGGCTAACCGGCTATTGGCTACAAAAGCTAATAGTGCCAAAACTGCAACAATACCTAAAATTATGAGAACCAACTTAAGTTTGCTCATACTCAAATAGTAACACAAATAAACTTAGATCTAAAGCTCATTTTCAGGTTCGTATACCTTTATCCCCACACTCAAACAAACATCTGGATATCATCTGTTTTACTTAAAATCCTTGGGTGTGGGGATTGACAAAATGCCAATTATATGGTATAATGTATTGATAATTGGCTGGTATTCAGACTTATAAGGAGAGGAAAGATGAGACGCGCCGCTTCAAGCTTGCTGATGATGATCGCGGCCATTGTCCTGGCGATCCTCCTGATCACCTGGCTTTGGCCCGTGGTTGTCGGGCTGTTTTTCACCATTGTCCTGGGGGCGATCCTGGGCTACATCACGATGCTCGTGATGAAACAGCGCCTGAATGGCGGCGGTGGAGGTTTCGGCTACATGGACTTCTTCGGATGGCCATTAGTCGCTGGCGTGATCGTCTTCCTCGTTGTCCTGGTGATCGGCTTCAATATCACCATGGCAGTCTGGAACGCGCGCTAACCAGCAAGTATCACAAATCCGCTAATAAGCGGACCCGCAGGATGGCTTTCGAGCCACCCTGTTTTAGTACAAAACACCCCGCGCGACGAATCGCGCGGGGCTATTTGACACTGGAATACTCAATCTATAAGCAGAATCGCATTCCGTCGTGAGCGATCTGGATTGAGGTTTCCTGGACGTCGGCCACCAACTCTGATAGTCCGGCGTGATTCCATTGCGGTTCCAGGTGGCGGGAACCGTCAATATGTGTGAAAATAGTCAATTTAGCCGCGACCGCCCGGGCTAAAACTAAGCACTCCTCGAAGCTGATGTGGTCCTGCCAAGCATGATCAGCCGGCAATTCGGCTCGGACATGATCGGTATTACCCAGCCAGCCTGTTTCCATAATCAGGCAATCCAGATTTTGCCAGAAGCGGTCTATGACCGCTCCAAAAATGGAACAGGGGGCATAGAGAACCCGCTTGTGCTGCTCTTCTATCAGATAACCATAACGGATCCGGCCAGGTTCAGCACACTGAAAGTCAATCGGCGTGATTTTGAGCTCACCAATCCCGCCAATCGACTGACGATCTTCGACCGTCTGAATGGCAATATAACCACGCCGCTGATAGTACCAGAGGGCGGCGCAATGCTCGTGGAAACTTTCTACGTCGTTGGCCGGGATATAGACATTGATCGGTTGGCGAGTGTTCTTGTAGACATGCTTAATGTGCTCAAAGATCCGCAACCCTTGGGTATGATCGGGGTGCCAGTGCGTATAGAACACATCAGTAAGACGGCTGATGTGTTCGCGCTCCAGTTGCAACCGGATTTCTTCGGGGGTGTCAAACAATACGGCTGCGTCTTCAACCATCATGGCGGGACCAGTGCGGACATCAACAAGGCCTTCCACGCGCGCCAGCGAGCAATTTTTGCAAAAGCAGAGCGGGCGAGGCAGAGACAAGGCTCCGCCCGAACCTAAGATGTTCAGCTTCACATCCGTTTCTCCTTTCAGCACCGAATATAGAACGATATTCAATTAAACTATAAGCCTTTCAATCTGTCAAGAATCTCAACACCACAAACGCCCCAGGTACCTGGGGCGTTTGTTTTTATGCTAAATACTTAATTCTATTTTGTTAAACCAGCGCGTTTTTCCAGTAGAGCCACTCGGCGTTGCAGTTCAATTAATTCAAATCTATAAGCGACATTATCTAACCGCAGTTTAATATCTTCCTGGCCTTGCTCTAAGCGTCCCAACTGCTGTTTCATCCCACCCATTTCTTGTTTTATTCCGCTAATTTCTTCGTGCACACCATCAAAGCCCTTGACCACCAACTGCGCCAAATCATCAATTGTGATATTTTTCTTCGGCATCATATTTCCTTAGGAAAAATTCCGCGACAAGCGATAGCTTGTCTATATTTTTCTTCGGCATAGTTATACCATAAATCAAGCCCTCGGCGATGTCAAATTTTATATTTTCCCGCCCCCTCCCAACAGAGTTCAAAAATATTTTTCATGGTTTGGGCGAATTCCTTGCTTTCAATAATAAGGGCCACCAGTTCTTTGTAGCTGGTGACCGCTACCCAATCATCAAAAATATTAATCTCGTTTCTAAAGAGGAATTTTTCTTTCGGAACTATCCTAATTTCTCTTAGCTCATCTCTATCTACTTTTTGGCGCTCTCTCGCTTGAGGGGAGTCCTCGGTTATCACGCGGGTAAATATTTTTCTTTTAGCCCGCTCTCTAATATGGGCTAAACCCCACTCTAGATATTCTTTGCCGTAAAAAAGCGCGGTTTCCTCGGCCAAGCGATAGCCGGAAAAAGAGAGGATTTCGGTGTTTTTCTTGGCAAGGGTTTTACGCCAAACCATTTTAATACCATCAAGGCCTTCGTAGAGCTGGACATGAGCCTTGAGGTTCGATAATCCCTGGAACGCCCGAAATTCCGGCATGTATTCCTCGATTAATTGTTGGCGTTTCTTAGATAAATTAAGGATCTCTTTAGGGTCGGCGGCTAAATATTTATTCTTATTGATTTTCTGAAACCGGCTCACCAACCCCTTTAATTTAAGCGATTCCAAAACATAATAAGTCCCTGTTCTCTCAACCTGGGCCTTGGCGGCGATTTCGGAAACGCTCCCTTCGCCCAATTCCAAAGCGGCCAAGTAAACCTTGGCCTGTCTTTCAGTTAACCCAAATTCTTCTAAGACTTGCTGCAAATTCATAGGTGATATTGTGGAAAGTTTCAACAACAATCTGATTCTATCAGGTTATCTATTTTTTGTCAAGCGGTATCTTTGTGTGGAAATAGTTGACATATTATAGATTATTTAGTACGATATTTGATCCAGTCAATCGGTTATTCAGAAAGGAGGAATCCGATGAGGTCTCGTTTAATATATGGCCTAGGATTATTTCTCTGCCTAGTCGGTGTGTGCCTGATAACCCTTGGCCCGTGGTGGGTAACGCTAATTGGTGTAGTTGTCGGCAACATTGGCTTTTTCATAGCACTTAGCGCACGCTATACCGCTTAGACAATCTCCCCGCAGGATTCAATATCCTCGGGGATATCTTCGAGCGGAATCTTCCGCCACCTTGACAATTAAAGGAGGATACCATGTATAGCCAGGTTACCAAAAAAACGATAGCGCTAGTATTTGCTGTGATGTTCTTGTTTTTTTTGATCGTCGGCGCAGGTCTTGCGGTCGGCTTTGGTATTATATCGGTTTCCCTGAGTTGCATTAGTTATATCAAAGAGAATCATCAGCCTTATACCGAAACACGCTGGATTGGAAACAACCCGGAAATCATCACCAATTACCCTTTGCCTGTAATCAGGCCCGGACAAGATTACAGAATAGCGGCCCAAAAGTCAAAAAAAACTTGGGTAATTCTTCAAGGAAAAAATTCAGACTATCATTACCTGGAATTCAACCTTTGTTACGAGGTGATTGATAGTAATAATACCCTGCTGTATAAAATGTCTTGGGAAATACCTGATGACTACCAAATGAGCGATTTAGCAATCAAAGATAATAAGATGTCAATTAATTGGGCTCCCGTTAGGTACAATATTAACTTCCAGTACGGTTGGATTGGTTTTGGGTTTCTGATTATACTTGGTTCGTTTATTGGCTTTGTGGCCGCCGCAATAGGGGTTATTAAAGATTTCTATAAAGATATCGCTCGGCTGGCTATCAAGAAAGAGATTCTTTCAGAAGAAGATATTGATTTCCTGCTAGATAAGGCCGCCGGTATCCAAAAGGACTAGCTCGCACCCCGCCCGCATTCTGCGGCGCGGGGTTTTTAATACCACAAACGCCCCAGGTACCTGGGGCGTTTGCCATGATTCATTATTCTCAATTCATGATTCTTATTTGGTCATTTGCTTGAAAGTTTCAACGATGAATTGGAGGTCGGATTTTTTGAGACCGGGGTGAACCGGGAGCGATAATACCTGCGAGGAGATTTCGTCAGCAATGGGAGTATTCGGTTTATAGCCCAAATCTTGATAAACCTTTTGGCGATTTAAAGGCAACGGATAAAATACCGCCGTGCCGATAGAGGCATCGGTCAAGCGGGCCAAAACTTCATCGCGTTTTAAAGGAAATTCGGCCGTAATTCTTATCGTATATTGGTGATAAACATGGGTCACATTCTTTGGCGCTTCTGGCACGATAATACCGGCGATTTTACCGAGATTTTTGTTCAAATAAGCGGCATTGGCCTGACGGGCTTTGTTGAATTCGGGGAGTTTCTTGATCTGTTCTGAGCCAATCGCCCCTTCTAAATCCGTCATCCGATAATTATAGCCCAAAATATCATGGTAGTAACGGACATGCGAGCCATGTGCCCGCAAAAGCTGGCACTGTTCGGCAATATGCTTGTCATTAGTCGTAATCATACCGCCCTCGCCCACAGTCATGTTTTTGGTTGGGTAAAGGGAAAAGGCGCCAGTGCCGAATGAACCAGTTTTTTTCTTTTTCCATTCCGAACCATGCGACTGGCAAGCATCTTCAATCACGGCCAATTTATGTTTTTTAGCAATCGTCATAATCTTGGTCATATCGCAAGCTGAACCATAGAGGTGAACTGGCAAGATGGCTTTGGTCTTTTTAGTGATAGCTTTCTCAATTAAATTAGGGTCAATATTAAACGTTTCGGGGTCAATGTCGACAAAAACCGGCCGGGCGCCCGTATACAAAATGGCGTTGGCCGAAGCAATAAAAGTAAAAGGGGTGGTAATAACTTCGTCGCCTTCTTTGACCCCATGGGCTCTTAAAGCCACTTCGAGCGCGGTAGTACCATTAGATGTGGCGATCGCAAATTTAGTACCGATAAATTTGGCAAATTTTTCTTCAAATTCGGCCACCTTAGGCCCTTGGGCCAGCATGCCGCTTTTCATGACATCAACAACAGCGTCGATTTCTTCTTTCCCAATTTGGGGACTAGCAATGTTAATTTTCATAAAAACTCCTTTCAGCCGCGTGATTTATAGCGATTAAGTGATTAATAGTGATTCATTGTAACAATAAATCACCTAAACACTCAATCACGACTAATCACGTCTTAAATTACCTTAACCAAACTTTTTTTATACTTTTGTTATTATCTAACAATCTATAGTTTTCGCGTGAGATATTAATCTCTTCGCCGCATTCACACTTAAAAGTAATGCTATCGGTATCTTTATTGATAATATCACCGAGTTTTTTCCCGCATTTGCAGACAAAGCCATGAATACGAGCGGGATTCCCATAAACCAAGGCAAAATCCGGCACATCTTTGGTGATAACCGAACCTGAACCGGCCATGGCCCAAGCGCCAATGGTAACTCCAGGAGTAATGGCCGAATGGGCGCCAATGGCCGCGCCTGTACCAATTTTGATGGTGGCCACTTCCCAGTCATCAGTCCCTTTTAACGAGCCGTCGGGGTTAATGGCCCGCGGGACTTTGTCGTTCGTGAAACAAACGTTCGGCCCGATAAAAACCCCGTTTTCTAAAATAGCTTTGTGGTAGACAATCGCATGGTTTTGGATTTTGCAATTATCGCCCAGCTCTGTTTCGGAATCGACAAAAACATTTTCGGAAATGATGCAGTTTTTGCCTATTTTAGAACCACCCCGCACATGCGCGTAGGCCCAGATTTTCGTGCCTTCGCCGATCGTAACATCGTTTTCAATGTTAGCGGTGGGGTGAGCAAAGTAATTTAATTGTTTGAGGGGTTTTTTAGGCATTTTATCTACGGATCATCCGGTCAACTTTACAGGCAATATCCAAAGCGTCGATGGCTTCGCGAGCGGTAACAGCCGGAGTAGCGTTATTTTTAATCGCTTTAATAAAAGACACGATCTCGGCTTTTAGGGGCTCGATACTTTCGACCTTAATTACTTTTTTATCTTTCGGTTCACCGAATTTGATCACAAATTCACCAAAATCATTGCTTTCGAGCGAATATTCTGACTCGTACAGATCTAATTCTTGAGAAATAAAGTTCAGTTCCACGTAGGCCTTGGTGCCACAGACAATCATCCGGCGGATCTTGGTTGGGGTGATCCAGTTGGCTTTAACTACGCCGGCTGATTGGCCATATTTGAGAAAAATCTCGGCGTAATCTTGCTGAGCTTGGTTAATAGCGTTGCCGCCCGTGGCACAAATTTGGGTCGGAAGCTTGCCGTAAATCCAGTTCATCAAGTCAATGTCGTGGACCCCGATATCAATAACCACGTTTGCGTCTTTAATCTGCGCCGGCATGGGGCTCAAGCGATAATCATTAATTGAGACAATTTCACCGAGCTTCCCCTTATCAATCATTTCTTTAAGCTTTAAGACCGCCGGGTTAAAGCGCTCGATGTGGCCGACCGTGAATTTGACGCCTTTGGCTTTAGCCGCGGCGACAATGTCTTTAGCTTCGGAAACCGTTCCAGCAATCGGTTTTTCGAGAAGAATATGGATTTTTTTGGCGATACAGTCCAGGGCGACTTTTTTGTGGAATTTGGTCGGAACAGCAATTGTTACCAGATCAATTTTCTCTTTGGCAAGAAGTTCTTGGTAATCCTCATAGTACTTACAATCAAACCTTTTAGCCAAAGGCTCGCCAATTTTTGGGTCAATATCAGCGATCGCCACTAAATTGACTCCTGGGATTTCGTTATAGTTTCGGGCATGGTGCTGGCCCATGTTGCCCACACCGATGACGGCTGCATTCACGATAAACTCCTTTCGGTCGCTTAAGGTAATTGATTGTGATTTGCTTCGCGTGATTTATGGTGGTTCATCGTAACAACTAATTACCATTAATCACTATTAATTACCTAATCACTTTTTTTCTTTTTTAACTTAAAAAGATTGCTTTTACTGCTCGCAATTAAAAAACTTTAAATAAAATATTAGAGAGCTTTTAACCTGAATACCAGAAATTCTGATTGTCCATGTGTAGTTTCACAAATTTCAGGCATTTTGTCAAGCAATCTGCCTGTTAAATAAAGAAACACCCCCGCGACAGGTGCCGCGGGGGCGCAAAAACGAGAGCGTTGGCCAAGGCCAACTATAGCCAGGGTGCTCCTGACACGACGAAATCTGATGGGGCATTGTGCCCGAGGACTGGCGGACGCCGCATCGACTAGACTGCGGACGAGCCGTCCTGAACATAGCTTCGCCGGGAGCGAAAAGGGTTACGTGGTCGGACAATTGCTGGGTTTCGAATCCAAAGGCTCTTCTTACCCTCCATTTTTGGGGTCGAATGGTTTGGGCAAAGTCCGGCAGGCGAGGATGCCCGCATCTCCCAATAAGGGAGATTTGTGTGAGCGTGTCCCATGAGATTGGGACTGCACCGGTTGTAGTGTCCTTACCAGTGCATATTCAAAGTATAGGCTAAAACCATTAAATTGTCAAGAGGTTTCGCCTAAAAATTGTAAGGACTATTTGTCAAGTGTTTTGTTGTCATTACTCTATTTTCTATATTATGGTAGCACTTGACATTTTGCTAATTGTGTGTTATGATGTATGTAAAGAAATAATTTTACATCTATGAAGAACAATAATTCCGATATATTTGATAAGCTAAAAGACATCGGACTCACCAAGAGTGAGGCCGAGCTTTATCTTGCAAATTTAGAGATGGGGCCAGCGACAGCCATCCAACTGGGCGAGCGCTTGGGCCACACCCGTCAAATGATTTATAATCTCCTCCCTACTCTTTTAGAAAAGGGGGTTATTAAAAAAACTGAAGTCGGAGGACGCAGGCTTTACGAAGCCGTTAATCCAGAAATCTTAGTTGACCGAGCCCAAGAAATTACTCAAAGAATTAAAGATATTGTACCCATGCTCAAAACCCGCCGGGGTGAGTACAGTTCTATTCCTAAGGTAACGGTTTACGAAAACCCGTTGGCTATGCGTGAATGGTACCGCCGCTATATGTCCGAGGCCCGCAAGGGTGACGAACTCTTGATTTGGGCGTCGGGTAAGCATCAGGACTGGTACGATATTGACCGGGAGTTCTATGATAATTACTTAAAATTCTCTGACCGCAAAGGCGTTAGATCATATGTAATCTTGCCTGATACGCCCGAATCGCATGATTATCAGCGCAGAGTTGGCAAACCTGGGACTAAGGTTAAATATGTGCCCGACGCCTGGGAAACCTTAGCCGAAAAGTGGATTTGGGCTGACCAGGTGTGTTACTTAACGATTAAAGATAACGCCACCAATATGATTGTTCTCGAGAGCAAAGAACTCGCCGAAATTGAGCGATTTGACTTCGCTCAAATCTGGCAAAAGAAATAGCTTAAAATCAAAGACCGCCACCCCGTAGGGTGGCGGCTCTCTGCATGTTCGACCGAGATTCCCCGGTCGGTCATTTTAATTGTGGCTGGACGAGCGAGGCCA
>Ga0172368_10007670_pt1 | contig 11196 bp, 9 predicted proteins | sample Lak11m_FD_114540 | JGI IMG/M metagenome (GOLD analysis project Ga0172368, IMG submission 114540) | Freshwater microbial communities from Kabuno Bay, South-Kivu, Congo - kab_022012_11m | ecosystem: Environmental > Aquatic > Freshwater > Lake | place: Democratic Republic of the Congo: South-Kivu...
CGAGGCCCCGTGCCGGTTCACCGCGCGGATGCGGTAGCGGTAGGTCTTCGAGTGGACGAGGTGATCGGTGTCGACGGTCTGACCCGTGTTCAGCGCCAGCGTCGCGAGTGCCGCGAAGCCCGTCCCGTCGTCGCGCTGCAGCTCGAAGCTCTCCTCGGTCGTGGACGCGTCCTGCCACGTCAGGGCGATGCTCTCGTGCGTCTGCGCTGCGGCCGCGAGCTGCAGCGGCCTGTCGGGCGGAGCGTCTCCGCTGTTGGTGACAGGAACGGTCTCGTCCGGCGTACCGTCGCCGTTGTTGTCCACTTCGGCCTCGAGCGGCTCGCCGCCTCCCTGCCATTCGTCCACCTGCAGGGTGGCAGAGCCTCCGCTGGGGACCGGGACATCGCCCGCGAAGTCCTGCTGCGAATCCGGCGAGGACTTCGTCACCTCGACGCCGAGCGTGGCCGGCTCCTGCGCGGTCGCAGCGATCGTGACGTCGCCGCTTTCCCGGTCGACCGCGACGGACACCGACGACACGCCGGCCTCCTCGGGGACGCGCACGCGGGCCTCCACCTGCGTGCCGTCGGTCGTCTCCTGCGCGCTGAAGACCACGGGAGACGAGCCCTCGGAAGGCGTGAAGGTCACCGAGCCGTCGGCGGCGACATCGAGCTTCTGCGTCTGGCCTTCCGTGAGCACCGCGTTCTCGACGCCGGTCACGGAGCCGGCACCGAAGAGGGCCACCGCCGCCGGACCCTCGCCCTCGCGCGGCCGCAGCTCCACGGACAGCGCGCCGGTGCTCGGCAGCAGGATCTGCGGCGGCGCGCGATCGGCCCACGGCTCGGTACTGAATACCGGCATCACGATCGACCCGGGGATGTCGCCGACGAGCCGGCCGTCCACTTCGCCGGCGACGCGGCCCTGTTCGTCGGTCGCGCTCGCCTCGGCGCTCCCGAAGGTGAAGATCTGGTTGAGCGCCTGCTCGCCCGCCTCGTCGCCCTTGCAGAACGTACACGGGTGGCGTCCGAGCCGCGGGCGCGCCGGCGCCAGGTAGATCGGATTGCGCGAGTTGGTGTCGCCCGCGTACAGGCCGGCGGGTTCGTCCGGGTTCGAAGAAGCCTGGTATTCCCAGCGATCCGCCGCGACGTCCACGACGATTTCGCGTTCGGTCTGCGGGTGGTTGTTGTCGTAGACCGCGATGACGTAGCGGTTGGGCGTGGGCGTCGGGAACACGGCGACGGGCACGACCGCGTGTCCGCCGGTGCGCCGTCCGGACGCGTCGACGCGCGCGATGCCGATGCGGTACATGTCGTGCGCCGGCTTCGCGAACTCCTCCGCGAGGAAGACCACGGCCTCCTTGCCCGACAGCGCTTTCGTGGAGCGGCTCACGATTTCCCGGAGATACTGGCTGGAGAACCAGTACGCGATTTCCCTCGAAAGAGCCTCGTTTCCCTCCAGCGAGAGGTGGCGCGCGTCCTCCGCGCCGAAGGCGCGCGGCTTCAGGTCGCCCGAGAAGAGCAGGTCCGACAGCACGGCGAAGCCCTCGCAGCGGCCGCCCGTCATGGCCGAGTTCACGTTCTTCATGAACTGGCGCGCAATGGGCGTCAGGCGGCAGGAGCCGTCGCCGGTCTGCGCGCACACGCGTTCCTCGCCGAACATGCGGACGATCTGCGCCGCCGTCAGGTTCGCCGAGGAACCGCCGCCGGCGAAGTTCGGGAACGCGAACGCGTCGCGGTCCACCTTGAAGCCGCTCTCGATCCTGCGATCGGGAAGGACGGCCCGTTTTTCGCCGCACTGGCACGCGCACAGGGCAAGGAGCAGCCATGCGGTCCCGGCCTGCACGCAGGCGGTGCGCAGCACCTGCCGCAGGTCCCCGTGCGGCGCTTCCGCCCGCCGGGGCTGGACGGGACGAATGCTGTGCCGCAAGCCCGCCGAATCGCGCGACATGACCACCTCCGAACCAGGCCGCCCGAGTTGTCCGCCGCCGGTCCGGTCTGCCGCATCCCTGCCGATCGCAGACGGCGGTGGGTTTCTCCGCACGGCGCCGAGCGTAGCCGCGTGCGGTCCTGCTGGCAAGATCCGAGCCACGGGGTATCCCGGCTGTTTCGTGGCTGGTCGGCATCCGGCGAAGAGGCCGGCATGGGCAGGCATCGACCCGGCACCGACGTCGCTGCACCGACGCCGGCTTGACAGGCCCTCCGCTTCCATGTATCAGCGCGCTAGCACGCTGACAGGCGGGTGCGCGCATGGGCGTCAAGGACACGGTCGAAACCAACCCCGAGCTGGGCAGGCGCCGCAGGTCGCTCGTGCGCGCTCTGGTGCGCCTGCACGACGAGGACGCGTGCGATCGTTTCCTGTCGGACCTCTGCACCCCGGCGGAGATCGCGGCGCTGGCCGATCGCTGGGCGGTTGCGGGCATGCTGCAGAAGGGGCTGCCGTACCGGGCGATCCGGGAGGAGACATCCGTGGGCACCGCGACCATCGTGCGAGTGGCGAGAGCGCTGCACCACGGCGAAGGCGGCTACAGGCGGGCGCTGGACGCCCGCAGAGGAGGCGCGCGATGAACGGCACGGATCGGGTGCGCGTGGCCATCCAGAAGAGGGGGCGCCTGAGCGAGCGCTCCAGCGAGCTGCTGCGCCGCTGCGGACTGGACTTCGACTGGCGGCCGGACCAGCTCGTGTGCTCCAGTCTCTCGTTTCCGCTGGATCTGATGCTCATCCGCGACGACGACATTCCGCACTACGTGCTGGACGGCATCTGCGAGCTGGGCATCGTGGGGCTCAACGTGATCGAGGAGGCACTGGCCGGGAGGCCCGACGGGGCCGGCGTAACGGTGCTGGAGCGGCTCGGCTACGGGCCCTGCCGACTCTCCATAGCGATGCCGAAGGGCGTCGCGTGGGACGGTCCGCGCTCGCTGGACGGCAGGCGCATCGCGACCTCGTACCCGAACCTGCTCGCGAAGTACCTTGCCCGCCACGAGGTGAAAGCGCAGGTCGTCGAGATCGCGGGCTCGGTCGAGATCGCGCCCGCGCTGCAGATGGCCGACGCCATCTGCGATCTCGTCTCGAGCGGGTCGACGCTCATGGCGAACGGACTTCGCGAGGTCGAGCGCATTCTGGAGAGCGAGGCCGTGCTGGTGCAGACCGCGCGCCCGCTCGACGAAGGGCGCCGCCAGCTCATCCGCCGCATCGAACAGCGCATCGCCGCGGTTTCGCGCGCCGCGGGGACCAAGTACGTCATGATGCACGCGCCGCGCAGCGCGCTGCCCGCCATTCGCGAGGTCATGCCCGGCATGGAGTCGCCGACCGTCATCCCCATCGGCGACGGCGAGAAGATCGCCATCCACGCGGTCGCGCGCGAGCCCGACTTCTGGGCCACCATGGAACGGCTGAAGGAAATCGGCGCCTCGTCCATCCTGGTCGCGCCCATCGAGAAGATCATCGCGTAGGAGGTCGCGTGGAGCGGGTGCGCTGGCGGGATGCGGACGAGTCGCGCAGGGCGGCGCTGCTGCGCAGGCCCGCGCTGAAGGGCGCCGCCTCGCGCGAGGCCGTGCGCGCCATCGTGGAGTCGGTGCGCACAGGCGGCGACGCGGCGCTGCGGGAGCTGACGCGCCGCCTCGACGGCGCGGATCTGCCCGGATTCGAGGTGAGCGCGCGAGAGCGCGAGGCCGCCTTCGACGCCGTGTCCCCGGCGCGCCGGGAGGCGATGCGTGCGGCGGTCGTACACCTGGAGCGCTTTCACGCGAAACAGGGACTGCGGGAGAGCGACGTCGAGACCCTGCCGGGCGTGCGCTGCGGCCGCGTCGTGCGGCCGGTCGCGCGCATCGGGCTGTACGCACCGGGAGGTACGGCACCGCTGTCGTCCACCGTGCTGATGCTGGGCGTGCCCGCGCGCCTCGCGGGGTGTCCGCTGCGAATCCTGTGCTCGCCGCCGCGGCGCGACGGTTCCATCGACCCGCACATTCTTCTGGCCGCAGCGTTGGCCGGCGTGGAGCGGATCTTCAAGGCGGGCGGCGCGCAGGCCGTCGCGGCCATGGCCTATGGCACCGAGACCGTGCCGAAGGTCGACAAGATCTTCGGTCCCGGAAACGCGTGGGTCACCGCCGCCAAGACGCTGGTCGCGGAAGATCCGGACGGCGCGGCCATCGACATGCCCGCCGGTCCCTCCGAGGTGCTGGTCGTCGCGGACGCCGACGCGGATCCGGCGCTCGTCGCCTCGGATCTGCTCTCGCAGGCGGAGCACGGGCCGGACTCGCAGGTGGTGCTCGTGGCGACCGCCTCGTCGTTCGTGGACGCGGTCGAGCGCGAACTTTCGCGGCAACTCGAGTCCCTGCCGCGCGCCGCGATCGTGCGCGGGAGCCTTGCGCATGCGGTGCTCGTCGAGGTGTCCGACGCGCGCGAGGCCATGGAAGTCTCGAATCGATATGCGCCCGAGCATCTGATTCTGCAGACGCGGGACGCTGGGAACCTGGTCCGGCAGGTGACGAACGCGGGGTCCGTCTTCGTGGGGCCGTGGTCCCCGGAATCGGCGGGGGACTACGCCAGCGGCACGAATCACGTGCTGCCCACCTACGGCCATGCCCGCGCGCTGAGCGGCCTGTCGGTCGAGGCGTTCCAGAAGACCGTCACGGTGCAGGAGCTGACCGGCGACGGTCTCGCCAGGCTCACCCCGGTGGTCGAGGCGCTCGCCGAGATGGAGGGACTGGAGGCGCACCGGCGGGCGGTTTCGCTGCGGCGGGAGAGGCTCCCGGCGGCGAGCGCCGTCGAGGAGGGGACCCCGGCCCGCCTCGCAAGGGCCACGGTGCGGACCCTCGAGCCCTATCGATCGGCAAGATCGATCGCGTCCGGTGCGCCGATTCTGCTCGACGCCAACGAGAGCGCGCAGTCGCCGCTGCCCGGCCGTCCGCGGCTCAACCGCTATCCTCCGCCGCAGCCGCAGGACCTGATGGCGCGCCTTGCCACGCTGTACGGGACCGATCCGGCCCACCTCGTCGTCGGCCGCGGCACGGACGATCTCATCGACTGGCTGGTGCGAGCGTTCTGCGAGGCGCGCGAGGACGCGATCGTCGTCTGCCCGCCGACCTACGGCGTCTATTCAATAGCGGCCGGGATCCAGGGCGCCGCTGTGCGCGAGGTGCCGCTCGGGCCGCCGCCGCGTTTCCGCGTGGACGTCGCGTCGGTGCTGGCGGCGGTCGGGCCGTCGGAGAAGCTCGTCTTCGTGTGCTCGCCCAACAACCCGACCGGCGGGCTGGTCGACGACGCGGCAATCCGCGCCCTCGCGGAGGGCCTCGACGGGCGCGCCCTGCTCGTGCTCGACGAGGCGTACGTCGAGTTCTCGTCGTCGCGCGGATGGGCGCCGCAGGCGGGCCGCATCGCGAGTCTGGTCGTGCTGCGCACGCTCTCGAAAGCGTTCGGCCTGGCGGGGGCGCGCTGCGGCGCGGGTATCATGCACCCGGAGGTCGCCGACCTGATTCATCGGGTCCGGGCTCCGTATCCGCTCTCCGCGCCGTCGATCGAGACCGCCATGAGCGTGCTGGACGACGCGGGCATCGGCGCGGCCCGCGCGCGCGCCGTGTCCACCGTGCAGGAGCGGGAACGCCTTGCGGCGGGGCTCCGGGGACTCGGCGGAGTGCGCGAGGTGTACCCCAGCGACGCCAACTTCCTCCTCGTGCGGTTCGACGATGCGGGCGCGGTGGTGCGCGCCTGCAGAGCTGCGGGCATCGTGGTGCGAGACCGCAGCGGCGAGCGCGGGCTCGCGGGCTGCGTGCGCATCACGGTCGGGACGCCGGCGGAGAACGACAGCCTGCTCCGCGTACTTGCAGGTACCAGGGAGTGAGCATGGGAACACGACGGATTGTCTTCGTGGACCGCGACGGCACGCTCGTGCGCGAGCCTCCCGACGAGCAGGTGGACAGCCTGGAGAAGCTCGCCCTGGTGGACGGGGTCATCCCGGCGATGCTGGCTCTTCGCGACGCGGGCCATGCCTTCGTGATGGTCACCAACCAGGATGGCCTCGGGAGCCCCGCCTATCCACGGGGGCGCTGGGATCTCGTGCAGTCGCGGATTCTGGAGCTGTTCGGCTCGCAGGGCATCGCCTTCGAGGACGTGCTGGTGTGTCCGCACCGGGCCGGCGACGGATGCCTCTGTCGCAAGCCGCACCTCGGGCTCGTGCGGCCGTACCTGGGGCGCGGCGAGCTCGACCTGGACGGGAGTGCCGTTGTGGGTGATCGCGAAACGGATCTGCGCCTCGCGGAGAACATGGGTGTGCGCGGTTTCCGCCTCGGCGCGGGGACTTCGTGGCGCGACATCGCGCGGGAGCTCGTGTCGCGGCCGCGTCGCGCGCGGCGGCGCAGGAAGACGACCGAAACCAGCGTGGACGTGGCCGTCGAGCTGGACCGGCAGGCCGCAGTACACGTCGACACGGGCATCGGATTCCTGGACCACATGCTGGAGCAGCTCGCCCGCCACGGAGGCTTCGGCCTGGAAGTCGAGGCGCGCGGCGATCTGCGCGTGGACGAGCATCACACCGTGGAGGACGTGGCGCTGGCGCTGGGCGAGTGCCTGCGCGAGGCGCTCGGGGACAAGCACGGCACGGGCCGCTACGGATTCGTGCTCCCCATGGACGAGGCGCTGGCGCAGGCGGCGCTGGACCTGTCCGGGCGCCCGTATTTCGTGCGCAACGGCGAGCTTCCCGGTGAACGCGTGGGAGGGCTGTCGACGGAGATGGTGGACCACTTCTTCCGCAGCTTCTCGACCGCGCTCGGAGCCGCGCTGCACCTGGACGTCCGCGGAGGCAACACGCACCACGTCGTGGAGGCGATGTTCAAGTCGGTCGGACGCGCGCTGCGTCCCGCGATGGCCCGCAACGGCGGTGGAATTCCTTCCACCAAGGGAGTGCTGTGATCGCGGTCGTCGACACGGGCGGCGCCAACCACGCGTCGGTCCTGAACGCGCTGGCCCGCGCGGGGCGCGAAGCGGAGCTGACGAGCGACCCGTCGCGGCTGCGCGCGGCGAGCCACGTCATCCTTCCCGGTGTGGGTGCCGCGGGCGACGCCATGGCGCGCTTGTCGAAGGCAGGCCTCGTTCCCCACATACGGGTATTGAAGCAGCCCGTGCTGGGGATCTGTCTCGGGATGCAGATTCTGTTCGAGCGCTCCACCGAGGGCGACGCGGAATGCCTCGGAATCCTGCCCGGGACCGTCGACGCGATTCCCGCGGCGCCCGAGCGGGGCATCACGGTGCCGCACATGGGATGGAATCGGCTGGAGGCGACTGGCCCTGCGTGTGCGCTGCTGGGGGCCGGCGACGACTACTACTATTTCGTCCACGGCTATCGCGCGCCGGCGGGACCCTTCGTGCGTGCCACGACCGATCACGGCGGGCCCGTCGTCGCAGTCGTCGAGCAGGGCAACTTCTTCGGCGTCCAGTTCCATCCCGAGCGTTCGGGCAGGGCCGGTGCCATGCTGATTGGCAGGTTTCTCTCCCTATGATCGTGTATCCGGCCATCGACCTGTCCGGGGGACGCTGCGTGCGCCTGAAGCAGGGCGATTTCGCGCAATGCACCGTTTTCCGCGACGATCCGGTGCAGGCGGCGGTCGAATTCGCCGACGCCGGAGCGCAGGCGCTGCACGTCGTGGACCTGGACGGAGCGCGCGATCCGGCCACGCGGCAGGTCGGAGTGGTCGAGCGGATCGTGCGTGCGACGCGGCTCCGCGTGCAGGTGGGCGGCGGCATCCGCACGGCCGAAGACGTTGCGGCCCTGATCGCAGCGGGCGCCTCGCGTGTCATTCTCGGTTCCGTCGCGGTGCGGGACCCGGACGCGGGGATCGCGATGACGAGCCGTTTCGGCCCGGACCGCATCGTCTTCGGCCTCGACGTGCGGATGTCCGACGGCGGTGCCCCCCTGCTCGCGACCCACGGCTGGCGCGATACCGAACGGCGGACGCTCTGGGACGCCATGGCGCTCCTCGTCCCGGCGGGCCTGCGAACGCTGCTCTGCACGGACATCTCGCGCGACGGGATGCTCTCCGGACCGAACCTCGCGCTGTATGGCGGAATCGCACGGCGATTTCCGGGCGTGGAGATACTTGCCTCCGGAGGCATCGCATCGCTCGCCGATCTGACCGCGATACGTGCTGCCGGCCTCGCCGGCGCCGTCGTCGGAAGGGCCCTCTACGAGGGCCGATTCACGCTTGCCGAGGCGCTCGAATGCTGACGCGGCGCATCGTTCCCTGCCTCGACGTCAAGGACGGCAAAGTGGTCAAAGGCGTCCGGTTCCGCGAGCACGTCGTCGTCGGAGACATTCTCGACCTTGCCGCGCGATACCGCGACCAGGGCGCCGACGAGCTCGTCTTCTACGACATCGCGGCCAGCGCCGAGGAGCGCTCGGTGCCTGTGGACTGGGTGCGCCGCACCGCACGCCACCTCGACATCCCCTTCTGCGTGGCCGGAGGCATCCGCGGCGTCGCGCGCGCAGGCGAAGTGCTCGCGGCGGGTGCCGACAAGATCTCGGTGAATTCGCCTGCACTCGAGCGGCCAGGGTTGATCGACGAGCTGGCGCGCGCGTTCGGCTCGCAGGCGGTGGTCGTGGGCGTGGACAGCCGGCGCGAGGACGGCGACTGGTACGTACACCAGTACACCGGCAGCGAGGTGCGCACGCGCGCCGCGGGGCGGCGCACCATGGAGTGGATTGCCGAAGTCCAGGAGCGGGGTGCAGGCGAAATCGTGCTCAACTGCATGGGACACGACGGCACGCGCGAAGGCTACGACGTGGAGCAGCTCCGCGCCGCACGTGGCCGGCTTCGCGTGCCTCTGGTGGCATCCGGAGGAGCGGGAACGGTGGACCACTTCGTCGAGGTGTTCCGCGAGGCGCGCGTGGACGCGGCCCTGGCGGCAGGCATCTTCCATCGCGGCGAAATCGCGATTCCCGACCTGAAGGCGGCCCTTGCGCGCGCGGGGGTGGAGGTCCGGCCGTGAACGACAATTCGCAGCTCGCGTGGGAGAAGATGGACGGTCTGCTGCCCGCGGTCGTGCAGGACGCGGACACGCTCCAGGTGCTGATGCTCGGCTACATGAGCCCCGAGGCGCTGGCGCGCACGCGGGACTGCGGCCTCGTCACGTTCCACAGCCGATCGCGCGCAAGGCTCTGGACCAAGGGCGAAAGCTCGGGCCACCACCTCGACCTCGTCGAGATCCTCCCGGACTGCGACGGCGACGCGCTGCTCGTGCGTGCCCGTCCGCGCGGTCCGGCGTGTCATCGCGGCACCGTGTCCTGCTTCGGCGAGACCGGCGCGTCGGGGGCCGGATTTCTCGCTTTTCTGGAGCGCGTCGTCGCCGCGCGCCAGAAGGATCGCCCCGAAGGCTCCTACACCGTGAAGCTGCTGGACGCCGGGCTGCCACGTGCCGCGCAGAAAGTGGGAGAGGAAGCGGTCGAGACGGTCATCGCCGCGCTGGGCGGCGACAGGCACGCGCTTCGTGCGGAGGCGGCCGATCTGCTCTTCCACCTGCTGGTGCTCCTGCGCGCCGCGGGGACGGGTCTCGCGGACGTGGTCGAGGTCCTGCGGCAGCGCCACCACTGAGTGTATGCTGGCGGCGCGGAGGGGCGACGGAGGGACGCCGTGCGCGCGCGTTTTCCTGCGCTCGTGCTGCTCGCGGGATGGTCCGCGCAGGCGCAAGAGGGGGCGCCTGTCGAACTGCACGCGGACCGTGCGCGGGTCCGAAGCGATCTCGAGGTCCTGACCGGCCACGCGCCGATCGACGCGGACGGTCGCATCGTGTCGCGCTCCAGCATGCACCCCGATCACGCCCGCGCGCGCGCCTGGATTGCGGCGTCGCTGCGATCCACCCGGGGGATGAAGGTCAGCGAGGAAACGCTGGAATACGGGGAGAATCTCGCCAACGTCGTCGCGGACCTGCCGGGGTCGGATCCCTCGCTGCCGATGCTGATCGTCGGCGCGCACTACGACTCGTGCGCCTACGACACTCCGGGCTGGCAGCCGCGGCGCGACCCGGCGCCCGGGGCCGACGACGACGCGTCGGGAACGGCGGCCGTGCTGGAGATCGCGCGGATGCTCGCAGGGCGCGGCGGCGGCTATGCGCGCGGCGTTCGGCTGGCGCTGTTCGACGCGGAGGAGGAAGGTCTCGTCGGGTCCCGCGAGCACGCACGCCGTCTGCGTGCCGCGGGCGTTCAGATCTCCGTGGCGCTCGTGCTCGACCCGGTCGGCTACAACGCGGGCGGCGGCAATCTCCTCTTCGCGACGTACGACGCCGCTTTCGAGCCTCGTGCGCGGGCTCTCGAGACCGATGCCGCCGCTCTGGACACGCCCATCCGCCTGGAGGCGGTCGACGAAGCCGCTTTCGGAGGGGACGGGCGCGCGGATCACGCGTCGTTCGCGGCGGAAGGCTACGCCGCGCTGCACCTCGCAGCGTTTCCGCAGCCGCCGCAGTACCACACGCAGCAGGACGACCTGGGCATCGTCGACGTCGACTACGTGGCGGCGGTCGCGTCGCTCGTCGCCTCGCACGTCGCCGCGCGCGCCGGGGCGCACGCCTCCGCTCCGTCGCAGGCGCGGGGCGGGTGCACCTCGGCGGCGGATCCATGGGCAGTAATAGCCCTGCTGCTGGTCGCCAGGCGGGGAAGGAGCCGGCGCCGCCTTGTCTGCGCGGTGCTGCTCGCCGCGTGCCGGCCGTCGCTGCCGGTGCCGGAGCAGGCCCGCGTTGCGTGCGGAGGCGACGCCGAGTGTCCGGCGGGATTCCTGTGCGTCGCGTCGCGTCGGCTGTGCGTGGAGGCTTCGGGCGCCTGCGTCGTGCGGTCCGGCGCGACGGCCTAGGCGCGCGACGACGGCGATCCGTGCCCGCTTCCGGACGGCGGCACGGGACTGTGCCTCGCCGGCGAGTGCGCGCGGCGCGGACACGAGGGGCGCCCGGGGACCGCTCACACCGCCGCGGGGCGTCCGCCGCGGGGGTCCTGCGAAAGCCGAAGGTCGAAAGCCGAAAGGTGCGGCTACTCCAGAACGACGCGCTTCATCGACCAACCGCGGTCTTGCGCATGTGGCCCCCGTCGAACGGGGGCGGCGCGGCAGGATGTCGGCCGCTGTGCCGCATTCGCCTCACCCCCCGGCCCCCTTCTATGTGGACCCGTGCGGTGTCAAGGCCCGGCGTGCGTGTTGGTTTTGGCATGGCTTTTCCGATCGGGCGCCGCCCCGCGGCGCCCCCCAGGGGC
>Ga0172368_10007671_pt1 | contig 11196 bp, 7 predicted proteins | sample Lak11m_FD_114540 | JGI IMG/M metagenome (GOLD analysis project Ga0172368, IMG submission 114540) | Freshwater microbial communities from Kabuno Bay, South-Kivu, Congo - kab_022012_11m | ecosystem: Environmental > Aquatic > Freshwater > Lake | place: Democratic Republic of the Congo: South-Kivu...
ACCCTCTCCGCCTTCAGAAAGCTGTCAGCGATCCGCTGTCAGCTTTCAGCTTTAAAGAGGTGGGTTCGAACACCCGGAGAGGGTGCGCGTCCCACCCTCTCCGCCTTCAGAAAGCTGTCAGCGTTTAGCTGTCAGCTTTCAGCGTTTTCGTATATGATTGAGTGATCGTATCATTTCAAAAACAGGGCTGTTGTGTGAATATTGCGCCTGGCTGAAAGTTTCAAGGAGCAAACCTGATGGGAATCCTTTTTCTTGACCGGAAAAGTGTGCAGCAGTTATTGGATCCGGAGGATCTGATGGATGCGCTGGCGCAAGGGTTTATCGCGCTCAGCCAGGGGACGGCGGTATCGCCGAACCGCAACCAGGTCAAGGTCCCGGATGCCGGGTATCTGCTGGCGATGCCTGCCTGGCAGCCCGGCTCGGTCATCGGCGTAAAATTAATCACGGTTTTTCATGAGAATCATACGCTGGGCTTGCCCGGTCACCAGGCTTTGATCTGCGCCTTCGACCCATCCACTGGCACCCCTCTGGCGATGATGGACGGCACGTACATTACCAAAATGCGCACAGCGGCGGGGTCGGCGATTTCGGCCAGGCACCTGGCGCGCGAAGATGCGCGCGTGCTGACTGTGATCGGCGCTGGCGTTCAAGGCCAATCCCATCTGCAGCTGGTTTCACGGGTCAGAAATTTCGAGGAAATTCGGATTGCGTCCTTTTCATTCAAAGATGCTCAAAACCTTGCGGCTGAACATCCTGCCGCGCGTGCGATTGAATCATTCGAGGACGCAGTGCGCGGCGCAGATGTCATCTGTCTGTGTACGACCGCCAACACCGCGGTATTGGAGCCGGATTGGGTCGCCCCGGGCGCGCATATCACCTCGGTAGGTTTTACTCCTCCCGGCAGCGAGCTGCCCCTGGAACTGATCCCGCGCTGCAGGATTTTTGTGGAAACCAGGCGCTCCTTCGAAGCGCCGCCCACCGGCTGCTGCGAGCTGGTTGGTCTTGATCCGGCAAGCGGGACAGAAATCGGTGAGTTATTCTTAAAAACAAAGCCAGGCCGCCAGACACGGGATGAAATTACCCTCTATAAATCCATGGGGCACGCCGTTGAAGACCTGGCAGCCGCAAACCTGGTTTACCATCAGGCCCGCCAGCGTGGCGTGGGAGTCATGCTCGATCTTTAACCAAGGATCACCGGGAGATGAATTCAGAAAACAGCTCATACAGATCAGTCGAAAATTTCCAGGGAAATTTCCCCAGCATCCTCAACGATGTGATCGGGCCGGTGATGCGCGGGCCTTCCAGCTCACACTGCGCGGCAGCGCTGCGTATTGGCCGGATTGCCAGGGATTTGATGGGGGGGCAGATCAGCGAGGTAGTCGTCAACTATGATGTGAATGGCTCTTTAGCCACCACCCATCGCAGTCAAGGTTCTGATATGGGCTTGATGGGCGGGCTGCTGGGATGGGAGCCTACGGATGAACGGCTGGTGCATTCTGGTCAGGCCCTGGCGGAGGCTGGCATCCAGATCAGCTTCCATGTTGGTGAGATAGGCGCGACCCACCCCAATACGTACCAGTTGATTCTCAAGAACCCGGCTGAAACACATACCCTGAGCGCCATTTCCGTTGGGGGCCGCATGATTGAGGTTCAAAAAATTGATGGCGCTGAGGTGTCCATCGCCGGTGATTACTATGAAACCCTGATTTTTTTCGATCACCTCGAGCCAGGCGTGTTGGAGGATGTCAAGAATGGCTGGGAGGCAGACGCGCTGCTCGCTTTAAACGCGGCCAAGGGCCATCTGATCGAAATCAAAGCTCAGAAGTTCCTGGATGAGCAGGCCGCCGCCGGTTTAAATGCGCGCCATAAATTTCGAGCGATCAGGCGGCTTGCGCCGGTTCTCCCGGTCCTGTCACGCCGCCAAATCAGGGTGCCGTTTATCACCTGCGAAGAAATGCTCGCCTACAACAGCGGCAAGGATCTGCAGTTGTGGGAGCTGGCCTGTTTGTATGAGAGCGTGCGCGGTAATCTATCTCAACCGCAAGTATTGGAGCGGATGCGGGAGATTATCCTGATCATGCAAAGCTCGATCCTGGAAGGGCTTAAAGGCACGCAGTACCGGGATCGCATTCTGGGCTACCAATCTGGCATGTTCAGGGAGCAATCAGACCGGCACAAGCTGCTGGACGGCGGCATATTAAACCGGATTATTTTGTATGTGACAGCCATGATGGAAATCAAAAGCTCGATGGGAGTGATCGTCGCCGCGCCCACCGCCGGGTCGTGCGGCGGGCTCCCCGGCGCCTGCATTGGGGCCGCGCACGCCATGGGGCTGTCCGAAGAGGAGATGGCGAAGGCGATGCTGGCTGCCGGGATGATCGGCATCTTTATTGCGGCGCACGCCACTTTCGCGGCTGAGGTCGGGGGCTGCCAGGTGGAATGTGGCGCCGCGTCCGGCATGGCGGCGGCGGCGCTGGTTACGCTGGCTCATGGTTCTCTTGAACAGGCCCTGAATGCTGCTTCGATGGCGCTGCAAAATATCCTGGGGATGATTTGTGACCCGGTGGCCAACCGGGTAGAGGTGCCGTGCCTGGGGAAAAACGTGTTGGCCGCCAGCAATGCGCTGGCGTGCGCCAACATGGCTTTAGCTAATTTTGACGCGGTGATCCCATTGGACGAAGTGGTTGAGACCATCGACCGGGTTGGGAAAAGCCTGCCGGTCGAGCTGCGCTGTACCGCGCTCGGCGGATTGTCGACGACGCCCACTTCCCAAAAAATCGAGCTCAGATTGGCGAGTAACGGTGCATAGGTGCCAGGACTATCATTAAGCAGATCCATTTTTTGGATCATTTTTTGGCTGGCCGGTATCGGGGATGGGCAAAATCCATACCTGAACCAGGGTGGGAGGGGACCCAATCCTGGCGCGATGATAAAGGGAAACCAAGATGTCCCAAATTTCTCGGCGTGGCAGACCTACCATCGGGGTGCTGGCTGGCTGGCAGTTCTACCGGACAGCGACGAACCTCAGTTATTTGATGCCCGTGTTTCAGGGAATCGACCGGGCGGCGCAGGAGCTGGGGTGCAATTTGTTGTTGGGCTGCGGGATGGGGGCATCGGCCAGCGCGGATGATCCGCCGCGGCCGGCCTGGCCTTACCGTTCGCCCGACGTGGATTTCGTGCCCATTGGCGCAGAAAATACAGACGGCATCCTGATCTTCACCCCTTTGCATTCTCACACCCGCTCTCAGCAGGTGCAAACGTTAATCGCTGGCGGACACCCGGTTCTGTTTATCGGTTCTGGGGAACCTGGCCCGACCCTGGCAGCGGACAATCACGGCGGGGTGGTGGAGGCGGTCCGCCATCTGGTTCAGCACGGTCATCAGCGGATTGCCTTTATCGCCGGAAGCCCGGATGATTTAGCCGGAGATACCGGCGAGCGGCTGCAGGCGTACCAGGCAGCACTGGACATTTTTGGGCTGGAACTCGATCCGCGCCGGATTGTCTATGGCCGCCATGTGTATGATGGCGGGTATTCCGCCATTCAGCAAATGATGCGTTCTGGAATTGCGTTCACAGCGGTGCTGGCCAGCAATGACGAAATGGCGCTTGGGGCGATGAAGGCCCTGAAGGAAGCCGGGCTCGAAATTCCGCGGGATGTGGCGGTGATCGGTTTTGATAACCGCCTGGAGGGAGCGGCACACAAGCCATCTTTGAGCAGTGTGCACGTTCCCTTGTTTAACCTGGGGTATCAGGCGGTCGGGTATCTGCTGCGGCACATTCAAGATAAAGCTGACCTGCCCGAAATTGTTCGAATCGATACCCGCCTGGTGTCGCGTGAATCGTGCGGCTGCGGGGCGCGCGAGATGCCGCGAGGTACAGCGTCCCAACTTTTCGATTCACAAGAAATGCGAGTGCAGTGGATCGAAAAAATCGCGGCGACAGTCATGAACCAGGCCCAAAATTTGAAGGAGAAAGACTGCCAATCCTATTGCGAGCGTCTGGTGGATTCTTTTGTGCTCAGTATCGAGCGCAAGGATCCTGCCGAATTTTTAGCAGCCCTGGATGAGATTCTGCAGCGGACGATGACGAAAGATGACAATGCCCACATTTGGGAGGATGCAGTCACCCGGATTGGAAGGGAATTTGATACCGTCTATGATATCCACCTGCCTTCCGCAACCTGGGTCAATGAAACCATCGATCAGGCTCGTTTGGCCATCAGCGGTCACATGCAGCAGCAGTACCGCCAGTATATTTCAAATCAGCGCTGGATCTCCAGCCGTTTGAGCTTGTTGACTGCCGGTTTGCTCACCGCCCTGGATGAATCGCAGATTTACGCGATCCTTGCCCAGCACCTGCCGGTGATGGACATTCAGCTGGCGCTGATCGCGCTGTTTGAAGTGGATCAGGATGACCCGCTGGCATGGAGCACGATCCGCAGCGCCCTGGTGCCCGACAAGGAGGTGATCCGTTTTCGCAGTTTCGAGTTCCCGCCCGATCGCTTGTTTCCCGCGGATCAGCCTTATCGCATCGTCATGGTCCCATTGGCCGATCAAACCGGCCAGTTGGGATACATGGTGTTTGGAATTGAATATTTCGATCTGTACGGGGCGATCGTCCAACAATTGGGCGGCGCGCTGAACACAGCCCGCTTATATCGCCAGGCAACGGAAGGCCGCCGGCTGGCCGAAGAAGCCAACCGGATGAAGAGCCGCTTTTTATCGACCATCAGCCACGAGCTGAGGACACCGCTCAACTTGATCGTTGGTCTGAGCGGCATGGTCCTGCGTGAGAATGATGAGAATGTTTCCCTGCTTCCCGAGCCGGCCCGTAAGGATGTTGAACGGATCCACGCTTATTCGCAGCACCTGGGCGGATTAATTGGTGATGTCATCGATCTTGCTTCCAGCGATGCGGGCCAGCTGCGTTTAAATAACGAGTATGTCGACCTTGGACAGGCTTTGAGCATGGTCGCAGAGAGCGGCAGCCAACTGGCCGCGGATAAGGGGCTGGCGTGGGAAGCTGTTTTGCCCGAAACAGGTCCCTGGGTGTGGGGCGATAAGACCCGCCTGCGCCAGGTAGCGCTCAACCTGATCAACAATGCCATCAAATTCACCGCGGCCGGGCGTGTCAGGCTTCAATTGGTTGACAACGACGATTCGGTTACCGTGAATGTCAGCGATACGGGTCTGGGCATCTCACCCGAAGAGCAGCAAGTCATTTTTGATGAGTTCCGCCAATCGGAACGCAGTGTATCAAAGGGATATGGCGGCCTGGGGCTTGGATTGGCGATCAGCAAACGGCTGGTAGAAATCCATGGGGGATCGATCTCGGTCGTCTCGACGGGAGAAGAGGGGGCTGGCTCAACCTTCGCATTTACCCTGCCGACGGTCCAGCCGCCCTTGAAAAAACCGCATCTTCCAGAGAGAGTTTTGGCCGAAAAACAATGTGTTGCGTTATTGAGCAGCCAAGCGGGGGGTGGCGAGAAATTAAATGGGGAGCTGTATAAGCGCGGCTTCAATGTCCAGAATTTGCAGATGAGCCGAGGAATGGACTGCTGTTCCCAACTGGACCAGCTGCTGCCAGATACCATCATTCTGGATGTGAGTACCGATTCCGCGCTGGCCTGGGATGTTTTGAAAGACATCAAAGCCAGCCAGGACCTGGCTCAAATTCCTGTGCTGTTCTTTTCATCTTCTCAGTCCAACGGATCGATGGTCGAAATGGATTATCTCACCAAGCCCATCGAGGTATCCGAACTGACCAGGGCGCTCGATCAACACTGGCTGATGACGGGCGCCACGCGTCCCACACGCACAATCCTGGTGGTAGACGATGAACCCAACACGCTGGAGATGCACGCCAGGATCGTTCAGTCTCATTCGCCTTCCAATCTGGTGATGAAAGCGCGCAATGGCAAAGAGGCTTTACAAATCCTGCATCGAGAGATCGTGGACCTTGTTTTACTGGATTTGCAGATGCCTGAGATGGATGGGTTTGAAGTGCTGGAAGTGATGCGCGGTATGGAAAGCACCCGCAAAATTCCTGTGATTGTTGTGACCGGCAAGGATCTAACGACCGCCGACATGACCCGGCTGAACCAGGGCGTTGCGGCGGTTTTGGGGAAAGGGCTGTTCAGCATCGATGAAACCATCACGCACATCAGCACAGCCCTGGAGAACAAACGCAGGCTGAGCGGAGAAGCCCAGCGCATGGTGCGGGCCGGGATGGCTTATATCCATGAAAACTATACCGGTGAAATTTCGCGGCGGGATATCGCGCAGCACATTGGTATCACCGAAGATCACCTGACCTTCTGCTTCCGCCAGGAGTTGGGCACCACTCCCATCGACTATCTTCATCGCTACCGGATCAACCAGGCCAAGCGGATGTTGAAGGAGAGCCAGGATCGGATCACGGAAATTGCTCTGAACGTTGGCTTCTCGGACAGTGGTTACTTCAGCAGGGTTTTCAGGCGAGCGACGGGCATGTCTCCCGAAGCATTCCGGCGTTCCTGAGCAACGCTTGAGGTTCAATTTTCTAACTTGCAACTGCCCTGCGCGCGAGGGCAGTTTTTTTATTCAGATCGCTATGAATTGTCCAGATTTGCCTCGCTTTTCTCCATGCCGGGTCAAGGTTGAATTTATAGAATGTATTTATTGATTGGAAGCGGTTTCATATTGATCAAAGGTGATGTATGAGCATAACTTTGGAACAGATCGCGAAGCTGGCCGGGGTCTCCCTCACAACCGCTTCGCGTGTGATCAATCAACTCCCCGGTGTGAATCCGCTTACCCGAGAACGCGTCATGAAAATAATCCACGAATCTGGCTACCAGCCTGATCCCGCCGCCCGTTCTTTAGCCTCACACCGTCTACGCAAAACACATTGAAGCGAAAGATGCGCTTGAGGAAGGAGGCCGAAACATAAAACCTTAGGCAGCATGTCCCTACAACACACCCTACTGTGCTAATGATCAATTCAAAAACTATGAGGAGAAAATGATGAGAAAAACTGTGTTTTACGCAATGGCTGTTCTGCTTGTTCTGAGCATGTTGATGAGCGCATGCGCTCCTGCCGCGACCCAGGCCCCTGGCGGCCAGGCCCCAGCCGAGGCCAAAGTGACCTTGCGGGTGCTTGTCCACCAAAACCCGCCCATGGTGACCTTTATGGAGGCGTTTAACAAGAAATTCCAGGAGAAATACCCCAACATCACGGTGGATATGTCGGTGGTTGGCGCCGGTGACCTGGCCACGGTGACCCAGACCCGCCTGACCGCGAATGATGTGGATGTCGTCGATCTGTTCGGTTTCGCCAATGCCGCTCAACCCTATATGAAGAAGGTTGACGCGCCGAACTGGCAGCAGCTGATCGATGCCGGCTTGATCTTGGACATCAGCGACCAGGCCTTCGTCAAGAACTACGATGCCGCGGCGATCAAGGATGCAGGGACCTACAACGGCAAGGTCTATGCGGTCAATACCGGGCGCATTACGTACAGCGGCATTTTCTACAATAAGGATCTGTTCACGGCCAACAACGTCAAAGCTCCGACCACCTGGAGCGAATTGGTTGCCGCCTGCGAGACCTTCAAGAAGGCCAATATCCCCTGCATGACCGCGGGTGGAAAAGACGGCTGGACCATTTTTGTGGGTGCCTACGGGCTGCTCGGCGCCATCTATCCTGACCAGGCCGGCCTGGTGGAGGGGTTGTGGACCGAAAAGATCAAATGGAATGATGCCAAGTCGATGGAATTGTGGACCAGGTATCAAGTCTATGCCCGCGATATGATGGAACCGGGTGCGGTTGGCATCGCCAATGATGGTGCTCCTGGGCGCTTTGCCTCCGGCGCGGTGGCCATGCTGCCCGGCGGAAGCTGGATGGGATCGGCGATTGATGACGCCAAACCGACCTTCAAGTGGGGCTACATTCCCTTCCCCGGTTCAGACAACGCGGATGACAACAAGTACCTGTTTGGTAAGTATGACCAGGGTTGGGCGGTTGCAGCCAAAACCCCCAATAAAGACGCTGCGCTGAAATACCTGACGGAATTCTCCACCCCGGACAATTACAACGCCTTCGCGAACGCGGTTGGTTTCATCCCAACTCAGGCGACCGCCAAGCTGACCACCACCATCGGTCAGGAAGTGGCCCCCTACCTGGCCAACTTCCGGGTTGGGTACGAACAGTATTGGGTTGCCCCCAAGGGCGCCGGTGAGTTTGCCAACCCCTGGGCGACTTACTTCAAGCCATTTGGCACCTTCGACGACCCCAAAACACTGGCCGATAAGGTCCAGTCTGATCTGCAGTCCGGTCTCGACGCCGTGAAATAGGCGAAAAGTCCATGGCAGGCTTCCCGCCGCCTGAGCGGGGCGGGAAGCCTGCTGTTTCACAGCCAGGTATTTCACCGGGTCCGCCAAACATTATGCGGTTTTGGCCCGGTGACGGAGGGATAAAAGCATGACGTATCATTTCGGTCGCGGTTGGTCCCGGTCGATTCCCTATCTGCTGCTGCTGCCGGGGGTTCTGTTTTACCTCATCATTGCCCTTGGACCGTCGGTGGCGACCATGGTTTACTCGTTCACCAACGCCACCCTCCCAGGCGCTCCTGTCCGTTGGATCGGGGTGGAGAATTACAAAGAATTTCTTTTCATGGGCCAGGCTTCGGTGGACAATATCGCGGTGCTTGGCCGCACGCTGATTTTTTGTTTCTTTGTGACCACCATCCAGTTTGCGGTTGGCCTGTTCGTGGCGGTGATTATCAACCAGAAGCTGGCGGGCAGGAACATCTTTCGTACGCTGTACTTCATGCCGGTCATCCTTGGCGCGGTCATCCAGGGCCTGATCTGGTCGCTCTTCCTCTATCCGGTGACCGGGCCGCTGGCAAAGCTGCTGGGCCTTTTTGGGATCCAGGCCTTGTTCCTGGGGGGGCAGCCGAATGAGGCCTTTGCCTGGGTCATCGTGGTTCAGATCTGGGCCAACATGGGTACGACGATGATTATCTTCCTCTCGGGCTTGCAGACGATTGGGGTTGAGATGTATGAAGCAGCTACGATCGACGGCGCCAACCCCTGGCAGGTCTTTACCAACGTCACCTGGCCCTTGTTGACACCCAGCGTCAATACCAACCTGACCCTCAATATCATTGGCAGCCTGCAGGCCTGGCAGCTATTCCTGGTCTTGCTGGGCTATAAGCCGGGCACCCAGGTCTTGGGATACCTGATTTATGCCACCGGGTTTGGCACCTCCGGGGGCGTCTCGGCCAGTTTCCGCCAGGGGTACGCGGCAGCAGCCTCGATCGTCCTGTTCCTATTGGTGCTGGTGATCGGCATGGCGGTCCAAAACATTCTGCGGCGCAGAGAAGCGAGGATAATGGGATGAATACACCCCTTAGCTTAAATCGGATTGCGGGGAGACGCATATCCTGGGGCAAGATTGCTTCATATACGATCCTGGTGTTGTTCGCGATCATCTACCTCGGGCCGCTGCTGATGCTGGTCAATACGTCCCTGAAGACCACCCCGTCTTTCATGAAGGACCCTCTCGCATTCGCCTCTGAATTCCAGGTGCAGAATTTCGTGGATGCCTGGAATAAGGCCAACTTCCCCAAGTACCTGGTTAATTCTCTGCTTTACACGGTTGCAGGAACGGTCGTTTTTATCATGACCGCTGTTTTTGTGGCCTTTCCGGTCGCGCGCAACTACGTGAAATACTCGGGCTGGATACTAACCCTGTTTGTGGTTGCCCTGTTCCTGCCGCCGGCCTTGATCCCGCAGTTCCAGCTGATCCGCGGCCTGGGATTATACAATACCCAATTTGGTTACATCATGCTCTTCGTCGTCAACCCGATTGGGATTGTGATCCTGGTGAACTATATCAAGACTGTGCCCAAAGAGCTGGATGAAGCGGCTGCTCTGGACGGCTGTGGCTATTTCCAGTTTGTTCTGCGAATTGTCCTGCCCTTAATTCAACCGGCTGTCGCGACCGTGATCGTCTTGCACGCCATCGGGATTTGGAACGAGATCATCATGCCGACCATTTACCTGACCAATAAAGAGTTCTATCCGATCACGCGCGGCCTGATTGTGTTCACCGGGGTGTATGGAAGCAACTGGCCTCTGCTGGCAGCAGCGGTGCTGATTCTGACCTTCCCGATGCTGGTGCTGTTCCTCTTCTTGCAGCGCTATATCGTGGCTGGCCTGACCGCAGGATCGGTCAAAGGATGAAATATCAAACCTGTGTCAATCTGGTCGTTTGCGGTGTGATGCTGCTCGGCGTGCTGTCCGGTTGTACCCCGGCCAAACCCCTTACGCCTACACCTACCTCGATTGCGGTGCCGGAGGGCTGGAAGCTGACCTGGCATGATGAATTTGATGGCAAATTGATTAATAAAGCCAACTGGGCCTATGACCTGGGCGGAGGCGGCTGGGGCAACGGCGAAGCAGAAAATTACACGGCCCGGCCTGAAAATTCTCGCCTGGAAAATGGCAACCTGGTGATTGAGGCCCGTCAGGAAAAATATGAGGGGTCGTATTACACCTCTGCCCGGCTGAAGACCCAGGGGCTGCAAACTTTTCAATACGGGCGGATTGAGGCGCGCCTGAAAGTGCCTGCCGGGGCAGGGCTGTGGCCGGCCTTTTGGATGCTGGGGTCTGGATTTGATGGCAAAAACTGGCCCGACTGCGGTGAAATCGATATAATGGAATACATTGGCAAAGAACCCGATCTGATCATGGGCACCTTGCATGGACCGGGCTATTCGGGCGCGACGGGTCTGACCAAGTGGAACCGCCAGAAATATAACATCGCGGATGATTTCCACACCTATGCCATCGAATGGGACCAGGATCAGATTAGCTGGTTTTACGACGGCAGCAAGTACAGCACTTATACGCGCGCCGATGTTGGCACGAAGAAATGGGTCTTTGACCAACCGTTTTTCATCATTCTGAACCTGGCTGTGGGTGGTCAGCTGCCAGGCCCGGTGGGGCTCAAAACCGAGTTCCCGGCCCAACTGCTTGTTGACTATGTGCGCGTATTTCAGAAATCGCCTTGATTCGCCAGTGTCAGTATTTTGACAATGTCACATTAACACTTGTTCTAGGGTTCCAAAATTGCACATTAACAAAAGAGTGATTCTGTGGCATAACATAGCTGTATGGTCAAGTGACAGATCTGAATAACGCGATTGAGGCA
>Ga0172368_10007672_pt1 | contig 11195 bp, 10 predicted proteins | sample Lak11m_FD_114540 | JGI IMG/M metagenome (GOLD analysis project Ga0172368, IMG submission 114540) | Freshwater microbial communities from Kabuno Bay, South-Kivu, Congo - kab_022012_11m | ecosystem: Environmental > Aquatic > Freshwater > Lake | place: Democratic Republic of the Congo: South-Kivu...
ATACAATAATGAGCGGATTCATACCGCTCTCAAAATGCCACCAAATCAATTTGCTCTTTTGGCAGTTGCGAATTACAATTTAATAAACAAGGTTAGTGTTCAATGAAATGGGGGAACTCCAAACTAATGGTTATATAGCAATCTCCATCATTATTCGTCCAAACGTCAACTGAGTAATTGTTTGAGAGTCCAGTTACTTTTAAAGAAAGACTTGTGTTACCAATGACACCGGAACCCTCTTCTGCTACCCGAATATAGCCGATGTTATTTGTATGGATAGTGACATCTCTGAACAAACTAGCTGGGATGTCCTCCCGATACTCGGCACCAACAATAACAAAATCAGGTAAATTATCGCTAGCATTCGCATTTATGATAAAATTAGGAAAAATTATAATATTAATAATAAAAAGAAAAATAATTTTTTTATTCATACATTTAATTAAAAATTATTATATTTAAATTATACCATTTAAAATAAAAAAAACAACTTTTACAAAAAGCTGTTTTTAAAATTCATAGCTCCCAGTGTTGGTCAAGATGCAAGTATCAGGGGAGTTCTTAAGGTCTTTTAAAGCTATAATAGACTGGGGCCGGTCAGAGTGAAATGAGACAAATGAGACTATATAAAAAAGATTTTCTTATTTATAGTTATTGGATAAAATTGCAATTATATAGTATAATAAAAAAGACGAGGCACAAGCCTCATCCGTGTGTTAAAATCCCTTATTGATCATTTATAAGATCATTTAGGGATTTTTTGTTTAGCTTCTCGAGCAAAGTATCGAGATGCATGTCACCCCTGAAACCAAATCTTATGCCGTATTGTTCTTCGATTGTTTCAATGTGAGTGTCGCCACGTTTTTCACGTAGCGGGCCACGTTGATTTCGAGATCGGCATCCTTTCATTCCAGGAGCGTCATTTTTGCATGACATAGTTTTATCCGTTAGTAAATTAAAGAGAGCAAAATATTCTCTCTAACCGCTTTCGCAGTTTGCCCGGCCTGCTATAACAGTTAAAATTATTATGTCATGTAATATTGGATAGGCAGTGCCTCGTCTTTTTTTGTAATTATACTATTAGCACTCCGAAGAGTCAAGTGCTAATTATTAATATTATATATTTTTCACTTATTAAATATAAATATATTATGTAAACTGACTATATCCCCTAAAATCATATACTGAAAGTGGATCAAGATTTCTATTATTACAATTTGCGCTATGTAAAATCCAATTAGGCGAAGAGCTTACTTTTATTATTCTTTTTTTTAACAAAAGAATTTTGAAATATTTATTATGAGGTAATAATGGCCAATATAAATATTTTATCCAATTACCATAATCATAATTTTTTACATAAGGACAGGAGCAATTACCATGAAGGGTCAAAAGCAACTCTCTCGATAAATTATTAAAACTAAATTTATATTTAATAAACTTTTTTTCTTTTTGATCCCAATATTTAAGAATAAAATGAAATGCTGTTTTTTTCCAATCATGACTTAACATATCGGTCATATAACCATTAAATAATTTTTTAAATTCATCTTCATAATTTACAAATATAGAAATTGGCTTACCTTCAGACCATCTTTTTTTATCATGATCTGGTAATTTATGGAATCTAGATAAAATAATTTGTTTAAACACTGATTGCTGAGCAACACCTTCTATCCAATTAAACAAATAAGCAATATTATCAATATCGCTAGAAATATATATTAAATTTTTTCTTTTTAATAAACAATAAATTAATGCTAAGGATAAATTTTTGCAATCATTTTGTTGATTATGATGAGGTTTTTTTATTGAATTCTTTTTCTTTTTAATTAATCTATAAAAAGATTCATCAATATATTTTTCATAATTACTTCCCTTCTCGCCAAAAATATTTATTTCCTTAGATCTTCCATTATTAATCATGCTAAAAATTTTATTATAAATTTTTTCATTTTCCTCAGATAGCTTTTTGCCTTTAGCTTTTTCGCTCAATAACATTTCTAAAACAAAAAGAGGAGAATCAAGCACGGCAGGATTATACATATTAGATATGTAGTTATAATATAAAGGACAAACATCAGGAAGCTCTTCTCTTATTAAATCAAATTTAATAATTTTAATTTTATTTATATTTATTACTTTATGACCTTGTTTTATTTTTTCTATAATTTCATTATTTACTTTTTCTGTAATAAAAAAATTAATAAAAGGAATATAAAAAATAAAACCAATTTTTTTTCTATTTTTATCCGCTATGATATTAGAAGTATCTAAAAAATATATTGATTTATATTTAAAAAAATTAACTATTTTAAAATATATTCTTGGAAAAAAATTATAAAAATTATTTTTATCATTAACTCTATTATAATTTTTATTTTTTTTCTTATTCATCTTTATGAAAATATGTAAGTCTCTATATTCTAAATAATAACATTCGAGATATTAATTTTTAATAACCCTCTCTACAACACCATTTATGAAACAACTTTTCTCATCTAAATCGTTCTCGCTTAAAGTAATTGGTGGAAAATTAATGGTAGATTCAGATACCAGTCTTATTTCTTTAATAATATTATCTTTATAATATCTTTTTATATTAGCTGCTTCGTCAATAATTGATAAGACATAATCGCCGTTTTTAGGCATCCTTGCTGAATTAACTATTACATAATCGCCGTTTTCAATAGTTCCTCCTTTTAAATCTTTTGCAAGATTCATGGAGTTGCCCACTGCCCTAATGGCAAAATATCCTTTGGGGGTTTTCTCTTTGATTACCCCCTGCGAAACTTTTAAATATCCTTCAATATTTTCATCAACAAACAAACCCTCCGGACTACATGACGCAGAGCCAAGAATAGGTAAGTCGAAAATTTTATTGAACTTTTGCTTTATTGGATTTAATACGCTTACATCCCCACTATTCTTATTTATAGAAATAAAACGTTTTTTTTCTAGCTGATCTAAATGATGCTTAATACTCTGAGGGTTTTCAATGCCTATTAATCTACATAATGGCCTTAAGCCACTATTATAGTTAACTTTAAGCCCTTTATTCAGCAAATTTAATAATTTTTGTTGGATTGTGTGCATAATTAATATGTTAGTATTTATTATTAGAATATATCTTATTTTATAGAAAATGTCAAGTTTTGTAAAGTGTCTTGACAGCAATTTTATGCCATGATAATATTACTTTATAAGTAGCTAATATGCCAAATAATTCTATAACTGAAAATAAAGAAAGCAAAGAGAATAAGCCAGTAGCAGTCTTATTCACCGATATTCAGCTACACTCCAATAAAAGCAATAACCCTAAAACATTTAAAAGAAAAATTGAAAAAGGGATAAAGGTAAATAAAGCTGGAAGATATTATGGTGGCAAAATAAAGGTGAAAGAAAATGGCGAGTTTGAGTTATTTATTGAATTACCCAAAGAAGCTTCAGATAAAAATCTTATATATGCCCTGCCAGAGAGTGGGTTAGATATATTTTTAGGCAAAGATGCCAAGGAAAAAATAAAATCATTAAAAAAGAAAAAAATATATTAAAATAGGTATTGTGTATTTCGCTATAAGCGATAGCCGGAGAATTATAAATTAATTTTCTTAAGAAGCATTGCGCTTCGACAGTGCCCATTTCGTGATAAGGATACAAATTATTGTATTTGTGCCTTTATCATGGAATGGGCACTTTTTTATTAATTAATATAATATTATGACAAATGAAAAAAATCAAAATGAATTGGAAATTCATTACCTTCCAATCAATGATCTCAAGCCTGCTCCGTATAACCCGAGAAAATGGAGTAAGGATGCTAGGGGGCAATTAAAAGAAAGTATCAAACGCTTCGGTTTGGTTGACCCCTTTGTGGTCAATTCAGCGCCAGAAAGAGAAAATATTATAATCGGCGGACATTTCCGCTGGGCCATGGCCAAAGAACTCGGGCTTACTACTGCTCCAGTAGTCTATATCAATATTCCTGATATGGAAAGAGAAAAGGAATTAAATATCAGGCTAAACAAAAATATCGGAGAGTTTGATTGGGATTTGTTGGCTCAATTCGATGAATCCTTTTTAAGCGATATTGGATTTGCCAGCGAAGAAATAGACAATATTTTTGAAATTGAAACCGAACCGGAAAATTTCGATCTGGAAAAAGAATTAAAGAAATTGAAAATCGACAGTATTGATGTTAAGAAGGGAGATATTTATGAGTTAAATGGTAGCAGGTTGAAATGCGGTGATTCAACTATTGAAGCCGATGTTATAGATTTGATGAAAAATGAAAAAGCCGATATGTGCTTTACTGATCCGCCATATATCTTAGATTATTTGAAAGGCAAAAGGCACGGCAAGCCGACAGAAGGATTTGGCTATAAAAAAGACAGGCGTTATTTGGAAACAGATTTTCTGCCAGATGATTTTACGGAAAAATGGATGGCTAATATCCATAAGGTGCAAAAAGACAATTTTCACATTATTGTCTATGAAAATTGGAAGAACATCAGGACTATTTGGAATGAGATGGAAAAATACTGGAAAGTAAAAAATATGCTGGTTTGGCATCTGCCTAACCGCACCCAGGGGTTCGCGGCTAAGTATAAATTCTTTTCCAAGCATGATATCGCTATGGTGGGAACTTCGCATGAAAATCCTCAGCTGAATGTGGAAAATGAAGATGAACTTTTGCAGAATGAATATGAAACCGCCATCTATGCCATTAGCGGTAAGCCACATTGGGAAGGATATGAGAAAGGCAAAAAGATCTGCCCCACGGATTTTATTGAATACAAATCGGCTGATGAAAAAAGCTCAGGCCAAGGAATAGTCTTTGGCACAAAGCCGACGGAGATACTCATTCCATATATAAAAGTGCTGACAAAGCGCGGAGACTTAATAATAGAACCGTTCGGCGGAAGTGGCAGTACGCTTATTTCAGCTGTTATGATGAACCGCCGTTGCTACTTAATGGAAAAGTCGCCGGTCTATACCCAAGTAATATTAAAACGCTGGGAAAAATTAGCAGGAATAAAACCTAAAAAAGTAAACTAAAAATATGAAAGGCAAAGCAAGGAGGACAATTGAGGAAAGGCAGGATAAAAAGAAAGAAAAGCTTCTCGAGCAATTGCTTATGATGCCGATTGTACAGATTGCTTGTGAAAAAATAGGCATTGGTCGGGCTACTTATTACCGCTGGCGGGAAGATGATAAAGATTTTAAGAAAAAAGCTAATAAAGCCTTAAGTATAGGCGTGTCATTAATTAATGAAATGGCCGAATCAAAGCTGATTACAAAAATCAAAGGAGAAGATTTAAAAGCAATAATGTATTGGCTTAATAATAACAGCGTGAAGTATCGAAGAAATTATTTCAACTACAGATGGGAGCTTAAAAAAATGAGGCAAGAGCTGGAAAATAAAAATATAGAGAAAGAAGAGATTCTTGAAGATTTCAGGCGATTATTAAATACCATTACAAATGACTTAAAAATAAAGAATGTTAAAGAAGAATAATTGGACAAAATAATATTATTGCGTCATCCCTTGTTTCTAGAATAACTATTAATAACAATTCTATGGGACAAAAATTAGTTAAAACCTTGCCTCCCAGCGCCTTTGGTGGTGTAATATGCGACACTTTAAAAATAGAAACTCCACCTATCAGATACTGCCTTTATGCTAGGAAATCAACCGAGCAGGATGAATTGCAAGCTCTATCCATTGATTCGCAAATTAGAGAGATGAAAGAAATAGCTGATAAGCAAAAATTGGAAATTATTGATATCAGAAAAGAGAGCCATTCAGCTAAAGCTTCAAGCCAAAGGCCGGTATTCAATTCCTTAATAGCTGATTTAAGAGCAGGAAAGTTCAATGGCATTATTACCTGGGCGCCTGATAGATTAAGCAGGAATGCCGGAGATTTAGGTTCTTTAGTAGATTTAATGGATCAGGGATTGTTGCGAGAAATAAGAACTCATGGACAGATATTTACAAATTCGCCAAATGAAAAATTTTTACTAATGATTTTATGCAGTCAGGCAAAATTGGAAAATGATAATAAGGGAGTAAATGTAAAGCGAGGGCTTAAAGCCAAATGCGAAATGGGCTATAGGCCGGGAGTAGCTCCCCTAGGTTATACAAATGAAAAATATAATGCTAAGGGTCAGAAGAGAATTATGATAGACCCGGAAAGAGCGCCGATTATTAAAATGATGTATGAAAAAGTTGCCAATGAATTTTGGACTGGAAGAAGATTATATAGTTGGCTTAGAGATGAGATGAACTTTACTACTAGATCGGGTAAAAAAATAGTCTTAAGCACAATTTATAATATACTTAAGGAAAAATTCTATTATGGTGAATTTGAATACGCAGGGAAAATATTTAAAGGCAATCATGAGCCGATTATTACAAAAGAGCTATTTCAAAAAGCAAGGGGAAATTTAATATCAGCAGAAAATAGAACAGAATGGGGTTCAAAAGAATTCTGTTTTACTAAATTCATTACTTGTGGCCATTGCGGAGCTAATATTGTCGCAGAAGATAAATTTAAAAAATTGTCTGATGGCAGTTTAAAAAGATATGTTTATTATCATTGCATTAAAAAATTAGGAGTTGAATGTCATGAGCCATATATTAGAGAAGAGGAGTTGATAAAACAATTAATCGCGTTAATTAAAGATCTTAAGTTTGAGAGTAAGGGAGCGATAGAGAAATATAGAGAAGAAGTTGAGAAATACAAAAAATTCAGCCAAGTCATTTCAGGCAACAAGCTGAATAATATACCTCAAAAAATAAATATAAGATCTTATACTAAGTATGTGTTAAGTAATGGAACGCCGGAAGAGAAAAGAGAAATATTAGGAAGTTTAAAAAGTAAGTTAAAATTGAAAAGTGGAAAATTGTTGATTTTTTAGCTAAATTATTGTAAAGTAAAAGAATAAAATATAATTTATGCCTACATTAAATTGGATTGGGAAAGATGCTGTTGTTAATCACGATAAACTCGTGCCTTTTAGGCTACTTAGAAAAGTTAAGGCCAATTCTGTCGGAGAAAATTCGCAAAATTTGATTATTCACGGGGACAATCTTGAAGCTCTAAAATCTTTAATGCCTTATTATGTTGGAAAAATAAAATGTATTTATATAGATCCTCCATATAATACAGGGAATGAAAAATGGGTTTATAACGATAAAGTTAATTCTCCGAAAATTAAAAAATGGATTGGAAAAGTTGTAGGCAATCAATCAGAAGATTTATCGCGTCACGATAAATGGCTCTGCATGGCATATCCACGTTTGAAATTATTGAAAGATTTATTAAGCGAAGATGGTGTTATTTTTGTTAGTATAGATGACAACGAACAAAGTCATCTCAAAATAATTATGGATGAAATCTTTGGAAGTGATAATTTTGAGTCATTTATATGGAAGAAAAAAGGAGGTGCAGGAAATACAGAAAAAATAATAGGTACTCTTACGGAATATATCCTTTGTTATTTTAAGAAAAAAAAATCGGGAATATTTAATTATAGGAATTTTGAGAGAGAATATAAATATAAAGATAATGTAAGCCCTTATAATTTAGAGGGTATAGAAAAAACTAATAAGGGGGCATACGAGAGAAAAACAATGACTTTTGCTATTGTTGACCCAAAAACAGGGAAAAGTTTTTTCCCAAAAGAAGGTATGAGGTGGACTGCTGGTAAAGAAACAATAGAAAAATTAATTACTGAGAAAGCAATATATTTTGATTATAAAAAAAATAGAGTTTATATAATTAAAAGACCTGAAAATTATGCTCAGTCAGAAAATGTTTTTTATAATTTATTATTAGATGTTGGAAGTCTTGCATCCGCCAAAAACGAGCTTGAACAATTAGGTTTTGAACGTGAGTTATTTGATACTCCTAAACCAACAACATTGATTAAAAGAATTTTAGAAATTGGATCAAAAAAAGACTCTATTATTTTAGATTCTTTTGCAGGCTCTGGAACTACCGGTCATGCTGTTTTAGATTTGAATAAAGAGGATGGTGGAAATAGAAAATTTATTTTAGTGGAAATGGAAGATAATATTGCAAAGGATATTACAGCGGAAAGAGTAAAAAGGGCGATCAAAAAATATGATTATAATGATGGATTTGAATATTGTGAATTAGATAAAAAACTTTTTGATGAAAAAGGGCAGATTGAAGAAACTTGTGATTTTATGCAATTTGCAACCTATATTTATTTTACTGAAACGCAAACTAATATTGATAAGAAAAAAATTAACGGAAATTTTATCGGTGAAAACAATGGAATTGAATATTATTTAGTTTATAAAGAAAAATATCAAAATATTTTAAATAAAGCAGTTTTAAAAAAAATTAAAAAAAATAAAATTAAAAAAATAATTTATGCCGATCAATGCGATTTGCTTGAAGATGAGTTAGAAGAATATAATATTCAATTCAAGCAAATTCCTTATGAAGTTAAAGTTTATTAATTTATGCAATTAAAAAAATATCAACAAAAAGCGATTGATAAGTTAGAAGAATTTTTAAAAGAAATATCCGATCATGAAGCGAAGTATGCTTTTATGGGATTAACTGATAAGCCCTATAATTCCGAATATTACGCTGAAACGCCTTTTATTTGCGTAAAAATTCCTACAGGCGGCGGGAAGACTTTAGTAGCCTGCCATGCAGTTAAGAGCATTATGCAAATGGCTCTACAAAATAAAATGGATAGAGGAATTATTATGTGGTTTGTCCCATCGGAAGCTATTAAGAGCCAAACTTTACGGAAATTCAGAGATAGAAATGACGCACATCGCAAAATCTTAGATGAAACTTTTGATAATAAAGTTTTGATTTTTTCCAATGAAGAAGCATTAAGAATTAGAAAATCGGATATTTCCGGAAATTTATGTATTATTATCTCCAGTTTAGATGCCTTTAGAAAAGATAAGCAAAAGCAGGGTAAATACAAAGTTTATCAGGAAAATGGCTCATTAATTGATCATTTTGAAAAAATACAGAACGGAAAAGATCTTGAAAAAGACGAAGAAGGCACGATAATTTATTCTTTAGCCAATGTTATTAGAAAAAATAAACCTTTGATTGTTTTAGATGAAGGCCATCGCAATCAAACTTTCATAGGAATTGAATTTTTAAAAAATTTAAATCCAAGTTTTTTAATAGAATTTACGGCAACACCGAGAGATGGCAGTAATGTTTTAATAGATATTCATTCAGGCGAACTTAAAGAGGAAGAAATGGTAAAACTGCCTATAGTTTTAGAAAGCGCTATGCATTGGGAAGAATCTGTTGAAGCCGGGGTTAGAAAAAGAAATGAGTTGGAAAAAGAAGCGAAAAAAAGCGGAGAATATATAAGGCCGATTGCTCTTATTCAAGCCGAGCAAGAAAAGGAAAGCGAAAGTAAAATCACAGTATCAAAAATTAAAGAATTTTTACTTAAAAATAAAATTAAAGAAGAAGAAATCGCAATTAAAACCTCAAGCCAAAACGAGTTGGAAAATGAGGATTTATTCAATAAAAAATGCCAAATAAAATATATTATTACCGTAAACGCTTTAGCAGAAGGTTGGGATTGCTCTTTCGCCTATATTTTAGTTTCAGTAGCCAATATCGGGGCGAGAATCGCGGTAGAACAGATTATAGGGCGTATTATGCGTATGCCATACGCCAGGAAAAAAGAAAATGAAAATTTGAACCGTTCTTATGTTTTCGCTTCAGCCAGGAATTTCAAAGAAGCGGCAGGGTATATAATAACAGGCTTAGAAAAAAATGGGTTTAGCAAAAAAGATATTATTGACGCGAGTAAAAAAAATTCAAAAGATGAATTAGTAGTTGAAAGAAAGATAAAAAAAGATTTTGCTATGCCGATGATGGGTTTTGAGGAAGAAAAACTTTCTTTCGGGGATTTAATAGGGCCTAAATTTGAATTAGCAAAACAGGATTTTAAATTTGAATTTCAAACTCATTATGACAATGACGGAAGAATTTTAATTGATATTAAAGATGATAAATGGAAGCAAAGTGTGCAGCAGACATTGGCATTAGATTATAGCGATTCTAAATTTACCAAAAATGAATTGATTTTATGGTTAGATAAGAAATTAAGATTTATTATCTTAGCGCAAAAAGATAAGTTAATATTTTTAGAAAAAGCCATTGATTATCAATTGGAAAAAGGCGGATATACAATTATAGATTTATCAATCAATCGCTATGTTTTATTAGATAAATTAAATTTGGTAATAAATGAAATTTTAGAAAATTATGCTAAGAATAATTTTCTAAAATATATTAAAAATGGAAAAATTAGCCTTAAAAAATTTGAATCATTCCCGGAAAAAATAATTTTAAATTCCGAATCTCCAGAAATTTTTGAAAAGAATTACTATAATGAAGTTGATAAATTAAATAAAGAAGAGCAGAACTTTATAAGTCTGGTTGATTTAGATAAATTTACTAATATAGATTTTTGGATCAGAAATAGGGAGAAAAAAGATCCATTCTATATTCAAGGCTGGAGAAAGGGTAAATTTTACCCCGATTTTATCGCGGTAACTAAAAAAGGGAATATTATTGTTTTAGAGTGGAAAGGAGAAGATAGAATCAGTAATGACGACACAAAATACAAAGATGAAATCGGAAAAATTTGGGCTAAATCAGGAAAAAACAAATTATATTTTTATTTAGTTTATAATGGTAATATTGAAAAAGTTTTAAATGAAATAAAGAAGTATTAAAAAGATATTTTAATATTTTAAAGATACAAAAAAGAGGACGTAAATCCTCTTTTTTTGGTCCTGATAGGGACCGGTCTCTTAGAACTTTTTTCAATCCTGCTCCTGGGGCTGTCTTCTAACTAGCTCGCCTAAGGATAGGATTCGAACTAAAATCTTCGTGTGTTTTTTACATTTTTGACCAGAAGTAAATTTTATGTTTTATTAAGAATTTATTTCCCGATCGTATCTTGGAGTGGTGATCAAAATATTAATATAATTATTTTATCTATTCTTGCAATTAATATTACTTTTTTGGCAGAAAACAAAACGACCAGTCCCTGACAGGGACCGGTCGCTTAGAACTTTTTTCAATCCTGCTCCCGGGGTCGGATTCGAACCGACGACCAACTCGTTAACAGCGAGCTGCGCTACCGCTGCGCTACCCGGGAAT
>Ga0172368_10007676_pt1 | contig 11191 bp, 10 predicted proteins | sample Lak11m_FD_114540 | JGI IMG/M metagenome (GOLD analysis project Ga0172368, IMG submission 114540) | Freshwater microbial communities from Kabuno Bay, South-Kivu, Congo - kab_022012_11m | ecosystem: Environmental > Aquatic > Freshwater > Lake | place: Democratic Republic of the Congo: South-Kivu...
ACGGTTTGATTCTAATCCTATTTTAACTAATACTCAAATTTGGTAAGGCTCTAGAATTTTTTATCCTTCCGTCATTGCTGAAAATGATAGGATTGACATGATTTACATGGATGCAAATGCAACAGCTTTCGGCATGGCTACTTCAAAAGATGGTTATTCTTGGATGAAAACCGATACGAACCCCGTCTTCACCGTTGCAGATACAAAAGGGATGAAAACTTATTTTGTTGCTTATCCATCGTGCAGAAAAATAAATAACAAATATTATCTCTACTATTCAGGTGCTTCGAATAATAATCAGGTTGCGAACGTAAGCCGAGTAGCTGTTAAATAAATTAAGAATTTTAATTAGTTCAATATTTAGGAGGAACTATGAAAAAGCAATTTCTATCCTTTGTGTTTTCTTTGGTGATAGTGTTTTCAAGTTTGACCTTTCCGCAGTCAAACACATTCACCATTGAAGCATACAAACAATTTCTTTCCACGCATCAAAATATGGATGGGGACCAACTGCTGCGCATGCATGACGCGGGAAATTTTTTAGCACAAATCCCCGAGCCAACACAATCCATATTGTATATGGATTCTGTCTCTACGAAATACCAATTGAGTGATTTTGAAAAATTATTGATTGAGAAAAACGGTTTCATGGTTTCCGAACGGCTGAAAACCATAACACTCGGTGATGCATTAAAGGACATTTTTTACAAAGATTTGCCGCTGTTTATTTCAACCGACGCTATTCTCCATTCGCTTCATGTTTCGTACGACAAAATCTTAAAAGATGTCGAAGTTGGATATATCATACCGCAATTAAGCTCAATGCTCGGTGCGATTCAAAATAAAATTCCCTCCCTTAAATTCGAATATGCGAACTCACCGGAAATGTCTAAATCGCTGAAGGATGTTGACTTGTACATTGGAGTAGCAAATCGCCTTTTAACCGACAAAAGTAATTTTACCTTTTCTGAAAACGTTGCGAAATCCGATTCGTTGATTTTACAAATTACTTCTCTGCAAATGAAACCAGTACTTTTATTTTCCGATCATACTAGACTCTACGATTTCAGTCAATTTAAAGTTCGTGGCCATTACACCGATTACATCTATCCCGAACTGGGAAAATATTTTCAAGCAATGATGTGGTTAGGAAGAACTGAGATCTATTTAACTCAAATTGGATTACAATCTAAAGCCGATATTCAAAGACAAGTAATCGATGCAATGTTAATTGCAAAACTGATGAAACTTTCGGATATACAAACCGCATTTGATGAGATTGACAGCATTATTGAGTTTTTTGTTGGCAAATCCGATAACGTAACATTAAACAATCTAACGTTTCTCAAAGATAAAATACAATTGGCGGATCCAAGCGAACTCCTTGATACAAACAGAGTCAACGATTTTCAAAAAGAATTAAGTAAAAACGAATTTGCCTTTCAAAGAATTTTATCGCAAGTACTTATTAATAACGGCAAAGATTCAATAGTTCCAGCGTCATCATTTCTTTTGCTGGGACAGCGTTTTATAATTGATTCGTACGTCTTTTCCCAAGTTGTTTTTGATCGTATAAAATACAATAATGCTTTCGTTAAAAGAATGCTTCCGCAATCACTTGATATTCTTTTTGCTTTGGGAAATGATGCTTCGGCTCAGCTTCTCCAAGCTGAAATTGAGAAATATCATTACTCAAGTAATCTTGCGTCTATGCGATATTTAATTGATGCCTACTCTGATGAATTTTGGAATAGTTCGATGTACAACAGTTGGTTAAATGCTCTGAGAGCTCTTAATCCACCGCAAGATCGGTCAACACTTCCATTGTTTATGCAAACCGCTGCGTATTGGCAATCAAAAATGAACACCCAGCTTGCTTCGTGGACACAGCTGAGGCACGACAATCTTCTTTACGCAAAACAATCCTACAGTGGAGTACCTACTTGTTCATATCCCTTTGTCTATGTTGAACCTTTTCCAGAATTTTATCAGAACTTAAAAAATTACGCAACCACTGCCTTACAGAAATTTCAAATACCTTCGTTTCAGTATAATGGTGAGATACTTCATTATTTTAAGAATTTGTACGCTATCTCGGATACTCTTGGACGAATAGCTGAGAAAGAGCTTATTAACGAAGCAATAACCGAGCAGGAAAAACATTTCCTGAAAGCAGCGCTTGTTCTTGCACCTGAAGACCCTTATGCTCATCCGGAATTTGACGGATGGTTTACAACATTATTTTATCATGTGGGGCTTCAACAATTTGATAACGAAGAGGTAAATCATTTTGTAGTGGCGGATGTTCATACTTCTCCCGCCGATGAAGCTGGAAATGTTGTTGGCTGGGTGAAGCATGTCGGAACCGGAATGTTTAACCTCGGGATATGGGTCGCAAGTAATGAACATGGAGATCCGACCGCATTTGTGGGTCCCGCAATGAGTTATTATGAGTACACCTCAACAAACTTTTTACGGTTAACCGATGAGGAGTGGGAATCAACTTACATGAAGACGGCTCCGCGCCCTTCTTTCGTGAACATTTATCTGGCAGATGCAAAGGGGAATTCGCTTGGCAACGGCCCGATGCTGCTAACTTCAATTGAACAGAATTCACAACCGCTTTCTTCTTCTAATTTTTTAATCGCGCAGAATTATCCCAACCCATTTAATCCTTCAACCATTATTAGTTTTACTGTTCCCGAGGCGATGGCGAACCAAAATGTTTCGCTCAAGATTTACAACATCACCGGCGAACTTGTAAAAACATTTTTCGAAAAAGAACTTCCCGCAGGTAATTATCTTACCCGCTGGGATGGAAAGAATGAATTTGGTATATCGCTTCCGAGTGGTGTTTACTTGTACAAAGTTTCCGCCGGCAGTTTTTTTGCTACAGGTAAAATGAACCTCATCAAATAGACATGTACAGCCCTTTGCAACTAACTCTTGTGAAGGGCTTTCTTTTCGCAAAAAACCAAAAAAGTTTCTCCCGCTTTTCCAACCTATCGCAATAATTACTAATTTTGTAATAAAATTTTCAGAGGAGATTGTATGAACTACAGAATTGAAACCGACAGCATGGGCGAAATAAAAGTGCCGACAGATAAATATTACGGCGCACAAACAGCCCGCTCACTTATGAATTTCAAAATCGGCGGAGAGAAAATGCCCGATGAGCTTATCCGTGCGTTCGGCATCTTAAAAAAAGCCGCGGCATTGGTGAATAAAGATTTAGGAATTCTTTCCCCGGAAAAAGCCGACCTTATCATTAAAGCTTCGGATGAAATTATTCAGGGTAAACTGCATAATCATTTTCCGCTTGTTGTTTGGCAAACAGGCAGCGGCACGCAAACGAATATGAATGTGAACGAAGTGATTTCCAACCGCGCAATTGAAATCACCGGCGGAGTTATGGGAAGCAAAAAACCTATTCACCCAAATGACGATGTAAACAAAGCGCAATCATCCAACGATACTTTTCCGACCGCAATGCACATTGCCGCCGTAGAAGAAATTCATAATCATCTTATTCCGAGTGTTACCAAATTGCGCGACGCGATGGCTGCAAAGGTTATTGAATTTAAAGATATTATTAAAATCGGCAGAACCCATTTGATGGACGCAACGCCTCTTACTCTCGGGCAGGAATTCAGCGGATACGTGCAAATGCTGACAAACGGCCTGGAAAGAATCCAATGCGGGTTGCAGCGTTTGTATGAGCTTGCGCTCGGCGGTACCGCGGTAGGAACGGGTTTGAATACTCATCCTGAATTTGCGGTGCGCTCCGCTGCAAAAATTGCCGAGTTAACCGGAAAACCGTTCATCACCGGAAGGAATAAATTTGAAGGATTAGCGGCGCACTGCGCGCTTGTTGAATTCAGCGGTGTATTGAAAACGCTTGCTTCTTCACTTATGAAAATTGCGAACGATATCCGGTGGCTTGGATCGGGTCCACGCTGCGGCCTTGGCGAATTGAACTTACCCGAGAATGAACCGGGAAGCTCAATCATGCCGGGAAAAGTTAACCCGACACAATCTGAAGCAATGACTATGGTGTGCGCGCAGGTTATGGGAAATGATGTTACCGTCAACTTCGGCGGAGCCATGGGAAATTTCGAGTTAAATGTTTTTAAGCCGGTAATCATTTTTAATGTGCTGCAGTCTATCCGCTTGCTTGGCGATGCATGCCAAAGCTTTACGGATAATTGTGTTATCGGTATTCAGGCGAATGAAGAAAATATAAAAAATCATTTAATCAATTCCTTAATGCTCGTTACGGCGCTTAATCCTCATATTGGTTATGATAACGCAGCAAAAGTTGCTAAAGCTGCTTTGAAGGGGAAGAAAACTTTGAAACAAGCCGCTGTTGAGCTTGGACTTCTTACCGCCGAGCAATTTGATGAATTTGTTCGCCCCGAAAAAATGATTGGGCCCAAAGCGTAAGGTTCATCTAACATTTTGTTCTTAACCGTGCGTTTCATGCGCACGGTTTTTTCTTATTCACTATGTACCAAATAAACGGAGAAACCCTTGTATTCATTGGACGGCATCGTATCAACGATCATCGCCGCGGCGGAGTTCGGCGCAATTGTTTATCTTTTACTCACCGCAGAAAAATCAACCGTAAACAAACTAACTATAACAACTATCGGCTTGTTGTTTGGCTATCAGTTTATGGAATTCTTTCTCTGCTTTCTTGGTGTACAAAATAAATTTCTCGTTTATCTCGCATTATTGGATATCACACTATTACCGCCGCTTGGATTATACACCGTACTTTTATTTTCCGGCAAACTAAAGTCGCATCATAAATTTATTTTTATTCCGGCTTTATTTTTTATTGTCTTCTATGGTTTCATGATGGACCAACTTGAAATCGTAAAATGTACCGTACTCTATGCAACCTATAACTATCCGCTTGGACCTTTTTACGGCACCTTTTATTACCTGCCGATTCTTGGAGCCATGATTATCTTGAATAAAAAATGGGGGGCTGAAAAAGATCCGCACGAAAAAGCGCTGACGAGGCTTCATTTCTTCGGTTACCTTTTTACTTTTCTTCCCGCAATGATAATTGCGCTTTTTTCTCCGGCTTTTGTTCATTCTGCAGAAAGTCTTCTCTGTAAAATGGCTTTTACGCTGGCAACCTTTTTAACCTTCTTCACATCGATGAACAGAACCAAGGCATGAAAGAAAAAATTCTTAATCTTTATCTTGTGATTAATAACGATACTATCGAAGAATTTCGGGGCGCGATGTATGAGATGGAAGGAACAGATGACGAAAAAATTACGTATCTAAAAATGAGAGCTGCACAGGATTTTGATTCAGCTTTTAAATTCGATTCCCCCGTTTCCAGGTTCGGAAAGAAAATGAAGTATCGGCAGTTTGCGAGATTAGAGCAGCAGGGAAAACAATTCGCCTTCTTTGAAGAAATTTTTCAACGCTTTGAAGTCCCCGATTCTCCCCTTGTCTGCGTTACTCCGGTTGTGAACGGAAAAGTGATTCAATCTTCTTAAACGCTTGCGTGTAACCTTGCGGACAAATCTTTCAACGACGTAAAACTTGCCAGCAGATCGGGAAGGTATTCCGCCGATGAGACGAACGTCCACAAGTAAGCGATAATCGAATAAATATTTCCGGTTGAAAAGTTATCGAGATCAACGCAGATGTAGAGAACAATTAAAAAGATAATCAACAGCGAAAAACGCATCAGACCAAAGTTTAACGCGCTCCAGTTGGCAAGCCGCTGTTCGTTGTGAGAATAATCCTGATAATATTTTCTTATTAATAATCTGTCAAGCGTCGCATAAATTTTGTACGCTGATTCCTGTGTCTCGTGCAAATCTTTTTGAATCAGCACCACTCTCTCGTTATACAATTTAGTAATAAACACCATCGGAATAATGATACAGGCGCAGGTTAACGCAATGCGCCAATCAAAAAATGTCAGCGCTAAAATTGCTCCAACAATCGCGATGGTTTGCTCAATCAACTCTGGGACACGGTACTGAAAGAATGAAATATATTCTTTAGAAAGTTCGGCTCTGCCGGCAATTTTGGTTACATCAAGTTGTCTGTCCAACCCGGTTTCCACCACCTCCATAGCAACGTTGGAAAACATTTTCAAATAGATTCGCTGGTCAACGGTACGGCGTAGAGATCCGACTACCGAGTTTATGAGATAAACACTAACCCATAAAATAATCGGAATGAGGATGATTTTTTGATAGTTAGCCGATGCTTTATCGATGATCGCGTCAATGAGGTTTCCAAAGAAGGTGGGTTCTACAATCCATGCAAGATTTTCGATTACAACTAACCCGACGGCAAAAATTATCCCTTTTCGAAACTTTCTAAAGAGGTCCAGAACTTTCATTTTCTCTCAGTTTTAATTCATTACAAAAGTCAACTTTTATATATTTAAAATTAATAATAAAAAGATTTCAAAAGTAGTTCGGAAAGAAAATCCTTAAATGCATCACGATTCACCTATAGACCAGCTTGCGATAAATACGATACGATTTTTAGCCATTGAGGCGATCCAAAAAGCCAATTCGGGCCACCCGGGCATGCCGATGGGCTGCGCTCCAATCGCATACTCGCTTTACACCAAATTCATGAAACACAACCCGCAAAATCCGTTGTGGCTTAACCGGGATAGATTTATTCTTTCTGCGGGACACGGAAGCATGCTGCTCTATTCAATTTTGCATCTCAGCGGGTATAATATCTCGCTTGACGACATTAAAAATTTCCGGCAGTGGGGAAGCAAAACTCCCGGGCATCCGGAATATCATCCCGCACTTGGTATTGAGACTACAACAGGTCCGCTGGGACAAGGCTTTGCCAATGCGGTCGGAATGGCAATCGCGAAAGCTTATCTCGCTTCCTATTTCAACAAAGATGACATCAAAATTCTTGACCACTATATTTACGGCATTTCCAGCGACGGTGACTTGATGGAAGGTATTTCGCACTATGCCGCTTCCATTGCGGGGCATTTGAAACTCGGCAAGTTAATTTTCTTTTATGACGATAACGGAATTTCGATCGACGGCAGTACATCAATTACATTTTCGGAAAATATTGAACAGAGGTTTCTTGCCTACGGCTGGCATATTGAACACGTGAACGATGTTAATGATCTCACACAGATTGAAACAGCGGTGTTAAATGCGCAAGTTGACGACCGTCCTTCACTCATCATCACCAAAACACATATTGGTTTCGGCAGCCCGAACAAACAAGATACTTCGGGTGTTCACGGTTCGCCGCTTGGTGAGGAAGAAATTACATTGACAAAGAAAAATTTGGGATGGAAGTATGAAGAATCTTTCTTTATTCCGAAAGAAGTCTCCGCCATTTTTGAAGCCGCAAATATAAAACATGAAAACGACCAGCAAGAGTGGAACAATCTTTTCATGCGTTACACCGAAAAGTACCCAAAGGATGCGAAACTTTTACTTGAAGTGATGAATGGAGATTTCGGTGAAGAGTGGATGACAAAACTGCCTGCATTTCCCGACGACGGCAAGAAAATGGCAACGCGTCAAGCTTCCGGTAAAGTGATCAATGCAGTTGCAAACTCGCTTCCAACTTTTATTGGCGGTTCGGCAGATTTAGCGCCTTCGAACAACACGTTTCTTAACGGACTCCCGGTTTTTTCAAAAGAAAATCGCGCCGGAAGAAATTTTCATTTCGGTATCCGCGAACACGCTATGGCAAGTTTGATGAACGGTATGGCGATGTACGGCGGAGTTATTCCTTTTGGTGGAACATTCCTCGTCTTTTCCGATTATCTCCGTCCGGCAATCCGTCTTGCGTCCCTCTCAAAAATTAAAGTGATTTATGTTTTCACGCATGACACTATCGGACTTGGAGAAGACGGACCAACTCACCAACCCGTCGAACATCTTGCGTCGCTCCGCGCAATTCCGGGCTTGTTTGTTCTCCGCCCGGCCGATTCGAATGAAACATCAGCAGCGTGGAAATTTGCATTGCAGCACAAAGAAAGTCCCGTTGCTCTTATCTTAACGCGGCAAGGACTCCCCATTCTCGATCAAACCAAATATCCTTCTGCTGAAAATCTTTTTAAAGGAGCGTATGTTATAAAAGGAAGCGCAAACCCGGACATCATTTTAATGGCGTCCGGCTCCGAAGTGCAGCTGGTTCTAAAAGCCGCCGAAGTTCTTGAACGTGAAGGAAAACATGTTCGCGTAGTCAGCTTTCCATGCTGGGAATTATTTGAGATGCAAAGCGATGAGTACAAAAATTCGGTTTTGCCTCAAGAGGTAACCGCGAGAATTTCCGTTGAAGCCGGAACAGCTCAAGGATGGAACAAATATGTTGGCAACGAGGGAAAAATTATTTCAATTGAAACATTCGGCGCATCGGCTCCGGATACCATTCTCTTCGAGCAATATGGTTTCACCGTTGATAATATTGTCCGTACCGCATCATTGCTGATGAAATGATATGTCAAAACTCAAAGATTTATTTTCAGAAAAAGAATGGGAGAAATGCTGCGGCAGTTTTTGTAAAGATTGCAAAATCGCCAAAGCATTCAAAAAGGAATACGGAAAGAAAGAGGGGGAAAAGAAATTGAAAAAAGCAAAAAAAGATTAAACTGCACTTGTTTCAAACGAGTGCAGAATTTCTTTAACTTTTTCATACACTTTCGGAACCGCCGACTCGACTTCTTGTGAAAGATTTAATTCCATCGGCTGTACCGCGTTAATGGAAACAGTTATTAAATGAATATCGGGGAAAGTCCCAAGCACTGCCGCAGATTCCACCAAATCTTTTAATCCGATATCGTGAGAACTAAGAACTTTTGGGAAATCACTTGAAAATTTTGGAGTGATGACTCGAACGGTTCCCGGTGCGCGGCCATCCATGGTAGCGTCAATCATAATGATCTGTTTATAAGATTGAAAATACTCGAGGAGATGAAATCCGCCCGTGCCTCCGTCAATCAATCGCGCAGAGTTCGGAAGGGTTTGCTGTTCCATGTAACGGATAGCGTGCACTCCAATGCCTTCATCCCCCATTAAAATATTTCCGATGCCGAGTATTAAGATTTCCATACATCAAATTAATAAGTGAGGGGTAAATTTTCTAACAAGAGAGATAAATCCTTCAACCTCCAAGCAAATGCCCCAACTCATGAGAAAAAGAATAAGTGCTGGCTGCAGCACTTGCTTTTACTACGCAGAAAGCGTTATTTTCAACTGCTCCAATTGCCCCGGTTGGGACAATGCCATTTGCGTCAAGAGAATTAACCAGAAGAACACAAACATCCGCTCCATATTGATGCCTTAAACTATGGATTTCATCCAAGTACCCATCATTTAGTGTCATAAAACGGCTTATATCAGTGTCTGCATTTCCACTTTCTGTATATGATAACTCTACTATATCTAAAATATCAATTTCAGATGAACATAAGCTCTGGTAAAATGCTAGATTTGTTGTATACAAACAATCTCCAACCAAAGTAGTCGCATCATAGTTATAGATAACATCAGGTGTAACACCAACCAACACTTTAATTTGTGCGGGAGTTAGTACCTTCTGAAAGGACAAATTCTGAGTAGTTTTTTCCAAATTGTCGGAAACTTCAATACCATTTTTACAGTAATTAATTGCCGTCTCATCAAGATTAATTTCTGAGACAAGATAAACTCCATCCCCAAAAGATTCAATAGTATAAAAGTATTGCTTGAGCCAAATTGAAGCATGTAATCCAGTAATAGAAGTTGAAATTAGGGCATATCCGCCATTCCTTAGGTCTGCTTTAAACCCTTTAGCTCCCATGTGGTTTGGCGCAAACTCTTTTGTTATCTCAAATTCAATATTTTGTCCTAAAATATTAAAAATACCTTTAGAGTTCATTTTGAAATTAAGCGCTTGTTTAAGTACTAGCTGTTCGGAGTTTTTTATCTCCGGCGTAGTCTTAAATCGATTAATTTTTTCTTCAACTAATTTTGATTTATGATAATTCGCATCCATTGAGACGAAAATATTTTCTTGTGCAACTATTTTATTTGCACAGAATAATATGACAATGAGAACTGATAATAATTTTTTCATGATAATTTTCCTTATTCAATTTTATAATCAATTAATACTGATTTATCAAAATACACGTAATCTTGCGTAGGATAACGATATACCTTTGTTACCATTCCAACCAAACCAAGCCCTGGTTTAATAAAGTAATATACATCATCTCTGAACAATGGTTCAACATCCCAATATGGTGATTTGTACACAACACATCTGAAATTACCAATGGGTGTTTCAAACAATGAATCAGTTGAGACGCATAGATAGGGAACTATTGTTTCATCGGGTAAACTGAACAGATTTCCACTAATGTTATAATAAAACAGATGTGCGGTAAACGAGTCTCCCTTAATTGCAGTATAAGGGAAAAGTAAGTCGTTAAAACTCGCCCTTATCGTGTCATATTTTTCCGTTCCGGTGTAAAAAAGCCCTTTGCTATTTTGATAGATAAGCTTACTCCCCTCAAAATTTCCGGGTTTATTATACCATGGCTTTAGTGTTGTATCACAAATAAACAGTTTATAATTAAGAATGCTTTCCCCATTAATTACTCGAGTTACTGTATCATCTATAATAAAGCCAAATTTCCATTGAAGTGTAGTATGTTTTTCAGTTCCGTCCGGATTTAAATATATTCTTTGATACAACCAGTAATTACCAAGCTTCAACGGTATAAGAGGTTCTTGGCTAACGGGTTCAGGGGTTACCACATGTTCTTTACAGCTCATAAGAAATACGATGATAGATATAAGAGTTAATATTACTTTTGTTTTCATACCGTTGACCTGCATTTTTTAATTTTTCTTTATTTGAGCAAATGGTAATTTCATTTTGTTTTATATAAACCCAGTTGTGAAGTTTTGGGTAATGAATGAATGGATGAATGGCTTTCTGCAGGAGTTAAATTGAATGAATTTACTTGTAAAAACCTCGGGAGCTTCATAAAAGAGAGGAAGCAAAAGGAAGAAGACATTTACCAACATCTTTCCCTTCCACCACCGCTGAGAGAGAGAGACAACTATTAGGCCAACCTATGTAAAAATTATATCCCATAGTTTCAACTTCTACCTAATTACAACAAATTAGTTAATTCTGTTATTCTTGTATCAGTTCAGATTAG
>Ga0172368_10007677_pt1 | contig 11190 bp, 11 predicted proteins | sample Lak11m_FD_114540 | JGI IMG/M metagenome (GOLD analysis project Ga0172368, IMG submission 114540) | Freshwater microbial communities from Kabuno Bay, South-Kivu, Congo - kab_022012_11m | ecosystem: Environmental > Aquatic > Freshwater > Lake | place: Democratic Republic of the Congo: South-Kivu...
GGGTCCGTTTTGTATTTCTTCCGACGGTTGAAAAACAAAACGGACCCGACCAGGAAATTTTTCCCTGGCAAGGATCAATGCGGCACCGAGCGCCATGGCTGTATGGCTATCGTGACCACATGCGTGCATAATTCCAGGGTTCAATGATGCGTATTCCCGATCACCCGATTCCATGATCGGTAATGCATCCATATCCGCCCGGATGGCAATGGTTGGACCACTTTCATCGCCCAGATCTGCGATTACCCCCGTCTTTCCTACGAATCTACGAACTCGGTATCCCATTTTTTCAAGTTCGTTGGCTACTATCCCGGATGTGCGCTTTTCATTGAAGCCCAGCTCGGGATGTGTATGAAAATCCCGTCGCCAGTGTACGAGATCCTCGTAAATGACATGTGCATTTTTCAGCATAGTGTTCCTTTGTGTAGTTAATCTTCCAAAATTGGGAGGCTGTCCACCCCTGCCGCCCGGGCATTAAAATCGACTATTTTTTGAATTTCTTTTTGTTTTTCTGATTCCATTCCGGGTTTTTTATAAGTGGCGAATAATTGTGTTGAGCGGATTTTTGCCCTTTCGAATGTATCCAGACTGCCATCAGCTTGCCAGGCTCGAACCGATGCTCGATCAATTACATTGGATGGAAGGAATTGCTCCTTGGCAAAAAGATCACGGGTAATCCTTTGTTTAAGGAAATCTCCCTTGAAATTTATCCCTTCAAACATTGCTGTGGCCAGGGTCTCAGTCTGCACTTTCATTCCACCCAACAAGCGCTTGATCATACCAATCATTTCGGCGTCGAACACCAGTTTTTCAATGCTCTGGCAGGCGAGGAAATCGAGCATCCCCGCCCCGGAAATCATGTTTATACCGGCCAGAGCGCCGATGAGCGCGGTAATGCCACTTTCGAGTCCAGCCTGGGCATCCACAATTTTCGAATCGCTTGCTCCAAGATAGGCATGGGTCGGAAGACCAAGTGTTTTGCCAACCTGGGCATAGGAAGCATCGATCATCGCTGTTTCAACTGCTCCGAAAGGCGTACTACCTTTGCGCATGTCAAAAATCGCCGGCGCACCGCCCCAAACAATCGGGGAACCCGGGTTGGCAAGCTGGTGAATCGCAATACCACTCAAACATTCAGCGGTATGTTGGACAACTGATCCAAGCAATGTTACCGGTCCAGCACCGCCGGCGAGCGGCATGGAAACCATTTCTGCTGGAACACCTGCCCGGGCCAGTTCGATCAAATTTTGTGCCCCAAAACTACTCCAGATAAGTGGAGGTGAGGGGCAAACATCGAACACTGCCTGTGGTTTCTCCTTAAGGGCTTCACGTCCGCCAGCCAGAAGAGCTAGCATTTCAATCATCACATCCAGTGTCTTGATTGAAAATGAACCTGTTACTATGGGCTTGTTCGAGTATATGAGTACGATATAAAGCCGGTATAGATCACCTATCTGTTTCGGGATTTCATTACATACCAGCGCGGTGGATTGAGCATCATATTGTGGAAGCATCTCTGCGATCTTGACCACGTTTATCAAGTCCCTGGTATAGGAAGTTTTATGCTCAAGCGTTTCGCTATCGAGCATATGCACGCCTGAAGAACCTGGGTCAAAATGAACCGCATCTCCGCCATAGGTGACAGTGGGGTTGCCAACGCGGTCGTAAAGGTGAAATATGTGAGGCACGGTTTCGAGAGCTTGTTCAACAATTTTTTGTGGTATTTTTACAATCTCGTTCGTTTTATCCACATTCGCACCGGCTGCAGCCAACAATTCCCGTGCTTCCGCAGATTGCACCTTGATGCCCGGGCTTGACATGAGCTGGTAAGCTTCGTCCAATATACGGCCAACGATCTCATTTGATAGCAGTTCCATCTTGGGCTGCATGTTCTCTCCCGGCTGTTACTCGACAGAAGCAATAATTTTGGAAAGTTCCGATGAGATGGCTGGCTCCAACAGGTCCGGTTGGTGGTTATCAAGAATCTTGCTGGCTTTCTCAAGTGCCCAGTCGCGCGCATCGTCCTTCTTTATCTCCCATTCGGAGTATGGCCGCCTGTCCATGAATTGAGGCAGGAATATGTCCCGCATATGCTTGCGTGTGTGCTTTTGGGTCAGGAAGTTCCCGCCAGGGCCAACACTGGCGATTGTATCAAAAGCAAGTGTTTCATCATTCACAACGATACCTTGCATCATTTTATGGATGATTGAGAATATTTCACAATCGAGCATCATTTGCGAGTATGACCAGATACGACTGCCATGCAGGAACCCTGCACCCAGAAGCATATCGGACATGACAATGCAAGCCATCAAGGTTGAAATACTGTTCTCCAATCCTGCCTGCCAATTAGGCTCCTTGGCACCAGTGGCAAACGACCCCATTGAAAGTGGAATGTTGTAGAAATCTGACAAAACATTAGTCGCCGCCCCGTAGAGGAAATCTTCGGGTCCACCACCGGTATACGCTCCGCTGCGTAGATCTGAAGCAGTTTGCGCAGCCGCATAAAAAACTGGTGCACCGGGGAAAGCAAGCTGAAGCATGGCCGTTGCTGCGATCACCTCGGCATTTCCGACCGCCAGGTTACCGGCCATCGTGGCAGGTCCGGTTGTGAGGTTGGCAGCCATCGTCATAAAACCGGTCGGCACACCGTATTCAGCAGCCACCAGGGCTGCTTCCAGGCTGCCACCATCGTGGCCGAGTGGGGGAGCAGTGCACTGCATCAAGGAAAGAACAGGTCTGTGGCGCAATTTTTCCTTGGAACCGGCCACCGCGATCGCCATTTCGATGGCTGCACGAGCTTCAACCTGGTTGTAGACACTTTCCGTTTGCACATGCTTTGTGGAATTCTCCCAGACTGCCTTCAATTCGTGCAGGCCGCGAGTTTGAGCTGGCTTATCCTGGGCGGATAATGCCACCCAGTGGAAACCGATTTCTTCAGTGGCATCAGCTATCCTTGCTATTTCGCCAACATCCTTGAGCTCTGATGTGCGCTTCTGGCCGGTGCGGATATCAATTACTTCCACCCCGCAGCCATCTGTTCCAAGGAAGACATGGTTGCCATCCATGGCGCAGTTCTGGTTGGGATCACGTGCGCCAAGTTCGTACGAAGGTGGAGCTTTTTTCAACGCAGCTTCAATGATGTGAGGCTTTACCTTGACTATCATTTTTTCCCAATCAATCGTGGCACCGTTGGCAGCCCAAATATCAAGAGCCTGCCTGGATGGAAAACGTACACCAACATGCTCAATAATTTGAAGAGTTGTTTCATGAATTTTTTGTACTTCAGCCGGCGTAAGGATATTCAGGCTCATTTTTGGATTGGTTATGGATTTTATATTCTTTGACATCCGGTGTTCCTCTTTCCAGGTTCATTAATCAATATGGATAAGGATAAATTGAAGCTCCAAATCCATGGCATGAATGTTGCTAGCGGGAAATCCCCATCAGAGATTTAGCCACTGTGACCGCGCCGATGGCATCCTCGCTGTATCCGTCTGCCCCGATCTTTTGTACCCAATCACGGGTCACTGGAGCACCGCCAACCATGACCTTTACCTGGGGGCGCAAACCAGACTCTTGAAGAGTATCGATCACCTCACGCTGTTTAACCATCGTTGTGGTCAATAAGGCGCTCAAAGCCACAATATCTGCACCTACCTCTTTTACTTTAGCGAGGATTTTGGCCGTTGACACATCTACCCCCAAATCGAATACCTGAAATCCCGATGATGCCAGCATGGTCCCCACCAACGACTTTCCTATTTCATGGATATCGCCTTCCACGGTTGCCAGTACAACTTTTCCAAGCATCTGTCGTTCACTTCCGCGTTTTTCCATTTCAGGTTCAAGCGCCTGGACCGCAGCTTTCATCGCTTCTCCTGCCATTACCAGTTCAGGTAAAAAAGCATCACCACAAGAAAAAGCTTCACCTACCTGGTTGACTCCCAGGACGAATCCTTCGGTGATTGCCAGCAGAGGGTCAATGCCGGCAGCCACCGCTTCGTTTGCAAGCGCCACGGAAAGATCAGAGTCGCCGTCGATAATACTTTGGGCCATTTTTTGAAACAGTTCTGTTGACATGGTTTTCTCCTTGAGGATCGTCATAATGCGTGAAAACTTCCATTCGAAGATGATATTTTGAATAGTGAGTTCGAAAAGAGAATTTTTAGTATTAATTACGCGTGAGTAAATGCTCCTCTTTTTCCTTTATTTGGGATTCTGGTATTCCGAGAAAATTGATCAGTTCTGATCCTAGGTTTTTAATGTGCGCTACCACACTTTTGGCTGCATCATCCGGATTTTGACTGGCAATGGCATCAACTATGGCTTTATGTTCATTAAATTCGTTTGTGAGACTCGGCTGCAGCAGATCGGGAAATCGGAACATGTATTCATACAACATCCAGTCTGGGAATTGATGCGAAACGATTTCGTACAATTTTAATAGTAACGAATTGTTGCCGGCGAGCACGATTGAATGATGAAATTCCCGGTTCAGTTGCATTTGAGCAGACATGTCACTGAGACTCATCAGTTCCTGAGTTTTGTAAACCATTTCGTACATGCTGCTAAGTTGTTCAGGGGTTCTTAAGCGAGCGGCAGCGGATCCCGCGGTGCTTTCAAGAAGCAATCTCATCACATACGATTCGATGATCTCTTCGGTTGTTAATTGGAGCACACGTACCCCTCGGTAGGGAATTCGCTCTGCCAACCCGGATGAAACCAGTAGATCAAGAGCCTCGCGTACCGGGGTTTGGCTGACACCCAATTGAGAAGAAATTTCCTCCTGCCTGAGCCATTCACCCGGGGAATATTTTCCGGCAATGATGCGTTTATGCAGCACATCAAAGATATCTTCTTTGAGTGATTTCCGCTCAATGAAACCGGTATCGTCATTCGTTTCGAAATTCTTCATACTTTTACGCTTTCTCCCAATCACCGGATCCTTTATATATTATACATAATATATAAAGGATCCGGTGATATTTTTTTGGTATAAATGATAATCACGGACCTCAACTTGACAGGTAGTTGGATATTAACTAAAATAGTTTTGCTTGATGATTTTAGGTTTTATCTAATGAAACAACTAACTGAAACGAAAACCAAATACAATATTGAGGCTCTTTCTCGTGGTCTTGAAGTATTGTCATTATTTACTTATGAGCACTCAACCTTATCATTTCCCCAAATAGTAAGCTTCCTGAAACTAAGTAAAAGCACCGTTTTTCGAATGCTGGTGACATTGGAATCCATGCATTACGTGGAGCAGGACCCTAATACGCGTCTCTATCGTCCTGGTATTCGCGTAATACAGCTCGGATTTGCGGCGATCAACTCGATGGAGATCCGTCAGATAGCCAGACCATATCTTGAAAAACTATCGAAAAGACTGGATGAAACAGTCAGCCTGGCCGTTCTGGACGGCTTTAGAACGATTTACTTGGACAGAATACGGAATCAATCGATCGTAGGGGTGCTATTACAGATAGGTTCCAGCCTTCCAGCCCATTGCTCGGCATTGGGCAAGGTTTTGCTAGCCGACCTGCCACTGGATGCACTTGATAAATTACTCTCCGAAAACGAATTAACGGGTTTTACAGAAAAGACCATCACCACACCTGCGGCATTATTGAAAGATCTTGAAGATATACGTATGAGAGGTTATGCATTGGGAGATGAGGAACTGGCTATTGGTTTAAGAGCGGTTTCAGCTCCAATCCGAGATTTCTCTCTTAAAGCGGTTGCGGCTGTTAATGTAACCGCCCAGATCCAGCGTATGGAGGGTGACCGCACCAACAACGAAATTATTCCAGCATTACTGGATACAGTGAATACCATCTCGTTATCGCTTGGTTTCACACGGAGGCAAAATTAATCAACAATTATGCCAACCTTCCTGATCGAAATAATAAATCACATGGAGAATAATCATGGACTTTGAACTGAGTGATGAACACATGCAAATCGTAAAAGTTGTTCGTGACTACTGCCGAAAAGAAGTGGCGCCGATCATAAAGGATGCGGATCGCAACCAATCGATGCACCCAAGTATCCTGACGCGCATGGGCGAGTTGGGCATTTTGGGGATATGTATCCCGGAAAAATACGGTGGACAGGGTTTTGATTACATAACCTTGGGCCTGGTGTGCGAAGAGCTTGAGGCAATGGATACCTCGCTAAGAGTGGTAATGTCAGTGCATGTCGGCCTGAACAGCATAGCTTTGTTGCAGTGGGGAACAGAAGAACAGAAACAAAAATACCTGGTTTCCCAAGCTCAAGGTAAAAAATTCGCGATGTTTGGTCTTACCGAACCTGAAGTTGGCAGCGACGTTGTCAATATGAAATCTGTCGCGCGCCGGGATGGCGATGATTACATACTTAACGGCGAAAAAATGTGGATCTCCCTGGCAACTAAAGCTGATCACATCTTGTGGATTGCCAGAACAAATCCGGAACGCACTGATCCACACGACCAGCTTTCAGCCTTCATTGTCGAGACAAATTTGCCGGGCGTGAGCCGTGGTGATATTCATGGCAAATTAGGTGTGCGCGCCGGTTCCACAGGCTGGGTGAACTGCCTGGATGTCCGAGTGCCAGCAGGTAACCGTTTGGGGGAAGAAGGTGAGGGTTTCAAAATTGCCATGTCATGTCTTGATAACGGCAGGTATACCGTTGGGGCAGGAGCAGTTGGCTTGATTCGGGCCAGCCTGGAAGCAAGTGTTAAATACGCGAAGGACCGCAAGGCCTTTGGGAAAGAGATAGGTAAATATCAATTGGTGCAGCAGAAAATCGCCCGGATGGTTCGGGATTACGAAATGGGCCGGCTACAATTGCTCAGGGTTGGCTGGATGAAAAACAAGGGTCTTCGCAACACCAAAGAGACTTCGCTGCTGAAATGGTTTGCCACAGATGCATCCTTTGAAGCCGCAAATGAAGCAATCCAGATCCATGGTGCCTACGGATACAGCGACGAGTACGATGTTGAAAGATACATGCGGAATGCTCGAGGCGCGATTATTTACGAAGGAACCAGAAAAATCCACCAACTTATGCAGGCTGGCTACGCACTGGGTTATCGATCTGACAGCCCACTAAGGTGCGAACTCCCAGCCTATAACGAAAACGTCTGGCATTCTTGATGCCAACCATACCCCCCGCAGCTCTCTCGGGTGTCCGGGTCCTTGATCTGTCCAGAGTACTGGCCGGACCGTATTGCACTATGCTTCTCGCTGATTTTGGAGCAGATGTCATCAAAGTAGAAAATCCCGATGGAGGTGACGATACTCGTCAATGGGGGCCTCCCTGGTTGGATGATCAAAGCGCATACTATCTGAGTGTAAACCGAAACAAACGCAGTATCGCAGTTGATATTAAACAACCCAGGGGATTGGAAATTGTCCGGAGATTGGCATCGAAGGCTGATGTGCTGGTGGAAAATTTCAGAGCTGGAACGATGGAAAAGTATGGGCTTGGTTATGATATCCTTAGCCAGGATAACCAAGGGCTGGTTTTCTGTAGTATTACCGGTTATGGTCAAACCGGTCCGTACAGCGCTCTTGCGGGTTATGACTTCATCATCCAGGCTGAAGGTGGTTTAATGTCAATCACTGGTCCGGTTGATGGACCACCTTGCAAGGTTGGCGTGGCGATAGTGGATATTACTGCCGGCATGTTTGCCAGCCATGCGATCCTGGCCGCGCTTCACTATCGAGAAAAAACTGGAAGGGGCCAATACATTGATGTTTCCCTGCTCGATTCTCAAATTGGCTGGCTGGCGAATATTTCCCAAAATTACCTGGTCTCCGGTAATACTCCAAAGCGATTTGGTAATGCGCACCCAAATATAGTTCCGTATGAAGTTTTCCAAACACTGGATGGTTATCTCGCATTGGGTATTGGCAATGACAGGCAGTACAAGAGATTCTGCGAAATTGCGGACAGAAATGATCTCTGGCAGGATCCGCGTTTTAAAACCAATCCCGACCGCGTTCAGAACAGGGAAATTCTGATTCCGATCCTGCAAGAAGTATTTACCTTGCGACCAACCGCCAAATGGATTGCCCAGTTAAATGCTGCAAGTGTTCCGGCTGGTCCCATTAATGATATTCCAACGGCACTTAAACACCCTCAAGTTCTGGCGCGGGATATGATCCAGAAAGTGCAAAAACCCGGATCCAGGCCGGTAAAGTTGGTTGGACCTGTTGCAAAGCTCTCCGAAACCCCAGCCAGGATTTATTGCCATCCTCCATCTCTTGGTGAAAATACGATGGAAATTCTCACACACGAGTTGAATTATTCGAGCCAACAAATCAACGAATTACGAATATCAAATATCATTTAATTTGTGAAGTACCACACTGGCAAATTTATTCCCGGAAACTTTTTATAATCCCACTGATTTGGCGCGGTATAATCAAATATCATGAAAATAATGTTCCGGGTGCATGCAATTGAACGTATGTTTGAGAGGGGTATTGGCGTCAAGGATGTTAGGGTTGCACTTGAAGCCGGTCAAAATATTGAAGATTATGTTGATAATGATAGTTATCCTGCCCGACTAATTCTTATCCAGAGGGGAAAACGTCCATTGCATTTGGTTGCTGCTGACAATGCTGCCGATGGTGAAACTATTATTATTACTGGATATCGTCCGGATCCTACTCGGTGGACTGATGATTTTAAGAGGAGACGTGATGAAGTGCCTGATTTGTAAACAGTCTGAACCTCGTCCAGGTTCAACAACTGTTTCCCTTGAACGTGGTGAATTTAGCCTGGTCTTGAAAAATGTGCCTGCCCTTGTCTGCCCACAATGTGGAGAAGCATATACTGATGAGCAAACCGCCATCCGCGTATTGGAATCTGCGTTTGAATTAGAACAAGATGGATTCCAGATGGTGGTTCGATCCTTCAATATGAGAAAAAAATGAATCAGAAGGGAATTTCATGACCTCACAAACGCTTATATTTTGGTTGATCGTTGACCCAATTACGTTTGGACTCGGTTCGATTGGTGCTTATATCCTGTTCAATGAAATTGTGGCTCTTGACCACGTCCCATATCGCTATGAAATTATCCCCTTGATCAAGAAACGTTGGGGAGCACTCTTGGCTCTCGCTATTGCCGTTTCCTATTTCTTTTACCGTTTGTTCAGTGTCTTGCAAGGATAATCTCCGGTTCGCGAGTGCGGAACGGGGGAAAGGTTGATAACCAGAGGGCAATATTGGAATAAATAAAACCAGAACCAACGCCATGTTTCACATTAGAAACAACGGGAAGAATTCAGCAGGGCAGGGGAGGTAGCATAAACATGTCGATTGGTTTACGTTTAATAAAAACCTACCATATCCAAAAAATCCAGCTGATCCCATGGAATCATAACAGACGAATAACCGATCATTTTTGACCGGGAAGGGGAGTGGTTAAGGCCTGGTTTTCCCTCTTGCATTTTATGTTTTCGGTAAGTATAATTACCGAAAGCAATGTGATTTCCTGGTATTCCCGACTGCTGAAGCGTGAATACGAGTATTCACCACCGGAACCTCAATTTGTTTTCAATTAGAAAGCCATAGACCGTTATACTTATAATATGCTCACACCTGGGTTGATTTCCGACATACATTATATGGATTGAACCTGTTGTGTATTTTCGCAACCCAAGTTGAAGTTTTATACTTTTTTGGAGTGGATTGAATTATGGACAACCTCCCAACAGACTTAACACTGAAAGACGCCATTAACAGGTTCGATCGTATTATCGAGCAAACCAGGAGCAAGAATACGCATTATAGTTATGCGAAAGGTTTGAAGTTGTTTGGTCACATCCTCGAAGAAAACGGCTTTTCTGTGACCAAAACACCCGTATCACAGATCAACGAGGATGTTTTGCCATTGTTCTTGGACGCCCTGAAAGAATTTGCCCCAACTACTGAACAGCTCTACACAATAACGGTTGCCAGGTTCTTCCACTATTTAATGGCGGAAAAGCTGGCAGATGTCAACCTGCCTCGTATGCGGGAAATTATAAAAATGCGCAACAGGCGTGTTGGGCAGCGCCTGCCTCAATTCCCAAGAGATAATATCGAACAAATATTGGAATTCTTTCAGGTTTTACCAGAAGTTACAATTGAAACTGATCAATTAAGGAACCTGCGCGACCGTGCCTTCCTTATCACTCTGGCAGATACTGGCCTGCGCGTCCACGAAGCATGTAATCTCAGACGCGGTGATATTGATTGGAATGAATCACGCGCGATCATTATTGGAAAAGGCAATAAACAAGCAGTCGTTCGTTTTTCAAAACGATCTACAACTGCGCTCCAGGATTATCTAAAGGCACGCAGCAAGCTGGATGGTTCTTCAGGTAAGCCGCTTTCATCCCTGCCTCTTTTTGCCAGACACGATAAAGGGGCGGGAAAAAAGATCAAGCCAATAACACCTACCACCGGCAGAAATATCGTCGATGAGAGAATCCGGCAGGTGCTTGGTGATGACGCCAAGGGCAAGATCACCCCGCATTCATTCCGCCATTACTTTGTGACAACAGTCCTGCGCGCTTCGGGGAATTTGAAATTGGCTCAAGAATTGGCCAGGCATGCAAATATTTCAGTAACCCAGCGATATGCGCATCTTTCTGACGATGAACTCGACCAGGGATATCACGAAATTTTTGAGAAATGAGAACAACATCACCCAGGATAAATTATCCATTTGGGGTATGGACTGGCGCATTTATCTACAATAAAATCGCTTTTTAATACATGGATATGATAATGAAACCAAGCGAAAAAACCTCCCCTGAAGAAACCGACCCGCTTCTCTTCGAGGCACTCGCAAGCCTCAATCAGATCAGCGGAGCGATAAATAAGATTGCGCCCAGTGATCCGGAAAGCAGCGATATGAGCTTGCAGCTTATCGTCGAAAGCGCTATCAGAGTGGTTCCCGGATCTTCGGCTGTGATTTATACATATGATGAAAATCTGGAGTCGTTCGAGGAGGAGTCCAGGGTCTCTGCCGAGGCAGAAGGCCGCAAGACACCAGACCTCCCCTCCCCTGCCAAGGACCAACCCCGCCCAGATGGTATAGGCCGGCGGACAATCAGGCGCCGCAAAAGCGTAATATCATATGAGGAATATGACCTCGACGTTCATCCATTCCATGCTGCGCTCGGGGTAAAAGCTGTCGGA
>Ga0172368_10007678_pt1 | contig 11190 bp, 5 predicted proteins | sample Lak11m_FD_114540 | JGI IMG/M metagenome (GOLD analysis project Ga0172368, IMG submission 114540) | Freshwater microbial communities from Kabuno Bay, South-Kivu, Congo - kab_022012_11m | ecosystem: Environmental > Aquatic > Freshwater > Lake | place: Democratic Republic of the Congo: South-Kivu...
AGCGCGAGCGAAACCACCTGTCCAAATACGCTGGCGGCCGTGTACGCCAAGGACCGCCGCCCCCACGGCTACGCCTGGTCGACGCCGCCGAAGCCGTCGGTCTGGCGTAGCCGCACCCATCGGCTTTCGGGATTCGGCTTTCGGGAAAAACACGCGGGCGCGAGCCCCGGATCTCTTCCGAAAGCCGAAAGCCGAAAGCCGGTATTCTCCGCACATGCGCGCCCTGCCCGTTCTCGCCCTGCTCTTGCTGCCCGCCGTTGCCGCGGCTGCGCCGATGCCGCTCGCCGAAGCGCGGGAGAAGCTTGCCGCCGGCGCGCTCGACGACCTGTACCTTGCCTTCGCCTCAGTCAAGCCGGGCCGGCACCCCGACGGCGACGCGCCAGTGGCCGCGTTCCTCGTGGAGGCCGCGCGGGCCGCGCTCGCGAAACCGGATCCGACGCTCGCGCTGGGCTTCTCCGACGCCGCACGCCGGCTCGCCCCGCGCAGCGCCGCCGCGTGCCTGGCAGGAGCCGACGCGGCGCTCGCCCTGGGCCAGCGCGGCGCCGCGCAGGAGGCCCTGGAGGCCGCCGGCGCCGCCGATCCGAAGAACGCGGACATCCTGTGGCGCCGTGCCGTCTTCGCCGAGGAGGAGGGGGAGACGGCGCGCGCGTCGGAGCTGTTCCGTGCCGTTCCGAAAGGCGATCCGCACGCGGCACAGGCCGCCGAACACCTCGCGCACCTCGCCGCGCAGCAGGAGATGCAGAAGCACGACCGCGCGGAGCAGAAGCGTCTCGAGGAGGAGTCGAAGCGGCGCCAGCGCGACGCGGGCGCACGGGCCGGGTCCGCGCTTCCGCCGGAGCTTCCCCCGTCCGCAGGCGCGCGGGTGGCGCACGGAGAGTCGCCCGGCGACGAGACGCCCGCCGGGATGATCGCGCGGCGCAGCGATCACTTCCGCATCGTGTACTCGCAGCGCGGCCAGGACTTCGCGCAGAAGGCCCGCTACGAAGAGCGCGTGCTGGAGATGTTCGAGCGCGCCCGCGTGCGCGTGCAGGGCGTGCTCGGAAGCGCGCCGACCGAGACCGAGGTGGTGCTCTACACCGCCGAGGAGTTCGCGCTGCACTTCGGCGACCGCTTCGGCGGCGCGACGCTCGGGTTCTACGCGGGGCGCATCCGCATGAACTACGCCGACGATCCCGGCGAGCGCTTCTACGCGACCGCCGTACACGAGTACGTCCATGCGGCGGTGGACGACCTTGCAGGAGGGCACGACGACGACGTTCCGACGTGGCTCAACGAGGGGCTGGCGCGCTGGATCGAGCGCGCGTCCACGGGCGGCGACTACATCGGCGTCGGAGAGCGCGCGGAACTTCGGGCCGCGCGGCGCAAGGGGCAGTTGTCGCTGGCGTCCCTGGCGCACACGCCCTACGCGTCGCTCGGGCCGATGGCCGGGCTCGCCTATGCGCTCGGCAGTTCCGCGATCCAGGTCCTCGCGGGCACGGGCGACGGAATGCGCCGCCTCGTCTCGGTGCTGTCGGAGGTGGGCTCGGGCTCTTCGTTCGAGTCCGCGTTCGCCGCGCGATTCGGCGCCGGGCGGCTCGAGGGGCTCGACGAGGAGACGGACCGCCTCATCGGGAAATAGGTTGGTGCCCCGATGCGGTATCGTGCGCGCGTGGCGGCAAGACGGGACAGCACAGGCACGCGCGATGCCGGCCGATCCGCGGGCCTTTTCTCGCCCCGTGCGGCGGCCGTCGCCTGCGTCGCCGCCGCGGTCGCGTTCGCGGCGTTGAAAGCCGCCTTTCTGGCGGCACGATTCTCCGATGGCAACGTGTACGCCGCGCTCGGCGATCTGGTGCTGCGGGGCCGATGGCTCTACCGGGACGTCTACTACTCGTCGCCGCCCGGGCTGCCGTTGGTGCATGCCGCGCTCGTCGGAGTCGCGGGCCGATCGCCGCTCGCCGGGCCCGCGGCGGCGATGGTCCTATCGCTCGTCGACGCCGCGCTGCTCGTCCGGATCGTCGGATGGCGCAACGGACCGTGGCCCGCCGCCGCCGCGGTGCTCTGCTACCTGTTCTCGTTCGCATGCCTGGGCACCACGGACTTCGACTCCGACATCCACTGGGTCACGACCGCGTTGCTGGCGGGACTCGCTCTTCTGCGCGGGGAGCGCGCGGTTGCGGCGGGCGTCGCGTTCGGCGTCGCGCTGCTCTTCAAGGTCCACGCGTTCGTCCCCGTCGCAGGCGTCCTCGCGGGACTGCTGCTTCGGCGCGACCTCCGACGGGCGTGGCACGCGGCAGCCGGTGCGGGCGCCGTGTGGATCGCCGGGTGCCTGCCGTTCTGGCTCGTCGCACCGCGGGAGTTCCTCGCGCAGGTCTTCCTGAACAACCTGGGCCGGGGCACCGGCATCGAGAAGGGGCCGCTGGCGGCTTTCGCGGCGACCCACGATCCGTGGATTCCCCTCGCGTTGGCCGCCGCGGCGCTCGTCGCCTGGAAGTCGCCACGCCGCTCCGAGCTGCTTCCGATCTTCGGAGCGCTCGCGGCCTGGTGCCTGTTTCTCGCCGCGTACCCGGACGTCTACTACCTCTACCTGAAGCTCGCCGCGGCACTCGCCGCGGTTCTCGTGGGCGCGGCCGCGGCGCTGTCGACGCGTCGCCGGGCGCCCGTCGCGGCGGGGCTCTTCGCGATCATCGCCCTCTGGTCGTCGGTCGGCTACGTGCGGACCCAGGCGCATGCCGCCGTCGTGACCGCGCTGGACGACATCGTCGCGCGCGTGCGGGCTCTGACGCCCGACGGAGGGCCCGTGTACGGCGATTCGTCGCTGGCACCGCTCGTCGCGCTCGCCGCGGACCGGCCGATCTTCAAGGACTACGTCGACACGAACGTGAAGTTCTTCCGCACCGGCCTCTTCGACATGCAGCGGCGCGCGGACGAGGTCGTCGAGGGCCGCGTCGCCGCCGTGCTCGTGCGCGCGACCTTCCAGGGCGATCCGCCGAAGCTCGTCTCCGTCTCCCCGGTGCTGCCCGTGGAGACGCTCCTGTCGCGCTGCCGGCAGGACGCGGCGTTCCCCGTCGCGGACTACGACTCCAACGCGGTGGTCGTGTGGGACTGCTCGGGGAGGTAGCCGGGGCCGCCTCGCGCGACCGCGGCGCACGGCCCCCTTTTCCCGCACCCTCGCCCGAACGTCGATCGGCGCCGAACCCGACCTCGGCCCCTTCGTGAGCGGCGGAGGCGGAGACCGATAGGCGGGCTCGCGCCCAACCGCGACTGTGTGGGCCCCTCGTCGTGCGGCTGTCCGACACCGTCTGCCTCCGCCGCCCACCGGATGCAATCCTCGTCGGCGCCCCGGAGCGCCGGGAACGCCCCTACGGTGTCCCCAACCATGCTGCGAGGAGTTCCTCCAAGGCGGGAATTCCCATCCGCACTCCCATCAGGCGGGCGCATGCAAGCACGGTCCTGCGCAGCAGCACCTGCGGATCCGACACTTGGCTCCAACGCTGCCCCATCGCCTCCACCGCGCGCTCGTGGTTCTTCCTCATTGCCAGCCGGTGCGCGTGGGCGTGGCGGAGGTAGCCGGTCGCACGCAGCTCGGGAGCGCAAAGATCGCGCAGACTCGCGACCGAAGCCCCGGCGCTCGCGAGCCGCGTCAGATGCTGTGTATCAGGTCCGAGCGGCCCGTCGGCGCCGTATTCCAGGCGGTACCAAGCCCCGAACACGTCGTCCAGGAACGCGGCGGGCGCATGCAGCCCGCTCAGCCCGTCGAAGAGCCCGAGCGCACGTGCCTTGACCTCCCGCTCGTAGCCCAGCGCCAGTTCGCGCGCCCATCCCGCATCCGGCGGGAACTGACCCAGCGCGGCACGGAAGCGGGCCGCCGCCATTTCTGCGGCTTCGTAGAAGCGCATTGTTTTGGCGCACGCGTGCAGACGCTCGGTCGCGACCGCCGGTCGGATGCGGCGGGCCGGATCCGCCAGCGTCATCTGGCGCAGGATTTCCTCCAAGGCGGGGTTGGCGTCCAAGCCGGCCGAGATCTGGCGCAGCGAGACCCCGAGGGCGTATATGTCGGCTGCGTGCGTCCAGCGAGGCGGCACTGAAAGCACCTCCGGAGCCAAGTACTCGGAGGGCTCAAACCGGGTGTGCCGGCTCGCATCCGACAGGCGGGCGAGACCGAAATCCACCAGCCGAGGCACGCCGTCGCTGCCCAACACCAAGTTGGGCGGCCGTATGTCGCGATGAACGACTCCGCGCAACTCCAGGACTTCGAGCGCCTGCGACAGGCAGATAGCCACGCTCGCGAGCGCGGCGGGCGGAAGGGTGCGCCCGTGGAGGTCCGCGCCGTCCACCCAGTCGTACACGACGACTCCGCGCGGCGGATCCTCCGTCGTGAAGCCGGCGGAGCGCACGGCCGGCAGCGATTGGTAGCCCGGGTGGCGCGTCTGGGTGCCGGCAATCGCCTTCCATGCCTGGCATGTCGCCAGGAAGGCGGTTCGTGTCGCCTCGTCCGGCAGTTCGGTCGCGCGGTAGGCCAGCAGCCTCTCCGCGTCCTCGCTCACGTACAGGGTCGCTTGCCCGCCTTCGCCCGCCGCCTCCAAGTTGGCCGGCATCTCGATGCTGTCCACGAGCATCGCCTGCAGCGCCGCCCTCTCCTGTGCGGTGCGCAGCGGGACGGTGGCGCGCGCGACCTCCTCCAGGTACCGGCGCAGCAGCTCGGAGCAGAACTCCTCGCTCCGGGAGTCGATGATGGCGAGTTCCCCCAACTCTCGCAGTGCGTCCTCCATCCGGCTCTGCAGGACGGTGCCGTGCAACCCCAGCTCCTGCGCCCAGAGGTTTGCGAGCGCGGTCGCTTGGGCCACGCGGGACGCCCTCGACTCTCCCGCGACGGTGCCGCAACGTGCCCACGCAAGCGCCGCCGGGTAGGCGCGCGCGGGCTTCCACTCCTTGAGATCCTCGCTGGAGTTGAGCACGTCGCGCAGCCAGACGCCAATCTGGTCGCCGGCCGCCTGTGCCGCCCTCTGGACCACGGCGTCGCGGGCCTGCTCCACGTCGCGGCGCAGGAACCAAGTGCGCCTCTGCGAGGTCAGCTCCGACTGGATTTCGCCGAGGAAGGAACGCAGCACGAAGATGTTCGGCGACTCGGTGAGCAGCAGCCGACGCGCCTCTTTCGTGCTCTGCAGCGAGCCGTCGCTGCATGCGCGCAGCAGCCGCTCCAGTTGTTCGTCGGTGATGTTCCAGCGGGTCCACTTCTTCGGGAAGAAGGCGTCGAACTGGCCGGCGATCTCCTTCTCCAAGTGCATCTGCCCCACGAGTGCCAGGCGGATGGGAACGCGATCGGGCTGGTCGCGTCCCCAGGCGTTCTCCATCAGGTGCTTGATCTTTTCGGCGTTCTGGCGCCCGCGGCGCCCCGCGAAGAGCGCCTGCGCCTCGTCGACCAGGAAGAAGATCGCTTTCCTGCCCAGCTCCCGCGCCCGCCTGCGCGCCGCGTCGAACGTCTCCTCAGAAGGAAGCGCTCCTCCGTGCTCGCGCCAGTCCGCCGGCACGTCGCAGTTGAGCTCCGCCCGCAGACGATCCGAAAGCGCCAGGAACGGGTCGGCCGTTGACGCCGACACCGGCCCGATCGCAACCACAGGGCTGGCATGCAGCGCCTCGCGCAGGGCGTTGAGCAGCGTCGTTTTGCCCATGCGCCGAGGGGCGGGCATGAGGAGCGAGCCGCGGCCCGCGATCATGTAGTCCCGTATCTCGTCCACCCGCTGCTGCAGCCCGACCGGATGTGCGCTCATCTGCGTCGGAGACACCGTGTCGAAGAACGCCAGGTCGATGCGTGGCGGATCGAACTGGACTTCGTCGAAGTTGCACGTGACCTCGGGCATGCCCCGCGCGTCCACTATCGTCCGCGAGCCGTCGGCAGTTTGCCCGCTGATCCGCAGGGCGAGCTTCTGGGACTTGCGCATCAGCGGGATGTCGCACAGCACCAGCGACGCGGAGTACCCGCCATCGACGCTGAACCAGCGGCCTGCCGAGATCTCTACGACGCGCTCGGCTGTCAGCCGCTCTGCCCATGCGGCGGGCGCGTCGTCCAGGTGAGTCCCGGCCACGCGCAGGTGGAGTTCGAGGTTCGTGGGGCGGTCGGCGCGGATGTTCAGCGGAATGTCCGTCAGCAGGAGGCCCTGCACCTCCGACGCACGGCAGCACAGACGCGCCGCGTGCGACACGCCGGTCTCCGACATGATGCTGTGAGACAGGTGCAGGACCGCGGGGACCGCCGCGGCCTTCTTGGGCTCCTGCGCACGGTGGCCGGCGAGCGCCAGCAGAACCTGCACCGACCCGATTCCCTCGATGAGTCCCGGGTCGGCGGCCGACACGGCCTCGGCCGCTGCCCGCAGAGCCTTGAGCCGATCGTCGAGGTCCCTCAGAGATGCCGCGCCACCCACGACATGCTTTCGCAACTCGGCGGCAATCGTCGGAAGCCGTGCCGCCAGTTCCTGGATCTCGGCCAAGTATATTTCCAGCGAGGCGACAACCTTCTCGCGGTCCTCCGCGGTCTTCTCCTCGTCCCAAGCGTCTTGGACCCAGTCGCCGAACTCCTCCACCGCCTTTCGCTGGCGCGCGAGCAACTCCTCCGTCCGGCGCTGCTGCTCCTGGCGCGCCTTCGACTCGTCGAACGATGCACGCAGCCGATCCAACGGCCCGGCACCGGAGGCGTCGCCCCCCGGGCGCGCGCCGCAGCGCAGCATCGCCTGGAGATCCGGGGCGTCGCCGCAGAGATCCTGCGCCAGCGCGATGGCGCGCACCGTCGTTTCCCGGGTCTCCCGGTGCGCCAAGCACCCGAGAACGCACTCGGCGACGGTCTCCTCGCCCGGCAGCAGATCCTGCAAGAGCCAACGCGGCAGCAGCGCAAGCCCCGGGGACGACGCGACCGCCACCGCCTCCACTACGTCGCTCCAGTCGAACAGCCGCGCAAGCCAGTGCGTGCCCGGCGCCCGGTCGGGCCACCCCGTCGCGGCAAGTGCCCGGAGCGCGCTTTCGACGTCGCGCTCAATGGCCTCCAAGTCCTCAAGCTTCGGCAGGTGCGTGCGCATCTCTGCGCAGAGATCCGCCAGTTGGTCGAGGTCGAGTGCCACCCGCCGCGCCCCCTCGGAGCCCATCGGTGGAACGACCGAATCCTGGAGGCTGGCGATTCTCTCGCGCATCAGGTCGAGGCAGGCATGGATGTCGGCGGCCTGCATGCCGAGCAGCGCCGCCCGAAGCTGGTGCAGCCGGCGGCGCAGGGTCTGCTCCCGACCCGCGTCCGGCGGTGCCGAGCGGTCTGCCGTCTCGTCCGACGCGGCGACGTCGGGCGGGGCGACTCGCTCGTCCGGAGCCGGCTCATCCGGTGCCGACGGCGCGGCGACGGCAAGCCCGGTCGGCACGGCCGCGACCGCAGAGGGCATCACCGCCGACGCGGTGGCAGGCGTCGCCGCGGCCGCTGGCCGGCGATCGACCTCCTGCCGCGGCTCCGCCGGCGGCGCCTGCGGCGGCAGCACTTCCTGCCCTTCCGCAGGGGCCGGGCCATCGCCCACGGACGCCTTTTCATGTGCGCCGGTACCCGCTGCAAGTGGCCACGAATCGCCCACAGCGGCTTCAGACACGGAAGCCGGCGGCTTGCGTATGGCCGGCTGCGCCGCTGCGGACTCCTTCGCTTTCGGCGCCGATGCGGTCTGCACGCGATTTCGCCACCACGACTCCACGCCGCTCCAGCCATGCGGCTGCGGAGGAATGGGCGCTTCGGGCCGGCGTTGGTTCCACAGCTCGCGGATGGTCTCGGACCAGGCCGCCCGGCTCGCCGGGGACATTCCCGAAACCCATGGAACGACCAGCGCCAGCCGCTTCTTGAAGAGCTCGACGGCATCGTCGTCGAGCCAAATGCGGACCAACGGAGCGAGCACCTCCGGCGGCGGCCGCTGAAGGACCGCGTCCAAGATCCTTTCGAATTCCTGGGGCTTGAGCCGGGACGCGGCCTCCAGCAGGTGCAGGCACAGCCGGGGAATCTCCTCCGGGTCTCGCGGCAGCAGCCCCTGCGTGGAAAGGAGGGTCCGCTCGCGCTCGCTGAGCGGCGACGCGGAAAGAACTGCGCGCCCGGTCGCCACGCACGCACGCAGGTGCCGCAGCAGTTCCGCGACCTCGGGCGGTCGGTCGGGAACCGACGAGAGCAGGTCGCGGTCCGCCAGCAAGGGCCGCAGCGCGCCCGCCAGGCTGGGCGGGAGCGACACCGGCAGCGTCTCTCTCGCGTCCTCCGCGTCGATGGTCAACAGCCGAGGGAACTCCTCGCGCGACAGGGCGTCCGCCGCCGGCGGCCATCCCCGGCCGTCCCAGAGCTGCCAGTCCGCGGGAACCGCCTTCACCGCTTTTTGCGGCCACTGAACCACCGGCCGGACCTCGAACACGAACAGCGTGTCTTCTCGCTTCTTGTCCAAGTTCGCCGAGCAGTACCATCGCTGGCCGCGCAGAAGCAGGCACTGGCCGGCGATGCCGGTCGAATCCGCATACCGGATTCGCTGGCCTCGATCGGTCAGATCCTCGAAGACATCCCGGATCCAGTCCTTGGCATCGGCCCCGTATCGGACCGCGAATTCCTTGAGCTCCGTCATCGAGTGTCGGATGAGGAGGTAGTGGTTCATGCGGTCCTCGCTCGCGCGGCCAATCGGGCCCGCTGTGCCATCCGGCCCGCAGGCGACCACGCGGTTCGCGCATGCGCCTGGAGGCAGAACCGGAACAACCGGGAGCGCAGGCTACCCGACGGCGGCGGCGGCGCATAGAGGGAAGTGCGGACCCTTGCCTCGGGCGTGGTGGCGGGAACCCCGGCGCGGGGCGCGCCCCTCCGCGCCCCGCCCCATCACCCGCCCTCCAGCATCCGCGCCGCGAAGTCGGTCTTCACCTCGACCCAGAGCGGCAGGTGGTCGGACATCTGGTGCGTGCGCCACTGGGCGTAGTCGTAGCGCCCACAGGCGTGCGCCCAAGTCGCGGCGTCCTCGCGGCGGAACACCGCCCGGCTCCAGTCGAAGACGCCGGCGCGGCCGGTGGTCGCGAAGCGCCCCTCGCGGGCGAGCACCGCAATCTGGTCGTAGTGCCGGGAGCGGTCGAGGCTGCTGCCGCCCAGAGGCTGAATCTCCGGCGGCACGCCGAAGCCGGCCGACTCCAGGGTCGTCAGCACGGCGTCGTCGGTGTTGAACACGTTGAAGTCGCCCAGCAGCACGAGGTTCTCGGTGGGCGAGTCCGGCCGCCCGGCCTTGCCGGCCAGCAGCGCGGCCAGAGCTCGGATCTCCTGCGTGCGGCGCGGGTCCCGCGCGCCCTGTCCGTAGTAGAGGTGCACGGTGCAGAGCGCGAAGCAGGTCGCACCGGCGCGGAAGCCGCAGAGGAACGGCGTGCGTGCGAGTTGCAGGACCGAGGCGCCGGCCTTGTCCGGGATGACGACTTCCCCGGCGAGCCCGCTGAAGTCGAGCTTGCGCACGTCGTAGACGAAGGCCATGCGCTCGCGGTTGCCCGCGCTGCCGAGACTCGTGTCGGTGACGAGGTGGCGCCAGGTTCCGCCCAGGAGCTGCTCCAAGCGAAGCAGCGCCGACAGGTCGTCTGCGACCTCCTGGATGGCGACGACGTCGAAGCGCGAGAGGATCTCCGCGATGAAGCGGAACGCCTCTTCCGTCCGGGAGCCGAAGCGGCCGGTGTCGAACTCGCGCAGATTCCAGGTGGCGACGAGGACCGTGCCGTCGATCGTGCGCGCGGGGATCTCGGCGTCCAAAGAGGCCCGCAGCGCCAGCAGACCCCGCGCGACCCGGCTGCGGGCATCTGCCGGCAGCCGGGCCAGGTCGGCATAGTCGGGCATGGGGCGGCTCGGTGCCCTGTCGCGGGCCCGGCTCTACTTCTCGGGCTCGGCCGGCGGAGTTGCGGGCGGTGCCTCTTCCTCCGACGAGTCGGCCGGTGCCTTCTGGGCGGCCTCGGACGACTTCGGGCGAACGCGGAAGAACTTCTTCGCCTGGCCCGGATTGCCGGAGTAGGTGATGCGCAGCGTGCCGTCCGCCTCGCGCATCGTGATGATACCCGCCTGCTTGGCCGCCGCGACGTTCGCGATGGCGGTCGCCAGCGCTTCGTCTGCCTCGGTCGACTCCTTGGCCGTGGCCTGGTACTCATCCCATGCGGCGATGACTTCCTTGGCCGCGGCGGCGAGCTTGCCGGTGTGACCGGGCTTGCGCGCGAACTCGAGGACGGGCTTCAGGGCCTCGGCCCTCGCGTCTTCGGAGGTGCGCATCAGCGCGGGCACGGTCTGCGCGAACACCTTGGCGTAGCCGGGGCGATCCTTGTCGAAGTGCGCCGCGGTCTGGAGCTCCAGCGATTCCAGCGGCTCCCGCAGCTCGTCCCAGGCGAGGGACTTCGCCACGTTCGCCATGACGACGTGGTCTTTCGCCTCGTTGCGCGCGTTCACGGCCTGCTGGGTCTTGGTACGGGCGGCGAGGATCTTGGTGGCGACCGGGCCGAGGCCCTTCGTCCCCTTGGCATAGCTGCCGGTGTGCAGTGTCTCGTCGAAGAAGTCTTCGAGCGGTGTGGCTAGGTGCGGAAGCGCCATGCGGGAACCTCCAGGAAGGGCTTCGCGGGATGCGAAGCGGACGAGCTGGAGCGTACCACTATCTGTGAAGGTGTCAAGTAGCTGTCACCGGGATGGCTGTCGGTGATGGACGGCGGCGGGGACCGGCCCGAGGGGTCGCGAGATACAAGGACGGTCTTCGGCTCAAGTCGAAGAGGCCGGGAGGTGGGATGAAGCGTCGGGACGGCGGCATCTTTCGAACGGAACGACGAATTGGTAATTTGGATAGGACAATCTTGCCTCTGCGACGCTCGGATCACACCGTCAAACGGACATATCAGCCACTGATCGGCGCTCCAGACACCGTGAATCGGCTGCAGCAGGGACGTGTGCGGCCAAGAAACAGTCTCTGGGGGTCGAAGCAGAGGCTGTTGGCGGCTCCAGAGAGTGTTCGGCGGCCGAAACAGGGGCTGTTGGTGGCTCCAGACGGTGTTCGGCGGTCGAAACAGGGGCTGTTGCGGGTTCCAGACGGTGTTGATCGGGCGGATCAGGGCCTGTTGGGGCGCTCGTGCGCCGTCGAGAGACCCGAACGGTCGTCGGCATGGCTCGTGAACGGCTCTCCCCCCCGGCCCCCCTCTCGGTTCGGACAAGAACAAGAGCGTCCGAAC
>Ga0172368_10007679_pt1 | contig 11189 bp, 4 predicted proteins | sample Lak11m_FD_114540 | JGI IMG/M metagenome (GOLD analysis project Ga0172368, IMG submission 114540) | Freshwater microbial communities from Kabuno Bay, South-Kivu, Congo - kab_022012_11m | ecosystem: Environmental > Aquatic > Freshwater > Lake | place: Democratic Republic of the Congo: South-Kivu...
AAATTATTATCAATGCATATTTGTAAAAAACTGAAAGGATATAATACATCGGCAGTTATTTAGTTACCTAGTTACTTAGTTATTTGGTTGTTCGGTTATTTGGAATTTAGGATTTTGAATTTGTTTAAAATTTAAGATTTAGAGTTTAGGATTTTTATCAATTATAGGTCTAAAAAATATGAAAGGATTAACAACTAAAAAAGCAGAAGAATTATTAAAGCAATACGGATTAAATGTTCTTTCGGAAGGAAAGAAAAAGAATATCTTCATTAAATTTTTTGAACAATTTAATAACTTTTTAACAATACTTCTTATTATTGCTTCTTTTTTGTCATTTATTATAGGTGAGCCAATTGACGGGGGCCTCATATTACTAATTGTTGTATTAAACGGCTTATTTGGTCTGTATCAGGAAGCAAAAGCTGAAGAATCTATACAAGCGCTTAAGCAAATGACCATTACAAAAGTTCGAGTAATTCGGGATGGTGTAGAAACGGAAATAGACAGTAAATATATTGTTCCTAGTGATGTTATTTTTATTGAGGAGGGGGTTAAAATTTCAGCTGATGGAATAATTGTTGAATCGATGAATTTGGAACTAAATGAATCAGTGTTGACTGGAGAATCTCTTCCAGTTCCTAAAAAATTAACCGATCCAATCTATTCCGGTACGATTGTTGCAAAGGGAAGGGGACTATTTAAAGTATCTGCAACTGGTATGCAGACCAAATTTGGCCAAATTGCACACAATCTTTCAATCGTTGAGGAGACAGAAACACCGCTTCAACAAAAATTAAAACAGGTCACGCGCATAATCGGGATTGTTGGCATTATTGCTGCGTTATTGGTTTTTGTCATTTCATTTGCACAAGGTTCGGGGTATTTTCCCGCGTTTCTTCTTGCTATTTCTCTTGCTGTCGCGGTTGTTCCTGAGGGTCTTCCTGCTGTTATGACTATTACTCTCGCGATAGGTGTCAAGGAAATGGCCAAGCGTAAGTCGATTATCCGAAAACTTTCGGCAATTGAAGCATTAGGGAGCATCACTCTTATTGCAACAGATAAAACCGGTACGTTAACAACAAATAAAATGAAGGTGAAAGAGGTATATGTTGATGATGCAGTATATGAACAGGGTCATTTTCCTCGTTTGGAAAACCATCCGTTTCGACTGATGCTTGAAAATGGCGTCTTATGCTCCACTGCGTCCTTAGTTTATGTGCATGATCACGGTAGATGGGATGTGCTTGGCGATCCTACAGAAGGAGCTCTTTTATATCTTTCACAAGAGGTTGGTTTTGTACCCGAAGAACAGCGTAAACAGTGGAAAGTTGTTGAAGAAATGCCTTTTGATAGTGTGACAAAAAGAATGAGTGTTTTGGTTGCAAATGTAACCAATAATCAAAAACCAATATTGTTTTCCAAAGGAGCCCCCGAGTCAATACTTGAAATATCATCATTTATTCAAAAAGGAACCATGGTCGAGAAACTAACCGAAGAACATCGGGCAAAAATTGAGAATCAGATGAGGATATGGGCAAGAAAAGGACTGAGAGTACTGGCTTTTAGCTATAAAACTGAAATACAAAATCATAAATCCAAAATCACAAACCCTAATCAAAATCTAAATTCTAAATCAAAAACAGACACAAAAGAGCAGGGTAGTTTGGAATTTAGGGTTTCGGATTTAGGGTTTAAAGACGAAGTCTTTTTAGGTATGGTTGCTATTCACGATGCTCCTCGTCCAGAGATAAACGAAGCAGTATTAAAAGCACACGGCGCAGGAATAAAAGTCGTTATGATCACGGGTGATAATGAACAGACGGCTGAAGCAATTGGGGTTACCGCGGGTATTATCGGCGAGAACGAAGACATTTTGACCGGAAAGCAACTTGAAGAATATTCAGACCAAGAACTTCTTACAATTCTTCCCAAAGTTAAAATATTTGCCCGTACTACTCCTTTTCACAAACATCGAATTGTAAAGTTGTTCCAACAACTGGGGGAAATCGTAGCGGTAACAGGGGATGGAGTCAATGATGCGATCGCTTTGAAGCAGGCCGATGTGGGCGTTGCGATGGGGCTAGTGGGGACCGATGTAGCTCGGGAAAGCGCAGATATGGTCATTACTGATGACAATTTTGCCTCTATTGTAAATGCAGTTGAGGAAGGAAGAAATATTATAAAAAATTTGAAAAATGCGATTCAATATTTACTGTCGTGTAATATATCAGAGGCGATATCTCTTATCTTTGGGTTATTTTTAGGTCTTAATCATTTGTTTTATCCCATCCAGCTTTTATACATTAATTTGGTCACCGATGGGTTTCCCGCTCTTGCTCTTGCATTTTCGCCGCGAAACCCCCACAGTATGACTCAAAAAGCTGAAAAGGAAATGAAGCTATTGGAAAAAAAAGAACGGGGCTTTATTTTGTTTGTTGGGATTATAAGTTCAGTTATTATTTTAAGTGCTTATTTTATTTTTGCAGGAAGGTATGGAACGGATATAGGAAGAACTGCTGCCTTTACGGTATTGACCCTTATTCAGTCATTTATTTTTGTTGATCTTTGGCTTTCACATCGGTCCCTTCATAAAAATGCATTAAGTCTTCTATCGCCGCTATTTTTCATTGCATTTTCTTTTCCCTTTATCGCTCAGCTTATCATCGTAAAAGTTCCTGTTATTGCAAATTGGTTCAAAATCCCAACCGTTTCGTATGGTAATTATTTTATATTTGTTGTATTTTCTTCCCTTATTTTTATAGGAATGAAATTGGTAAAAAAAATTGAGGGAATGAAAGCTTGAGGGAGAGGTTGAATAATCTTATAGTATCTGCTATAATACTATTCTGTGGTAGCTTCAATAGGTGAACTTGGAACATCAAGAATGCAAATACATTTTTCTCCGGCGGCAACAGCCGCTTTTTCACATGTCCTATCTTCTTTGGAATCAACAGGAACACAGATAAAGGACATACTTGATAAATCTAAAAAGCGATATGTTCCTCTCGTAGTTTTTCTTGGTTTGAGTGGGTTAGCTATAGCCGGATGTTCATCTGCCGTTATGGATCCCAATCAGCTTCGTGGACTACAAGGTCAGATAAGCGTGCCAGGAGATATGATATCAGTTGGAGCACAGGGAGGGAATTTCCAGATAGGATATTTTGTAAATGGTTCGCAAGCTCTTCTTGATCAAGCAAGAAATGCAGGAGTGTCAGAGGCGGATATTCAGTTATTTCTCGCTCAAACTCAAGCACATGTGTCTGCCTCAGTTGATGGAGTACCTACTGGACTACAATGTTCTTCAGGAGGTCCGTTGCAGACAAATTGTTCCTTACCTATCCGTACCGGTCGAGATGGTGTTTCAACTATCCAAATCAGTGCACAGACATGTAAACAACCGGAAAACATCTGTGGAGCACCAGCTCAGGCTTCATTTAGAGTAAACTCGGACACGCAAGGACCACGAATTGAATTACAGCCTCAGATGGGTCCAGATGGGAAAATGCGAATTTTAATAAAAGCATTCGATCAGTCTCCGGTTCTTCGATCAATAGATGCGGCTTCCTGTGACAATCCTTCAAATAAAATAGCCGTTGGTTCAGATGGAAAAACTACGGCCATGTTTGCCGATGTTGTACTGTTTCCTGGACCAAACTGTTTTCAGGTCAATGCAGTTGATGCGGTGGGAAATACTGGGTCAAAAAGAATAGATCTTCCTTATTCCTTTGAAATAAATCTCACCTCAGCAGAACTTACGCAAGACGGGAAAATTAAAGTTGGGCACACAACTCAAAATTCATTATTTCCCGGGTTGCAGGTAAATATAAGTCACTGCGGTTTTTCTCCTGAATCAGCAATAAAACAACAGGTCCAAGCAAATGTTCAAACAACTTCGGAATTGCGTCCAATTCCCGGAGATAATACCTGTTTGCGCGTTGAAGCAGTAGACCCGCAGGGAGTTATTGTCGGAAATGACTATAAAACCGATATCCAGTATCCTGTTATAACAGGACCTATAATTCCTGTGCAGGATGTAAAAACAGGTGAATGGTTCTTGACAGGATCGGATGTTCCTTCCTATATGAATCCGGATAGTGCAGTAATGAACGGTGTGCAAAAATCGTGGAAGTGGAAACCATTTGAAATAGAAGGAAGTTTTTCCTGTGAAAAGTTACCAAACGGTACTTTGGTAAATGATATTTCGTTCCCGTTTGTTGCAAAATGTACAGGAATTGATACGGCAGGAAATGCAACAGTGGAATTTCAGATGGGAGATAAAACAAACGGGTATGTTTCGGCTGTTGAAACAATTGTAATTCCTTTACCTGCTCAGCCACCGCTTCGTGATGCTTTCCAATTTTATGGTACGATTCTGGCTGCTGCTGCAGCAGCAGGAACTCTCGGACGTATCGGTCAGAGAAAAATAAGGCAAGTAAGGTTAGAGGGTTCAGTAAGAAGGGCTTGTGGGCAGGGGGATTTTGTTGCAGCCGGTAAGGCAATAAGTCAATCAAAAGTAGACGATCCTTTCAAGGCTCAAATGTCAGAATATGCAGCGGGCGAGGAGATAAGGCTGCTGGAAAGACAAATAGAATCAACATTTGTTTCACCGGATAAAAAATCAAAGACAGTCACTCCTAAACAACTTATTGATTCATCTCAAGATATTCTTCGTCTTCTTACCCATCCGTCATACACAACCGAAACGACAAGTAACATCATGACAAAGTATATTGCCCGGTTGCGGGATTATTTGGTTGTCGGATTTACCGATATAGACTCTATTACGAAATTTATTGGGGTTGAAAAAACAAAAAGAGAAACAGATCAAGAAGGAACAAGAGAGGTTTTTAATCTATTAACTCATGTGATAAATCTCCAATGTCGAGAAGTTAATTCCGCTATTTGGAACAATATTATGGAACATGCGCCCGATCTAGCAAAAAATCTCCGTCGCATCTCCATTCTCTATCTTTTATCGCGAGGAGATAGACTGTTTAATGGTAGGAATTTTAGATCACTTGTTGTTGGGCCAAATGAGTTTGAATTTGTGATCGAGGCCCTTTGGGATGCGGGTAGATTTGATGATTTTACTAAATGTGAAGAATTGGCATCTCTATTTTCTGCAGGAAAACAAGTAGAAACGGCAATTGCAAAAGTAAGAGCAAAAAAGACCAGAAATAAGTAATATAGTAATTTTCAGTTCTATTAATTAAGCTTATAAAACAATATTGAATAAAAATATTATATATGTTATAATAATTACTATATAACTTTTATATATGACTAACGTTAATCGTCGAATAGGTCCAACTCATCCAGGTACGGCTCCAATAGATTTTGATCAAAGAGTAGCTGCTTTAGATAAGACTTCGCCAGGTATTTCACACATTGGTACCATATCTTCCTTCAGACAATTGCAATTACAACTGCGATCTGATATTCCTGTGGCAGTTAGACAGATATCATGGGCAATTCAAGGTAAACCAAAAGACCTTCTTCAATTGGCCCAAATCGCAAAAAGGGGAAACGAAAATTTTCAGCAGATGTTGGATATACAACTTGCAGGCTCTCGACAGACGAGCTTAACACCTGAGGCATTTGCAGGAGCTGCTTGGACTGAGTTTCAGAATGATATTGCCCAATCTTCCAATGATGAAACGTATCTGCAGAATGCGCTGGTTCTTTTGGTTGGATCAGTACTTGATCAAATAACGCCTGAAAAAGACGAAAAAGGTACAGTAAAAGGATTACCTCGTCCCTTAACCGAAAGACAAGCAGAATATTGTGTTACACAAGCATTGCATCTTCTCACACAAGGACCCATTGCTCAAAAAATTCACAGGATAATAAGCGAACATGGGGTAAAACAATCTGCGCTATCAGAGCCGGTCTGGATTGCAGTTACGGAAATGCTTGCCGATGTTGACCCGGCAATTAGCGGAAATTGGCTTGCCGCTCATCCGGATGGTCAAACCGATGCAAACAGAGCTATCCTGGAAGTTGCTGTTTCAGTGAATCGAGCATATGAAATGCTTCAAGCAGAAGCAGCCGGTGATGATACAAAAGCTAAAGAACTCATTGCGGATACAAAATCCCACATTGCAGGTACGGAAAGCGGCGTTGAAGATGTCAGTCGTAGAGAAAATGATCGTTATGCAACTCAAGAATTAAGAAGAATTATTGTTCGAGATCGGTTCCAACAATCAGCAGACGCTGTTTTATCTATGGTAGTAGCAGCTGGTGGAGATAAGCTTGTTGTTGATAGCGGAGTAGATAAAGAAGTAAAGAAAATACTTCGAGATGGAAGACATGTTGCGGCAGCAATGGCTGCACAAGGAACAAAAGGATCGGGCACGACAGAAGTTAAACAACAGCCTCCCAGATTGCCAATACGTATGGCAATTGGACCTTTACCTTTGCTTGAAGAAGGACAGCTTCGAAGAGCAGTGAGTAAGACGGTTTGCGGAGAGTTGGCTGATCTGAAGCCAGGCGAGGTTGTGGGAAAAACAAGTTACCAAGGACTCACCATGGATAAAGTGTTATGGCAATTTTCAAGGAAAACAGGAAGAGATGGAAAACCCATGTTTGAAGTTGGTGCAAAACCAGGTGAAAAGCTAAGAGAACTAGAGCATTACGAAGTGCCTTTATCACAGGCAATGGATGATGAAATAACCACATTAAGCAATTTTCTTGATTCATGCCACGGTAATTTAGGAGAATTTACTGATAGGACCGATCTTACAAGAAATGAAAGAGGGGCAGTTCTTTTGGTTGAGAGGGTTTTGAAACTGGCAAGAAGAGCAACGGAAAATGACATGATAAAATATCAGGCAAGAGACAGGATGGTTCCTCTTATTATGCGATTATTTTTAGATAAAGAGCACCTTGATCCAGTTTTACAGGAAGCAGTGGATTATAGTATTTCGGTTATTGGTGCTGCCTGGCCTGCGGAAGCAATAGTTCCTCTTGTTGAACAATTTGCAAAAATTGAAGCCAGTAGGCCGGGCGCTCATTATGATATGGTTGATTTAGGAAGAAAATTAGGTGTTATTGATCCAACTTCGCGATTTGAACTGGGAGGGAAACCAATAGCGGGGAGAAAGGCAGAACTTGGATCATTTGAAAGACCGAACCTGGTAAATCCTGAAGCCGCAGCACTATTTGCAGATTGCCAAACAAGAATAGTAGAAAGTTGGCCAGCCCTTCATCCGGAAGACAGGCCTCATCGGACTATTTTCCGCGAACTTTCAAGATTAAATATTGCATATCAAGTCCTTCGTTCAACTCAAAGGTTAGGGGCTTCTGCTGACCAAAAAACATTATATGATGTTGCAGCGATGATGTCTTATCTATTTCCAATGGATAGAGGAGTGCAGGCGGTAGTTACTCCTATTCTTCAAGCATACTCACCTACAGATCAGCCTGAAGCACAAATCAAAACAATGACATTTGGAGACATGGTATTTGTTCGTCCTTCAGAAACAAAAATAAGTAGTCCTAAATCCGTCCAACCACAGCATGTCCAAGCATTAAAATCTATGGTTGAGAGAGTTCTTGCTGAAAATTCGGCAACCGGTTTATTAGAGGGGTCTTTGCAGGTGATGTGGAGATTGGGTAGTGATAAACAAATACACGAATTTGAACAAGCGTTGGGGCATCGTCTTAGCGTTGAGATAGGTCCATTACTCAAAGGAAATGAGGATGTTCCTTTGCGGCTTGATGAAATACTTGGCGTGACTCAAAGGAGATTAGAAACTATTCAGACTGAAATTGCCGCAGGAATTGCCGGTATCACCAAAAAGGAAGCATTGACTGCTTTTTTGATGCCTGAAATGCGCTCAAGTTTGATCGCTATTGCAGGAGAACAAGCTGCGCTGTTGGATCCGATACGAACAAAGCTTGATGATCGGGAGAAAGTGGTCGATAAAGCTGTGGAAGAGGCGAGAGGCAGATTGTTACTGTCGGTAGAAGATATGTTGGGAAATCGTCAAAAAAGAGAAGCATCAATCGTACAAGGTATGATAGCAACTGGACTTCAATCTATCGCAGGCGGGACAGGTAATATCGATATGGATTCTGTCTTAAAACTAGTACCTATTTTACTGGAAGGAAGAAAAGGAGCAAAAGGAAAAAAAGGGAAGAGATCTCAAAATGATATTGGTGAAGTTATTTCTCAATTACTTACCGTTGCAGGAGCCGTTGGACTCGGGTATCCTGTTGCAAAAGGCCAACAAGCGACAGCTGCAGTTGTTTCGCCGGTTGTCTCGACAGTAGCTTCAGGAGTGACGGCTGAAGGAAAAGCAATGGTCGCAGGAGACGCATTGGCACATGCAGATATAGCCTCCTATTTTAGAGATCAAATGGCAGTCATCCAGGGTGTATACAATGCAAAAATGGCATATATTAAAGCAGCTCAAGATGCTTTAGGTTCAGCAGAATTAGTTGCATTAAGAGAGCCATTTCAGATTATTACTCAGCAAACTCAACAGCAATATACTCAGTTAAGAGAAGGTTTGACTCACATGCAAAATGCAATGGGGACCATGATGCGATTGCATGGAGAAATAGCAGAAATACGAGCAACTGAAGGCGAAGATACCGTACGTTGGACAAAAATGTTAAAAGATGAATTATTACCTGCAATACTTTGGCTTACGAGGGCACTCTATCATACATATCAAATGCAAGTCAGTGTTGAATTTCCACCTGTTGCAGAATTGGTATCTTCAAGCGTAACGTTTAAAAAATAAGTAAGAGTTTACCAAAACCAGCTTCTATTTGTTATTTCAGTTTTTCTCTCTTGTTCTCCAAATTCTCTCTTGGCGGCTGGGATAGCAGTTGTATCAGGTTCACCTTTACTTCTGTGTCCTTGTAGATGTGATGGTTGTCCGGCGGCGTTTGGACCGGCATTATAGCTTCTTGGTAATGGAAAGTTATCACTTGCTTCTCTTCTTGCTTGTTTTTCAGCTCTTCTTGCTTCCTTTTCAGCCTGTTTTTGAGCTTTTCTGTCTGCCTCTTCTCTTTCTGATCTGGCGCGTTCTGCCTGTTCTTGTCTCCAGCGTTCTGTTGATTCACGTTGTTTTTCTTCGAAATCTAAACGGTCCGCTTCCCGCTGTCTCTCTTGTTCTTGTTCTTCTGCAATTGAAAGAGGATGTTCGGGAAACATAGGTTGAATATCTGTTCCGCCAACCCAACCGCTCCAGTGCTGATCATCTCCACCCCATAAATGGTGTTTTTTTGCATTTTTAGCACCTAATTTTTTTACTGCTGTAGCCTCAATTACTCCAAATAATCCAACCAATAATGGATTTCTTCTTATGTCCCACTTTTTGTATTCAGAAGCAGATGCATTGCATATATCCTGATAAAATCGAAAGCCCTGTGCCAATAATACTGATTTATTATCAGATTCTACGGGTTCATGTATAGGTGCACCAATTTGTTTCTGAATATTAGCTAGAGTTCTTTCGTTTGCAAACTGGGGAAAAACCTGAGGACAAAGACCGGCGAGCACGATAAGTGAGGTGGTTGGTGTAAATCCATCTGCTGACAACTTAGTGACATATGTTTTTGTCAGATCGAAAGCGAAATCATAAGTTTTCCCAACTAATTTAGACTTGATATATTTATATCCTCTTTCCATGTGTATATTATATACCTATAGTAATAAAAAGTCAAGAAAAATTGTATTAGGATTAAGGCTTATAGAATATATAGTGCAGGTTATAAAACAGCTTGTGATATAGCTTTTGCATCGATTTCCTCATACCTCAAAAGCTCTTCTGGTGTTCCTGAATGGGGAGTTTTGCGGACGCAGAGGTGAGTGAATTTGAGATTGGCGATTGGTGATTGTTTACCCTGAGTATTATCGAAGGGGCAATTAGTTAAAACTGAAGAAACAGCTTCTCCAATTCCTCCTGCTGGATAATGGTCTTCAACAACAATAATATGATTTGTTTGTTTAGCAAGCTCAAGAATTGTTTTTTCATCAAGAGGTTTAACTGAATAAAGATCAACAACAATAACAGATATTCCTTTTTCAGTTAATATCTTTTGTGCCTTTAGCCCTTCATGAAGGGTAATTCCCGCAGCTATTATAAGAGCTTGAAAATAGTTGGTCGTTGGTCGAGAGTCGTTGGTGGAGGGTTGATTTACGTTAGTCAATGATTGTTTTTGTTTGTCATCCCGATGAAAATCGGGATCTAGTGAATAAACTCTTTCTGGATTCCGGTTTTCCCTTACAGGGTAAACGCCGGAATGACACGATGATGGATAGTGGATTTTACATCCTCCAATTTTAAATTCTTCACGTTCGCCATATATAACTGGAGTTTTTTCTCGGGTAGTGCGGAGGTAATTGATACCAGGTGTTTGTGCCATAAGTTGGGTAAGTTTGAATGCTGACATTCCATCAGACGGATAAAGAACAACGCTATTGTTAATTGATCGCATCATTGCAATATCTTCAAGCGCCATCTGGGATGCTCCGTCGGGCCCAATTGAACATCCGGCATGAGAACCGACAATGTTGATAGTATATTTTTTGTTCTGTTTAAATTCGTCTTTTCGTTCATGCATCAAGCCGGTAGGCACTAAGTTAGTCACTATGGTTTTATCACGGCATTGCCATGAGCTTAAATCCGAATTCTGCACAAAACAAGACGCAATCGAATATTGTGCCATCCGTATTTGATCAAAAGCCCTTGTTAAAAATGCGGCAAAACTGGAAACAAATGGAATAAAGTCCATTTTGGAAAATCCAAGCGCCACAGATACCATATTTTGCTCGGCAATAAACATTTCAAAGAACCGATCTGGAAATTCATTTTTAAATTTATCCGCAAAAGTGGAGTTTGATGTTTCAGCGTCAAGAACAACTATCCGTTCATCTTGTTTCCCCAAAGCAACTAAAGCGTCTCCATATGCTTCACGGGTTGCAACGAGGTCGTGTAGCGTGTAACGTGTAACGTGTAACGTTTGAGATTGATGATTTGAGATATTGGCTATTGATTGATTATTGGATGTTGAACATTGAATATTCGGTTTTTGGAGATTTCCTTTTATTGTCCAATCCATTTCTCCCAGTTCGGTTAGGGCTTCTTGGAGGTGATCTTTTGGAATTGTTTTCCCATGCCAACCGTTCTTATTTTCAAGAAAGGAAATGCCTTTGCCTTTTATTGTTTTTGCGA
>Ga0172368_10007681_pt1 | contig 11188 bp, 9 predicted proteins | sample Lak11m_FD_114540 | JGI IMG/M metagenome (GOLD analysis project Ga0172368, IMG submission 114540) | Freshwater microbial communities from Kabuno Bay, South-Kivu, Congo - kab_022012_11m | ecosystem: Environmental > Aquatic > Freshwater > Lake | place: Democratic Republic of the Congo: South-Kivu...
CGGCGTAATTGTTGAATAGCAATCGGTTAAAGCGACTTCGTCCAAAGTATATTTGGGTAAAAGACTGCCCGGTCCCGGCTTATAATCTGGATACATGCTTTTCATTAATTTATTAACAAGCCAGTTGCGCTCCTCCTGTTTGCTATACTCTAACAATTTTATCTCCTTTATCTCCATTGTCATTGCCTCCTTTTTTTATATAAAGATCAAATTTTATTAAAATCACCCTATCACACCGTACAAAAAAAAGCAATGATTACCGCTTACTACGCTTACCGACAGCTATTTGGCATTTAGAAAAATGGCGGATAAAAAATCTCCCACGCCCTTTCGGTTGTGGGAGATGAAATCGTCAAAAAAAATAAAAATAAATAACGAGTTAGTGCTTGGCAAAGCCGCGATTTTCCAGTGCGAGAAACGCTACCGACATTCCAGCCTGCCGGAAAAATTCCTGCACATTTGGCAATTCTTTGCCATCGGCCGGTACAACTCCGCCAATGCAACCGGCATCGCGCAAAAGTTCCGGCCCTTCGCGCCGGTCAGCGACCGTTATCTGTTTACGCATCTCATTCAAAAAAATCAGGATGTCAGCCGGATTTTTCATAACCTTTACTGCCAATATAGTATCGTTTAAATTTTCTACTAAGTCAGCTGTATCAGTTGTTCCACTCGTCGCGTACGGGAAAAAAGCGTCGGAAGCAAACACTGATAATTTTGTGTCATGATAGGCACGCGCGGCATGATCCAAACAAAGCCGCACGCAGGCAATCCGGTCCTGCTGGCCGCAGCCAAGGCCGATTAACTGGCCGTCTTTTGCGAGCGCCACCGTATTGCTGGATGCAAACCAGCAGCAAGCCCAGGCCACGAGCAAACTGGCAAAATCATCATCTGCCAATGACAATCCTACCCATTCTTTAATGGTATCGGGCGTAAGCACAAAACTCGGGGTGCGCTGGCGCAAAAACCCGCCTGCTACTTGCCGCCAAACCCATTCATCAGGCGGCAGTGGTGGATCAGCTAACGCTGGATTAGCAAGCAAGCGCCGCTTTTCCCTTTTTCCCAAAAGCTCTATCGCCGAGGGACAAAATTCGGACGCCAAAATTACATCCAAACCCCAATTCTTCCGGCCGATATCTTGTCCGGCCGGCGACATTAGCGCCTGCCCCAACGCATCGGTAATGGGGAAGTTTGTTACCACTTCCCCGCCCATAATCGCTACTGAATCACCATACAGCGCTTTATTAAGCGCAACTAATGAGTCATTCCAATCAATTCCGGCGCCGCAAGGATTGCCGTGTTTTCCGGCAATGACAATAAAAGGAACTCTTCCCTTCCATCGTCTGAACGCCTCTGCCAGAAAACGAAGAATGTTTGTTATTTGGCTCGCGTCAGCAATGGTAATATAGCTCGGGTCGCCGGACATCTGATAAAATCTGGACATAGCGAGCGGGTCATTTGTTGCTATGGAAAATAAATCCGCCGGATTCTGGCAGCGGTTTTCCGCATACGCTAACGGGATAGCTGAATCCATAAAGATAGCTTCCACTTTTTCACCATTTTGCGCCGCGTAAAATTTTCTGATGGCCGCGTCATACTTTGCCGTCAGGCTAAAAACTTTTTGCGCGAGCCGGCGGCGCATTCCTCCGCTTACTTCCCCCTGCTTTTGCAAGGCTGTCAAAACTAGAGTCCGGCCGGCCGGGTCGCAAATCACGATGACATTTTGGTGATTTTTAGCCGCGGCGCGCAGCATGGCCGGTCCGCCGATGTCCGTTAATTCCACCACTTTGTCCATGTTCGCCGCTGGGTCAGCTATTGCTTCCCAAACCGGATACACATCCACGCAAACCAAATCAAATCGCGGGATGCCGTATTGTTCGCGCTCCGCATTATGTTCCGCCGTATCCAGCGCTAAAATTCCGCCATGGATTTTGGGATGTAAAGTTACCACCCGATGGCCCAAAATCGGCGGCATGCCGGTAATACTTCTTACATCTAAAACACCATTCACCCCATGTTCAGTGAGATATTTATGTGTCCCGCCTGACGACACAACAATAAAGCCAAGCGCCTGCAAACCTTGAGCAAACTGCTCAATACCTGCTTTGTTGTAAACCGAAATCAATGCCCGTCTTATTCGTTGCTCCACCATAATCTAATACCTCCAGTTTTCTAAAATGTAAAAGGTCAATGCCTTTTTAACCGCTTCTCTTTTGCTCTAAAATTACAATAAATCAAAATAAAAAGCAAATTATTGTCAATTACATAAATTTACGCTATAATAAAACAACTTATTTACTTTCGTCATTTTCGCTCCATATTTATTGTTATGGGAGCAGAAATGACATTTTGAAATCTTATGTCTGAAATAATTTTAACTGATCAAAATTTTGATCAAGAAGTTTTAAAAGCTTCCGAACCGGTGCTGGTTGATTTTTGGGCGCCGTGGTGCGGACCGTGCCAATTTATGGGGCCGATTATTGAAGAGTTGGCTAAAGATATGGCCGGCAAAGCTAAAATTTGCAAATTGAACGTGGATGAAAACCAAGCGACTGCGGAAAAATACGGCGTGATGAGCATTCCGACTTTAATTATTTTTAAAAACGGACAAATCGTGGAACAAGCAAGCGGCGTACAAAGCAAAGAAGCATTGGCCGACAAGCTGAACAAATTACTATAAACGCTTTACAAAAAAACAAAAAGGCAAAAAGGTCTTCCGGCAAGAAGACCTTTTGTATTGAACTATGCTTTTTCTATTCGGCAAAAATCGGCCGCTTAGAAACTCGGGAGCGTGATATTTCGCCGTCAGGCGATGTAAACTGCACGACTACATAATCATCGCCTTCCTCTACAATTTCCGACTTCCATAGTGGTGAATGTATATAAGCACAAACATCCTTCGGTATTTTTTCCACCTCCGACCATTCTCTGCCTTGCACTTTTATGCACCGCCACTTTCGTACCCAAAAAACTAATTTGCGGTACATAGTTTTATCAACCTCCTTATACTAAGATGTTGTCATTATACTCTACCAGCCACAAAAAACAAGAAAGCTAAAATTTCTTGTTTTTTATATTTTATGTTTGTTCTGTGCTTTCGCGGGATTGCCCTGTCCGAACGACATTATCCGCGTCCCTCGCCTCTTCGTCCCCCGCCCCTCATTACTCGTTACTTATTACTTACTTTCTTAATTCCTAATTCTTAATTCTGCATTCTTAATTCGTAATTTAATTAGTAGTCCCTCAACTTCTCAATCCCCACCATCTTTTGAATTTTTTCCAGCGCTTTCGCTTCAATCTGGCGGATGCGCTCGCGTGTTACGTCAAACTCCTGCCCCACTTCCTCCAACGTATGGGCAACGCCGTCCACCAAGCCGAAGCGCATCTCTAAAATTTTGCGCTCGCGAGGCGACAGCTCTTTAATAATATCGCGCACATAATCACGCAGCAGTTTCAAAGCCGCTGCCCGATCCGGCATGACGTTTTTCACGTCTTCAATAAAATCTTCCAGAGTGGAATCCTCTTCATCATCGCCGACCGTTGTTTCCAGTGAAACAGTATCTTGGGAAATTTTAATAATATGCCTGATTTTATCCAAATCTTCTCCCATTTCGGCGGCAATTTCTTCCGGCAGAGGCTCCCGGCCTAAATCCTGAATGAGCTGGCGCTGGACTTGCTGAAATTTGTTAATCGTTTCCACCATATGCACCGGAATGCGGATAGTGCGGGACTGGTCGGCTATCGCGCGCGTTATCGCCTGCCTAACCCACCAGGTGGCGTAAGTGGAAAATTTATAACCTTTGCGGTATTCAAACTTTTCTACCGCCTTAAACAAGCCGATATTTCCCTCCTGGATTAAATCCAATAAAGACAAGCCTTTGGCGCCGGCAAATTTTTTGGCAATGGAGACAACCAAGCGCAAGTTGGCTTGAATCAATTTATTCGCCGCCTCTTTATCGCCTTTTTCTTTGCGTTTGGCAAGTTCTACTTCTTCGGCGTTGGAAAGTAACGGCACTTTGCCGATTTCGCGCAAATACATTTGGATGGAATCGGAGGAAAATTCCGTAATGTCAAACTTTTTCTTGCTGTTGATATTTTCTATAATTTCTTTAAATTTGCTTTCCTGCTTATTTTGTCCGCCAATATCCGCGTTTAAAAAACCTTCCGTGCCTTCAATTATTTGAATACCATTTTTATTCAAATCTTCCAAAAAACACTCGTATTCGTAAATATAATTTTCCAATTCCGGAAAGGCGTACAGCAATTCAGTTTCCGTTATAAATCCGCGCGAACGCCCTTTGGCAATGATATTATGCAACATTAGCTCGTTGGGCTTGGTTTGTTCCGCCGCCGCTATCTTTGGCTCAATTGCCGGGCGGCCGGATTTGTTTTTACGTTTATTTTTAAAAGCTGCGGCATTGTGCTTGTGGCTCAACCGGGTGAATCTGCCAGCGGTATTTTTTTTAGGCTTAATCCGATTCTTTTGGGCTGTCAATTTGCGGATTTTGTTTTTTCCCGCCGCCTTTAATTTGCTTTTGTTTATTTTCTGAGCCATAGGTTAATAAAAAAACAAAATAATTAAAAATTCAACCGTCGCGCCTCTTCCGTCATAAATTTTAATTCATCCATACATTCTTTGATTTTAATGCCATCATGGGATCTTTCAGCATCAGACAGCCGCTGTTCCGTTGCCTGCATTTTTTTGATTAAATATTTTCTTTTTAACTGATTGATGATTTTTGCCGCCTCTTTTTTAGCTGCCGCGGCATCAATTTCATAAAAATCGCGTTCTCCCAATAAAATTAAAGCATCTGTTAAATCCAATAACTTCGACAAATCACTCTCGTGCTCGATATTATTATTCAACCAAAACTTTAAACTATCCGCTGTTAAACGCCTGTCGCCAGTGCCTGTTGTGTTATTATAATAAATCACGAGCTTTTTGTAAAACAGGCGATTTAAATCTTCCGCCAGCATATCGGGCGTAATTTGGCCGACTAAATAAGATATGCTTTCAGGAAATTTTAAACTCAAAGATAATAAAGATTCGCTCAAAAGCTGCTCGTGGCTGATTAAATGTTCCCGCCCTGGCTGTTCCGGCGAAGCATCTTCACGGCGGCGGATATTTTTTTGCCGGCGGCCGACTAACGCTTCCCGCAAAGATTGCTCGCCGACTCCTACTTTCTCCGCCAATAATTTCAGCCAAGCGTCCTTTTCAATGCTATTGGAGATATGGGAAATGACCGCCAAAATTCTAGCGGCGGCTTGTTTTTTATCTGCTATTTTATTCATATCCAAGCCGCGGAAAACTTTGACAAAATAATAATCAATAATGTCTTGCGCGCTGGCAACTGCCCGCAGGAAATCATCCGGGTTGTGACGGATGCATTCATCCGGGTCTTTGCCGCCGGGAATTTGCACCACTTTAATATTCATTTCCTGCCCCAGCGCCTGTTCAATGCCGCGCTCGGCCGCGGTTTGCCCGGCCGCGTCCATGTCAAAAGAAAATAAAATATTACTGGTATACCGCTTAATCAATTTGACTTGGTCGTCCGATAAAGCGGTGCCGGAACTCGCGACAATATTTTTAAAACCGGCTTGATGCGCCGAAATAACATCCATCTGCCCTTCCGCTATTATGGCCACCCCCTGTTCGCGGATAGCATTTTTTGCCCTGTCCAAACCAAACAAAATCTTACTTTTGTCGTAAATTTGCGTTTGCGGCGAGTTAATATATTTTCCCATTTTTTCCGTCGCCTCTCGTTCAGGGGAAACGCGGGCAGTAAAAGCTACAGTATTGCCAGCGGAATCATTAATCGGAAACATAATGCGGCCGCGGAAACGGTTAAAAAAATTCATGCCCCCTTCTTTTTTTACACTTAAACCGGCTAAAAAAATTTCACGTTCATTAAACCCTTTACTTTTTAAAAAATTCAATAAATCATCCCAGGAATCGCGGCTGAACCCGATTTCCCACTCCTCTATAGTATTATCATTTAAACCGCGTTGTTTCAAATATGCGCGAGCGGAAGCGGCCTCGGAAGTTTCCAACAATACTTTATGGTAATATTTAACGGCCAGCGCTGTCGCATCCAGCAGCCGGTTGCGCACGCTCGCCTCCTGCGCGTTATAAGAGCGCAATTGCACTCCGGCTCTGGGAGCAAGCTGGCGCAAAGCCTCAATAAAAGTAAACCCTTCCATTTCCATCACAAAACTAAAAACATCTCCTCCCTTGCCGCAGCCGAAACAGCGCCAAATCTGCCGCTCAGGCGATACGACGAAAGAAGGGGTTTTTTCGCGGTGGAACGGACAGCGGGCTGTAAAATTAACTCCGACCGGTTTTAATTGCACATATTCACGGATTACTTCCACAATATCTAGTTTTGATTTTATTTCTTCAGCTTGGCTCATTGTCATTGCGAGGAGTCCGCCGATTCGGCGGACGACGCGGCAATCCCATGAGTACCGCGATTCTCCTATTATTTTTATTATCTTGTTTTCTTGCTTTATTGTTTTATAGCTATGGCCGTAATTTCATGGAGTTCGCCTGCTCTAAAATTTTTGATTCAAAGCTGGAAGTTAAATTTTTCTTCGTTGCATATTTTTCCCGCGCCAAATTAATTAATTTCTGCAGCAGTGCTGGAAACTCCACGCCGGATTTTTTCCAAAGATGGTGGTAAAGCGTGCCGGGCAACGTATTTATCTCGTTTGCGTACATAACTTTGTTTTTTTTGTCATACAAAAAATCAACGCGCGCCGTACCGGAGCAGCCGCAGAGTTTAAAAATGCGCTTGGCTAATTCCTGCGTGGAACTGGTAGTTCTTTCATCCAGCCGCGCCGGAATAACTATTTTTTCCTGCGCATTGCCGAGTTGCGCGCCGCCTTCTTCTAAATATTTATCTTCATAAGAAAATAAATCTTTGTTAAAGAGCGACTCCTGCAGCAGCGAGGCCTGCGGTTCGTCATTGCCCAGCACCGCGCAGGTAATGTCGGCTAACTCTTCCACCCCCTCTTCCACTAAAATTTTTGTTTCGTAGTGCAGCGCTACTTCAATCGCCTGCTCCAACTCCTGCTCATTGCCCACCTTCGTAATACCGATGGACGACCCTAAACGCGCCGGCTTCACAAACAGCGGATATTTTAAATCTTTAATTTTATGCGACACTATTTCTTTGTCTTTAGTAAATTCACGCGCGAAAAAAGAGACAAATTTCGTCGTGGCAATGCCGTGCGCCTGATAGAATTCTTTAGTCAAAATTTTATCCATGGCAATCGCTGAGGCGGCCACATCACAACCTACATACGGCACATTGCAGAGTTCAAACAAGCCTTGCACTGTTCCGTCTTCCCCGTTTTGCCCGTGAAACGCCGGAAACGCTAAATCAATAACAATTTCCTTACCTAATAATCCTTTCTCTTTAAAAACCATCTTTCCTTTGGATTTTTCCAAATCCAAATAACATGATTTTAACGAATCCACCTTATTGCCATCTTTAAAAAAAGACAGCTTCTCCAAGCCCTGTCCCACAGACCAGCGGCCGGTTTTATCCAAATAAACCGGCATTATCCCATAATTTAACTTCTTCAAACCGGAAATGATAAATTCGCCGGTAATAATGGATACGTCGTGCTCCGGCGAACGCGAGCCAAAAAAAACTCCGATATTCATAAATTTAAAAAATTATTTAATTGTTTAAAAATTGCCTGCCCGCCCCGCTCAATGCATAAGCGCCTGAGCGGGCGGGCGGGCGAGAAAATTCTGAAATTAAAAAACTATATGTAGTTCTCCGGCCAGTCATTCTGGAATAATATCACGTCTCCCGCGCGGACAAAAGTTGGTATCGCCGCATGCGCTTCAGCGGCAGAATTAAACCATAAAATTTTATCCGGAGCAAAATCATTGTTTTTTAATCCTTCCGCAATAAAAGGCGTAACGCTATTTTTAATTAAAACCACTAAATCTGCTATGCCGCTTAATTGGCGGCCAATCTCGTGATGAATGTCCGGCGCTTGCCCATCGGCTTCCACCAAACCCGGGGTTAAATAAATTTTTCGCCGATTAGTGAATTTGGCTAAAACATTAATCGCTTCCTTAACACCGGCCGGATTGCCGTTATAACTGTCGTCAATTACCAGCGCCCCATTTTGCCCGGGTAAAAATTGCAGCCGGTGCGCCACCGGTTTTAATTTGCTTAAACCGGTTTTAATTTGTGCCGAAGACAAATTCAAGGCGTGGGCAATAATCACTGCGGCAATCACGTCGCCGAAAATATAATTGCCCAAAAACGGCACCTGCACTATACCCATTGTGCCGACTGTACTTGGTCCAAACAGTTCCGCGCTTTGGCCGCTGCCGTCCGAAAAAAATTTTTGATTGGTCAGATGGTATTCGCAATGCTTATTGTTAGTGGCGCTGTAAAAAATGACTTGCCGTCCGCCTAAACACTTTTCATAGTTAGTAGCGACCCGCTCGTCATCCGCGTTTAAAATTATTAAAGCGTCTGATTTAGCCTCCTCTACCACTTCAAATTTCGCGGCAACCGTATTGTCCAAAGTACCAAAACGTTCCAGATGGCTTTCGTTAATGCCGGTTAACACACTGATGTTTGGCCTGGCTATCCGGCATAATTTTTTAATATCGCCGCGCCGATACGCTCCCATTTCCACGATTAAAATTTCTGTTTCATTATCCAGCTTATTTAAAATAAGCCGCGCCAACCCCAGCGGCGTGTTTTGGTTTTCCGGCGTTGCTAAAACTTTATGCCCCGCGGATAAAACAGCGCTGACAACTTCTTTCATGGTGGTTTTACCGTAACTGCCGGCGATGCCGATAATTTTCACTTCCAGCCGGCGCGCCAATATAGCGCGGGCGCGGCTGATAATTATTGTTTTAATAATAAAATCAAACGGCCAAACCATTACTACCGCTAAAGCTAAAAACAGCCAAAATATGTAGCTTAATAACAAAACTGACAATATAAAAATAACATTGCTCCACCAAATATTAATCCCATAACTCGCGCCATACCAAGCCACGAGCAGTTGGCCGGCAGCGGCCAAAACAGCCACTGCCCGCAATTTTAATGTCCATTCCAGTTTAGCCCGCGCCGCGAGCGGCGACCATATTTTTTTGGCGGCAACTTTAATAAACCGCCCCAGTCGATAATTTTCCAATTGTAGGAGATAAATTTGCTGTTTAATTATTTTATTTGGTAAAATTTGCATAAACGACTTGCATAATTCAATTGTTATGCCCACTTAAATGAATTTCTTCAACTCATTAACAAATTCTTCCTGCTTGTCTAAAAAACTAAAATGCCCGGCGCCGAGCAGAATTACCAGTTGTGAGCCGGGAACTTTTTGTTCCATAATACGCGCTTGCGTTAGCGGCGTGTCTTTGTCATTTTTTCCCCAAACTAATAATGCCGGCTGGTTTATCTTGGGCAAAAGTTGCGTTAAATCTTCATTAATTATATTTAGAAATGTCTGCCGCAGCTGCGGCGTAGCTATATAGTCTTCACTGCCCAAAGCAAAATAAATTTTACGGCGAACAGGATTAAGAAAAGGCAAAGAAAAAAACGGTTTGGCTATTTTAGCAATAGCCATTTTTAACGTTTTTATGGCTGAACCTGCGCGCACGCCGGCGCTGTCAACTAAAACAATTTTTTCCAAATATGCCGGCGCCTGTGCCGCGAGCTTAATGGCAACGCGACCGCCAAAAGAATGGCCAATTAAAATGACTCGCTTTAAATTTAATTTTTTAATAAATTCGTCAATTATTTCCGCGTAATTTTGCAAAGTAAAAGTTTGCGGAACTTGAGAACTGCCAAAGCCCGGCAGGTCAAGCGCATACCTATTATACTCCGGTAATTTTTCCATTATTTCCTGCCAAACTTTCCCCTCGGAGCGCCAGCCGTGTAAAAACAGCAAAACCGGCTGTTCTTCTTCGCCGGCCGCATAATAATAATTTACTAACAAATTATTGAGAACAAGTTGTTTGGCTTGCATATGTACACCCGCGAGGAATCGCCCGCCCAGATCCCGAATACTCGGGATTAGGCGGGTCGCTCACTAACGTTCGCGAAACCTTTATTTTATAAATCTGTGCACCCGCGAGGAATCGCCCGCCCAGATCCCGAATACTCGGGATTAGGCGGGTCGCTCACTAACGTTCGCGAAACCTTTATTTTATAAATCTGTGCACCCGCGAGGAATCGAACCTCGATTACAAGCTCCGCAAGCTTGTGTCCTATCCGTTGAACGACGGGTGCTATTATGAGATTCAAAATGTCAAATAACAAACAACAAGCAAATTATAAATTTAAAATTTCATGGTTACAACTGATGTTTTGAATTTATTATTTAATATTTTAAATTTATTTGTTATTTGGAGCTTGTGATTTGTTATTTTAAAAAACAGGGTTTACACCCTGCCTTAGTGTTTAATGATGGGATTTTATATTTTAAATAATCTGCCCAACTGTTCCGAAAGCGGCTCATTTTCCCGCTCCAAATCTTCCGGTAAATAGTTTAGCAGAATTTCACGAATTGGCAAGGGATTCATATTATCAAGATAAATTGATAAACGCGGCCGCAAAACGTTCTTAAATTCAAAATAAAGCTTTTTCACCCCATAACTCGGCTTATAAATAATGGAAAAATTTTTTAGGTCATCAAAATCAATAAACTTATTATTAATCACCAAGCCTTCGCTGGTTAAAGCAAATTTTATTTTTTCCGGCTCACGGTTATCGTTTAAAATAATGATGGCCGCGGCGATAATAATAATCACCGCGAATAAAAAATTGCTTGTCCAAAAAGCGTAAATTAAAGCCAGCCCGGAAGCTATGCTGGCTCCGATATACCAAAAACGGCTGCGTTCATGCTTATCGTATTCCGGAATTATCCAGCTGGTTATTTCATTATATGTTTCTATATTATTCGCATCTTTAGCCATAATTTGACTTTATTAGCTATTTATATAATTATTATAACATACGGAAATCAAAAAAACAACAAAACACAAGAACAAAAAAGCAACAAGAATTATGCATTTTCAAATAGCGGTGCGCGGCGAGAAGAACTATTTTTAAAAACAGGACGAGGGCGGGAAAGAATAAATTATTTATTACAAGAAACTATAAAAAATTTGAAGATTAAAATAAAAAAAGATAGTTTGGAGGGATGCCAG
>Ga0172368_10007684_pt1 | contig 11181 bp, 11 predicted proteins | sample Lak11m_FD_114540 | JGI IMG/M metagenome (GOLD analysis project Ga0172368, IMG submission 114540) | Freshwater microbial communities from Kabuno Bay, South-Kivu, Congo - kab_022012_11m | ecosystem: Environmental > Aquatic > Freshwater > Lake | place: Democratic Republic of the Congo: South-Kivu...
AATAATCTTGTAATAATCTCAATGTATATTGATTTTTCGATATAGATATTCTAAGCTATTTGATTTTTATTATTTTATTGTGTTGAAGGGCATGAATAAAAAGAAGGTATCTGAATAGTTACATAAATTATTGGTTGTAAAGAACAAAATATTTCAATGGATCCAATCTCTTTGCTACCAGTGGTAAGTTTTATACATAATCTTCGTTTAAAATCACAGCGATTTTATTTTTAAGATATGGCAGGTCCTTTTCAATAACAGCCCAGACCACATCTGCATCAATCCCGAAATAACGATGAGTCAGTATATTGCGCATTCCAATGATCTTTGACCATGGGATTTCATTATGTTTTTCCCTGAAACTTTGAGAGAAAGAGCGTGCTGCTTCTCCTATCATCTGGAGATGATGGACCATCCAGACTTGAATTAGTTCTTCACGTTCAAAAGCATCTTTGCCAGAAGCTGAATATTTCTCAATCCGTTCGATTGCTTCCAAAATGTCAATTATGCGCTCCCGATCATCCCTCATAGTGGTTTAGCTTCTCTCAATACGTTACTGCGGATACGTTCCCTCAGACCTTTCTCAGTAACAACATCCACTTTGCATGATAGCAATTCTTGCAGATCCATTAAAAGTCCACCAAGATCAAGAAGGCTTCGACCTGGTTCCAGATCGACCAGAAAATCTATATCACTGTCTGCGTCATCAACTTTACGTGCCACTGAACCGAAAATACGCACATTATATGCCCCATGTTTTTTAGCTATGCGATAAATTAAATTACGTTTTGTATGGAGCAGGTTTTCGAGGTTCATAATTATTTATATCTCTCACATCAGGATAAATTTTTTGGTTGTGTCAAAAGACTGGCAAAAATTAATGTTATAGTTCTTTTCTAATATTAAAGTCTCTCTTAAGTTCCAATTACCTTCATTTTTGCTACCCGCACGGTGGGAGTAATGACAGCCCCTACTTTCCTCACATCCTTTCCGATTCCATCGATATTCTTCAATAGCTCAAATATATTCCCTGAGATCATCATTGACTTGATGGGAGAAGCGATCTGGCCATCTTTTATTTCAAATGAATTTCTGGCTTCAACCGAAAAATCCCCTGAGATCGGATTTGCGGTATGCGCCCCGATAACGGAATTCACGATAACACCATCCTGGGTTTGGGCAATTACGTCAAATGACGGGTGTTCAATGATCAGGTTTCGAATGCCTATTGAGGGCGTTGTAGTATATGATCCTCTAACTGCATTGCCGGTGCTCTCCCTTTTTTCTTTCCCCGCAGTATAACTATCATAAATAAAGGATGAAAGAATGCCATTTTTAATAATTGGAGTTATCTTTGAAGGAGTTCCTTCTTCATCGCATAACGATGTGCCAAGACCTCCTGCAAATGTACCATCATCAATTATGGAAAGATCTTCTGCTGCGATAGATGTTCCAATTTTACCTATAAGGGATGACCGTCCTTTCTGGACATTATCCGCATCTACAGACGTAATAAGCGTGTTTTCAAGTATATCCGCAATTGCCATAGGTTCAAGAAGAACCGCGCATTCACGTGTTTGAGTATTTATTCCATTCCGGGAACGTAATGCAAGGGAAGATGCCATCTCCCCGATCTTGTAAAAATCCACATCCAGTTTTCGCGACATATCGAATTCGGAGGCTGTAGAAATAGGCTCATCGTTTGTAATAACATCCATGGAAGCTTGTACCACGGTATCTTCTTCCTCTACTTCGACCCCATTTGAGTTCAAAATGAATTTTGTTGAATCCCCGCATACGAAATGTCCCGATGTGGGAACGATCGATGAGATGGATTTGCTTCCCCGGATCATTTCAAAAGCCAGGTCAATGCATGCCTCGATCTGTATATCCTTGATTTTGCGGTCAAAAATATCCCTGACTTTTGCCGGTTTACTTTTTCCAGGAAGTCCCGACCATTGGGGGTCGCTGCCTCTTACACGTGCAGATCTTACTGCCAGGATCGAAGCTTCTTTGATTCGTAAAACATCATTCGTGCTTGAAAACCCCACAGCTCCATTAACGATCGCCCTGATGCCGATCCCTGAAACAAGGCTTTCCTTTGCAAGGTCGATAACATCCCTGTGAATATCCAGAGAAATTGACCTGCCTTTCATGCAATAAATCTCAACTTCATTCGCTCCTTCTTTTTTTGCGATCTCAAGCGCCTTGTATGCATTTTCAAAAATGTCGGTCATGGGAATCATTAATTTAAACTTAAAGCACGTTAAAGCTTTGCAAAGAACATTTTTCTTTGCTTTTATGATTTTTCTTTAACTGACAAGCTATTGGAGTTCGTCTATCTGTCTGCTAATTTATCTAGGATTTTTTCAAGATTCTGATTATGTACTCTTTGCTCAGCAACAAAAGAACTCAATACAGTAGTATCCCCTTTAATAGAACTCAATACGTCAATTCCAATATCCAACTTTCTAAAGCCTACGTCCTGGACTTTACCAATAATTGACACATAATAGCATTTCTGCATTCTTTAATTCATAGTTTTAAACTATATTAAGCTTAACTTGAAATTTTCTTGTGTCGTAACATATGATGATTTTAAACGGATTCTGTGGCAATTTGCAGTGTCATCTAACCTCTCCAATTCACCGGGCTGTGCCGTCATGTATACGGCTGGAAGCATTAACGATTGCCCTGATGCCGGTCCCTAACTTCTCACTATTTTTTTCTTAATTATTTCTTTGTTCTTTTACTTGATTTTTTCGAATTATTAACTTTTGTATTTTTTGAATCAGTAATATTATTCAAATTGTTTCCCGAACCAGAAACATTAATAATTTGAGTTGTTGTTTTTTTCGTTGTTCTTGGTCTATTTTGTTTTTCGGCATTTTTTTGCATATTTTCCCACATTTGTGCAGCAATTTGTCCGATTGACTCAGGTTTCCAAAAACTTCCTACACCTAATGCCCCAAAAAGTAATCCGAAAACTCCCAAAAATTCCCCAGACATATTCCAGCCTGTATTAATTGCAAACATTATGCAAAAAACAGCTACAAATGAATATCCCACACCAGCAATATAAGCATTTTTCGTTGAATCTTCCATGTATCGATAAAATGTAGAATGATATATATATAAACTTCTCTATCCAAAGTAAAAAAAAATAACGTAATTGCCAGAAAGAAAGCAACTTGGCTCCACATGTTTGATGGCGTCCGTAATCCTAAAATTAGAGATTGAATAGAAGAAGATATAACGAATTACTTCATATTTTTTATGTCTTTCAATAACTTTTTTAAACTAAAGCATGCTAAAGATAACCTATGCGAGTTCTTATTATCGACGGTTATGTGGATGAACCTGCATGCCTTGGCGTCCCCCCATATATGTCGCCTTATCCCAGGTATATAGCTGGCACTCTTATTGAAAAAGGGATAAAAAAGGAAGATATAACATATCGGACTATTGACCGGATACGAACGCGAAGGGAGCCTCTGCGATTTGATCTTAATATAATTATTGCAGGAATGACAGTTCCCGGAAAATATTTACGCGCATCACCTATCACATTAAAAGAAATAAAAGAACTTTCACATCTTGAAGGCACAAAGATAATCGGAGGACCTATCAGGCTGGGTTTTGGCGAGGAGGGCGGCTCATCTGCGACAGACTTCGCAGTTCCCGGAATTACGCTTGCCAAGAAGGATATAGAAGCGTTCGTTTATGATTTTATGGATGGCAAAGATCCGGGCGCCGTTGGCCACAGGATGCGCACCACATCCGAGATAGGAAGATGGGGTGAAAAAGGCGCGTTTATTATAACACAACATCCTGATTATCCGCATGTTATGTGCGAACTTGAAACTTACCGCGGCTGCCCGCGCCATTCTCATTGTTCTTTCTGCACCGAACCTTTTTACGGGAAGCCTGATTTTCGTGAAATAGCAGACGTGGTGAATGAAGTTTCGGCGCTGTATAAAAACGGCGCGCGTTATTTCAGGATTGGGAGGCAGCCTGACCTTTTCATGTACCGGTCAAAAAAAGGCATCCCTGACCCGGATGCCATTGAGGAACTCTATAGCGGAATACGTAATGCTGCGCCTGACCTTCGGGTGTTGCATATGGATAATGCAAATCCTGTGACAATATCGAAATATCCCGATGAATCGCGTAAGATTGCGCAAATAATTGTTAAATACCATACATCGGGGGATGTAGCAGCACTGGGAATGGAAAGCGCTGACCCTGGCGTGATCCAGGCAAATGATCTGAAGGCAACGCCGGATGAAGTTTACGAAGCGATAAAACTCTTAAATGAAGTGGGAGCAGCACGAGGCGAAAATGGCCTGCCGGAACTTTTGCCTGGTATTAATTTCGTACATGGTTTGAAAGGAGAGACAAAACGAACTTTTGAACTCAACTTTGAATTCCTGAAAAAGGTGCTCGACAATGGTCTTTTGGTCAGGAGAGTGAATATCAGGCAGGTCATGACTTTCGCAGGAACCCCAATGCAGGGGCATGATGAGCTTGTAATAAAAAATAAGGAGCTTTTCCTTCGTTACAAGGAAAGGATAAGGGAGGAATTTGACCTTCCCATGCTTCGAAGGGTGGTTCCTGCCGGGACTCTCCTTAAGGATGTCCGAACGGAGATATTCGATAAAATTACGTTTGGTCGCCAGCTCGCTACATATCCTCTGCTCGTTGGTATCCCGATGAAGCTTGAATTAGGGCGCTCTGTTGATATCCTGGTAACGGATCATGGGCACAGGTCAATAACAGGGATACCGGTGCCGATCGACATAAACAGCCTGCCCACTAAATTATTGACGAGTCTTCCTGGAATTGACAATAAGCAGGCAGCAGAGATCATGCGGGGAAAGCCGTTCAGGGATAAAGAAGATATTATGAAGAGGACATCGATCAGGGGATTGATACTGGATCACATTGCGTGAGAGTCTATCAAACATCTTTTAAGATAATAGAAAACTATTAAGGACTTTGTTGTCCATAATATTGATTGAGGTGGGTGGGAAAATCAGAACTTTCTCATCAAAGTATATGAAATACAAATTTCACATGGAAAACAGTACTGATAAAAATCCTGGTCTTATAACGGGAATACTCTTTTCAATTACTTTATTAATTCTTTCATTTGCAGGCACAGCATCTGCTACATCGGCAGGGAACATTCATGAAAACATTACGGCAGAATATTTTGAATCAATAAAAGATAATGGGGCAGAATTAAGACAGTTTTTCCTTGAAATGCCAAAAGGAGGTGATCTACATAACCATCTTAGCGGCGCTTTATTTGCAGAGGAGATTATCGATATCGCAGCAAAGATGAACCTCTCATTTGATCCTCAAACGGGTACTTTGCCATGGAATCAAAGTACAATCGGCTTGATTTCAATGAATAATGTATATAATAACGCCACTTTGTACCAGACTGTCGTAAGAGACTGGTCAATGAAAGAATATCCATGGCAATACATTCCAGGTCATGACAAGTTTTTTGCAACTTTTTCCGAATTCTCACCTGCAAAAAACAATTCTCTTATGATTGAAATATTGCGACATCGTGCCGAGGATGAAAATGTCATTTATATCGAGACAATGCTTTCAGGTATGGGAAATAAACCGCTGAAAGTAGATTGGAATGATAATTTCTCTCTTATGACAAAGAATATTTCAAAGGATGATATCCGGGAACAAGCAGATATTGTGGCGAAAAATATAGATTCATATGATCGACACCGGGCAGGTGGAAATGTGACGATCCGCTATATTTTGCAGGTCAATCGGAACATGATCAAAGAAGAAGTTTTTTCATCAATGCTTCTTGCTTTTGAATCCGCGAACCGTTCAGACCTGTTCGTCGGGGTTAATATGGTTGGGCCAGAAGATTACTATCGTGCAAGAACAGATTACATGCTCCATATGAAGTTGCTTGAATATTTCCATGAAAAATATCCCGATGTAAAAATCACACTTCACGCAGGTGAACTTGTTTCAGGACTCGTCCCGCCGCAAGATCTCAGGTTCCATGTCCATGAAGCAATTTCAACCGGACATGCATCTCGAATCGGGCACGGCGTTGATATTATGTGGGAACACAATTCAAAAGAAACTATGAAACAGATGGCAAAACAAAAAATCCCTGTCGAGATACTGTTGACTTCGAATGAACAGATACTTGGGATCAAAGGAAAAGAACATCCTTTTCCAGTGTACCTAAAATATGGAGTACCTATAGTCATAGCAACTGATGATCCGGGAATTGAACGCACTGACCTAACAGAAGAATTTGTCCGGGCTGCCGCAACATATCCCGACATCTCTTATTACTCATATAAGCAATTTATCCGTAATTCAATTGAATATAGCTTTATAGATGGAAAGAGCCTTTTTGCAGAAAGAGGTGATTATGTAAAACCTGTGGTTGAATGTAACGGCTTTAGAATGCAATTACCAGTACGGACAAATAAGTGCAAGGCCTTCCTGAGTGAAAATAAAAAAGCAGATATTCAATGGGAGCTTGAACAACGGTTAGCAGAATTTGAAAAAAGCATCGCTTTGGAGCATTCAATTATAGTTAGGTATAGTAATATTAATATATAACTTATTACCGATAGTAATATAATGTTTCTTCCAACTCCTGATGACCTAAAAAAACTGAGGCTAGATTTCAATCTTACCCAGGCAGAACTTGCCTCGCGCGCCGGTGTAAGCCAGCCGCTCATTGCCCGCATAGAATCGGGAGACGTTGACCCCAGGCTTTCAACACTCAATAAGATATTCAATGTTTTTGATGCGGCGCGCAAAGAAAAGATAGATGTAAGGAAAATCATGCATCCTTCAGTTATTCATACAAGTTCTGACCGCTCGGTCGAAGAAGCTGCAAGGATAATGGAAGAACACGGTTTTTCCCAGATGCCTGTCATTGATAATGGTGTTCCTGTTGGCAGTATTTCCACAGACCAGATAGTGCGTTCTATGACAGACCATGACCTTCGCAAAGTTTCCCACCTCTTTGTGAGAAATATCATGGGTGATTCTTTCCCTACCATTTCGCCAACAACAGATGCCAATACGGTTTCGCGAATTCTTGAAAATAGTACAGCCGTCCTTGTTCTTGAAATGGGGAAGGTCGTGGGTGTGGTGACAAAACACGATATTATGAAAATGCTACGGGGATGAAGAAATAAAACCACATCACCGCAAAGTTCGCAAAGCATAGCCGCAATAATCTTTGTGGACTTTTCGTATTATTTCGTTGTTTTAGGGATCGATATACTTGCAACCTCTATTTCCAGTGGACATTAAGGCTATATACTTAAAAATTAATTATAATCTTCCAGACCTACGAAATCTGGATAATCGTGTTGATAGGTCCTTGCGGGAGAACGGCAACGCCAAATCGATGACTGTACAGACAACCCCAACGCGGTACACGCGATATTACCTGACACGAGGGTAACGGTGACGGACAACGGCAATAGCCAGTGGTTGATGTCTCTGAGTTAGTGTCAGGTTACAGCAACTAAAAAAATATATAACAGGGAAATTCACATCCTAATTCTTGTTAATTCAAGCAAGTCCTTGCATATCCTTTAATCCGTGCCCAGTTGCAATACATACAACAACGCCTTCCAGTTTATTCTTCAAATAACCGGCATATGCCACAGCGCCGCTGGGTTCAACAAAAATTCCATTGCGAGCAAGCTCATTCCGGGCAGATATCACCTCATCGTCTGTTATCTTTATGGCAAAACCACCTGAATCCCGTATTGCCCGAAGGGCAGCCAGCCCATCGATCGGGTCACCACATGCAATGGCTGTGGCTATTGTCTGAGGATCACGGACAGGTATTATTTCACTGAGGTTATTCTCCCATGCATCCGCAACCGGCGCGCAGTTTTCCACCTGGACACCCATTATTCTGGGCATTTTGTCAGTGATACCCACAATTTCAAGTTCCCGGAATGCTTCAAAAATGCTCCATATCAGGGTGCCGTTGCCAACTGGAACTACAATATAATCGGGTACATGCCAGTATAACTGGTCTGCGATTTCAAATCCAACGGTCTTTGTACCTTCGCTGCGCCATGGATAATCGCCTGTGAGGAACGAATCGCTGTTAGAGATGACATATTCCTCGGCTTGTTTCATGGCAACCGAATAATCCCCTTTCACTGCTATCGTTTGTGCGCCGTATGCCTTTATTTGTGTGATCTTTTCCTTTCCCACTATGTCGGGGATAAAAACCTTGCATTCAATCCCGGCAAAAGCCGCATATGCCGCCATGGATGCGCCCATGTTGCCTGTGGATGCCAGAGCAACCTTGCGTTTCTTGAATTCAAGGGCCTTAGTTATTTCAAGCGAGGAACCCCTGTCTTTAAAAGAACCTGTTGGATTCCCGGCTTCATATTTTATAAGCAGACGGCCTGTTTTTGAAAGTCTCTTGTTCTCAAGAAGGGGTGTTGAACCCTCTCCCATTGAAATGCATTTTGAAAGATCTTTTACAGGCATAAACGCCCAGTATTTCCAGTGTGTAGGGGGCGTGCGCATGAATTCATCGCGCAGGATTACTTTCTTGATTGACCTGTAATCATATTCTGCATCAACTGCCGAGCCGCATTCGCATCTGGGGATTGGGAGCCGTTCTATCTCATGAGGTTTATGCAGTCTTCCGCACTTGAAGCATTTAAAACCGGTAAGATATACCATGACCAATAATGACGCGCTTTTGATAAATAATCTAGTATATCGATTCCAGATACTTAATTTAAAACCATGGCCAAAATATCGTTCATGTCCATTATTTTAACATTGTCCATTTTTGTTTCATTTTTAGTTTTGGTTATGAATATCTTTTCTGCTTTGATAAAAGTCGTTTTTTCCACGAATTTTTTTAGATCGTTGCCATCGTATTTTCCCCATTTTACTTCTCCAATGAGAACCGCTTTATTTCTTACAGTTATGATGAAGTCCATCTCTTTTGAAGGCGTTACATAATATTCCTTTTTTCCATGGTAGGCGCTGGCGAACAAATCCCCAATAAAGTTTTGCACTGCAAAATTTCGTAATTTTTCTATAGTCGGCCTGGCTTCTTCAAAACTTACATCCCTGTCTTCAAAACCATATCGGTCAGCAAGATAGAAAAAAGCTTCCATTATAGGCGAAGATAATCGGTACATTTTTTTCTTTGAGGAAAATATCGGCAAAGAGTCTACCAGCCCCATTCCTTCCATATTTTTTATATAAGGGATTATCAAAGAGCTGTCTGCCCGCTCGATCACCTTTCTGCCGGCAAGTATCGAAGCGATATTTTTGTAATCCAATTCGTCTGCTCCTATAAGCCTCAAAATAGCCTCATAAACTTTCGTGAACTCGCGTTCCTCTTCCGTAAATATTTCTCCGATAAGTGAAGGTACTGTGAATTTTGAATATTTCAAGAGATCATATATGACCTTTTCACTGTCGCTTTCTGTCGCAAAAAAGGGAATAGTCCATGCATCTGCAAGATATGGGGCAAGTTCAATTGCCTGCATCGCATCCATTTTCTTTGAAAGCTCCCGTAATATGTTCACTGGCCTTATCAGCCCAAGCTTGTACTGCATAGCAAGTCCAAGGAGCGGTGATTTACTTCCAAACAGTTTTTTAATCACCCTCATGCTGGAGCCGGAAAAAATAACCTTTCCTTTTGGATGAAGAGTGGATATTCGCTCAATAACAGATTCAGGCAGCCTCTGGAACTCGTCTATTACTACTATTTTGTCGGCAAGAAGCAGTTCCGATACTGCCCTTGAAAAATCGTCCATATTGTTTATGATACTGATGGCAAACTTTTCAGCTAAAATGCTGCCGTCCCTGTTTACCCTGAAAAAAACATCGTAATCCAGGAAGTTTTTTATTAAAAAAGTTTTTCCGACTTTCCTTCTTCCATAAATTAATATCCAGCCGTTTAATTTTTTGATTTCCTCGGACTCATCCCTGTATATAATTTCTGAACCCATATTCATGAATGGTGGTTCAGGAGTTATATAGGTTTCCTTAGCTTGGGTAGGTAACCATAGCGTCATGATTCGCTTGTATTATATAAATATACACCAATAAATTGATATTGCACTCGCTTCTACCACTAAAAAGGATTGAAAAACAGGTATCAATTCATATAGGGTGAACCTGGATACTTATATTTTTTTTATATATTATATTGAAAAAAACCACAGAGAGCACAGAGAACACAGAGTAATTAATTGATCCTGCGTGTAATTCCATCCTTAAGGAGCGTCACATTGAAATTAATTAACAGGCCAAGGTGTTTTCCACTTAACTTAAGGTAGGAGAGTAGTTGCGCCTCATGAAGAGGTATTATCGTAGTCACCGCTTTGAGTTCTATGATCACCGCATCTTCTACGAGAATATCCAGTCTATATCCCAAATCAATTTTCATCCCATCATATATGACTGGAAGTCCAACCTGAGACTGGATTTTTAAACCTCGCTTTTCCAATTCATATTTCAAGCAAGCTTCATAGGTACTTTCAAGCAATCCAGGTCCAAGCGTTCTGTGCACCTGTATTGCTGCTCCAATGATCTTTTCAGATATTTCATTCAATTCCATTTTCTCTGCGCTCTCTGTGTACTCTGTGGTTTAAAATATTCAATGGGGGCTTTATACTTTGAGAAAGGGCGGACTGAAAATAATATTATTTGAAAAAAATTCGTTGTTGGTTCCCAGAAGCAAAGCCATGATTCTAAAATCATTGAATATAAATACATAAGATTATAATATGCAGAACGCTGCATACTTCAACAAATTAATTCCGTTTTTTTGCTTGATTCTACGAATTAAGGGTTTGTTTTTTGTCAGTGTAGTGTATATACACTACAAAATATTTATCATATTATTTTTGATTATTTTACATTTTTCATGAACGGTAGGAACATATTAAATAAATTTATTATTACTATATTTAAAAAGTTCCAAGTCTATCTTGACGCTATGGGTAGGTAATTATGTCAATGTGGAACACATCTAATAAGATAGACCTTGGACTGCGCCCCTTCGAGTGGACAATTAGTTAAGGTGGCATATTTAAACTTTTCGACTTCTCAAAATCGACTGGGGATTTATAACCAATCGATGAATGTAAGCGTTTTAAATTGTAGACC
>Ga0172368_10007685_pt1 | contig 11181 bp, 9 predicted proteins | sample Lak11m_FD_114540 | JGI IMG/M metagenome (GOLD analysis project Ga0172368, IMG submission 114540) | Freshwater microbial communities from Kabuno Bay, South-Kivu, Congo - kab_022012_11m | ecosystem: Environmental > Aquatic > Freshwater > Lake | place: Democratic Republic of the Congo: South-Kivu...
CCGCATTTTGAAGAGCTTGTGCTGGAAAGAGTGAGGGCAAAGGGAAATCTGGTCACATTCAGGGTAAAGGTTGTGCGGGAAACAGGAGATTGAATTTGCGGGAAACGAGGAGTTGCCCATGCAGTACAAGGAAACCGAAACGCTGGAATTGAAAAAATCGACCTCGGAGCTGAAGGAGGCAATCATAGCCATCTCCGCCATGCTCAACAAGCACGGGCAGGCAGAGGTCATCTTCGGCATAGAGGACAGCGGAAGAGTGGTCGGCCAGGGCGTAGGGAAGACGACTGTACCGGATATTTCCAAGTCCATCCATGACCACATCGAGCCTGAGATATACCCCAGCATCGCGGAAGAGCGAATCGAGGAAAAGACCTGCATTCGTGTCAGGGCCACTGGCAGCGACATGCCCTACTTTGCCTTCGGGCGCGCGCACACCCGCGTGGGGGACAAGAACCCGGTCCTGAGCGGCAGGAAGCTGCAGGAGCTGATTCTCCACAAGAACAAGGACGCCCTGCGCTGGGACGACAAGCCCTGCCCAGATGCCAAGCCAGGCGACATCGACCCAGCGAAATTGCGGGCTTTCCTCAAGAAGGCCAGCCTCGAATTCACATCTGTTGATGCCGCGCTGCGCAACCTGGGGCTCATGCTTTCCGGCAGGGATATCACCAACGCGGCGGTTCTCCTGTTCGGCCGCGAGCCCCAGAAATTCATACGCAACGCCCAGCTCCGCTGCGCGGTGTTCGCGAACCCGGCAACCATCCTGGACATGAAGGATTTCGAGGGAGACCTGTTCACGCTCATCGAGGAGGCGCAGGCATACGCGCTCAAGAACATCCACATAGGCATGAGGGTGGAGGGGCTTTACCGCGTCGATGTGCCGGAAATAGACCCTGAGGCGCTGCGCGAGGCCATCATAAACGCCTTCTGCCACCGCGACTACCACAACCCCGACTCGGTGCGCGTCGCTGTTTTCCCCGAACGCGTGGAGATACAGAGCCCTGGCAGGCTTTACGGCGGCATGACCATCGAGAAGATAAGGCGCGGGAACATGTCCGAGCGGCGCAACGAGCTGGTTGCCGCCATGCTGGTGCGCATCCATTACATCGAGGGCTGGGGGAGAGGCATCCCGCTCATACTGGGGAAGGAGCCCACCGTGTCGTTCGATGAAGTGGGGAGGAAGTTCGTCACGGTTTTCAGGAGGAAGAGTGGTGCGCAGGAAAAAGTACCAGAAAAGACCGACGAGAACAGGCCGAAAAGTACCAGAAAAGTGCCAGAAAAGTACCAGAAACTTCTGGAGGCAATCGTCGCTGACCCGACAATATCCCGTAAAAAGCTAGTTCAGGAATTGAATGAACCTGCAAGCACGATACGTTCCAGGTTGCGCAAGCTCATCAAGGACGGCATGCTCGCGCGAATCGGGCCGGACAAGGGCGGGCACTGGAAAGTGCTGCGCGCAAAAAAAGGGAAAGGCGGCAGATGAGGGATTGACATGAAAATTCCGGAAAAATGCCCCAAGTGTGGCGGAAAACTCGCCAAAGGAGAAACGCACAGGGACCGGGATTTCTCCGCCACCAAATACACCTGCAAGGGCTGCGGGAAGAAATACGCCGCAATAGACATGAAAATCCTATACAGCAGCGAGAGCGAAAGGAAGCAGGTTGAGGAAGACCTTGCGTGGAAACAGTTCCTCGACAATACGCCTCCCTCCGAGATACGCAAGCCCATCGCCTCGCTCGTGCTGCCGGATGCCGCAGAAGTTGATGCTACAGACATGGGTAAATATTCCGATATTTTCTTCGCACTTGAATCCATGATATTCACTGGCTGGAAGCAGCAGCCGTCGCTTGACGACAAGGAAGTGCTTGAGGCGCTCGATGCCATCCTATCCGACTTCGACAGCCAGCCAGAGGGAAGCTTCGCGTGGATTCTTGCCACCTCGCTCAAGGCGCGGCTCATGTTCAGAAAAGGCAGGGGCGGGAAGGACTTCACGATGGGCGAGATTGTTTCATGCATAAGGCTCCTTGCCCGCATTGCGCGCGAGCACGAGAACTCGACCGGCGACGGATACCTGCGCTATTTGCGCGCGTTCTTCACCACCGGATTGCCTGAGACTGCAAAGGAGCATGTCGATTACCTGGTGAAAAACGAGTTGTGATTTTATGGCAAGGGAATGCAAGGAATTCGTGGAGTGCGGCATCTGCGGCGCGAGCGTGCGCGACTGCAATATAGGGGCGCACATGGCAAAGGCGCATGGGATTGCCGTGGTGAACGGCATTGAGGAAAGAGTGGACGCGAAAAATCCATCTGCTGATGACAGGCTGAAGCTCTCGCAGATTTACCTTGAGCAGGGGCAGGGGCTCTTCGAGGATGGGAAATACAAGGAATGCGAGGCTTATTTTGAAAAGGCGATTGAATACGACGGAAAGAACACGGCGGCATACCTTTCGCTTGCGGATGCCTTTGACAGACGCGGGCACCAGTGCAGCAAGGTGGAATCCGTGCTAAGGAAGGCGCTTGAGTCCGCGCCGGGCGAACCAGAAGTGGCGCACAGGATTGCCGACCACCTGATGATGCACGGAAAGCTCAAGGAGGCGATAAATGCGCTGAAAGCCTCGAAAAACGCAAGGGAAAACGGAAAAACCATGGAAAAACTGGCGATTGCGCTCATGTACTCCGGCAGGATGGATGAAGCGAAAAAGGAACTGGTTGCCGCATGGCCCAAGCTCCGGGAGAGCTTTGCTGCGGGGGATGTTGATGGCGGGCTCTATCTTCACCTTGGCTCCATCCTTTTCACCCTCGTTGCCACTGAGCATGGCATGGTGCTGGATAATGACGGCGCTTCAATCAAGCTCAACATTGCAAAGCTCATCTGCAACAGATGCCTGGACGGCACGATTATGGAGGTGCTCGGCGTATCCGAGAAGGCAGGCGCGGTGGTGATGGAGGCGAAATGCGGCAAGTGCCATGATGTTGCGGAGTTTTCGGATGCCGATGCACCAATTTCATTCGATGAGACGGGAAGGCAGCCTGCTGGAAAATCCAAAAACCCGCTTGTCATTTCGCTCGATGTCATGCGTTTCTCCGAAAAAAACGCCATTATAGAGGTGAAATTCAATGTGCGCGGCGGGGATTTCCTGACCGGCCTTGCATACAATGGAGAGACTCCGCAGGAGGCGCTTGAGCTCCTGAAAAAGGATCTGGCAGGGGTGAGCGGATTTGCCAAGCTTGCGCGGGAAGGGCAGATGGCGGTTTCGATGGGTGGCACGACGCCAGATGCCGTCCCTGGCGATTTCATCATCCGCAATTCTGGCAATGAAATTGAGCTGATGGCTGACTATTTTGAAGGGCTGAAAACCGCGCAGGGGAACTTCAGGAATCTTTCCAGGAAGGAGATGGTGGTGGCTTCGGTAAACAGGCTTGACTTGTTCGATGACGACCTTGACATGGACGGTTGCGACGTTGTGCAAAGAATCACGATATGCCGGAGGCTGGCGATTGCCGCGATGGCAGGCGGCGAGGACATGCGCGCAGGGGATTACATGCGCAATGAAAGGATGCTTCTGGATTACCTGTATTCGCAAAAAACCGGCTATGAAAATGAGAACACTGCCAAGCTGCTCTTCCTCCTTGCGATGTACGAGACGGACAATGACGAAACTGTCCCCGAAACGCTCCTTTTGGAGATAATAAAGCGCAGGTGCAGCCGCGAGCTTCTGGAAATTGCGCAGGACAGGGAAAGGTGGGGCGTTGGTATCTGGCGCGTGGCGACCTATGCGATGTACCTCGTAGGCGCGATTGGCGACGCGAAAATAATCCCGGACTTTCTTTCAGCGGTTTCATCGCTTGACTCGGAAGACCTTCTTGCGGAAATGGTCTGCGAGGAGCTGCCAAGCCTGCTCGCCAACTTCGGCGGCAATGGCAGGAGCGGCCTCATAAGCGCGCTTCGGAACGAGGAGTTTGGCGAATACCTGCGTGGCGCGGTTGCGGATGCATTGGCCATAATCGCCATCCTTTATCCGGAAGGGCGCTGCGAGGTGGTGCGCGCAATGAGGGAGATTGTTTCATCCGGCGCGCCGCCAACGCTTGTCTCCTTTGTTGCATGCAATTTGTGCGCGCTTGGCGATTTTGAGGCGCTGCCGGCAATAATGAAGGCGTTTGATGAGAAAAGGGCGGATGAAACGGTTGTGCATAGGAAGGAAATCGAAAAATTGATGAACAGCACTGACGTCGGGCCCGACTGCTTCCGCCACTGCAGGCATCCGCTTGAGCTGTTCGGAATTCCTGATTTTGATGAGACTGCGCTTGAAAATGAAGCGTGAGGTGTTTCCATGGCCGGAAAAATCGTCCTGAAAATAATCCTGAAAGGCGTGAAGCCAGCGGTTTGGCGCAGGATAGAGGTTCCATCATCGTTTACCTTCAATGACCTCTACCTCTGCATACAGGCTGCGATGGGCTGGCTGAATTGCCACCTTTCGGAATTCCATGTGAACGGAGAGACAATCACGCGGCCTGATTTTGAGCCTGAGGAGGAATTCCTGGATTCCACGAAGACAAAGCTCCTCCCCATGCTGAAGAAAGGGAGCAAGTTCGTCTACTGGTACGATTTCGGCGACGACTGGTACCACGACGTGCAGGTGGAAGCGGTAGAGCCATCTGCCGCGCTTCCCAGGCCTGTTTGCACTGGCGGTGCGCGCGCCTGCCCGCCCGAAGACTGCGGCGGGCCTTACGGCTATTCCGAACTTCTTAAAGCTCTTTCAAACCCGCGCCACCCAGAGCACCGCGACATGCTGGAGTGGACGGGCGGCAAGTTCGACCCTGATGGATTCGACTTGAAGGCAACGAACAGGCAAGTCGCGCGTTACAGGGAAATGCAGCAGGATTGACGGCGCAACTTGGGGCTGGAGAACCAAATTTGACATTAACGTGCCCAAATGTCCATGAAGTATAATATGTACCCTGCCAATATAATTACAGGCATGAGGGCAGACGAAGCAGTCGAAATAATGGTAAAGGGCTCGCTGGTGCTCCTTGCCGTGGCTGCAGCAGCTGCGCTTCTTGTGCCGTTTGTAATAGGTTATGCGCTCACGGCAGTGGTCTGGCGGATTTCCGCGGCGATAATCAACTTCCTTTTCCCGATAAGGCCTGACCCTGCCGAGATTACCCGGCATAGGGAAATGCTTCGGCGCGCAAAGGAAGAGGAAGAGCAGGAGAAACTGAAAAGGAAGAACGCCAAGCCGCTATGGCAGCTTGAGGAAGAGGCAAAGGAGGCAGCCAGGCTTGCGCGCGAGGCAGCGGCAGACGGAATTGGGAGCGGGCCAGCGGGAGGTAGAGCCGCGCCTGGGCAGGAAAGCGAGCTTGAGGAAGAATGCACGGAAGTTGCGCACGATAGGAGCGGGGGCGAATTGGAAGAAGATGAACAGGGAGAAAAGCGCGAAGAGCCGCAAAAAGGCAATCACAAGTCAATGGAAAATTTCAATGGAAATTTTCCAGCAGTGGGGAGAGCGCAAGCGAACCCCACTTCAATGATGGGGAAAGTTTTCCTTGAGCGCAAGCTGACTGAAAGGAAGCGCGCGGAACTTATCCTGCAAGGCTACAGGCGCCTCAGGATAAGCGCGTTTGGCGACTCGGGCGCGTCTTATTATCTTGTGAAGCCGCGCTGGAACGAGGGGCTGAAGCACGCGTTCTTCTGCCATCTGGTGGAATCCGAGCTGTGGAAAAGGGGGAAGCGCCCTGGCTTGAATGTCAACAATGGTCCGGACATGACCTTTGAGCACGAAGGCACTCGCTACTGCTTTGAGGTGGAGACAGGCACCAACCTTGAGAGGCATAGGGGGAGGATGGAGTTCAAGTTCGGCTCTCTGAGGGACTCTGGCTTCTGCCTGTATATCCTTGTCACCAGGAAGAAGCTTCGGGCAAGGTACGGCAAGTATGGGACGGTAATCACGCGCGCGAGCCTGCGCAATGTCCTCAATGACATATTGAGCAAGAGATAGATAGCATACATACACATGTGTATATATTATAGGGAACGGTTTAGGGGGCGGAAAAACCGCGTTTTTCGTGTTTTTATTCGACGAAAGAGAAGGCATTTACGCGACTTGCGATTAAGGGGCCAAAAATACGCGACTTTGTACGCAGTGGCATGTCGCGCCCAATGTCGCGCCCGCGCGCGGCATTACGGCGTAAAAACTGGCTTTTTCGCACCCTTAATTGATTTTGGCGATTTTGGCAAAGTGCAGGATGGGGAGGCGCGGAATGTCGTGTCATGCAAGGCTGCTTTCCCCTTGCGGCTGCGCAAGGATGCTCTCTATTTCCTTTTCCACCTCTTGGCGCAGCTTGTATGTATCCCCCATCATCGCATAGCCCAGCCAGCCGGAATCGGAAAGGAGAATATGCATCTGCTCGATTTCCCCTCGCGCGTATTTTTGCCTGAAAAGCGCGAGCCTGGAAAAAACGCGGCGCACATTGCTCTTTTTGAGGATGCGGTGGTGGCGAAAAGCGCGGAAGCCAAGGAGCGGCACGCCCGCGCAAAGCGGCATTATCCTCGTCTTGTCAGGATGAAGCTCGATTCGCAGTTCCTCGCACAGGAATCTGTTGATTTGATTTTGCCATTCTTCCAGTTGCTTTCTGTTCCGGTGCATGATTATGAAGTCGTCCACGTAGCGCAGGTAGAATTTTGCACGCAGTTTGTGCTTCACGAAATAATCAAGCTCTGAAAGATAGACGTTTGCAAAGAACTGGCTTGTCAGATTTCCCAATGGCATTCCTTTTCCGGGCGTGTCCGTCTTGTGGTTTTCAAGAATGAGTTTGATGAGCCAGAGCAAATCTTCGTCTTTTATCCTTTTGCGAAGGACGGCAAGAAGAACGGCGTGGTCAACGGTTTCGAAATAATGGCGTATGTCGGCTTTGAGCGCATAGCCTGCGATGGAATTACGATGCGACTCTCTCTCTCTCTGCTTGCCACTCTACCATTCGCAGTCACTCTGCGCATAAAATGGTCAAACCTCTCCAATGCCGCAAGCGTCCCTTTTCCCTTTCTGTTCGCAAAAGTGTCGCAGATGAAGCGGCTTTCGAAAATTGGCGCAATTACGTTGCAGATTGCATGATGGATTACCCTGTCGCGGAAATTGGATGCTGAGATTTTGCGCGTTTTCGGGTCGCGGATGGTGAAGGTGGTGAGCGGGTGGGGCTTGTAGGTGCGCGTGAGGAGTTCCCATTGGAGTGCATAAAGGTTGTTGTCAAGGTTCTTTTCAAACTCGATGACATATTCCTTCTTCGTTTTGCCAGAGCTTGCGTTGAGGAAAGCGTCGTAGAGGTTGTCGTAGTCGCAGACTTTGGCGAAGATGTTGCGAAAGGTTTTCATGGAATCGCATCATGCTTGCAGGATGCGAGCAGTCCGACTCGAGCCACTGCTCCGACTTTTTGCAACAGCAAAAAGTGGACCACTTGCACCGCAGTGCAAGTCGGTCGAGTGGACCATTTGTCGGTGCGCCGACAAATCGATCGTGCGGCGGCACGGCTCAATCAACAGAAGCCCTGAACAAGCCAAGAGTCATTCCAGGACGGTTATCGAGCCTTTGAGGGACGTTGGCGTTCCTGCGGTTGTTGTTGTCGTTGAAGCGGTTGTTGTCGTTGCCAGCCGACACCAGGCCGGACCGTAGCCCACTCACGCAACACTTCCACTGCGGCTTCAAACGTTCAGCCCGCAGGTGGCGGGCTTACCAGCTGTCGCCGCTGTATTTCATGGCCGGATAGAACCGGCACTATGAGAGGGCGTGTGGCTCCGAAGCTGTGCTTCAGGGCGGGGAAGATAAAGAAGGAAAAGAAGATAAATGGCGCGGGAATGCTGCGCTGGCTATTGCAGCTTCGCGCCAATATTCTCAATAGACGCCTTCAGCTCGGCAATGGCGGCATCCATAGCCTTGGTTGTCTGCGTCAGGGTTTTCTCAATCTTGGCAATTTTCTTTTGCGCCGCTTCACACGCTTTCACCATTTCAGGCGTTGCCACTGTCAATTTTTTCGGCGTTTCCTTGGTTGCCTGCGCGTCCACTTTTGCGCCGCCTTCGGCGGCACGGTAAATGAACACCCCAGGACGGACATCGAGCCTTAGAGGGACGCCGGCGAGCCTGCGGAGGTCGCAGTCGTAGAAGCGGCCGTTGACGTCGCCAGCCGACACCAGGCCGCCAGCAACCTTCTCATCTTGATATGCAATATAGGTTTGCAGCTTCCCGTATTCTTTCATGAAGCCCTCGGCGAGCTTGCCGTCGCGCAATTCCTCCTCGCTGAACAGGAAGTATAGAAGACCATCGAGGTTGTTCCAGCCGGTTTTCGGAAGGTGCGTGGACATTTGGTCGTTCCCTTCAAGCATGCGCGTCACAAACACGCCGCCTTTGCCGCTTGTCTGCCAGTTGGACTCGGCTTTGATGAGCTGCTGGGTTTTGTTAAGGTTATCGCGAGTGAGGAGCCGGTTATCGACTTGGATAACTTCGGTGATGCCTCTTCCCTCTATTTCCACATAAGTCTGCTTGCCATCCTTAGTCAGGACGTCGCCGAGGGGCACCTGAAGGGCTATTGCCTTCATTGCCGTGTGGACCGGGCGTGCAGGCTCCACTTTGCCCTTGTAGGCATTGTACAGGCGTTCGTCTGCAAGAAGTATGATGGCGTCGCGGAAGCGAAGCATCGGCTTCCTCGTGGTTGGGCCGTACCATACGGATGCCTCTGGCGAAGTGATGCCGCCGTTGTTGTCGAATTGCTTTGCAACCTTGAATGCCGCGTGCTGCGGAAGGCTTGGACCCATGTGAATACACCTCTCAGAGGAGTATCTGTGGCGAAGGGTTTATAAAGATTGTGGCAAGAAGCGGCTGAGTGTGAATATGGTGCGGAGTTGCCGCGTCAGCACCCGTAATCGCTTTAATTCGCGGGAATCTGGTTGGTGAATGCCGAATCCTGCACAAGCTATAATGAGACCCTTGGTGAAATAATTATGGTATGGAAAAAACCGCGTTTGATTTCCGCCTTGCCGCGCTCATGGCTGGGACAAAATTTCGCAGAATTTTGTCCGCATTGTAAAGCGCGAGCGGAGCGATGCGATTTACAATACAACGATAAACGAGGATTGGGAGGATTTGGAGGCAAAGGAGGAGGATGGCGCGCTTGTGGTCAGGGTAAGGAAGGATAGATGAACAATTCGCGCGGAATGCGCCTGCTACTTGCTTTGCTGCCCCTTCTTGCCCTTGCTGATGGTCATGTCCGCAAGCTTCCTCGCAATGTGTTCCATCTCCTTTTTCTGGGCTGCCTGCTGCTTTTGCACCTCAACCATCTGCGCCTCGAATTTCTTCTCGTATTTCTGCCGCCAGTAGCGCTCCTTGGTGGCGGCATTTGCTATCGCCTGGCTTGAGAGAGGATTGCTGCACTTTGAGCACAGGTCGCTTCCAGCGCTGTTCACCTCATTGCAGGTCGGGCATTTTATGGGAATAGGAATGTCGTCGTATTTCTTGCGCGAGAAGGGGATGCCGTACATGCGCGAAAGCTCCTCGTCAATATCCTCCTGCACCAGGTGGACGTAGCGCGCGAGCTGCTTGCTGTTCATGCTCCAGCCCATGTACTTCTTCACCTTGCTCTCGTGCATCCCGAGCCGCAGCAGGTGGGTCGCCTTGGTGTGCCTTAAATCGTGGAACCGCTTGCCCTTGATTTCCGCCCTTGCCTTCAGCCTGTCGAAAAGCGTCTTGAAGCCCGACTGGGAGAGCTGCGCATCCTTCCTGCCGCCGTATTTGCCTGAGTTTATCCAGAACGGCTTCTCCTTGTCCTGGAGGCTGAAGGGATGGGACTTGAGGAAGTCGTTTATGTACGGCACCGCGAAATAGACGGAAACCCAGCGCCTGCCCACCCGCGCGCGCTTCCACGTCTTGTCGCCGTGCAGGTAGATTTTGTAGAACGGCGGCTCGCCCTTTATGTTCATCATCCTAAGGGAGAGTATCTCGTTGAGCCTGCCGCCGCAGTCGTAGGAGAGGGCGACGAGGCATTTCTCGCGCGCCGACTTGCCGAGCTTTATCATGCGCGAAAGCTCATCCACGGAGTAAATCTGGATGCTCGTCTCGCCGTCCTCGGAGATGTTTTCCGGCTGGCAGGCAAGGGGCTTGAGGCCCCGCACCTTTTGGGGGAATTCCTCGCCGTCGCCTTCCAGCCACTTGTAGAACTGGCGCACCATGGTGATGTAGAAGTTTATTGTGCCGGGCTTGAGGTCCTTCCTCGCCTTTATCGCATTGTAGCCGGCCTCAAGGTCCTCCTTGGTCGCCTTCCTGAAGTCTTTTTTCAGGAATTCCGCCCACCAGCGCAGACGGTCGAGGAACTTCTTGCGGTGCTCGTCGCTGATACGGTCGCCTGCTAGTTTTTTATCATGTTCCAGGATAAGCCCTATGTTGCCCTGTGAGGCCGGGCTTGACCTTAGACGGTCAACTGCGGCGGAGAGCGATGAAATTGGCATCAGGGATATCTACGGGGTAAAAGTTTAAAATACCGTCGTGGCGTAACCTGATACAATTTGCAGGGGGGAATGGGCTAACCTGGTATGCTACTAGGTTTGGGACCTAGCGATCTGAGTTCAAATCTCAGTTCCCCCATTTCTTTTTTTTCCAAGGTGCATCTATGAAATACGGAACCTCCGAACTGCGCGGGAAATTCGTGCTGGGCCCCATGGCAGCCTACACTGACATTGCCTTCCGCCTTCTTTGCAGACGCGAAGGCGCTGCCATGTGCTTCACGGAGTTTGCAAATGCTGAAGCAATAACGCGCGGCGGGAAAAACACGGATGCGCTTTTGCAGACGTGCGCGGAAGAGATGCCTGTCGGCATCCAGATATTCGGCGCCAAGCCTGAGAGCATGGCAAAGGCGGCAAAGGCAATATCTGGCAGGGTAGCCTCGGGAGAATTGTTCGCCTCCTGCATTGACATCAATTTCGGCTGCCCTGCTGGAAGCGTGATACGCGCAGGGGGAGGGAGCGCGCTTTTGAAAAGCCCGGAAAAGATGCGCGCGATTGCAGAGGCGTGCGTTGGCGCCTCGGATGTTCCTGTCACTGCAAAGATACGCGCGGGATGGAAAAGCGACTCGGCAGTGGAGCTTGCACAGATGCTTGAGAAGGCAGGCGTGGCAGGCATCACGGTGCACTGGAGGACTGCGACGGAA
>Ga0172368_10007686_pt1 | contig 11179 bp, 9 predicted proteins | sample Lak11m_FD_114540 | JGI IMG/M metagenome (GOLD analysis project Ga0172368, IMG submission 114540) | Freshwater microbial communities from Kabuno Bay, South-Kivu, Congo - kab_022012_11m | ecosystem: Environmental > Aquatic > Freshwater > Lake | place: Democratic Republic of the Congo: South-Kivu...
AGGGTATCAGCCATATAATTGGCGAGACGGGTTACATATCCTTTTTCATTATAACTGAATCTGAGTTCAAAAAACGGGCAGAATGGGTTCATAACAGTCTCAACACCTGCAAGATTGTATCTCAGTTCACGAACCATTCCGTCGGGAAGAATGCTCCATACCCATGAATGAATGCTGTTTCTGTTTTCAACAGGAGAACCATCTTTACCAAAAAATTTAAGGCCTGTTCTGATTCCTTTTTCATCAAGAGTATACTCATAAGTATATGCTCCGGCTGATTCTATCTGCTCACTATTTTTATTGAAAAAGCGTTTGATCTGCTTATTATCCGCAGTATATTCGTAGGTTATCTTTGCTGCACCACCCATTGATGAATAGCCAAGAAGGACATCATTTCTTACAAATTCGACAGATACCAGACGTCCGGCATCATCATATGTAAACTTATAATTGTTTACAGTTTTTGCCTCGTCAGCAGTAAGAGGATGTGTTCCTTTTTCAGTATCATACGGAGTTTCTGAGAACTGAAGGTTTCTGTAATACTCAACGCCTGAGTGAAGATTTTTCTGAGTTGTTTTACCGGTACAGGATACAATCAGTATCCCGAGTACAAGAGAAAGAATTACCGGAAATGCAAGTTTGTTCATTTTCATACTATTATCATTTTTGGTTTAAAATTAGGTACAACTGTATAAAACACTTCAAAATTCATCAAACCGATGAATTCTGTTGATTTAACAAATATAAGGATGAAATGTTTAAAGACAAGATCAAACCTTTTAATAAAACCTGTAAATGTAAAACTGTCATGCGGTCTTGCAGTCATGCAGTCTTGCGGTCATGCGGTCATGCAGTCTTGCGGTCATGCGGTCCGTAATTCGGTTGCTAAGCGCAGCCGAAGCATGCCGTTACACCTTCGCTAAAGCTACTGTGTACACTGTGCGCCTTTATGTTTATATTTGTTACCTCATAATCACACCAAGCCATGGAAACAACTTTTTTTGACTCGGATCTGTTCAGCTATGTATTGATGCCCTTGCTGATATTTCTGGCAAGGATCTGCGACGTATCGATAGGTACCTTAAGAATAATATTCGTATCGAAAGGCAAACGGAATATTGCCCCAATTCTTGGTTTCTTTGAAGTGCTGATATGGATCACCGCAATAAGTAAGATTATGCAGAATCTCGATAACTATGTGAACTATGTTGCATATGCTGCAGGATTTGCAACAGGCAATTTTGTCGGGATGATCATTGAAGAAAAGCTTGCCATGGGTATTCAAATGATAAGGGTTTTTGCTCATGAGAGAGGTTCTGAACTTGTACAGACTTTAAACGGAAATGGCTATGGGGCAACAGTAGTTGAAGCCCATGGAGCCAGAGAAAAGGTACATCTCATTTATACAGTTGTTCATAGAAATGAACTGGATAGAGTTGTTGATCTAATCCTAAGTTTTAATCCCAAAGCTTTTTACACTATTGAAGATGTAAGATCAGTAAATGAGGGAATATTTTCCCCAAGAAGACCAGGCTCAGTATTCCAGTTTAGTAATGTATTGAGGCAATGGAGGAAGGGGAAGTGAGGTGCGGGGTGCGGGGTACGAGGAACAAGGAACCAGAAACCAGAAACCAGAAACCAGCACCCGGTAACAGATAATCAAATGTTAAAACAAATACTTACTTTTGAAAAACAAAAATATTATATTTTATGGATCAGCTAACCAATCATCCTTTATACCGCCGTCATAATATAGACACTGCAATGAACTCATTGTGGGCATTCTATAAAAGCAATTTTCTTGTTTTGTTTATTACTTCATTGGCAATGTCTCTGGCAATCCAGTATGGATCGTCGCTGATTAACATTAAGGATCTTCAGTCAACAACTGACCCGCTCCTTTTACTTGAAAAAGTAAAGGATTTCATGGTGCCTTTGTTAATTTTATCCATGGTAAGTCTTCTCTTCAGCACAATACTTCAGTATTACATCATTTACAAACCATTAGGTCAGGAAATCAATATTTTCGTGTCTGTTCTTAAAGCAATGCGATACTACATTCCCTACCTTATAATAATGATACTGCTGGCATTTTTTGGTTCAATAGCAATAGTACTTGGCATTTTTGCACTTATTGTTGGTGCATTCTTCGCCGCGATATATGTAATTACTCTTTTCCTGTTTGTTTTGCCGATTATGATGGTTGAAGGTACTGATATCCTGAAGACAATCAGAAGAACATTTGCTCTCACTCATAAGAATTTCTGGTCGAATATCGGATGGGTAGCAGTTTTTCTTATAATAATGATAGTTATCTCAGTTATCTTTTCAGCAATTATAATGATCCCGTTTTCAGGAAGCTTTTTAAAGACACTTACCAATCCTGAAGCCGTTGCTGAAGTTGTGAATTATACTTCAAATCCAATATTTATACTCCTTTCAGCTATTGTCAGTGCCCTTACAATGCCCTTGATGCCTATTCTTTCCTGCATCCTCTATTTTCATGGAAGAGCTACAGAAGATATACAGGATCAGATCAGGGAAGAGTCAAAAACTGATGAAAACAGGTTAAAGGTAGAAGACCTCTACGCAAAGCCTTATGCAGATGATCATCCTGATAATCCGGAAAAGGTTTAAATATCATTCTCCCCTTTCACGTACCCAAAATTCGCGAGTATTCCTCCATCGACATACAGAATATGTCCGTTAACAAAGTTACTCGCTTTCGATGCCAGGAAGAGTGCAGCATTTGCTACATCCTCAGGTTCACCCCACCTGCCTGCAGGTGTGCGGGTCATGACAAGGTCGTTGAAGGGGTGACCATTTTCACGGATTGGTGCTGTTTGTGAAGTAGCAATATAACCCGGACCAATACCATTTATCTGAATATTGTACTTTGCCCATTCGCATGTCATATTCTGTGTCAGAAGTTTCAACCCGCCTTTGGCTGAAGCATATGCCGAAACAGTATTCCTGCCATATATACTCATCATTGAACACATATTAATGATCTTTCCCTTACGGCGCTCTATCATCTTTGGAGCAACTCTTTTTGAAACAATAAGAGGAGCAACAAGGTCAACATCTATAACCTGCTTGTAATCTGATATTGCCATATCAAGTATTGGTATTCTTTTAATAATACCAGCATTGTTAACAAGAATATCAACTGGTCCAACCGATTTTTCAATCTGTGTTATTCCCTTGTCAACATCTGCTTCATCGGTTACATTGAACTTAAGTGTAAAGACATCAAGGCCTTCCTTTTTAAAACTCTCTTTGCAGATAAGAAGCTTCTCATCCTGCAAGTCATTTACACATACTTTTGCACCTGCTTTACCAAGCAGTAAACCGACTGCAAGTCCAATGCCATGTGTTCCTCCGGTTACCAGTGCAACCTTTCCTGTTAGATCAAATAAATCTTTCATACTTATTATTTTAAAGTATCGGGGTGACGAACATCCATATCACCATAATCGAGATTCTCACCAGCCATACCCCAGATGAATGTATAGTTTGATGTACCTGCTGCACTATGTATACTCCACGACGGAGAGAGGACTGCCTGTTCATTCTTCATCCAGATATGCCGTGTCTCATCAGGATCGCCCATAAAATGACATATCCCTTGTTTTTCAGGAACCTGGAAATAAAAGTAGGCTTCCATCCTGCGATTATGAGTATGAACCGGCATTGTGTTCCAGACACTCCCATTCTGGAGTTCAGTCATTCCCATCTGGAGCTGACATGTCTGAACAATGCTGTTTACAAGCAATTTATTAAGTATCCTGTGGTTAGAGGTTTCGGCACTGCCAAGAGATATCACCTCAGCATCTTTCATAGTAACTTTCTTTGAAGGAAATACCTGATGCGCAGGTGCTGAGTTGATGTAGAGTTTGGCAGGATTTTTCAGGTCAGCCGATCTGAAAACAACATCGTGTGTACCCATGCTCAGATATAAAGCTTCTTTATGTCCGAGTTTATACTTCTTTCCTGCAGTGTCAATTTCTGCATCTCCACCGATATTAATTATACCCATTTCCCGTCTGTCGAGAAACTGTACTGATTTCAATTCATCCGGCGATTCAAGTTTAAGTGTTTTTTTAACAGGCATAGCACCGCCAACTATGTAACGATCGTACAATGAATACACAAGAGAAATTTCATCAGGTATAAACACGTTCTCAATTAGGAATTCCTTCCTGATTCTTTTTGTGTCATACTTTTTAAAATCCTCAGGGTGTGATGCGTATCTTAATTCTACCTTCATATATTTAAATTATTTTTATCATTATAATTGTAGAGACGCAATGCATTGCGTCTCTACCACAATGTTCTATAAAATGCCCTTTTCAATCAATCTCGTGATCTCAGTTCCTGCCATCAGGAAACCTCCAACACCATATACCTCTGTCATCTCTCTTGTTACTGCTTTCGGATCTGCACCAATTGGTTGTATAAATCCAACTTTTCCATCGGGCCAAACAGATGTAACCATTGATTTCCATCCTTTAACAATAGCAGGCAGATATATATCCTTATCGAGATAACCGTTGTTTACACCCCATGCCATTCCATATACAAAAAAAGCTGTCGCACTCATTTCAGGGTTAGGATAACTGGCCGGATCGAGAAGACTTGCATGCCAAAATCCGTCTGCAGACTGCAACGACAGAAGTTTTGCAGCCATCTCTTTATAAATTGTCACGAAATATTCCTTATTCTCATATCTGGCAGGCAATTCCCTGATTATAATTGGCAGGCCTGCAAATACCCAGCCATTACCGCGTCCCCAGAATACTTTAGCACCATTCGCCTCTTTCCTGGTAAAATAATTTGAATCCCTGAAATACAGATCTTCATCTTTATCGTAAAGGTAATCAGTTGTGAATTTAAACTCCTGATACATAAAATCAAGATACTTTTTTTTACCTGTAACATTGGCCATTTTTGCCCAGACAGTAGGAGCCATAAAAAGTGCATCACACCACGACCACCGTTGCTGAGACGAGTATCCGGGAACTGTGCTTTTAAAAAGCAGGTCCCCTTTTGCCGGGTCCTTTAGAATCTGATCGAAATAAGTTCTCATCGGTTTGATCATATTCTTATCCTTATATTTCCTGTATAACTCGATATATGTCTGTCCAACACAGTAATCATCGGCATGATACTTTCTCTGATTATTGTCGTGTACATAATAATTCCATGATAGTTTTGAAGAAATATCTTTCAACCATTCATAGTATGAGTCGTTGCCTGCTATTGATGCCCACTCAACCATGCCGGAATATAGTGCAGCATTCGTCCAGTCAGCCAGATTATGTGTAAGAGGTGTTCTCACCTGCCAGTCGGCAACAGCTTTCAATACTGTTTTTATATCAGTTTTATTTATATCATTCTTAAATGAAGAAGAAGCCAGCTCCTGCGAATATCCAGCAGATGAGCAAATAATAAAACCAAGAATCAATGTGGTTTTCAGGATTTTCATTTTATGTAAGGAGTATTAAAATTTATTAAACAATTTGATAAATTCTTGATAATTTGAATTGGAATTTATACTTTCGTGATCGTTAACGATCCAATATTTTTCAAAATTATAAAATTTTACAATCCCATTATTAATATGAAACCTTTTATTCATGAAAATTTTCTACTGGGAAATAAAACAGCAGAAAAGCTATATCATAAGTATGCTGAGAATCAGCCTATAGTAGATTTTCATTGTCATCTTTCACCTGCAATGATTGCTGAAGATCGTCAGTTTGGTAATCTTACTCAAGCATGGCTTGAAGGAGATCATTACAAATGGAGGGCAATGCGTACAAACGGGATTGATGAAAAGTATTGCACAGGATCTGCTTCGGATACTGAAAAATTCAAAAAGTGGGCAGAGACTGTCCCTGCTACACTAGGTAATCCATTGTATCACTGGACGCATCTGGAACTTGCAAGATATTTCAGCATTACCAAATTATTGTCGCCTGCTACAGCTACTTCGATTTATGAAAGAGCTTCAGGTATGTTGCAGACAAAGGAATTCAGCACCAGAGCAATGATCAGGAAAGCGAAAGCTGAAGTTATCTGCACGACAGATGACCCTACAGATACTCTTGAACATCACCTCAAACTTAAGGGAACCTTCGAGGTAATGGTTCTTCCAACCTGGAGACCAGATAATGTTATAAAAACTGAGGATGTTGAGAAATTCAATGCCTACATAAAAAAACTTGAACTTGTAAGCGAAGTTGAGATTAAGAATTTCGAAACACTTATTACAGCACTTGATAAAAGACATGCATTTTTTCATGAGATAGGAGGAAGATTATCAGATCATGGTCTTGATCGTTTTTATTTCGATTCTTTCACTGCATCTGAAATTGATAAAATATTCAAAAAACTTTTAAAAGGAGAATCAATTTCTGCAGAAGAGGCTGAGAAATATAAGACTGCTGCAATGATTGAGCTATGCAGGTTGAATCATAAAAGAGGTTGGACACAACAATTTCATGTGGGTGCTATGCGTAATAATAATGCCCGCATGTTCAGGCAACTTGGTCCTGATACCGGATGGGATTCGATAGGTATACCGCAGGATGCACTTAAAATGTCGAAGTTCCTGAGTGCGCTTGACAGCACTAATCAGTTGTCGAAGACCATTCTTTATAATCTTAATCCTGCCGATAATGAAATGATGATTACAATGGCAGGTAACTTCAATGACGGTACATCAGCAGTTAAAGTACAATATGGCGCTGCCTGGTGGTTCCTTGATCAGAAGAGTGGAATGGAGAAGCATCTAAAAGACCTGGCGGCTCTTGGACTGTTAAGGAGATTTATTGGAATGGTGACTGATTCACGCAGCTTCCTCTCCTATCCACGTCACGAATATTTCAGAAGACTAGTATGCAATTTTGTTGGGGAAGAGGTTGAAAAAGGACTTATCCCCGATGAAGACGAACTGCTTAAGCCATTGATTGAAGGTATATCGTACAGGAACGCGAAAGAGTATTTTGGATTTAAGTAAACCTCACCCCAACCCCTCTCCCAGGGGAGAGGGGCAAGAGAAAAATACTCATATGACATCACCCCTTCTCTCCCGGGAGAAGGGGAAGGGGGATGAGGCAAGGGAGAAAGCAAATACATAATAGTAAATGAAAAATTAAACATATATAATGAACGAACTAAACCTAAAAGGAAAAGTAGCAGTAATAACCGGAGGAGCAGGAATAATCTGCTCAACAATGGCTAAGTCGCTTGCTGCACAAGGAGTTAAAACAGTAATTCTCGACCTGAATAAAGAAGCAGCAGTTGCAGTTGCTGCTGAAATTGAAAAAGAATCAGGGATAGATTCAATGGGCGTTTCGGCCAGTGTACTTGACAAGGCTTCCCTAGAGGCAGCAAAAAAAGAGATCCATAGCAAATTCGGACCAATTGACATTCTTGTTAACGGTGCCGGAGGTAATTCCCCTGCAGCCACAACCAAACTAGAGAAGATGGATGGCACTGATACTGAAAATCCAGAGGATACCTTCTTCGGACTTCAGATTGAGGGATTTGATAAAGTATTTGACCTGAATTTCAAAGGTACTCTTATACCTTCAATGGTATTTGCTACCGATATGGTTAAAAATAAATCAGGGGTTATTCTCAATATTTCCTCTATGAACTCTTACAGACCATTAACAAAAATTGCAGCATATTCTGCAGCAAAAGCAGCTGTTAATAATTTCACACAATGGCTGGCAGTTCATTTCTCAAAAACTGGAGTAAGAGTTAACGCAATAGCCCCCGGTTTTCTTCTTACGAACCAGAACAGATTCCTTCTGATTGATGAAAAAACAGGAGGATTGACTGCTCGTGGAAAGAAAATAATTAATGGGACACCTATGGAAAGATATTGTGTACCTGAAGAACTAACAGGAACGCTTATCTATCTGGTTTCAGATCTTTCAAAATTTGTCACTGGAATCGTAATTCCTGTAGATGGAGGATTTAGTGCATATTCAGGAGTATAGTAGAGACGCAATGCTTTGCGTCTGATTGAGAACAATAAATACAATTATGGCAAAGAACGTAATAGTAGCCCAGTCGGGCGGTCCATCGCCGGTAATAAATAGTTCTCTGAGAGGAATTATTGAAACATGCAGAATGTTTCCGGACAAGTTTGGAAAGGTTTATGGCGGATGGCATGGAATTGAAGGTGTATTAAATGAGGAGCTCCTTGATCTTTCATCCCAGAAAGAGGATGAAATAGCTCTTTTAAGAAACACACCTGCAGCAGGAAGTATAGGTACCTGCAGATACAAACTTAAAGATAAACAACAGAAAGATTTCCAGCGGATAATGGAAGTATTCAAGGCTCACGATATAGGATACTTCTTTTATATTGGCGGAAATGATTCCCAACACACAGCATTCAAAGTAAGTGAGCTGGCAAAAACCAGAGGACTCGACCTGATAGCTGTTGGTGTTCCTAAGACAATTGATAACGATGTTGGTGATAATGAGTTTACCCTTATTGACCATACTCCTGGTTATGGAAGCGTAGCCAGATACTGGTCGCATATTATCCAGAATGCAAATGAGGAGAATATGGGCTCCTCCCCTGCCGATCCTGTCCTTGTTGTCCAAGCCATGGGAAGGAAAATAGGTTATATTCCTGCAGCCGCACGTCTGGCAGATCCCGGGAGAGAGATGCCTTTGCATATCTATATGGCTGAATCAAAAGTATCTATCGACAACCTGGTAGATAATGTAAATGATCAGGTAAAAAAAGATGGAAGATGTATTGTGGTGATAAGTGAAGGATTTGATGTAGGATCAATCGGAGAAGTTAAAGATGCCTTCGGACATACATCCTTCGGATCTAGCCAGAATTCAGTTTACCAGACTGTTGTAAACTATCTAAATACCAAGGGATTAAAAGCAAGAGGTGCTGCTCGTGGACAAGTAATGGGTACCGATCAGAGACACACAACCGCATATGCTTCGATAGTAGACCTCGATGAAGCATATAAAGTTGGACAGAAAGCTGTTGAAATTGCCTTGAATGAAGGGAGCGGCTGGATGGCAACCATACTCAGAGAGCCAGGTTTTATATATAATGTTCACTACGATAAAGTACCTCTTGAAAAAGTGGCACTCTCTGAAAGAACATTCCCTGAAAAATGGATCGCACCCAATCGGTACGATGTTACAGACGAGTTTCTTGAATATGTCAGACCTTTGATCGGCGAAGACTGGCCATCTGTTCCAATGATTAATGGAAGGCAGCGGTTCGCCAGACTCGAAATGAAATTTGCAGATAAAAAACTACCCGCATATAAATTAGAGGCATATGAGAAATAGAGTAAATACCTACTCCCGTCTCCGGTCTCCGGTCTTCGGTCTTTCTACTTTGAACTATAAACTTTGAACTTTGAATTTTAACTTCGAACTTATCTATGAATCCACACGATCAATTACTTGCGCTTAAACCTGAAAAGGAATTTTTTATTGGAATAGATTCCGATGGATGTGCTTTCGACACTATGGAGATAAAGCAGAAAGAGTGTTTCTGTCCTAACTTCATAAAGTATTTTAAAATGCAGCCGATCTCAAAATATGCACGTGAAACCTGGGAGTTTGTTAATCTTTACTCTACAAACAGGGGATGCAACCGTTTTCTGGCAGTTAATGAGACTCTCAGGCTTCTGGCAACCCGTCCTGAGATAAAAGCACGCAACTTCAAAGTTCCATCAGCTGCTCCTCTAATTGCCTGGACAAAAAAGGAAACCAAACTTGGTAATCCTACACTGAAGACATATGCAGCAGAAATTAATGATCCTTTTATAACCCAAACACTTGAATGGTCGCTGAAAGTTAATGAAGACATTGCAAGTCTGGTATTCGGCATTACTCCTTTCCCATTTGTAAAAGAGTGTCTCGAAAAGATGAAAACGAAGGCAGATGCAATGGTTGTATCTCAAACACCATTCGAAGCCCTTAAACGTGAATGGGAAGAGAATAAGATAGAGCATTATCTGAAGATGATTGCAGGGCAGGAACATGGTACTAAAACCGAACACCTTAAGTATGCTGCCAAAGGCAAATATCCTGATGACAAGATACTTATGATCGGTGATGCAAACGGCGACCTGAAAGCAGCAAAATCAAACGGAGTGCTGTTCTTTCCAATTAATCCCGGGCAGGAAGAAGCCTCATGGGAGAAACTATACAAGGAAGGTCTGGACAGGTTTTTCACAGGTACTTTCAAAGGTGACTACGAGGAAAAACTTATCAAGGAGTTTGAGGCTTATTTGCCGGAAAATCCGAATTGGAAATAAAATTGAATAAGATAAACAACCACGGCGATACTAAGATCATGGAGGAACACGGAGAATAAAGGTAAATGACTCCGTGGATATCTGTGGTATCTGTGTCTCTGTGGTGAAAAATAATATTATGATTTACTATAAATCGGGATCGGAAAATACAGTAATAGGACCAAAAGAACTTGAGCATGGTTTGTTTACCGCACTTGAAAAACTTGGGACCAGAAAAAAGGTTCTGGTAGTACCTCCCGATTTTACGAGGTTTCATTCAAGAGCCGGAGATATTACCACACTCATTTATAAATACTATCAGAATAATCTTAAAGATATACTCCCCGCTCTGGGCACACACGTACCAGTATCTGATATTGAACTTGCCGAGATGTTTAAGGGTGTTCCAAAGAATCTTTTCAGAGTGCACGACTGGCGTAAAGATGTTGTAACAGTTGGCACAGTTCCTGGTGAATTCGTATCAAAGATTACTGATGGTGCTCTCGACTATTCATGGCCTGCACAGCTTAATAAGCTGGTATTTAATGGCGGACACGATCTGATAATATCTGTAGGACAGGTTGTACCGCATGAGGTAATAGGAATGGCAAACTACAATAAAAATATTTTTGTTGGTGCTGGCGGAAAAGGTGGAATCCATAAAAGCCATTATCTTGGTGCTGTTTATGGAATGGAAAGAATTATGGGTCGGGCTGATACTCCTGTGAGAAAAGTATTAAACTATGCTTCAGATAATTTTGCAAACCATTTGCCGATCATTTATATCTTGACAGATATTGGTAAAGATGAAAACAATGAGCTTGTTATCAAAGGATTATTTATTGGTGATGATTATGAGTGCTTCAAACTTGCGG
>Ga0172368_10007687_pt1 | contig 11179 bp, 6 predicted proteins | sample Lak11m_FD_114540 | JGI IMG/M metagenome (GOLD analysis project Ga0172368, IMG submission 114540) | Freshwater microbial communities from Kabuno Bay, South-Kivu, Congo - kab_022012_11m | ecosystem: Environmental > Aquatic > Freshwater > Lake | place: Democratic Republic of the Congo: South-Kivu...
CAAGCGCTTGGTGTCGACCGCAGAGGGTCGACACCACCCGTTGGAGCGATTTTTCCCATTTTCAGACAAACTGGAAAGCGGGAATCTGCAGGTCGATCATACCCATACCCCAAAATCACCCCGGAGACGGCATTCCCGCGAAAGCGGGAATCTGCAGGTCGATCATGCTCATACCCCAAAATCACACCGGAGCTGTCATTCCCGCGAAAGCGGGAATCTGCAGGTCGATCATGCCCATACCCCAAAATCACACCGGAGCTGTCATTCCCGCGAAAGCGGGAATCTGCAGGTCGATCATGCCCGTACCCCAAAATCACACCGGAGCTGTCATTCCCGCGAAAGCGGGAATCCAGCGCCATTGCTTTTGTATCTATTTTACAAGCGCTTGGTGTCGACCGCAGAGGGTCGACACCACCCGTTGGAGCGATTTTTCCCATTTTCAGACAAACTGGAAAGCGGGAATCTGCAGGTCGATCATACCAAGGCTCCAAAGTCTTTTCGCCTGTTTTTGTAAGGGCAATTCAGGAATTGCCCTTACATTGGAATAGTCTTATTAGAAACAGCCTGATAATTCTGGCGATTATGCTCGCAGTCTCCTCCGCCTATTCCGCGCCCTACACACTAAACTATTACGAAGAAACTTTCCCCCCCCGCCTGAAAGAAATCAAACTATCCCGCCAGTTTGTCCTGCCTAATTCCGAAGTGGTTACGGTTTCCGGTCTCAAACTGATGCGGGAAGTGGATTACGATATTTTCTATATCGACGGCCGGATTTCCCTGCGCCAAATCCCGGAAGACACTGTTCTGGTGCAGTATAAGGTATTCCCTCTAAAACTCCGGCAGTATTATTTCCACCGCATGCTTAAAGAAGCCGAACCTCAGTCCAGGGAAACTGCCCCGGATTCATTATTGACCGGCGGGACTCCTGAAGAAGTTAGTCCTTTCCAATTCACCCGTTCCGGCAGTATATTCCGCACCATCACTGTCGGCAATAACCGCGACGCTTCGCTGGAATCGGGGATGGATTTGCAGGTGAACGGCCGGCTGGGTAAAGGCGTTACCGTCACCGCCGCATTGTCCGACCAAAACCTCCCGCTGCAGCCGGAAGGCGATTCCCGCACGCTGGAAGAAATCGACAAAGTTTATGTCAAAGTGGAAAGCGACCATTACCTGCTGAATTTGGGCGATTATGATTTGTCCATTTCGGGGCGGGAATTCGCTTCGGTGGAGCGGAAATTGACCGGAGCGCAAGTGTTCGCCGGGGGGAATAAATATGAAGCGATGCTTTCCGGCGCCGCCTCGCAGGGTGAATACCGTTCCCAAGCGTTTAACGGCATTGAAGGACTGCAGGGGCCATATTTACTGAGCGGGAAACGGGGCGAAACCGGTATTTTAGTGCTGGCTGGCAGTGAAAAAGTCTGGCTGGACGGGATTTTGACCACCCGGGGCGACGATTACGATTACACCATTGACTATTCCCGCGGCGAATTGACCTTTACGGAGAAAAATCCTATCGACGCCGACAGCCGCATTGTGGTCGATTTCCAATACGCATCCGGCGATTACAGCCGCAGCCTTTATCATTCCGCCGGCCAAGCCTCCCTCAATGATGACAGGTTCACCATCACTTACGCCGCCGCCCGGGAAGCGGATAACCGTTCCGACCTGCTGGCGGCTGCTTTGACCGACAGCGCTAAAACCGCGCTGAAATCCGCCGGCGACAACGCGTCCGCCGCTTATTTGGAAGGCGGCGTCTATGCCGGACTCGGCGAAGGCGATTATTTCAAGTCCTATAATTCCGATTCCACCTTCATTTACATTTGGGCGGGGGAAGATTCCGGCGATTACGATGTCACTTTCTCCTATGCGGGGCTTTTGCAGGGGTCTTACAGCCGGGAGTATTCTTCCGCCGGAGATATTTATTACGAATATGTTGGCGATGGGGCGGGGGACTATGATCCCATAATTCTTCTGCCGCTGCCGCGGCAGGAAGAAGCGCTGGATTTGGGATTGAAATACCAGCTGACTCCGCGAGTATCCTGCAGTCTGGAAACTGCGGTTTCCCGCTATGACCAAAATACTTATTCCCCTTTGAATGACGGCGATAATACCGGCGGGGCGGTGGTTTTACTTTTGCAGGCGGACTCTCTGCAGTTGTGGGATAGGGACAATTTCGCCCCTCGGACCGGATTCAGCCTAAAAACGCGGACGGTCGAGGATAATTTTCATCCTTTGGACCGCACCGCGGAAGCGGAATATAACCGTAAATGGGGCTATTCCGACACGCTTTCCGCCCGCGAGCAATCGGCCGATTTGCAAGGGTATATCCTGCCGCTAAATTATACACGCATCGCTTTCGGCGGCGGATTGATGCGCAAAGAAAACTTCCAATCTCAGCGGTGGAACGGGGAATTTACCTATCAGAAGCGGGATTTGAACCTGCTGAAGGCGTTTTTCGAGAACATCAGCGCCGATAACGCTGACACCAAAGGATTCTGGCGGCGGGGCAAAGCCGAAGCTTGGCAGTGGTGGGGGAAGTTCAAGCCGGGACTTCGTTTTGAAGGGGAAGATCAAGCTCAGGCGGGCAATGGTTTCCGGTTCGCCGATAATCAGGGATTTTTACAGATTGGCCGGGAACGAAGTTTACTATTGGAACAAACCTACCGCAAGGACGATTCCCGTTCGGAAAACCGGTTATCGCCTTTAGCTGTGTTGCATCGCTCGCACTTGAACTATCAAGGGATTTCCGGCGCTTCCCGCTACAATTTCGACTATACTCATAGTGAGCGCAATTATCAATTCGCCGATTCCGCCGATATCAAGTCCGATTTGGGCAAAGTGGAATTCGATTCCCGCACCGAAGATGGCTTTGCCGTGTTCAATTTGCAGCACCGTATCACGCAAAGCCGCACCGCCGAAACCGCTCTCATCCCGCTGGAAGTCGGCTGGGGGGAAGGCGATTACATCAAACAGGGCAGCCAGTATTTTCCCGATCCTAACGGCAACTATATTTTAATTTCCCAGAACACGGGAAATTTCCTAAAAAGCGCCAAAGTCCTTTTTTCTTCCACGCTCAGGCTGGATTTCCGTAAGTTTGCCAAGCGCAATAAGATTCCGGCGATAGCGCAATTGCTGACCAGCGAAACCTACTTTTCGGTGAATGAAGAGAGCAAGACCGATGAAGCTTATAGGCTCTATCTGCTCTATTTACCTGCTTTCCGCGGCGATTCGACTTTGTATGGGACTTCGACCTTCCGGCAGGATTTACATTACCGTAAAGGCGATCGGGATTATTCCCTGCGGCTCAGTTTCAACGATAACCGCAGTTTGAACAACCGGTTGGTCAGCGCCGGGGAGCGTTTGACCCGGCAAGAGTATGCGTTAACTTTGTGGAAATCGCTAAGCGCATCCCTGACTCTGCAGTCCGCAGCCTCCTACAGCTGGGAAAACCGCTGGCTGGCGGAAATTATCCAGCGGGATTTGAGTTTTAACGGCTGGGAGAATATCTTAATCAAACAGATCAGTCGTCCGCTGGAAATCCGCGCCGCTATCGAGCTGAAAACTGCGCGGGAGAAGGTGGAGGACCTTAGTTCATTTTCGCTGACGATAACTCCGCAAGCCGATTACGCCCTTTTTGGCCGGGGGAGGATTTCCGGGCAGGTCAGCTATACCGGGGTATACTCATCATCCGAGACTCTACCTTACGAAATGACTCAGGGCAAAGGCAAGGGCGACAATTACGAATGGGCTCTGCAAGCGTCCTACCGGGTTGGTAAAAATCTCAATCTTTCCTTAAATTATACCGGCGAGTCTAAAGTCGGCCGCCCGGTGATTCATACCGGCCGGATGGAATTAAGGGCTTTCTTCTGATGTTCAGCCGCATTAACGGTGGTGTCAGGCGTCCCCGCCTGACACCAGCCTGATAAGCAAATATAGTATTCCCATTTTCCTAATGTTCAGCCAAATTCAAATATTCTCCGCCGCTTTATTGCTGGTTTTCCTGCTTGGTACTGGCATCGAGGCTGCGCCCATTTTAAAGCGGGTTGAATTCCATAGCGGCGGCCTCTTTTCCCGCAAAGAGCTGCTCCGATGGTCGACATTGGAGCCAGGAAAAGCGCTTGCAGAAGAAAGTCTTAACGCGGCGATGACCAGCCTTTTGACCGAATTGGCGCAGCAGGGATACTATTTCGCCGCGGTGGATTCCCTCCGGCAAAATCTTTCACCCGATTCGGTGGAAACCGAAATTGCCGTCTTTCTTAATGAAGGGCCCAGATTGATATTGTCTTCAGTCGCTTTTGAAGACGCAGAGGATTCGCTTGGTCAGGCTAAAGCCTCGGGCAATTTTCCGCTGGGGGGAAAAATCGACCAGAACCGGCTGGATGAAAGTTTGGAAAAATGTTTGCTGCAAGGCGAAGAACAGGGTTATGCTTTTTACAATTTAGAGTTAAAAGATTATCGGATAATAGAAGAACACAGTGGTTATAAGCTGAATCTGACCTTTTCCCGTCATCCCGGCCCTTTAGCGGCGCTGCAGACGGTGGATGTGAAAGGCAATAAGGTCACCCGCGCGGACTATATTGTCCGCGAGACTCGTCTGCGAAAAGGGGCGCTATTTTCTCCGCAGAAGCTGGAAAAAGCCCGGACCTATTTACAGCAGACCCGGCTGTTCCAGCAGGTAAAACCGATGGAAATAATTCTCTACCGCGACGGTTTCCACGCGGCTGTGGAAGTGGAAGAAAAGCGCTTCAATTCGCTGGACGGCGCGGTGGGCTATGTGCCGGGCAGCGGCGGCAGCAAAGGCTATTGGACCGGATTGGTGGACATTTCCTTCAACAATGTTTTGGGCAGCGGCCGGCAGTTTGCGATTTACTGGCAGCAGCCAAATAGAAATTCGCAGGATATATCCCTCAGGTATAAGGAACCCTGGATTGCCGGACTGCCTCTGGACGCTTCCTTTTCCTTCAGTCAATCTGTTCGGGCTGTTTCAGGGATTTTAGAAGCTTCGTCCGACACCCGCTATCTTAATCGCAGCGCGGATTTGAAATTGACTTATGCTCTGACGGAAAACATTTTCCTTACTGGAGGCGTCGAGCAGGCGGAAACTATTCCTGACTCCTTATCGCGTTATGCGGCAGGCATACCACATTCGCTTTCGCGGGGCTTCCTGGCAGGTATAGCGTTGGATTCCCGGGACGAACCTTTGAATCCCCAATCCGGCTATTTTTATTCCACGACGGCTTCGGTGGCAGACAAGGAGAACTATGTGCCACCTGACGCTGATATTCCGTCCTCGGTCGAAGAAAACCGCATCACCATTGCACTTGAGGTGGCACAAGCGGTGGCATCCTCTTTAGTTATATTTAACCGAATGTATCTTACCAGCGTGGATTCACCACAGGAAAAGCTGCCGGTCAGTGAGATGTATTTTTTCGGCGGAGCTAATTCCGTAAGAGGGTACCGGGAAGAACAATTTTTCGGGAGCACGGTGGCATATAGTAATGTGGAATTGCGTTGGCTTATCGGCCGTTATTCCCGCATATTCTTGTTTAACGATTGGGGATATAATGAAAGGCGAATTTTAAATGTATCGGGAGATGCCACATTAAATAATTGGTGGCACTATAGTTACGGCGCAGGTATTTCCTTTGAAACCGAGATTGGCCTATTCGGCATTAATTACGGTGTCGCGCAGAATATTTCACCGGCTAACGGGATGTTTCACTTCCGGCTGAGGAACGAATTTTAGTATTTTAAGGATATAAATTATGGCTCAAGACGATCAGACACCCTTGGATTACCGGCGTTATGCGGCGATGACCCGGCAGCTGGTAATTACCAAGCCGCCGGAAATCCCGCCGATTGAAGAAAGCGGGAATCCTGCTCCACAGGAACAATCCGGGGAGCAGGTCAAACCAGCCGTGTCCCCGATGCGGCAGTTCGAAGCTTTGAAAGAAAAACTGATGGAAAAAATCGACGATGCCAAGATGCTGACGGAATTTATCAAATTAGGCTACGAATTAGGCGAATACGAAGTCATCATCGCTTTTATGAAAGATTATTTGGCGCGGAAAAGCCGGGATACCGGCATTCGCTTCAATCTGGCGATGACGCTGCTGCGCACCGGCGATAAAAAGAAAGCGAAATTCCACTTTCGTAAAATCCTCAGCCATGATCAAAAGCATCAGCAGGCTCGGGCAATGCTGGAAAGACTTCGCACAGTGGAGTGAAATGTGCTCCCTGAAAGGAGAGCAAGCGCCACCATAATGAAATGAGGCATATAGTGATTAGTAAAAGAAGTGTCGTATAATTGAAAACATCTGTCAAGTCTCCGCTCAGCTAAAGATCTGAAAGAACATGAAAAGATTCGGTTATCCAGTTAGTTCAGCTTAATGTCAAAAGCGAGTAGAAAGGTCATGCTGAACCCTGTCCTGAACTTGATTCAGGATTGTTTCAGCATCCAGTGCCTTTTAAAATGCTGTTGAAAATCAAAGGCGCTGGATTCCGAACCAAGTTCGGAATGACCACTTTGCGACTATTTGTAAAAAAAGGAAAAGTGATTTTCCTAACTTAACTTGATAACCGAATGAAAAGAAGTGTCATAATATAGCGAATAAAATCACAAAAACTCGCTGATTTTCTTGATTTTGACTAAAAAAATCCTTTACTTCTTTGCAGTTTTTTTCTGGATTTTCCGGAAATTGCAACTAAATATTAAACAATTAGATAAAATTCAGCAGTCTGAGCAATAAATAGCAAATCACCATAAAAGATTTTTTTCATCATAATTTTTATGGGAAACGCACCTCCTTTCGGAGGATTAATTCATAAAATCTCAACAAAATAAGTGGTAATTACGATGCCTGAAGAAAAGACCGTAGAAGAACTATTAAAACAAGCTTACCAGCCGGCGAAAGATGCGATGAAACTTCATCCGTTCTACCGCGGCAAAATTGAAGTTGTCCCCAAATGCTGCATCCGTGATATGGATGACTTTGCGATTTGGTACACTCCCGGAGTAGCCGAACCCTGCAAGGATATTGCGGCTAATCCTGACAAAGTTTTCGAGCATACCAATAAGGCTAATATGGTGGGAATTGTTACCGATGGTACGCGTGTACTTGGACTGGGAGATATTGGGCCTATGGCCGGGCTCCCGGTTATGGAAGGTAAAGCTATTCTCTTCAAGTACTTAGGCGGTGTAGACGCTTTTCCGCTCTGCCTCGACACCAAAGACCCCCAGACTTTTATCCGCACCGTCCGCATATTGGAACCATCTTTCGGCGGATTCAACCTTGAAGACATAGCCAAGCCTAAATGTTTCCACATTTTGGATACACTGCGCCGGGAATGCACGGTGCCGGTGTGGCACGATGATCAGCAGGGGACTGCCGCGGTTACCGTAGCTGGGATGCTCAACGCCTTGAAGATTGTGGGTAAGAAAATTGACGACATCGACATAGTTTTAAACGGCGCCGGAGCTTCCAATGTGGCTATCGCCCGCTTGCTGATGACTGCCGGAGCTGATCCCGGCCGCCTCGTTTTAGTCGACCGCGAAGGCACTCTGCATCGCGGCCGCATCGAATTGAAGTATAAAGAACCGGTCAAGTGGCATTTGATCCAATTGACTAACGACCGTCAAATCGCCGGCGATTTGTCTGCCGCTTTAAAAGACGCCGACGCTTTAATCTCCCTCTCCTCTTCAGGACCCGGGGTGATTGAAAAAGATCAGATCGAACTGATGGGTAAAGACGCTATCGTTTTTGTCTGCGCCAATCCCATCCCGGAAATTTGGCCTTGGGAAGCTAAGGAAGCCGGCGCTGCCATTGTCGCTACCGGCCGTAGCGACTTCCCCAATCAGGTCAACAATTCGCTGGGCTTCCCCGGCATCTTCCGCGGAGCTTTGGATGTGATGACTACCACTATCACCGATGAAATGTGCATTGCGGCGGCGGTGGAATTAGCTAAAACCGCCGAAGATCAGGGACTTTCCGAAGACCACCTGCTTCCCACTATGGACGATTGGGAAGTTTTCCCGCGGGAAGCGGTAGCAGTCGGGCAAAAAGCCATCGAACAAGGCGTAGCCCGGATTAAACTTACCCCGGAACAAGCTTTTGCCAAAGCGGAAAAGACTATCAAACGCGCCCGCGAACAAGTTCAGGCAATGATGCGGGAAGGATTCATTCCCAAACCGCCCAAATAAATAGCGGCAGCGTTATGATTTCAGGCAGCCTGTATCCCTACGGGCTGCCTTTTTAATTCAATCAAAGAAGCGTCAAGTATCAAGTAATAGGGATTAAGATTTTTAATAATAGCTTTTGCTTTTCTCTGTGAAACTCTGTGTTCTCTGTGACTCTGTGGTGTCCGGCAGCTGCCGGATTATGTTTGCTTTTCCCTAATTCCTAACTCCGAATTCCGAACTCCGAATTCCTAATTCCGAACTAATGATTCCACTGCTCCGCAAATACCGGCATTATCTGTTTCGGCATAAGACCGCCATTTTCTGGGGGATGGTTTGCGTGCTGTTTACCAATGTTTTCGGCACTGCTAAACCCTGGGTGATGAAATATGCCATTGACGATATGGAAAAAGCGTTGAATTGGCATCAGATTGTCTATTTCGCCTTATTCATCGTGGCGTTAGCTTTGGTGCAGGGGGTATTCCGGTTTTTCCAGCGGCAGACTTTGATTGGCGCTTCCCGCAAAGCCGAATTTTTACTGCGCAGCGATTTTATCGCCCATCTGCAGAAACTTCCAGCTAAGTTTTTCGACCAAAATAGTTCCGGCGATTTGATGGCGCGGGCTTCTTCGGATGTGGAAGCGGTGCGGATGGCTTATGGCCCGGGCGTGATGTATACCGTCGATACCGTTTTTGTCACCATCTTTTCCCTCATAATGATGTTCAGGCTTAGCTGGAAGCTGACGGTGACCGCTTTAGCCGTTTTTCCGTTGGTATCGGTGACGGTTTATATTTTGGGTAAGATAACTTTTAAAAAGCATACGGAAGCGCAGGAATCTTATTCCCGAATGAACACTTTCACGCAGGAAAATCTTTCCGGCGTCCGAGTGGTCAAATCTTTCACTTTGGAAAATCAACATCAGCAACGATTCAGCGCGCTGTCCGACGATTATCTTTTGAAAAATATGGGGCTGGTGAAAGCGCAGGCTTTTTTCCTTCCCATCCTCTATTTTTTACTGGGGATAGGGATTATTATTGTCCTGCTGTTAGGCGGTGAAGGGATTATCGCCGGGGAACTATCTTTGGGGGATTTTGCCGCTTTTATGGCTTATCTGATGATGCTGGCTTGGCCGATGATTGCTATCGGCTGGGTGGTGAATATCATTCAACGCGCGGAAGCTTCGATGAAACGCATCGATAAAATCCTGCAGACCGCGCCGGACATTGTCGATGCTGTACAGCCGGTCGATTTTTCTACCTTGAAACCAACTATTGAATTCCGGGATTTGGACTTTGCTTTCGGCGAAAGAGGCGAAGTCCTGCATCATATCGATTTAGCGCTGAAGCCGGGAGCATCTCTGGGGATTGTGGGAGCATTGGGTTCCGGTAAAAGCGCGCTGGTCAGACTCATCCCCCGGCTTTACCCTCCCCCGGCGGAAAAACTATTCATCGGGGGGATTCCGGTGGAGAACATCTCGCTGCAGTCATTGCGAAAAGGCATCGCCTTTGTCCCGCAAGACGCTTTCCTGTTCAGCGATAAAATCCGCGACAATATCACTTTTTCCGCAGACTGCAGTGAAGGAGAATTGTTGTCCGCTGCCGCCGCGGCGGAACTGATGGGGGATATTGAAGAATTCCCCGATAAATTGGATACTGTAGTAGGCGAACGAGGCCTCACCTTATCCGGCGGGCAGAAACAGCGGGTGACGCTGGCGCGGGCGCTGTTGAAGAAAGCCCCTATTTTGATACTGGACGACTGCTTGACCGCGGTGGACGCTTCCACCGAAGCCCGCATTTTGGAAAAGCTGAAAACGGTTTTCCGGGGCAAAACGGTAATTGTGGTGTCGCACCGCATTTCCGCCGTTTCGCATCTGGACAACATCATCGTGCTGGAAGACGGGCGAATTGTCGAAAGCGGAAAACATCAGGAATTATTGAAGTTGAAGGGAGTATATTACAGATTATATCGGAAGCAGTTATTGGAGATGGAATTGGAAAGGGTATAAAATTTCTTCATAAATAATTTGATTTTGTTTAAAAATATTCCGATAATGTACATAGAAAGGAGTAAAAGTGAATAAAGATCCAATTTTTAAATTTATTCTTGACGAACAACATCAGTCGCCAGAAACAAGAAAAACACTGTTTGAAAGCATTGAAATAGAGCTGAATAAGCCTGCTATTGCTTTTTATACGAGTTTTAATGCAAACAATGCCTTTATAGAAGACGAAGATGCAAATTTGATTGAAAATATTCTTCAGACGATGGATCTAACAAAAGGATTGGCTCTGATTATTAGTTCTCCAGGTGGATTAGGATTATCTGCGGAAAGAATTATTAAAATTTGTAGATCTTATAGCGGTAAAGGAAAATATTCAGCTATTGTTCCCGGAAAAGCAAAATCAGCGGCAACAATGATATGTTTTGGAGCAAGCGAGATTTATATGTCACCTACATCTGAATTAGGTCCCATCGATCCACAAATTAGAGCTCCTGAAGGTGGAATTCTTCAGAGTATGTCTGCTTGCACTTATGTTGATAGCTATGACAAATTATTTAACGATGCGAAAGAATGCACAGGAAATTTAGAACCATTTTTGCAACAACTTAATAAATATGATGAAGCGCAAGTCAATACACTAAGAAATGAAATTGTTGCTGCAAAACAGATTGCAATTCAGTATTTAAAATCTGGAATGATGCCGGAAAAAACTGAAGAAAATATTGAGAGAAATGTAGAAATATTTCTTACACCTGCTCATACTAAAACGCACGGAAAACCCATTTATAGAGAAGAAGCAGAGTCATGCGGTCTAATAATCAATAAAATGTCATTTGGAGATGAGGTTTGGAAACTACTTTATGAGTTGCATTTTAGATTAAATAGTCGATCCTGAAAAAATATTTAACTATTTTATTATCAAATACTTGACTTTGTCATTTTAATGTATTATATTGCAGGAAATTGCCAGAAATTCACAAAAAACCTGCAATATTATGACC
>Ga0172368_10007690_pt1 | contig 11176 bp, 10 predicted proteins | sample Lak11m_FD_114540 | JGI IMG/M metagenome (GOLD analysis project Ga0172368, IMG submission 114540) | Freshwater microbial communities from Kabuno Bay, South-Kivu, Congo - kab_022012_11m | ecosystem: Environmental > Aquatic > Freshwater > Lake | place: Democratic Republic of the Congo: South-Kivu...
GCTCCTTTCCTCACATCGTAAAATACGTAATTTTACAACGTGTTTTACCTCGAAATAAACCCCCATTACTCCCCGATGTTCCATCGGGGAGACTTGCCCTCTCAATATAGGTGATTTTTTGACATGCAAAAAATCACCTGCGGTATCTCGCGTTTCCACTAAAAAGACAATACCGTTCACGATTTTATAATCCGTTTGTCGGCCTATCGTGAACGGTGTGGAAACGCAGCACCGCACTAACGGAGCTCTTATTTGAAATATTTAATAGCCTTGCCAGAGCGGTGTGGGAACGGCTCACCGTGCTAATAAAACATATCTTTGTTCGTTCTGTCCTTGTTTCTAATTATAAGGGGTAAAAAAGTTTGTCAAGAACCGCCAAACGCCTATAGAAAAATCGTATTGTAATTAACGGCTTCGCCGTTTTAATTTTAAGGCTGACACGATTTTTCTGATAGGCTAATGGCTATCCTTCGCAATGTTTCAGGATTTCTTGACAACCACCCGCCAAATAAGGAAAACAATTTTAATAATCTTATTCTTCGGTGGGTTACTTTTTTGACCCCTTTACCCCTTGTAACCTCCGATTAAATCTCAATCGTTGTCTACTCGCACGAGCTTTTTTTACTTTTTTTGAAGGACAGAACGAACTTTTCCAGAATTATCAGTTTTCTGTCTTTTGAAAAGCTTATGTTCGAGACGATCTTGGCCGACATACTTATTCTTCCGGCAGTAGTTTTCCTTGTTGCCAGATTTTCCAGAAGAATAAAAGAACCGGAGTGGGTTGAACTAAATCGTTTCCGAGCTTACTTGAGATCACCGGAGTTTATTAGAAAACGTGACAAGTTGCTCGAAACCAGTTTGAAAGGAGGTGGTGACAATGGATAAATAAAAAAAAGGTGAGGATGGTTTAGATCCTCACCGTCGGGAAACAATTATTGCTAATTGTACCCGGTGCTAAATCTTTGCAGACATAGGCACATTACTATTTTAGCAAGAATTTTACTTTCATGATTATTAAAGTATCGGAAGATAAAAAAGAGATTCTGAAACCAGCTGATATTTATCAGATCTTATCAGACTGTTTGAAAAGTGAGGATGAAGTTGATCGGGATAAAGAGCACTTCTGGGTATTTCACTTGGACTGCCGGAACAAGATCAAATTATTGGAGCTTGTTTCTCTTGGGACCTTAAATTCAAGTATAGTTCATCACGAGAAGTGTTTACCCGGGCAGTTGGTGAAAGATCAGCTCAAGTTATTATCGCCCACAATCACCCATCAGGAGTAGTTGAGCCGTCAGATGACGACCTGTCCCTAACAAAACGGTTGGTGAAAGCCGGTGACTTGTTGGGCATTGAACTGATTGATCATATTATCGTCACCAACGATTCATACATCAGTCTCAAGGAGAAATCCTTGATCTAATTATTAAAAATTTAATTTTAATTCTATGAGTAACTATCAATTATCACGGTATTATCAGTTGAGAAGAAAAATCATGGGATATTACCTCGGAAAAACAGAGGTAAGACAGACTCCTGAGGAAAACTCAGAATATGTTGAATTGTTTAATCTCTATGTTTGGAATGTTAAGGACCGGAGTTAAAAGTTTATTTATAGCCGCTGGAATGGGAGATTTATCCTGTTCTGGCGGCTTTTTTTGTAGTCCATTTCTAGGATTGTTGTTGACAACGCAAAAAAGATATGTATAATAAAGCTTATTATGAAACGTAATGTAGTTAGTTTTTATTTTTACTTTGACCCACCACAAGGCGGTGGCTGTAATTGTTAAAGTAAAAAAATAACAAAAGCACCCCGCCGAAGAGGCGGGTTTTTTAGTATATGGACACAAAAATAAATCACTTTTCATTTTATTTCTATTTTTACCCGATCTAGGCGGGAGCTATTTTAATGTCAAAACATTAAAAAACCACCCCGCCAAAAGCGGGGTTTTTTATTAAAAATTAATCTTAAACAAATATGAATAAAGAAATAATCATTGCCGGTCCATGCGCAGCCGAATCAAGAGACCAAATACTTGACAGCGCACGCGGTTTAAAAGAACAAGGGGTTAGTATTATAAGAGCTAGTCTCTGGAAACCTAGAACGAAACCTGGTTTTGAAGGCGTTGGCATCGAAGGAATTCCGTGGTTAGCCGAAGCTACAAAATTGGGAATCACAGTTGGAACAGAAGTTTTATTACCAAATCATGTTAGTGAGGTTGCCAGAGGGATTGCCGTAAATGGTAATCCTGAAAATATACTTTTATGGCTAGGCTCTAGAAACCAAAACCACTTCATCCAAAGGGAAATAGCGAAAACAATGTTGGGTGAAACTGATAGAAAAGTGAAACTAATGATAAAAAATCAACCCTGGCGTGATGAATCACATTGGTTAGGCATTATCGACCATGTGACTGATGCTGGATTTCCTCCAGATCGCATAATACTTTGTCATCGGGGTTTTTCTCCTGGTTTAGCCGATAATCATAATGAATTAAGAAACTTACCTGATTGGGAAATGGCAATGAGAGTTAAAGAAAGAACAGGTCTGCCTATGATTATTGATCCTTCTCATATTGGTGGTAACGTTAATAACGTCATTCAAATAGTCAATGAGGCTAAAGAATTTCCTTTTGATGGACTTATTATAGAAGCTCATCCAGATCCGTCAAATGCTAAAACAGATGCTAAACAACAGCTATCTATGAGTCAATTAGGTGAATTATTAAAAACAATATGAGTAATGAACATATAACCAGAATTGAAAATAAAGGATATCCGATTTTTGTCGGAATGGGAATTCTTGGACAAATTTATAAATTAATTGCCCTAGGAGAGTATTCAAAATTAGCGGTCCTGACTGATACAAATGTTCATTCGCATTGGTCTAATAAATTAGTCCCTGGTCTTAATCAGCCAATGATAGAAGAAATAGTAGTTCCAAGTGGAGAGCAAACAAAATCGATTAATGAAGTTGAAAAAGTTTGGCTGAAAATGCTTGAAGCAGGATTGGATAGGCACTCTTTGCTCATAAATCTTGGCGGTGGTGTTATTGGTGATTTAGGAGGTTTTGCCGCCTCTACTTTTATGAGGGGTATTGATTTTTTACAGGTTCCAACATCTCTTTTAGCTATGGTTGATGCTAGTGTTGGAGGGAAAACGGGCATTGATCTTGGAAATGTAAAGAATGTAGTTGGAACTTTTCAGGAACCCATTGGAGTAGTTGTTGACGTTGACATGCTCGAAACATTGCCAAAAAGAGAGCTAATTTCTGGGTTTGCTGAAGTTATAAAGCATGGGGTTATTTCTGATAGAAGCCATTTTGCTTTAGTAACTTCCAAACGACCAGAAGAATTTACAAAAGAAGAATTAATCAAATTAATATCTGATTCTATAAAAATCAAATTAGGGATTGTTGAACTTGATCCTCATGAAAGAGGACTTCGTAAAGTGCTTAATTTTGGCCACACGATAGGTCATGCCATTGAGGCGTCGAGCTTGGAAACAAATGAGCCTCTACTTCATGGAGAGGCTATTGCAATCGGTATGATTGCCGAGAGTAAATTGGCAGAATTGACAGGCTTATTGTCAAATGATGAATTTTCAACAATTGAGGATGCAATCAAAAAGACTGGTTTACCTACAAGGGCAGTAAATATTAAGTTAGAAAATATTCAAAGATTAATTATTTCTGACAAGAAAAACAAATCTGGCGACATTCTATGGAGTCTCCCTGAGAGAATCGGGTCGGTAAAGTTTGACATTAAGACGACTGAAAAGTTAATAGTTGATGCGATCAAATATATTTTGTTATGAAAATAATTGAAATTCCCGGCTCAAAAAGTCTAACTAATCGGGCATTAATCATGGCTAGTTTGGCAAATGGAGTAAGCACTATCCGCAATTTTTCTAAAAGCGATGATAGTACGGTCTTAATTAAAGCATTAAAAAAATTCGGAATTAAAATAACAACAAAAAAAGACAGTTTGTTTATTATAGGAAATGGTGGAAAGTTTAATCCTTTTGATGGAATTATTGAGGCTGGAAACGCCGGAACAGCTATGAGATTTTTAACTGCTTTATCAGTTTTAATTCCTGGAAAGATTGAAATAAAAAGTAGCAAAAGATTGAGTGAACGACCAATTAAGGAGTTAAAAATAGCTTTAAGAAAAGTTAAAACAGGAAGCATTTCGATAAGAGGAGATATTAGTAGCCAGTTTATTAGCGCCTTATTGATGATTGCTCCGGTTTTGAACAAAGGTTTAGTTATCAAAATTAAAGGTGAATTGGTTTCACGATCTTATGTCGACATGACGGTTCATCTAATGGATAGGTTTGGGGTTAAAGTAATTAATAGTGGTAATAAAAAGTTAGTCGTAAAAGATAGGCAATCTTATAAAGCCGTTAATTATGTTGTTGATGGTGATGCAAGCGGAGCTTCATATTTTTGGAGTATCGCAGCTATCACTAAACAAACAATTAGGGTAAAAAATGTCAATCCGGAATCAATGCAAGGTGATATCAAGTTTCCTGAAATATTGAGAAAAATGGGTTGTTCTATAAAAAAGAACAGCATGGAAAACTGGGTAGAAATCACCGGACCTAAAATTCTTAAAGGGATTAATGTCAATATGATCCTTATGCCGGACACTGCTCAATCTCTAGCAGTTGTGGCTGCTTTTGCAAAAGGTAAAACAACGATTACTGGTTTAAAAACTTTAAAAATTAAGGAAACCGATAGATTATTGGCACTTAAAAATGAACTTAAGAAATTAGGTATAAAAAGCCAGATTACTAATGATTCAATTATTGTTTACGGTGGTAACCCTAAACCAGCAGAGATTGAAACTTATAACGATCACCGGATGGCCATGGCTTTTGCTATCGCCAAAGCACGGTTGCCAGATATCAAAATTAAAAACCCAGAAGTAGTTAAAAAGTCCTTTCCCAGTTTTTGGGAAATGTTTAATCAACTATGAAAATATCATTAATCGGTTTTATGGGTTCTGGAAAAACATCGGTAGCAAAGATTTTGTCCAAAAAACTGGAACTCAAAAATATTGAGATGGATGATTTAGTGTTAAAAAAATCAAAAAGAAAAAATATCTCAGAAATTTTTGCAAAAGATGGAGAGGTTCGCTTTCGAGAAATAGAAATAGAAGCTGCTAAAGATTTAAGAATATTGAGGAACGTTATTGTATCGGCAGGAGGCGGTGTGGTTATGAATAAATTAAATATTGATTATTTAAGGGAGAACGGTGAAATAATTTTTTTGAAAACGTCATTTGAGACTATTAGGAAAAGATTGAAAAACGATATTAGTCGTCCGTTATTTAAAAATATAGGCGTGGCCAAAAAATTATTTCTTTTCCGCGAAGGTCTATATAAAGAATATGCTGATTTAATAATTAATACAGACAATCTAAGCATTGAAGAAGTAGTTAATAGTTTGATCAAACTATTATGAAAATATCAGCCAAAACTAAATTTATTTTAATTATCGGTGATCCGGTGGATCATTCGTTATCTCCAGCTATGCATAATTCGGCTTATGAACATTTAGGCATAGATGATCAATTCGTCTATTTAGGAAGCAATGTCAAAATAGCTGAGTTAAAAAAAGTTGTCGAATCAATGCGAGTTATGGATAATTTTCACGGCTTAATATGTACCATTCCTCACAAAATTGAAGTGATGAGGTATCTAGATTGGATTGATCCTGTAGCTAAAAAGATAGGGGCCGTGAACACTATCGTCAAAGATAAAGGAGTTTTAAAAGGATATAACACTGACTGGTTAGGAGCAGTAATTCCTTTGGAAAATATAACAAAAATAGAGGGTAAAAAAATAGGCATATTGGGAGCTGGTGGTGCGGCCAGAGCAATTATCTATGGGTTAAAACTTAAAGGAGCTAAAATTACGATTTATAACAGAACGCTAATTAATGCCGAAAAATTAGCTAAAGAATTTGGATGTTATTTTAGCGATTTAGAAAAGCTAAAAGAAATAGAAAAACAAAATATTATTGTAAATGCGACATCTGTTGGAATGGATTCGCTGAACAAGAAAACACCGATTTCGACTGAATTGATTAAAAGCTCACAAATAATATTTGATATCGTGTATACGCCGTTTGAGACACAATTTATTAAGGAGGCAAAAGAAAAAAAGGCAAAAGTAATTTACGGTGTTGAAATGCTTTTGCATCAAGGTATAACACAATTTGAGATTTTAACAGGCCATAAAGCTCCTGAAAAAATCATGAGAAGAATTTTACTGGAAAAATTAAAAAGTTAGAACAAAATACTATGAATTTACCTGAAGTCAAAAAACAAAATGAAATTATGAATAATAGAGAAATAAGAATTTGTGTTCCGATAACCGGAAGAAACCTCGGTGAGTTTATTGGAAATATGGAAAAGGCAAGGAGATTGTCTGGTTTAGTCGAATTACGATCAGATTTTATCGAGGGTTTACAACCATCAGATGTTTCTTTGATTAGAAAAAAAGCTGTTCAGGAATCTATCTTTACCTGTAGAAAAAAAACTGAAGGAGGTAAATTTGGAGGACGAGAGCAGCAAAGAATTGCTATCTTGAACGAAGCTTTGGGATTAAGTTTTAATTATGTCGATATAGAATTATCAACGTTACAAGAAGATAAAATAGATCTTTCAAGAAAGGGTAAAACAAAACTGATAGTTTCTCATCATGATTTTGAAGGGACACCAAATGAAATTGTATTAAGAAAGATTATCGGAGATATGAAAGAGCGTAATCCCGATATTATTAAAGTAGCAACACAGGTAATTAATCCCGAAGATAATTATAAATTATTTAGATTAATGTTGGATGATTCTATTGGTTTGCCCCGCATTTTAATCGGTATGGGAAAACTGGGGGAAATTACCAGAATTATAGGGCCGATATTAGGTAACTATTTAACATTTGCATCAATGAATAACCAAGTTACAGCTCAAGGTCAAATCGATATCAATCAGTTAAGGAGAATTTATAAATTGATGGGGGTTAAAAGTTAATTTTATTTATATGGCAGGAAATACGCTTGGAATTTTATTTAGAGTGACATCGTTTGGAGAATCCCATGGAGGAGCTGTTGGTTGTGTGGTTGACGGATGCCCGCCAGGACTAAATATTAGCAAAAATGATGTTCAAAAGGATTTGGATAGACGAAAGCCGGGTCAGAGTTCAATTACATCACCTCGTAAAGAACAGGATGAAATTAATATTCTTTCAGGAGTAATAGATGGAAAAACGACGGGATCGCCGATTTTACTTTTAGCATGGAATCAAGATGCTAGACCAGAAAACTATGAAAAATTGAAAAATGTTTTTCGGCCAGGTCACGCCGATTTCACATTTCAAAAGAAATTTGGAATTAGAGATTGGCGAGGAAGCGGACGCGCATCAGCTAGGGTAACTTTGGGTTGGGTAGCCGCTGGCGCAATTGCCAAAAAATTCTTGAAAGAAAAATTAGGAATAGAGTTTTTGAGCTTTGTTGAGCAAGTCGGTAATATTAAAACAAAAGTTAACTTTAATAATGTCACGCACGAACAAATAGAATCTAATATAGTTCGTTGTCCTAATGAAAAAATCGCTAAAAATATGATTAGTCTAATTAATACCGTTAGAGAGCAAGGAAATTCAGCAGGAGGAATAATAAAAGGTTTAATTAGAAATGTTCCTGTTGGACTTGGAGAACCTGTTTTTAGTAAATTGTCTGCCGATTTGGGTCACGCAATGTTGTCAATTAATGCAGTTAAAGGATTTGAGATTGGAAGCGGTTTTGCAGGAACGCAGATGAAGGGTAGTGAACATAATGATGAGTTTTTTGGTGATTCGTCCGGAAAAATAAGGACAAAGACGAATAATTCTGGCGGAACTCTAGGAGGTATTTCAAATGGCGAGACAATCCATTTCCGAGTAGCTTTTAAACCAGTCTCAACTATTAGAAGAAAACAAGAAACAGTTGACATAAATAATAAAGAAATTAAACTCGAAGCAACCGGACGACACGATCCTTGTGTATTACCAAGGGCAGTACCAATAGTTGATGCGATGGCGGCATTAGTAGTTATGGACCATTTTCTACGCCATAAAGCACAAAACCTATGATAAACCGTCTTGATGATTTTCGGAAACAAATAGATTTGATTGATGATCAAATAGTTAACCTATTGAATAAGAGAATGATTGTTGTTAAAAAAATTGGCAAATGGAAGAGGAAAAAAAGGATAAAACCTTTTGATAGAGTTCGCTGGCAAAAAGTTTTAACAGATAAGATTAAAAAAGCAAAAAAACTTAGTATCAATCCCGAACTTGTAGAAAAAATCTATAGAGCAATTCATGAAGAAGCTTTAAAAGTTGAAGAAAAGATATGAAACTAGCAAATCGTTTAAATAATTTTCCCGAATATATTTTTTCTGTGCTAGAAAGAAAGGTAGTTGACGTGGAGAAAAAAACCGGTAGGAAGGTCTTAAGTTTCGGGGCTGGTTCACCTGATTTTCCGCCGAGCAGAATCCTAATAAAAAAATTACAGGAATTTATTACTGAACCAGATAGTCATCTGTATCCTGGTTATGGCGCGATTCCGGAATTGTCAGAAGCGATAAAATTTTGGTACAAAAAAAGATTTTCTGTTGATCTTGAAAATAAAGAATTATTGCCTTTGCTTGGGGCTAAAGATGGCGTCAGCCATCTACCTTTAGCATTACTTGATCAAGGAGAAGAAGTGTTGGTCCCTGATCCTGGTTATCCGGCTTTTTCCGGACCAGTTCTGATGATTGGAGCTAAGCCAGTTTTTTACAATTTGACTGACAAAAATAGTTACAAGATCAATTTTAATGAATTAGAAAAGAAAATAACTAGAAAAACCAGATTTATCTGGGTGAATTTTCCAGCTAATCCGACCGGCCAGGTGGCAGACGTTAAAGATCTGGAAAAAATGGTTGATTTTTGCAAGAAACATAAAATCTGGTTAGTCTATGACAATGCTTATGCGGAAATCACCTTTGATCGATTTGTCGCCCCAAGTATTTTACAGGTTAAAGGAGCAAAAGAAATGGCGGTTGAGATTGGCAGTTTTTCCAAGATGTTTTCTTTTGCTGGATTCCGGATGGGTTGGATTGTTGGAAATAGCCAGATAATCGCTGGTTTAGCAAAGATTAAATCGCAAATTGATTCAGGAATGACAAAAGCCTTGCAAAAACTCGGTGCTTTTAGTCTGACACACTTTGATGAAAACTGGCATAGACATATGATTGAAAGTTATGAAAAAAGAAGAGATATTATTATTGTAAACTTAAGAAAGATCGGTTTGGAGGCAAAAAAAACTCAAGGTAGTCTGTATTTATGGGTGAGAATCCCTGATAGTTATAAAAATTCTGAAGAGTTTTGTTTTGAGCTATTGGAGAAAAAACAGATTTTATTGGTCCCAGGAACGGCTTATGGTAAAAATGGAGAAAAATATGTTAGGGTGAGTATTTGCGTAAATATTAATAATATTAGTAATTACTTTTGATATGGAAAAAATTGCTATAGTCGGTTTTGGAAGATTCGGAAAGACGCTTTTTCGGCTTTTAAAGGATGATTTTGAGTTAGTTATTGTTAAACGTCATAATCCACAAGATATCACTAAAGCGGATGTAGTCTTTTATTGTGTACCAATTTCCAGCTTTGAATCAGTAGTTAAATCACATAAAAGGTTTTTTAGAGAAACTCATCTTTTAATCGATGCTTTATCAGTCAAATTACACCCAAAAAAAATATTTGAAAAATATCTCAAAGGCTTAAAAACACAAGCTTTGTTAACTCATCCGATGTTTGGTCCAGATAGTAGTAAGAACGGTTTTTCAAGGTTACCAATGATTGTTGATCAGTTTAGAGCTAGTGATGAAAACTTTGACTTCTGGAAAAAATTCTTTGTTAGTAAAGGATTAAATGTTATTGAATTGAGTCCGGAAGAGCATGACAAATTAGCTGCCAATTCACAAGGTCTAACCCATTTTATAGGCAGGTTACTAGAGCAATTTAGATTCAAACCAACACTTATCGATTCGCTTGGAGCAAAAAAACTTAATGAGGTAATGGATCAAACTTGTAATGATACTTGGCAGCTATTTAGTGATCTTCAAGGATTTAATCCTTTTACGAAAAAAATGCGCGTTCGATTCGGCCTGGCTTATGACAAGATTTATAACAAACTTTTACCGAAAAGAGTTAATGAAAAGTTTTTAATATTTGGTATTCAAGGCGGAAAGGGAAGCTTTAATGAAGAGGCTATTATGTTTTACGTTAAAAAAAAGCGCATTAAGAAGTTTAAAATCAAATATTTATTTACATCAGATAAGGTCTTGAAAAATCTTCACGACGGCAATATTGATTTTGGACTTTTTGCGATACAAAATGCTGTTGGGGGTGTAGTTGAAGAATCAACTCATGCTATGGCTAAATATAAATTTAAGATTATCGAAGAATTCCAAATTTTAATCAGACATTTCTTGATGAAGCGGAAAGACATTGAGTTGAAAAATATTAAAACGATTATGGCTCATTCCCAAAATTTCCGTCAATGTCAGCAAAACTTAAAAGAAAAATATTCAAATATGGAATTAATAACAGGAAAAGGAGATTTAATGGATACAGCCAAAGTTGCGAATGCTTTATCAATTAGTAAAATACCTAAAGAAACCGCTATTCTTGGACCTGGAATACTAGCAAAAATTTATGATTTTGACATCATTGATTCAGATTTACAGGACAGTAAAAACAATTTAACAACGTTTTTTTTAGTATCAAGGTAAATTCCTTGATAATTAATCAAGAAATAGAAAAAGCTAATAAAGTTATAAAGACAGGATAAGAAATAAAAAGCTATTGGAATAAAAACAGACTAGGATCTAAACCGACACAAGCGGATATTTATCCAACAATACCTAAGAGTGGTCTTTTGTTTAAAAGAATAGGTAGAATAGAAACAATTACATTATTTTATACAGATTTCAAACGAGACAAACAGAAGATAACAATAACTATAAATAGTCTCTAGAGATTTATATTGAATTTCTGTACAGGCTAGATCATTCATCAAAATTTGGTATATAATATTTCTTAGTGGACAGCTGGTAAAAAGTTCTGATTTTGTTCACTAAGGAGCTCA
>Ga0172368_10007691_pt1 | contig 11173 bp, 7 predicted proteins | sample Lak11m_FD_114540 | JGI IMG/M metagenome (GOLD analysis project Ga0172368, IMG submission 114540) | Freshwater microbial communities from Kabuno Bay, South-Kivu, Congo - kab_022012_11m | ecosystem: Environmental > Aquatic > Freshwater > Lake | place: Democratic Republic of the Congo: South-Kivu...
CAGGTCGAAATCCGTGACGCGCGCCATCTGTGGGGCCAGGAACCGGAGCCGGTGCAGACGGCGCTCCGCGAGGCGCTGGGCGACCGGCTGACGCGCGTGCTGCAGATCGGCATCGGCGGGGAGAACACCGTGCGCTACGCGGCGCTCATCAACGATCTGCGCCACTTCAATGGCCGCAGCGGCATGGGCGCGGTGATGGGATCGAAGAACCTGAAAGCCATCGCGGTGCGCGGCACAGGCAAATACAGCGACTTTGCGCACGATCCCCAGGCTGTAGCCGAGATCGGCCGGCGCATCGCCAAGCGCGTGAAGGAGCATCCGCAAAGCTGGGACTTGCAGGAGAAGGGCACGCCGGGCCTCGTCAGCGGACTGAACGCGGGCGGCATCCTCCCCACCCGCAACTTCCATGAAGGCGCGTTCGCAGGGGTGGACAAGATCAAATGGGAGGTGTACGAAAAGGAGCTGCTGTCGGCGCGGCGCAGTTGCTACGCGTGCGCCGTCCGCTGCAAGCGCGAAGTTAAGGTGGATGACCGCTACCAGGTGAGCGATGCATATGGCGGGCCGGAATATGAGACGATCGGCGGGTTCGGCCCCAACTGCGGGATTGATGACCTGCAGGCTATCGCCAAGGCCAACGAGTTGTGCGGCCGCTACACACTGGATTCGATCTCGACCAGCGCCGTCGTTGCGTTCGCCATGGAGTGCTTCGAGCATGGCCTCATCACCTCGGAACAAACCGGCGGCGCGGCATGGCGCTTCGGCAACGCCGCAGCCATGCTCCAGATCGTGGATTGGATCGCCCACCGCCAGGGCATCGGCGACCTGCTGGCCGAAGGCACGCGCCGCGCCGCCGCGGCCATCGGCGGCGACGCACCCTACTTTGCCATGCACGTCAAAGGGCAGGAGCTGCCCATGCACGAGCCGCGCGGCAAGGTGGGCGTGGGGTTGGGCTATGCCATCAACGAGGGCGGCGCCGATCACCTGACCGCGTTTCACGATCCGATGTACGCCAACCCGAACTCGATCACCTTCAAGGCGGCGGCCGAGTTGGGCGTCACCGACCCGCTGCCCCCGCGCGAGCTAAGCCCGCGCAAGGCCGAAGCGTATGCGCGGCTGGAGAACTGGAGCAGCTTTGGCAAGGTGATCGGCTTCTGCTACTTCGGGCCGGCCCCGCGGTCGCTCATCCAGGTCGAGGAGGTGGTGGAGGCGGTGCGGGCGGCTTCGGGCTGGGATTTCGACAAGGATGAACTGCTGCGGATCGGCGAGCGGGCGACCAACCTGGCGCGCGTCTTCAACGCCCGCGAAGGGTTGTCGCGCAAGGACGACACCTTACCCGACCGGCTGTTCGGCCCATTGGAGAGCGGCGCGTTGACCGGGGTCAGTCTCTCACGCGAGGAGTTCGAGACCGCCATGACCGCGCTTTATCGCGCCAAAGGCTGGGATCCGGCCACGGCCAGGCCAACGCCGGAGCGTCTCGAAGCATTGGGCATCGGCTGGGCCGCCGATTTGATGAATTGATGCGCCTCCATCTCGGCGGACACCTCAACTGGTACGACCCACAAAAACGGGCGCGGCTGGAGATCCCCTTGGCCGCGCCCGTCCCCCTCAGCGCCCTGCTGGAACAACTCCACGTGCCCTCCGCCGAAGTCGCCATCCTGACGATCAATGGCCGCCTGACCCAGCTTGAGACGGCCCTTGTGTCAGACACGGATCGTGTGGAGGTGTATCCGGCGATTGGCGGAGGCTCGCGATGAAGACCACATGATGTAATTCACCTACGCAACGCCTCACTTCGGCAGCACGTACAAACAATCCTCCAGGAACCGCACCTTCACCGCCTGTCCCTCCGGGTAAATCTCCGCACGGCGCGGGTCGCGCTCGACGAGGGCCAGCAGTTGGCCGGCCACTTCCACGTCATATTCGATGACGTTGCCCAGGTAGGCGGCGCGGCGGATGATGCCGGCGACGGATTGCGGATGGCGGGCTGCGTCGTCCACCAGCTCGATCATTTCGGGACGGATGACAAGCGTGGCGGTTTCGCCGGGCCGGAAGGGAGCGACCGGCGCCGGCGCGGTGAGGGCCGCGCCCAGGGCGTCAAGCACGAGAAGGCCATCCCGCCGTTCGCGCACGGTCGCCTCCACGAAGTTCGCCCGGCCGATGAAATCGGCGACGAAGCGGGTGGCGGGCCGGCGGTAGATCTCGGTCGGCGGGCCGATCTGCTCGATCTTGCCCTGGTTCATCACCACCACCTGGTCGGAGAGGGTCATCGCCTCCACCTGGTCGTGGGTGACGTAAACGCTGGTGATGCCCAGGCGCTTCTGGATGCGGCGGATCTCAGTGCGCATCTGCTCGCGCAGCTTGGCGTCCAGGTTCGAGAGCGGCTCGTCCATCAGCAGCACCTTCGGCTCCATGATGAGCGCGCGCGCCAACGCCACGCGCTGCTGCTGCCCGCCAGAAAGCTGATTCGGTGCGCGATTCTCCAGGCCGGTCAGCTCTACCAGCTCCAGCACGCGCGCCACCCGCTGCTTGATCTCGGCGCCGGGCCGCCGCTGCACGTTGAGACCGTAGGCGATGTTCTCGAAGACGTTCAGGTGCGGGAAGATGGCATAGGACTGAAAAACCATGCTCATGTCGCGCTTATGCGGCGGCAGGTCGTTGATCGCCTGGCCGTCGAGCAAGATGCGGCCTGAGGTGGGGAACTCGAAGCCCGCGATCAGGCGCAGCGTGGTGGTCTTGCCGCAGCCCGACGGGCCGAGCAACGTGACCAGATCGCCGCGCTGGATGCTCAGCGACACGCCATCCACCGCTTTGACTTCCCCCACCCCGCCGCGGCTGGTAAAGGTTTTGTTAATGTTATCGAGGACTAGGTACATGCTTGTCTCCAATTACGGCATAGTCGGGACACAGATGAACACAGATACACACAGATGAGAGCGTTCGGTAATTCGTTTGAGTAGACGTGGCCTACGGACTGGCGTAGAATTGGGTTCTTGGGTAAAATGGGTTAAAAAGGATTCTACGATGGACGAGTCCAGGACATCGGGCCCTTTAGCTGATTATCGTAAACCTTACGTTCGTGCTGAGCTTTTGGCCCGAAGTTGAGCAAAAGGCCTACCTCGATAGGTGTTGCCTTCAGGTAGTTGAGCAGTTGCGCTTCGTGCTCCGGGAGTAGTTGCGAGACAGCTTTCAACTCCACAATCACGACGCCGTTTACGACGATATCGGCATAGTACTCACCGATCATTTGACCCGCATAGAACACTGGGATCTGCTTTTGCACTTCTACCATCAGACCCAGGGCCAACAACTCGATGACCAACGCGTTTTGGTAGACCTTCTCAAGAAAACCGTAACCCAACGTATTGTACACTTTGAAGAAAGCCCCAATGATCTTGTAGGTCACATCAGCGTGCTTCGCCTCTGCCATTTCGGCCTCTTTCTACGAATAATTGAGGACGCAGATTTCACAGATGAACACAGATGAATTCAGGTAAGAATCTGTGAAATCCGTGTTCATCTGTGTCCCAATTTTACGCTCCGAGGGTGAGATCCACATCGCCGCGGCCACCGAGCAGCTTGCGGGTGATGAAATAGAGCACGCCGATGGCGATCAACACCAACACGATGATAACCGTCGAGTAGCCCGCCGCAATGGCGACCCCGCCCTGTTCCCACTCGCTCATGATCGAGGCGGTGACGATGCGCCAGCGCGCGCTGACCAGGAAGATAATTGCCGACAGGCTGGTCATGTGGCGCGTGAACGAGAAGATCAGGCCGGCCAGCAGCGCGGGCAGGATCAGCGGCAGCGTCACCTTGCGGAAGGTGTACTGCGCGTCGCCGCCCAGGATGCCGGACGCCTCCTCGATGCTCGGATCAATCTGCTGCAAGGCCGCCACGCCCGATCGCACCGACGCCGGCAGGCTGCGCACCACGAACGCCGCGATGATGATGAACGGCGATCCCACCAGCGCCAACGGCTTGCCCATGAAGCAGAGCGCCGCAATGAGGGCGAGGAGGATGGCGGTCGGGACCAGGGGCTGGGGGCTAGGGACTAGGGATTTGGAATTAGGGATTGTGGTCTTCTCGGCGCGCGCGCCCGAATCCCTAGTCCCTAATCCCCAATCCCCAATAACCAAAACACTCAAGAACGTATAAATAATCGCCGTCAGCGGCGTCGGCGTCTGGAAGAAGACTTTGACGTGATCCGAGAACTGGAAGATCGCGTTGCTGAAAAACCCGCGCGGGATCGCGCGGCTGAAATCGGCGATGGGCGCAGCGATAAAGTCTACCCAATTGTAGAGCAACAGATAGAAGCCCATGCCGAAAAGCAGCCAGGCGAGGCGAGAGATGCGGGGGAGGACGGATGAACGACGAAGGGCGGACGACAAAGGCTGGCCTCTGCCTCCTGCCTCCTGACCCCTGCTCCCTGCCACCAGCGCCGCAATGCCGAGCAGGATATAAATCCCGCCTAAAATGTACATCTCGTAAAACGGGTCGAGGACGTTGAGGAGCAGCGCCAACCCGATCCCGGCCGCGGTGCCGGCGACAAAAACGATAGACCTGATGGGGCTTCGGGAACCTGTCAGGTCGCGCGCCGGGAGCGCAGTCGCCACCAGATAAAACGCCAGCAGACCGTAAAGGATGGCGATGACAAACCACGGCGGGGTGGCGAAGGCCAGCACGAAACCGATGCCCAGGATCGTGCCGGGCACCGCGCCGCCCAGGTTGGAGACGAAGTCGAGGGTATCCTTGCCGCTGAAGCGTTTGCGTACCACCAGAAACGCGATCACCATGCCGGTCAGCGCGGCGAGCGGGGTGGCGAAGGCGCTCAGGAAGGTCGTATCCAGGATCGCCTCGATGCCGCGTGTCACAAGCAGGTCCCAGTGCCGCAGCGTCGGGGTAAAATCGGCGCCCCAGGCGTTGGCGAACGAGCCGTAGACGATGGTGGCGTAGAGCACCACGATCAGCGCGCACATGAACAGCGTGATCGCGATGAAAATCCCGCGGATGAGCGGCTCGCGCACGACGATGTGGCCGCCGGTCGGCTTGCCCGTCACCGAGACGTAGGAGCGCCGCGTGACGTAATAACGCTGCACCAGGAAAATGACCAGGGTAGGCAAAAGCAGCACGAACGCCAGCGCCGACGCCTTCTGATAATCGTATTCGCCAGCCACCGCCAGCCAGATTTGCGCCGACAGCACTGTGACGTTGCCGGAGATGAAGAGCGGGTTGCCCAGATCGGCCAGCGACTCGACGAAGAGCAGCAGGAACGAGCCGGCGATGCCGGGGATCAGCAACGGCAGGGTGACGGTGCGGAAGATGTGGAACTTGCCCGCGCCCAGGCTGTGGGCGGCTTCCTCCATGCTGGGGTCGAGCCGCTCCAGCATGGCGCGCACGATCAAGTAGGCGACCGAGTAGAAGGTGATGATCTGGACGAAAACCAGGCCGTCCATCCCGTAGATATCGTTGGCGCCGGGCACATAGTTGATCCCCAGAAGTTGATGGGTGATCAGGCCGTTACGTCCGAAGAGCAGAATCGTGCTGAGCGCCAACGCGAAGGGGGGCGAGACCGTTGGCACCAACGCCAGCAGATGGATCACGCCCTTGAACGGCGGGTTGCAACGCACGATCGTGTAGGCGAAGATGAAACCGAGGATCGTGCCGCCGAAGGCTGTCAGCAGCCCCATTTCCAAGGTGCTCAAGAAGACCTGGCGCTGATAGGGGCCGTAGTAGGCATCGAAGAAACGGGCGAAATACTTCAGGCTCAACCGCGTATACCACGGTCCCGTCGCCTTTGCATCTACGAAGCCGCTTGCTGTGCCTTGATAGAGGGGAAAAACGACAAAAATGAATAGAAAAAGGCCGCAATAAAGCAGGCTGATCATCAGCACCGGGTCGCGCGCGATCAGCGCGAATTCACGATAGCGCCGCCGGAGCGACGTGGCTAATGCTGAGGGAGGGGCAGCGATTGGGTTCATGGGCGCCCTCGCAGATTGGGGAGAGAGTAGATTGGTAGATTGGTAGATTGGTAAATCGGTAGATTGGGACGTGGTAAATTGGGAGATTGGTAGATTGGGACGTGGTAAATTGGGAAACCGCGGTCGTGGCCTCCCAGTTTACCAGTTTACCAATCTACCAATCTACCGACTTACCGGCTACTTCAAATCCTTCGCCGCGGCCAGTTCGTTCGTGTACTTGTCAACGAACGCCTTCTTGTTGTCGCCGGCCCACTGGAAGTTGTAGTCAATCAGCTTGACTTGCAGCAGCTCGGGGTGCGAGAGCTTGACGCCCGTGACGGTGGGGGCCTGGTAGGCTGCGTACTTCGGGCCGAGGGCCTGCACTTCGGGGGTCAGCGCCCAGTCGAACCAGAGCTTGGCCGCCGTCGGATGCTTGGCGCCCTTCAAGATCGCCATACCACCGATCTCATAGCCAGTGCCTTCCTGGGGGAAGGTCAGTTCGAGCGGCAGTTTGTTGTTGTCAATCTCGTTGACGATGTCGTGCGAGAAGACGATGCCCACCGCCGCCTCGCCCTGGCCGACGAACTTGGCCGGCGCGGCGCCGCTCTTCGTGTACTGGCTGATCTGCCCGGCATACTTCTTCAGGTAGTCCCAGCCGGCCTGCTCACCGCGGATTTGCAGCACGGTCGCCAGCGCAGTGTAGGAGGTGCCCGAGGTGGACGGGTGCGCCACCATGACCTGGCCCTTGAACTCCGGCTTCAGGAGGTCGTCCCACGAGGTGGGCGCTTTGGCGTTGGGATTCTTCGCCAACCAATTCTTGTTGGTGCAGAAGGCCAGGCTGCCGACGTAGATGCCGGCCCAATAGTTTTCCTGGTCGCGATAGAGCTTCTGGTCAAGCAAATTCTTCATGTTAGGGGAATTGTACGCTTCGAGCACGCCTTCTTTCTTAGCGGCGATAAAGCCGTCGGCCGGGCCGCCCCACCAGATATCGAAGGTCGGGTTGGCCTTTTCGGCGAGAATGCGGGCCAACGCCTCGCCCGACGACATGCGGACGTAGTTGACGGTGATCTTGTACTTGGCTTCGAACTCCTGCTTCATGCCCTGGCACCACTGCTCTTGTGGCGTACAGAGGACGTTGATCTCGGTGTCTTTCGGCGCGGCCGGCGCGCAGCCGATCAGCCCGACAAGCACACTGAGGAGCACGAACAGGGACAGAACGACGCTACTGCGATGCTTCATGGTTTCCTCCTTGAACAGATTGAACCAGCCAAATTGTGGGGAACCGCCCCGTGGCGGTATCGGTAAGATATCACAAACCCCCGGCAGTGTCAATATATCCATACATTTCATGGCTGCGCTCGAAAAGCGCCGGCGCCGTGTCCGCTGCAGTCGCCACGCCCCAGCTTTTGACTTAGCGCCGACTTTCGAGTATACTGCACCATGTTCGGGGCGTAGCGCAGTCCGGTTAGCGCGCTTGATTTGGGTTCAAGAGGTCCGGAGTTCAAATCTCCGCGCCCCGACAGGTTTCTTTGCGGGCGTAGCTCAGCGGTAGAGCGCCTGCCCTCCAAGCAGGATGTCGCGAGTCCGAATCTCGTCGCCCGCTTTTGTCCCCAACCCACCGGCTATCATCACGTTTCCCGCCCGAACGACCTAGTCTCCGCGCGAGCCTGGAAGCGACTGAAGTCAACACTACGAAACCTTCTTCATCAGACTTGGCAGTGCATTAGAGCGCGGCCAGCGGCCAGGCGAGCGTGCCTGCGCCGAGGGGCAGGATCGTGTGGCCCGGATGCACGACGTAGCCGGCGGCGGCGCGGTCGCCAAAGTCGCGGCGGAAGGCGGCGATGCCGTGAGCCATCTCGGCGCGGGCGGTGGCCGATGCTTTGATCTCGATGGGAACCAACCCACCTTGCGTCTCGACGACCACGTCCACCTCCGCGCCGGCCGCGGTGCGCCAGAAATAGAGCGCCGGCTCCTCTCCGCGATGCAGGCTGGTCTTGTACAACTCCGCGACCGCCAGATTTTCGATGAGCGCGCCGGCCATCGGCCCGCCGGCCGCGTGCTCGACATCCCGCAGCCCGACCAGATAACAGAGCAGCCCGGTGTCGGTGAAATAGACTTTGGGCGACTTGACCCATCGCTTGCCCAGGTTGACGTGATACGGCCGGAGCAAGAAGACCTGAAACGACGCCTCCAGGACGGCCAGCCAATCGCGGGCCGTATTGACCGCGATGCCGACGTCGCGGGCCAGGTCGCTCAAGTTGAGCAGCCCTGCGCTGCGCGTCGCCAGGCTGCGCAAAAAGGTTTGGAAGAGGGTCAGGTCGCCGACGTTGCGGAGGTTGCGCACATCGCGCTCCAGATAGGTCTGCACATAGCTGGCTTGCCACAGACGGCTATCGCGGGCGGGGTTCTTGACGATCTCCGGGTAGCCGCCGCGCAAAATGTGCTGCCACAACTCGCCGAGGGGGAGTGGGGCCGGGAGGGCCGGCGGCTGGCGCAGCTCCCAAGGCAAGGGGCGCTGCGGTTCGCCGGCGGTCTCGCGCTGCGTCAGCGGCAGCAGCTTGAGGATCGCGGCCCGGCCCGCCAGGCTCTCCGTCACCTGTTGCATCAGGAGCAAGTTCTGGGAGCCGCTCAGGATGTACTGGCCGGCCTGGTCGCGCCGCGCGTCCACCTGTTCCTTGATGTACGGCAGCAACCCTGGCGCGTATTGGATCTCATCGAAGATGACCGGCGGCGCGTTGAGGCTGAGAAACCCGCGCGGATCGCCGGCGGCCGCGGCGCGCACATCGGGCGCCTCCAGCGAGACGAGGCGCGCGCGGTCACCGGCTGTGTGCTGGAGCAACGTTGTCTTGCCCGACTGGCGCGGGCCGACCACCACCACGGCCGGGAACTCGTGCATCGCGCTGGTCAGGCGGGCTTCCAGGCTCCGGGGGATGTAATTGTCGGACATACGGCCCTCCGTTCGTGCATATTTGCAATTGTACTGCAAATATGCACGAACGACAAGATTCCCCTACAACCCCAACACCGGCTGCCCCGTCTTTGGCCCTTCTACCTTCGGCGCTTGCTTGAACGTTTGCGCGGTCGGCGGCATCTGCACTTGCGCGCCTTTGAGCAGGCTCTCGATGGTGAGGATCTGCACGCGGCGGTAGTCCTGGTTCCAGCCGGGCGAGTGGTAGTAGCCGGCTACGACGGCGGCGGTCTCCATCGGGCCGGTGGGCGGCTCCAGGGTGAGGAAGACGCCCATGGCCGCTTTCTCCGATTCCACCGTCCCGATCAGGTCGCGGATGTCGCCCGCATCCACGCCGCCGCTTTTCACCTGGACGAGCACGCGCTTGGGTTTGCCGGTGGCGTTGTCCAGGAAGGTGATGACGCCGTCCACCCCTTTGTCGCTCCCCTTTTTGCCGACCTTGCTCCCCTCCTGCCCGCCGAGCGGTTTCGCGCGGATCAACGAGAGCGCCCACCACTGGAACTGATAGCGGTCGTCGTGCGCGAGCTGGCGCGCCGCGGCCAGGTCTTCCGGCTCACCGATCACCTGAAATTGGAGGCCGGGGAACATGGTTTCGAGGCGGTATTTTTGCAGGGAGATGGACAGATGGGTGATGTCAATGCCGATCCAACGGCGGCCGAGCTTTTGCGCCGCAGCGATAGCCGTCCCACAGCCGCAAAACGGGTCGAGCACCACGTCGCCGGGGTTGCTGCTGGCCTGGATGATGCGCTCCAGGAGCGCGAGGGGCTTTTGGGTGGGGTAACCGAGACGTTCGGCTCCGAGATTATGAATCGGTCTGATATCAGCCCAAATGTCTTGCAGTGGACTGCCCGGCAGGTCTTCGGGATACAGCTTCAGCCTGGGCATCCCGCCATCTTTCTTGGGCCAATGGATGCGTCCTTGCGCCTCTAATTCATCCATCTTGTTTTTGGTCATGGCCCAACAGCGGCTCGGTGGTGGAGTTATCCCTTTCCACGTGTAAAGCTGTCCGCTAGATGCGCGCTGCATAGATGCCGTGAGATCTCTTCGGGCGTATCGTTTTCCGTTCTCGTCGGTTTGATCGAAAAATATGTCAAGATAGGTCTCATCATATGGCGCAAACTGCTGGTTCCACGTGTATTCTCCCGACCTGACGTAGAACAAGAGGCAATCGTGAACGGCTCCGTACTTCTGTGTCACATTCGCGTGAGCGGACGTACGCTGCCAGATCAACTCATTTCGGAAGCACTCTGGGCTGAATAAGGTGTCCATGATGAGTCGGAGGAAGTGGCTTGCCGTCGGGTCACAGTGCAAATACAAACTTCCGGTCGGCTTGAGCACCCGATGCAGTTCAACCAGCCGGGCGGCCATCATCACCAGGTAAGCCATCATCTGGTTCGCGCCGATGAACTGGCGCAGCGCGGCGATCATGCCTTGCACATTGGCCGGCGCATCCGTTACCAGGGCGTGGTAGGTCTGCTCGGCCGCCTCGCCCCAATGCCAGGTGTCGTCGAAGGCGACGAGCTGCGATTCCGACTCGCGCCCGGTCTCGTCCTTGAAGAGCACGTTGTACGACCGGTTCGAGTTGAACGGCGGGTCGAGGTAAATCAGATCCACGCTTTCGGTCGGGATGTAATCGCGCAGGATCGGCAGGTTGTCGCCGTAGAAGAGGGTGTTTTCGGTGATGGGTTTGGGCGTCACAATCGCCTCCGAGGCGGATAGGCAAGCTGGCTCGGTCGGAGACCGGCCCGAGCGGGGAGCCGCGGGTCAATCCCGCAACTGCTCCCAGATCGGCCGGTTGTCGGTCAATTGCAACGTCCGCCGCAGCTCGATGATCTCGTCGCGCAGCGCGGCCGCCTTCTCGAACTCCAGGTCGGCCGCAGCGTTCTTCATCTGCTTCTCCAGGTCTTTGATCAGCCGCGTAGCCTCGTCTTTGGGCATGGCCGCGGGCCGCACGCGATACTCCGGCTTGCCTTCGGCGATGGCGGTGGCGGCGGCAGGTTGGCTGGCCGCGATGCGCTGGGTCAGGTCGCGCACCGATTTGACGATGGACTGCGGCACGATGCCGTGAAGCGCGTTGTATGCCTCCTGCTTGGCGCGGCGCCGGTTCGTCTCGTCAATCGCTCGGCGCATCGAGTCGGTGATCTGGTCGGCGTACATGATCGCTTTGCCGTGCAGATGCCGCGCCGCCCGGCCCACCGTCTGGATGAGCGCCTGCTCCGAACGCAGGAACCCCTCTTTGTCGGCGTCC
>Ga0172368_10007692_pt1 | contig 11173 bp, 14 predicted proteins | sample Lak11m_FD_114540 | JGI IMG/M metagenome (GOLD analysis project Ga0172368, IMG submission 114540) | Freshwater microbial communities from Kabuno Bay, South-Kivu, Congo - kab_022012_11m | ecosystem: Environmental > Aquatic > Freshwater > Lake | place: Democratic Republic of the Congo: South-Kivu...
AGCAGCTGCGTGCGCGCCATCCCCAAACGCATATGGCTTCGCAAGCTCTCGCCATTGAGCGGCAAGCGAGCGCTCAACCTGACGTGGTCGAACGTGTTTCGAAGCACAAAACTCGTGCCATACTTGGCATCATGCAGTTGAATTTCCTATCCGCCGTTCCCGCTGGAGGCCGACAAAAAGTCCGGCTACGGCTATTCCCCGGTGCCCCTGCTGGGAGCCTCCTCCCGCGGGCGCAGCGCGTGCAAAGCCCAATGCCATCGAGCAAGGGTTTGACACGCTCTTGAAGGCGTTTGCGCCGCCCGCTGCGGTGCTGCTCAACGCACAGAACGAATTGGTGCACTCCTACGGTGAGATCCACCGCTTTTTGCGCCTGCGCGAAGGCCAGGCCAGCCTGAACCTGAACCGCATGTTGCCCGAGGCGCTGATCCCGGTGGCCGTGGCCGTGGTCTTCAAGGCCAGCCGCGAAGGCACCAGCGTCACCTCAGACCGGCTGCGGCTGACCGTTGCCGAAGGCGAAACCGAAGTCTTGCGCCTGTCGGCCTGGCCGGTGGAGGTCAATGAGGGCGAGCGCATGACCTTGCTGGTGTTTGAAACCGTGCACAACGCCGCCCCAGAGGGCGACGCGCTCAGCGCGCTAGACCTGGACGGCGAAACCACCGAACGCATGGAGCTGCTTGAGCGTGAGCTGATGGCCACGCGTGAGAGCCTGCAAGCCACGGTGGAAGAACTGGAGACCTCCAATGAAGAGCTGCAGTCCACCAACGAAGAGTTGATGTCGTCCAACGAAGAGCTGCAAAGTTCCAACGAAGAACTGCAATCGGTCAACGAAGAGCTCAACACCGTTAACGCCGAATACCAGGAAAAGATCGACATCCTCAACCGCCTGAACGCTGACCTGGACAGCATGGCGCAAGCGGTAGCCGCCGGGGCGGTATTTGTGGACGGGCAGATGAACCTGACGCGGTTCTCGCCTGAGGCCACCCAACTCTTCAAACTGCGCGACTCCGACATTGGCCGTCCGCTGGACGACCTGGCACACAACCTGGTTTACCCGGAGCTCAAAGCCGACCTGGAGTCCACCCTGCAGCGCGACAAGCGCATCGAAAAAGAGGTGCGTGGCCTCAACGGCTTGTATTACTACGTGCGCATGTTGCCGTACCGGGTGCCGTCGTCGCCGGCGCGCGGTGCGGTGGTCACGTTTACCGACGTGACCGCGCTGCACGAGGTCTCGCGCCTGCAAGCCATCATCGACGCGCTGTCGTCGCACATTGCGGTACTCAACAGGCAAGGCACGATCACGCTGGTCAACACCGCGTGGCGCTGCTTTGCAGCGGACAACGGCGACCCGTTGCTCACCCATTCTGGCCCGGGGGCCAATTACCTTGAGTATTGCCGTGACCTGCATGAGCCGCCCGACCCCAGCGCCAAGGCAGCACTGGACGGCGTGCGATCGGTCTTGCTGGGACACCAACGCCACTTTGCGCTGGAATACCCGTGCCACTCACCCACCGAAGAGCGCTGGTTTGTGATGCAGGTGGCCGCTGTCGCTGGCGAACATCCCGGTGCCGTGGTCAGCCACGTCAACATCACCGCCTGGCGCACCGCTCAGAAAAAATGAGCGCCGAGACACGCCCGCACAGCGGAGGGAACGTCTGGATGCACTGCGAGCGCGTGCCAACGCGGTGCTGGAGCACACCGTCGCAACCACCGACGCCCCGCAACTGCCTCGGGCGGACGTGGTCAAGCTGGTGGAAGAGTTGCGCGTTTACCAGGTTGAGCTGGAGCTGCAAAACGAAGAACTGCGCCGCGCCCAGCTGGACGCCAACATGGCGCGGCGGCGCTACGAGGCCTTGTTTCAGCAAACGCCCATGATGGCAATGGTGGTGGACGCGCAAGGTGTGGTCGAAGAAGCCAACGCCTGTGCCCAAGCCTGGTTGAAAAGCCGACAAGAAGGCGTTGGCCAGCTGCGCTTTTGGCGTGGCTTGGGCAGTGACGACCGGGTGCGCTTTTTTTCCGCGCTGCGCGATTTGCCTCTGGGTGCCAGTGACGTCGTGACCGGGCTGCGTCTGGAGGGCGCTGATGGCAAAGGCGTGTGGGACGCGCATGTGCTGGGCTTGTCACTGGACTACAAGCTCGATCGGCGCATTCTGGTGTTGCTGGTGGACCGCAGCGCACAAGCCGCGCGCGAAGCGGAACAGCGTTTTTACAACGCGCTCATCGACGCCAGCGACAACTTTTTGTACGCCACCGACAGCCAGGGGCGCGTGCTGATGGTCAACCAGGTCATGCTGGATTTTTTTGGCCACAAGCGCGCTGCCGTGATCGGCCAACCCCGCACCGAGCTGTTGCCGCTGCGCGAAGCGCTGGTACATCAGTCCGCCGACAGCCGGGTCATGACCACGGGCACGGCGTTCACGCTGGAGCAACAGGTGTACACGCGGCAAGGGCAAGCCCGCAGCTACGTCTGCCGCAAGTTTCCCCTGACCGACGCTGCCGGACTGGTGTACGGTGTGGGTGGCATTGCCACCGACATCACCGAGTTCAAGGCCGCCGAGCGCCTGGCGCGGCTAAGCGAAATGGTGTTCCAGAACTCGCAAGAGGCCATCATCATTACCGACCCCGAAACGCGCATCCTGCGCGTGAACCCGGCGTTTTCACACCAGAGCGGCTTCAGCGCCGAAACGGTGATCGGCCAGACTCCGCGCGTGCTCAAGTCCGGGCGACAAAGCGTTGCCTTTTACCAGGCGCTGTGGGCCAAGCTGGCGCAAGAAGGGCGGTGGGCCGGTGAGATATGCAACCGCCGCGCCGACGGCAGCTACTACACCGTCTGGTGCCAGATCAACGCGGTGCACGACGAGCAAGGCGAGCTCACGCATTACATTGGCACGCAAGTGGACGTGTCACCACTGCACGACCTCAACGCCAAATTGCAGCACCAGGCCACAGTCGATACGCTCACCGGCTTGCCCAACCGCGCGCTCATGCTCGACCGGCTCAACCAGATGCTGGCCAGCGCAGCGCGCACCGGCCAGCCGTTTGCCCTGTTGTTTGTTGACCTGGACGAATTCAAGGCGGTCAACGACAGTCTGGGTCATGCGGTGGGCGACCGCCTTTTGCGCACCGTGGCCGAACGCATGACCAGCGCGGTGCGGTCGCAAGACACCGTGGCGCGCATTGGTGGGGACGAGTTTGTCGTGCTGCTGCCGGGTGCTGACCGCGCGGTTGCCGGGCGACTGGCCAACGCCATGCTGGAGCTGCTGCACCGCGCGGTGCAATTGGATGACAACGAAGTTGCCCCGCGCGCCAGCGTGGGCGTGGCAGTGCACCCTGAAGACGGCAAAGAGGCCGATTTGCTGCTGCGCCATGCCGACATGGCCATGTACGCATCCAAAGTGCAAGGGCGTGACCGTGTCACCGTGTTTGACGACGACATGGCGCACGCCAACGACGCTGCTTTCGCGCTGCAAAACGCGCTCTCCCGAGCTATACCCGCCGGTGAGCTGCGCGTGCACTACCAACCTCAGGTGGACTTGCGCAGCGGCAAGCTGGTCGGTGTGGAAGCGCTGGTGCGCTGGCAGCACCCCGAGCGGGGCTTACTGGCGCCCGCCTACTTCATCAGTCTGGCCGAGCATGCTGGTTTGCTGGCCGAACTCGACGCCTGGGTGCTCAACGAGGTGTTGCGCCAGATCAGCGCCTGGCACACGGCTGGCCTGTGGCCCAAAGATTTGAGCGTGGCGGTCAACCAGAACGCGGTGGACTTGCAGCGGCAGGATTTCGTGCCCCGGCTCCGGCAAGCGCTGGCCGACCGCGCGTTGCCGCCTTCCGTGCTGGAGCTGGAGATCACCGAAGACACCTTGATGCAGCACACCGACGAACAGCACCGCCGCTTGCAAGACCTTAAGGCCATGGGGGTGCGCCTGTCCATCGACGACTTTGGTACCGGCTATTCCAGCCTAGGCTACCTGCGCCAGTTGCCATTGAACGTGCTCAAGATTGACCAGACCTTTGTGCGCGGCATGTTGGCCAATGACGCCGACCGCATCCTGGTGCACACCATCATCGACATGGCGCACCGGCTGGGTCTGACGCTGATTGCCGAGGGCATTGAGCTGGAGGCCCAGCGCGAGCTACTGCGTTCGCTCAAGTGCGAAAACGGGCAGGGTTACTTGTTTGCCCGCCCGCTGGACGCCGCCACCTTTGCCAAGCAGTGGCTGGCCGCAGGCAACGTCAGCAAAGACTGACACCTGTCGTGCGGGCACGCCGGGGCTGACTTCAGCCCGTCGCCAACAGGCTTTCGTACGGGATGCGCAAACCCGCATGCAGTTTGCGAACCATCTGCAAACTTAAGCGCCGCTTGCCGTTCAATACTTCAGAGACCCGGCCACTGGTGCCAATGTAGGGCTCCAGGTCCCGCGGTGACAAATCCTGTTGCTCCATACGAAACTTGATGGCCTCGATCGGATCGGCCGGGCCGATGGCGTAGTACCTATGCTCGTAGGCTTCAATCAGCGCCACCAGCACGTCCCTCTCGTCGGCTTTCGCCGAGCCTTCTGGCGCGTGGAACACGGCCTCCAGTTGTTTGAACGCAGCGTGCAAATCGGCGTCACTGCGTATGGGCTTAATAGTCATTGACGCTCTCCATGTTGATTTGGTCGTATTGCGCATGGTTACCGATAAACTTGACCCACGCAATGCCGGCTTGATATTGCAGCTCTACGACCAGGCGGTACTTGTTGCCGGCAATGTTGAACACCACCCGATGGTTGCCACATATGCTGGCGCTGCGGTACTGATCCTTGATGTCTTGCGGTGATCGCCAGTTGGCTTTCAATGCCTCGTCGTGCCAACTTTGGAGCGCGGCCTTGGCGTCCGCCGCCCAGGGTTGGCTCCAAAATTTGACCAGGGAACTTTTGGCAATCACACGCATGATTACTCCCAATTCGGGAGAAGTATACCGAGATTCACGTAGATTGAGCTGACCGTCATCAATCCGCCCCAGTGATGTTCGGGGCTGTTGTCTTTCAGCGCATGATGCGGTGATAGACGCGCAGCACCAGCGACGATAGTTTGAGTGGTGCGTTGCGCAAAGAAGCGGGCAACCACGGCGGTGCGCTCACGGCAAAGCGCGCGGCCCAGCGGGTGTAGGGACGAAGCCAGCATGCGTGGTGCAGGCGGCGCGGCCCGCATCTGCGCCGCAGTGGGTGCCAGGGCGGGTGCGCCGCCACAGACGACGCGCGCCGGGGTACCGGCGATGGCCAGCACCTGGTACAGCGGGGCCTGGTAGGCGACGAGCTCCAGCGCGATCAGGCGCTGGCGGGCCAGCCTCAGCGCCTCCTCGCTCAGGTGCAGGCGCGCGCCCAGGGTGGCTGCGCTGTAGTAGCTCAGGCCTTGTGCGTCGGCCACGGTGACAAGAAACAGGTACAGCGCGGCCATGGCGCTGTCGCAGCGGTCGATGAGGTGGCGCTGCACCAGGGCTTGGTCGACCCAGCTGAATTGTTCTGGCACCAAGCGCATGCGCTCAGGGCGAAGCACTGATTTGATGATCTTCATGGTGTCTGCCACGGCTGATGTCGTTGCCCAGTTGTATCAGTCGCTGGGTGGTCGCGTCGATGTCATCTTGTAACGTCAGGCAGAACAAATGGGCGATGAGCCCCGTCAGGATTGGGCTGGCCGGGCTCAAGATATCTTGTAACGCTGGTTTCTCAGGTATCTCGGTACGAGTGACGGTTTGTTCAATGAAATCAACAGGTTGCACGGGCAAGCGATCTTGTAACGCGGCGACGGTGCTGGGCCGCTTGCGGCTGTAGCCTGGGTGTGCAGCGCGCCAGGCCTGTACCCGCGCGACGTGCAAGGGGTCCGCCAGTAGTCCTGGTTGGCCGGTTTGGCCAGCCATGCGGCCTGGGCTGCGGCTTTGCTGGCCTGACGGCATGCGGGTTTGTTGCAGTGGTGCTGGCGGCTTCGGTTACGCGCGTCGGGCGTGAAAAACTCTGCGCAATTCAAGCACTTGCGCTGTCCGCTTTGCGCCATGGCCTGGCTCCTCGATCGGGTCAAGCATGTCGATCACCATGACCGCCCGTTCAACCCGGGCCGTAGTGTGAAGAAGACGCAGCGCAGACCGAAGAAGACGCGTTAAAAACTATTTTTGGAAGAACACGGAACCCGAAAAAAATGCATGTTCACTCCGGCTGAAAACATGCAGTTTCGGGTCGGCGGTCACAGGCATCCGCTGCCTTCAATGCCCGTGTCATCCCCAGCGTGGCCTACACCGACCCCGAAGTGGCCTGGGTGGGCCTCACCGAAGACCAGGCCAAGGCGCAAGGCATCAAGGTCAAGAAGGGCCTGTTCCCGTGGACGGCCTCCGGTCGTGCCATTGCCAACGGGCGCGACGAAGGGGTCACCAAGCTGCTGTTTGACGACAGCCCCGAAGCAGGATCAGGAGACGGCCATGCTGGCCGGGGCCATGGCAAGATCCTTGGTGGCGGCATGGTTGGCACCCACGCGGGCGACATGATCGGCGAGGTGGCGCTGGCCATCGAAATGGATGCCGACGCCATCGACATCGGCAAGGCCATCCACCCGCACCCCACGCTGGGTGAGAGCATTGGCATGGCAGCCGAAGTGGCGCATGGCAGTTGCACGGATATGCCGCCGGGGCGCAAGTAAGCCAGCAAGCTGGGCTTGAGCTACAGCACCGTGCCCAACCCGGCAGGGGCAACTTTGCGCTGACCGAGTGTGTCAAAGACGACATGACAGGCCTGATGTGCTTACCCAGGTGCCACGATGGATGCCACTTGGTTTCCCAACACCCAGGGGTACGTGTACTGGTCTGCTTCGCCATGTGCGGCTGGTGTGGCAGTGGGAGCGTGCGTTGCGTGCCCGTCAGTGTTTGGGGCGCGTAGCGCTTTGGGCGACGGGCGCAGATCTACCCCTGAGCGTGTTCAGCCTCCCAGCCTTTGCAGGCCAGCGCCACGTAGCGTGGCACGGGGCGTGCGCCAGTGCCATAGGCACTCATGGTGCGCACGGTCATGCCCAGCGCTTTGGCTGCCTGGGGCAGCGTTAGCACATTTTTACGGCGCCATTGGGTGAAGATGCGTGTATTTTCGTCAACCGCGTTTTGCGCTTGTGCGTCCAGCCAGAGTGTGTCCGCGCCGATTTGAATGTCAAGCTCTGGCCATTCCACGGTCCAACCCTCGCCTTCAATGAGGCTAGCCTTTGCGAAGGCATCGGGGTTGCGCAAAGGTGCCAGCGCGGGAAATTTGTCAAATTCACCCGCAAGTGACACTGTGTAAACGCTTGAGTTCACAAACGTTAGCTGAAGCTGGTGGTTGGGCAGTGCCTGCACGGCCTGCAGGCGGGGGCGTTTCATATTTGCCATGATTTCCACTCCTCAATTAAAGTCATTCGGTTCACTTGTAGCCAAGCAGTCACCTCAGCTAGCACGCCAGCGGGTACGGTGCCCGCTACCAGCGCTAACGTGATCAGGTCAAACCTTGCGTTGACATCGCCACCAACCAAGTGCACATGCATGGGCTCATGGTCTTTTTCGCGCAACTGCAAGCGGTATTTGTTGCGAAAACGGTGCTTCGTTGTCATGAGTGAGATTGTATAGAAATAATTTCTACTTGTTGAGTCGAATTTCAAACTTGTGGACACAGGCCAGCCCATGCTGGCGACAAGGCGGTGCACGAGGCGCATGTGGCCGCAGAAGTGATTGCCGGTGAACTGCAAGGCAACAAGGAACTGGCGTCCGCCGCGTTCAACGCCCGCGTCATCCCCGGCGTGGCTTACACCGACCCCGAAGTGGCGTGGGTGGGCCTAACCGAAGACCAAGCCAAAGCGCAAGGCATCAAGGTCAAAAAAGGCCTGTTCCCCTGGACAGCTTCAGGCCGCGCCATTGCCAATGGCCGCGACGAGGGCTTCACCAAGCTGCTGTTTGACGCCAGCGAATCGGCCCACGGCCACGGCAAGATTCTGGGCGGCGGCATGGTCGGCACGCACGCGGGCGACATGATCGGCGAAGTGGCGCTGGCCATCGAAATGGGCGCAGACGCCATCGACATCGGCAAGACCATCCACCCCCATCCCACGCTGGGCGAAAGCATCGGCATGGCCGCCGAGGTGGCGCACGGCAGTTGCACGGATGTGCCGCCGGGCAGAAAGTAGCCCAACCGCCACGCAGCCCGCGACAAGGCCCTGCAAGAGGGGTCAGGTCTTTCATTTCACCATCAACGTCCACAGGCAAATCAGCCTGTAGCGCCGGTGTTGTCTGCATCAACAGCTACTTGTTTCATAGCGATTCTGTGACAAATCCGACCCCGTTGCTGGCCGCCCGACTGAAGGGCATGCTGACACGGGCGATGGGCAGGAAGCGTCGGGGCATGCGCGCGGTAGCGGTGGCGGTCGTGGTTTCCTCGTTTCCATGCTCCCACGTGGGAACGAGTCACGAGCTACAAAATTTACAGCGCTTCATGCAGACTAAACAAGCCTTGAGGTCTGATTTTGGTCGGTGAAATTGAGATGATGATATGAAAGACCTGCCCCCTCTGTCTCAAAGGCCGAGGGTGTGCCCTTGAACTCGCTGGTGCTTGCCTTCATCGCCGAGGGGCTGGGGTGCCGGCAAAGTCAGGCCTGACGCGATGCAGGACGCCTATAATGTACATATTGAATGTACATGAAAGTGCGTTATGTCCATATCCATTGCACAATCGCGCCAGCAACTGTCGTCCTTGATTGAAGCTGCCCAGCACACACCGCAAGTCATTTCAAAGCGAAACAAGCCGGTTGCCGTACTGGTGTCTGCGGATTACTTTGCCCACAGTCAACAGCCCGTGAAGCCGACTAGCGCCAGTTTCTACAGCCAATTGCTGCAATTGCGTGAAACCTATCCGCCGCAAGACGACATGGGCTTGATGCCCCTTGGGTCCACCCCTCGCCAATCGGCTTGGCTGCGGGCCAATGCGTTCCTCGAACCCGTCTAACAACTATGGCTGCTCGCTGATCTGGGGCCATCCGCAGGGTCCGACCGGCCTGCGCAGTGTGATCGAACTGATCGAGGAGTTGGCGCTGCGCGGCGGCGGTGTCGGCCTGTTTGGCGGCTGCGCAGCGGGCGACTCGGGCATGGCGCTGGTGCTGCGCGTGAGTGGTAGTTGACAGAAGGCTACCATGAGTCGCGTCGTTATCTATGAAGTCCACGTCATGTTTGGCGATTGCGATCCGGCCGGTATCGTCTTCTTTCCAAATTTTGCCAAGTGGATGGACGCCTCGTCGCTGAATTTCTTCATGCAATGTGGCGTGCCGCCCTGGCGCGAGCTGGTCAAGACCACCGGCATCATTGGCGACCCCTTGCTGGAGATTGCGGTCAGGTTCCTGCGCCCTGCCACCTATGGCGAGACGCTGCAAATTCACACCAGCATTCAGGAGTGGCGCAACAAGGCGTTCCTGTTCCGCCACCTCATCAAACGCGGTGACGACCTGCTGTGTGAGGGCGTTGAGACGCGCGCCTTTTGTATTCACCCACCCGGTGAGCCCGACCGCATCAAGGCGATTGCCGTGCCTGAGGAAATCAAGGCGCTATGCGTGTGAAGGCTTTGCCGAGTCGGTCGCAGGCAGTGGCTCAATCCATGAGGTTGATCAGCGCATCAATTGGTGAGTGAGCAAGGCAGCAATGCTGATGCGCTGATGAGCGACGTGCCCGGCCTGCGCGCCATGGCCCAGTTATTGCCAAGTAAAGTAGATGCGCTTTTTGACCTGACCATCATCTTTTTGATGAAACGAACTACCAGTCATCCAAACTACCATGGCAAGCCCGAATTTTGACCGGTTTGGGGTTTTTGTATGGGCTGTCCCAGACAGCGCACGATTTCTGCGCCAGCGTGCACCGGATAATCCACCCCCATGGCTTCTGCATTTGAACGTTCTTCACCCTTGCGGCGTTGGCTGCAAGTGTTTTCCGGTTTTGACGGAGCGCTGGCGTTTGCAGTTTTTTTGTTGACGTGTGCTGGTTTGCTGACAATGTATTCGTCGGGCTATGACCACGGCACACGTTTTGAAGACCATGCGCGCAACATGTTGCTCGCCGGGTTCATCATGTTCGTGACGGCACATATTCCGCCGCAACGCCTGTTGACGCTGGCGCTGCCGCTCTACACCGTGGGCGTGGCTTTGCTGGTTGCGGTAGCGGTTGTTGGCGTGACGCGTAAGGGCGCGCAGCGTTGGCTGAACGTTGGCGTGGTCATCCAGCCCAGCGAGATATTGAAGATTGCCATGCCCCTGATGCTGGCCTGGTGGTTTCAAAAGCGCGAGGGGCAATTGCGCGCCCCGGATTTTTTGGTGGCAGGCGTCTTGCTGGCGCTACCGGTGGGGTTGATCATGAAACAACCCGATTTGGGTACGGCGTTGCTGGTTCTGGCAGCGGGCCTGTCGGTGATGTTTTTTGCCGGACTAAGCTGGAAGCTGATTGGACCCCCGCTGCTGCTGGGCCTGGTGGGCGTGACGCTGCTGGTGGTGATGGAGCCGCAGTTGTGTGCTGACGGGGTGCGCTGGCCGATATTGCGGGACTACCAGCAGCAGCGCATTTGTACGTTGCTCGATCCGGCACGTGACCCGCTGGGCAAGGGGTTTCACATCATTCAGGGGATGATTGCCATTGGCTCAGGTGGTTTCTGGGGCAAGGGTTTCATGCAGGGCACGCAGACCCATCTGGAATTTATTCCCGAGCGCACCACCGACTTTATTTTTGCCGCGTTTTCGGAAGAGTTCGGGCTGTTTGGCAATCTGCTGCTGATGGCCTTATTTCTGTTTTTGGTGCTGCGCGCACTGGCCATTGCGCTGGAAGCACCGACCCTGTTCACCCGGTTGTTGGCGGGCGCGATAGCGATGATCTTCTTTTGCTACGCGTTTGTGAACATGGGCATGGTCAGCGGCATTTTGCCAGTGGTGGGGGTGCCGCTGCCGTTCATCAGCTACGGCGGCACTGCCATGGTCACCCTCGGCCTGGGTCTGGGTATATTGATGTCGATCGCCAAGTCCAAACGGCTGGTGCAATCCTGATACTTTGCGGGACAGATCAACATTTGCGCAGCAAATTTGCTCTGTCCTCAACACTTTGTCGGATGTTGGCTGTCCACTTTGCGGGACAGATCAACATTTGCGCAGCAAATTTGCTCTGTCCTCA
>Ga0172368_10007693_pt1 | contig 11172 bp, 4 predicted proteins | sample Lak11m_FD_114540 | JGI IMG/M metagenome (GOLD analysis project Ga0172368, IMG submission 114540) | Freshwater microbial communities from Kabuno Bay, South-Kivu, Congo - kab_022012_11m | ecosystem: Environmental > Aquatic > Freshwater > Lake | place: Democratic Republic of the Congo: South-Kivu...
AGGCGGTCATCACTGCCTACCAGCGCGAACTGGACAGCGAGCTTCCGCCGCGCCTGGCGGAGGTTGAGAATATTTTGCAGCGTCTCGAACAGCGCGGGCTTGATTTTTTTGATAACACATTTCGCCTGACCAATATTCAGCAGCTGGTGCGCGGAGACAAGGTGCGCGCCGAATTTGAAAAACAGGTGCTGTCGGACGTGCCCCAGCAGATCGAAGAGCAGGTCCATCGTATGATCGACTGGTTGATCCAGAAGGACCTGCGCGAATGGCAGCAGGTGATGGGTTACTTGCAGCGCCGGCGGGCGCTCAACCTTGACCACATCGTTGGCGAGGGGCTTGGACCGCGCGATACACGCCGGCGGGAGTTGATCGATACGGTCGGCCGGACGGTCCAGACCATCGTCGAGACTTATGACCGCAACCGCGAAGCCAGCGAACTGGCCGCCGCGGTTGAGACCGCCGTGGCCCAGACCGCCCTGCTTGAAGTGGGGGCGGTGGGCCTGGGAGCCCTGTTGACGACGGTGGTTGTTTCATCCAGCCTGGATATCACCGGGATCCTGGCAGCCAGCACCCTCGCCATCCTGGGTTTCTTCGTCATCCCTTACAAGCGCAGGCAGGCCAAGGAAGCCTTTAAGGAAAAGATGCAGGCTCTGCGCAGCAAGTTGCTGGCCGCGCTTACCGAACAATTTACGCAGGAGGCCAACGGCGCTGTTTCACGCCTGAAGGACAGCGTTACACCCTACACCCGTTTCATCCAGGCCGAGCAGGAACGGATTGGGAAAAGTGAAACCAGCCTGTCTGCCCTGCGACAGATCCTATCCGCCTTGCGGGCCAGGAGCCAGGCCATATTTTAACCCGATCCAATGATGCGTTTGGCCATCCCTGGAATGCCGGTTGGCAGGCGCATCCCCGATCCATACCCTGAAAAATTCATCTGAAAAGCCAGGCATCGGTGATTTTTTGCGATGATCTTCCTGGCATGGATGGTAATTCCATCCTGGTTCGATGGCACACAACACCCGCATTCGCTTCCGACATCAGCGCTGATCGGAAGCCCGGAGAAAATGATGGCGAATCTCAAACACTCCATAATGCCAATCATTGGCATGACCTGCTCAAACTGCGCGGGGACGATTGAGCGAAACCTGAGAAAGCTGCCCGGCGTGACCAGCGCCGATGTAAACCTGGCGGGTGAATCGCTCAGCATCTTCTTCGATCCGGCTTTGCTCGACGAGAAAGCGATCATCGCGCGCACCCGGCAGATTGGTTACAATATTGCCACCGGCCAGGTTACCCTGCAAGTCACCTGCACAACCGGGAGCGCCGCTTTACAACCTGTCACCGCTCAGCTTGCCAGCCAAAAAGGGGTGTTATCGGCCAGGGCGGACGGTGCGGACGGGCGGTTAGTGATCGAATACATACCCGGCATGATAACCATCGCCAGCCTGGCGGACATCCTGCGCAAAGCCGGCTTTGCGCTTGAGCAGCCTGGGCCAGTCGAAAATTTCGAAGATGTAGAACTGAAAACCCGCACCCGGGAAGCAGGCCGGATGAAGTTAATCCTGGCGCTTGGGCTGATCCTGACTATACCGCTGATCGCCTTCAGCATGGGGCGCGATTTTGGCCTGTTGGATTTCGAATATGCCCGTTTTGCCATGCTCGTCCCGGCCAGCATTGTTCAGTTTGTAGTTGGTTGGCAGTTTTACAGGGGGGCAGCCAAGAGTCTGCGCGCAGGTGAAGCGAATATGGATGTGCTGGTTGTGATGGGCTCATCGGCGGCATATTTTTTCAGCCTGGCAGTGACACTCGGTCTGATCAACAGCCCAAATGTTTACTTCGAGACCGGGGCTGCCATTATCACCCTGGTCCGGCTCGGAAAATTTCTCGAGTCGCGCGCCAGGGGCAAGAACTCCGAAGCCCTGAAAATCCTGATGGGTATGCAGCCCAGGACTGCCAGGGTGGTGCGGTCCGGTGTCGAAGCCGAGGTCAGTATCGACGAGGTAAATATCGGCGATGTGGTCATTGTGCGACCGGGTGAAAGAGTCCCGGTGGACGGCATCATCAGCGCAGGGCGCTCAGCTTTCGACGAATCGATGATCACGGGCGAATCGATGCCTGCCGGTAAGGGTCCCGGCGATGAAGTCATTGGCGCCACCATCAACCAGTCCGGGCTGGTTAAATTTGAAGTAAGCAGGGTCCGGAAGGATACCACCCTGGCGCAAATCCTATGCCTGGTACAGCAAGCCCAGGCCAGCAAAGCCCCCATTCAAAAATTAACGGATGAGATCGGCAGGTATTTTGTTCCGGTTGTAATTGGAATTGCGCTGATGACTTTTACCGGCTGGGTTGCGGTGGCGCGTATCGATTGGGTTGGGGCGATGATCAATGCGATAGCGGTGCTGGTGATCGCCTGCCCGTGCGCGCTCGGTCTGGCCACCCCCACTGCGATCATGGCCGGAACGACAAAAGGCGCCGAAAATGGCATTCTCTTCAAAAACAGCCAGGTCTTGCAGAGCGCCAGCCGCGTGAACGCGGTTTTTTTGGATAAAACCGGGACGATCACGCGTGGAGAACCGGAGGTCACGGATATTATTCCATCTGGCTTGTTTGATAAAAAATCATTGCTGCAGCTGGCGGCCAGCGCGGAACGCGGTTCGGAGCACCCGCTTGGCAGGGCTGTTGTGAAAGCCGCGCGCGCGGGGGGATTGATCCTGGATGAGCCGCAGCGGTTCCAGGCCGTCAGTGGGTTTGGCGTGCGCGCCCTGGTCGCGGGGCGGCAGACCATTATTGGCAACCCGCGCTTGATGCACAACGAAGACATCGATACCAGCTCATTGCAGGGTGATATCGACCGGCTGCAGACCGAAGGGAAAACTGTCATGGTCGTTGCGGCGAGCGGGGTAGCCGCTGGTGACACGCTTTTGCCGGTTGGGCTTATCGCTGTGGCCGATACTGTCAAGGCAGGTTCAAAAGAGGCCATTGCCGGGTTGCGCCAGTTGGGTCTTGAAGTGATCATGATCACTGGCGACAACCAGCGCACATCTGAAGCAATAGCAAGGCAGGTTGGGATCCAGCGTGTACTTGCTGAAGTTCCTCCGGGTGGCAAGGCCGCACTAATTCGAAAAATGCAGGCATCCGGATTGGGCGCCAACCTACCCAGGCCTGTGGTGGCGATGGTAGGCGATGGCATCAATGATGCTCCGGCTCTGGCCCAGGCTGATGTGGGCATCGCCATCGGCACCGGCAGCGCAGTTGCTATGGCAGCTGCAGGCATCACCTTGATCAGCGGTGATCTTCGGGGAATTGGGCGCGCCATTTCGCTGTCGCGGGTCACCGTTCAAACCATCCTTCAGAATTTAATCTGGGCGCTCTTCTACAACATCATGCTGATTCCGATAGCCGCATACGGATTGCTCATCCCAATGGTCGCAGCCGGTGCCATGGCCTTCAGCTCCATTTTTGTAGTCAGCAACAGCCTGCGCTTGCGCGGCTATAAAATTGACGGGCTGGCAAGGATAAAATCCCTGCCGAGTCAAATATTGGAAATGTTTCCGCGCATTATCGTGCCTGCCGGAACCCTGGCAGCCCTGATCGTTGTGCCGATGGTCGCCATGCCGGAGGCAATGACGATCCGAGCAGCTGTCATGGGCGATACGGCGCCATTGATCATGATGGTGATGGCAATATCAAATGGACTGACAGCGATATCCTATTTTTCCATCCCGCTCTTCCTGGTTGTTTTCGTCAACAAAAGAAAAGATATTCCTTTTTCAAGGATATTCATCATGTTTGGGGCTTTCATCCTGGCTTGCGGCACCACCCACATGATGCATGTCATTGGTCTGTGGGCGCCGGTAGATGGCTGGCAGGCCGCTGTTGACAGCATTACCGCATTTATTTCCGTGGCTTCGGCGATCCTTCTTTGGCCGCTGCTGCCGCGTTTCCTGGCTTTTCCAAGTCCGGAACAATTGCGGGTGCTCAACCGTGAATTACAAAAAGAAAAAAGTAGCCTCGAGCAAACCCAGGCCGAGCTCCAAAAAGCCTATGACGATGTGGAACAGCGCGTCATTCAACGCACAAACGACCTGGCTGTGGAACTGAAGAAAAAGCAGGAAGCTGAAGCGCAGATCTTAAAATTGAACCGTGTTTATACCGTCTTGAGCGATATTAACCAGGCAATCGTCCGCACCCACGATTTGCATACCATGTTGGAGCAGGCATGCCAGATTGCCATCGATCGGGGTGGTTTCGGCTTGGCCTGGGTCGGGCTGGCATCGCCTGAAATGCAGGTTTTGCAACCAGCGGCAAGCGCGGGAAGGACCCCAGGAGCGAAGATGTTTATGGAGAGCATCCTGTCGGACCTGCAGTTACAGTCATCACCCTTCGAGCAGGTGATGCGCACAGGCGAACGCAACGTGCACAATTCCATGCCGGATGAAGTTCCACCGCCGCCTGCCCAGGCAGTTCCATCTGCCGGGGTTTTCGGATCGATGGCCTCCTTCCCATTAAAAGTGAACGGCGCGGTGCGTGGAACTTTCAACCTGTATGCTGATGAAGCCAATCACTTTGATGAGGCTGAATTGAAGCTGCTGGACGAACTGGCCATGGACCTTTCATACGCCATGGAGTTTGGTGAAATCGATGAACAGCGTGTTTTGGCGCAGGAAGAACTATCAAAAAACTTCCAGTTGTTAACCACCCTGATCAACAGCCCGGCTGACATCATTATTTTTTCGTTGGACTACAACTATCGTTACACAGCCTTCAACGAAAGACACCACCTTGAAATGCGAAAATTGTGGGTCGCTGATATCCGAACTGGCATGAACATGCTCGAACAAATAACCGACGAGGCATCGCGCCTTGAGGCGCGGCAAAGCTTTGACCGTGTTCTGGCCGGCGAATCCTTCACGGAAATTCAATTCCACCCTGCGACCGGTATTTATCATGAAACCATCTGGAACCCGATAAGAACGGCAGGCGGGGAAGTCATTGGCCTGACCGCATTCATCCAGGATATCACCGCGCGCAAACAAGCAGAATCTAACCTGCAAAAGCGCGCCAGCCAGCTTACCCTGATCAATGTGGTTGGTCGGGAAATTGCCGCGGTCCTCGACCTGCAGAGCATCCTGGATGTGGCAGCTCACCGCAGTCACGAAGCCTTTGGGTATCACCACGTCGCGCTCTTCATCCTCGATCCGGTTGCAAATGTGCTGGTCATGAAAGCCAGGGCGGGTAAATTCGTCGATATTTTCCCTGCAGGCCACACTGTTAAACCTGGGCAGGGTGTCGTTGGGTGGGTGGGCGAGCATGGTCAAAGGCTGTTGGCCAATGATGTTTCCAACGATCCCCGTTACAACAACCCTTATCCAGAACAACTCCCAACGCAATCCGAACTAAGCCTGCCTTTGATCGTGGCCAGGGAAGTGGTGGGTGTGCTTGATTTGCAGAGCCCCAGCCTGAATGCTTTCGACCAGGATGACATAGCGGTGTTGGAAACACTGGCAGCCCAGGTATCGGTGGCCATTGAAAATGCCCGCCTGTATGAAAATGTCAGGGTTGAATTGGCCGAGAGAAGGAAAGCTGAGGCCGAGCTGCTGGAGCACCGGGCGCACCTGGAGGAATTGGTCAGGGAGCGTACCGAGGATCTGAGTATCGCCAAGGAGCAGGCCGAGGCTGCCAACCGCGCCAAGAGCGTTTTCCTGGCTATCATGAGCCATGAAATACGAAACCCTATGAACGGCATCCTGGGCATGACCCACCTGGTGCTTCAGACTGAATTAACAGATAAACAACGCAATTATCTGGCCAACCTGCAAGTTTCCGGGCAATCGCTGCTGGTTACCATCAACGATATCCTCGACTTTTCGAAAATCGAATCGGGTAAATTGGATATCGAAAAAACGAATTTCAGCCTGGATGATGTCCTGACCAGCCTTTCAAGTACAGTAGCCTATCGTGCCCAATCGAAGGGTCTCGAATTGGTATTTAACACCAGCCCGGGCATCCCCGACATCCTGGTGGGAGACCCATATCGTTTGGGCCAGGTGCTCCAGAACCTGGTGGGTAACGCCATTAAATTTACAGATATGGGTGAAGTGGTTGTTAAAACAGACCTGAAGGAAAAAAGACCCGGGCAGTTGACCCTGCAGTTTTCTGTACTGGACAGCGGGATTGGAATGACTGAAAGCCAGCTAGCAGAACTGTTCCAGCCCTTTACGCAGGCCGACAGTTCCACCAGTCGCAAATACGGCGGTTCCGGCCTCGGGCTGACAATAAGCCAGCGGTTGGTGCAGTTGATGGGCGGCGAGATCAGGGTTGAAAGCAGGTATGGTTATGGGAGCACATTCACCTTCGAAATAATGTTTGAATGCCCGCCAGAACTGGTCCCCGCGAGCGCGATCCAAATTCCAGAATTCAGCGGGATCCATGTCTTGGTTGTGGACGACAATATCCAGGTATTGGAATCGATGCGCAGCGCGTTGGAATCTTTTTCCTTCCGGGTAACCACCACACGTTCTGCTGAATCCGGATTGGGATTATTGAAGCAGGACCTGGATATTGGCCTGGTTATTATGGATTGGAGAATACCCGGGGGAATGGACGGCATGGAAGCCATCCTGCAAATCAGGCAGGATCCTGTGCTGCATGATACGCTTGCCATCCTGCTGGTAAGCGCGGAAGAACGGTTGAGACAGGTGGATGGCAACCTGCTGGATGGGTTTTTGATCAAACCGGTCACGCGTTCGCAGTTGTTTGATATGTTAATGCAGGTGATTGGGCAAAATAATACCGTCAACAAGAGCCGGGGCACCAGTCCAATTACAGGTGCGATTATCTCGAAGCTGAACGGCGCTCATGTTTTACTGGTTGAAGATAACCAGATCAACCAGTTGGTGGCGGATGAGCTGTTGACGAGTATGGGTCTGAAGGTTTCAATCGCCAGCGATGGCGAGCAAGCGGTTGAAATGGTAAAAAAGGATCAATTTGACGCCATCTTAATGGATATTCAGATGCCAGGAATGGACGGTTATCGCGCGACTTCCCTGATCCGCCAGGACCCGGGTTTGAACGCCGGCGGGCTGCCGATCATCGCCATGACGGCCAATGCCATGGGAGAGGATCGCCAGAAAGCGCTGGATGCCGGGTTGAATGATTACATCTCCAAGCCGGTGGATGTGACCCAACTTGTGGCTGTCATGCTGCGCTGGGTTGGCAGCAAGCCTGATTAGGGTCCTGACCCTGAGGGTTTGATCCAAAAATGGCAATTCCAATGACCCGTGCCGGATGCCAGCTGACGCGGGTCATTTCCTTTCATCAAATTTATACGCCTAAAGCGCCAGGGCTGATCATTAATCCTGGCCAGCAGTCTTCCTGGCGCAACGCGTTCGGTCAGGTCTTTCATTTAACCGCTGATGTGGGCGGTGCCGGCGCCTGGATGTATCTATCAAACACCCGCCCTTGCGGCCATTGAGATGCTTTGCGGCTGTTGTGATAAAATCCATCGAATTCCAACCAAAAGGGCACAAAATGTCTCGAACCATCAACGTCTGCCTACCCCTGCTTATCCTTGTCTTCTTGCTAAGTGCTTGCGCCACTGGTTTGACAGCCACTGAGCCGACTGGCAGTGTATCCTTTATGGTCTTTGGAGATACCGAAGAGCTCAAAGCTTACAAATCATTGCAAGCCGCTTTTGAAAAAAAATTTCCGACCATCAAACTTGAACTCATCCACATTCCCAGCCAGACCGATTACCGGAAGCGCATGGCAGCCGATTTTGCCGCCGGCACGCCCGCTGATGTTGTGCTCATTAACTACCGGCGTTTTGCCTCCCTTGCCGTGAAAGGCGCGCTCGCGCCGCTTGGCCCTTTCCTGCAAAAAAGCGCCATCATTCAGGAGGAAGATTTTTATCCCGAGGCCATTACACCTTTTTATTGGAAGGACCAGCTCGTTTGCATTCCACAAAACATCTCCAGTCTGGTGGTTTATTACAACAAGACACTTTTTGACCAGTCCAACCTTCCCTACCCAAAGGAAGATTGGACCTGGGATGATTTCCTGCAGACTGCGAAAACGCTCACCAGGGATATGGATGGCGATGGCATAACCGACCAGCACGGGCTCGGCACCGAAGCCTCGATCATCCGCCTGGCTCCGTTTGTCTGGCAGAACGGTGGAAGCCTGCTCAACGACCCAGACCAGCCCAACCGACTGTCCCTGGATGAACCGGCGGCAGTTGAAGCCTTCCAATGGTTCGTCGATCTCCAGACCAGGCACCATGTCGTTCCCAACCAGCAGGAAGAATCTGCCGAATCGAGTGAGAGCCGCTTCCAAACTGGGCGGCTGGGCATGTTCCTGAACAGCCGCCGCGGTGTACCCACATACCGTACCATCACTGCTTTTGATTGGGATGTGACCGCCCTTCCGCGCAAGATCGACCCCGTTGGAATTCTGCACGCGGACGCATACTGCATGCCTGCCAGCGTCAAAACCAAGGATCTGGTCTGGAAATTCATCGAATTCGCCAACTCAACCGAAGGACAAACCATCGTTGCCCTTTCAGGACGGACAGTCCCCTCCCTGCGCAATGTCGCCGAATCGACAGCTTTCCTCGACCCCACCGCCAAACCCGCCAACAGCCGCGTTTTTCTCGATACCATCCCCTATATCCTGGCGGTACCCATCCTGCCAAACTGGGTTGATATCGAATCAATCGTCAGCGAAGAAATCGAGCGCGCCTACTACGGCCTCGCCACCATCGATGAAGCCATCCAAACCGCCACCGACCGGACCCTGATCTATTTTAAATCTGAATAATTACCATGGCCTCTCCCATAATTCCGGTTTTGGGATGATTTGAAAAGGCACCAGGAGCGGGGAACCGGACTTCCTCAAATCAGAAACCATCATGCGGCATCCTAACCACGCATCAATCACATACCAGCGCCAACTGGTCCTCATGCTTCTGCCCTACCTGCTCTTCAGCATAGCCCTTGTAGGACTTCCTGTGCTGATCTCGTTCGGGTTGGCTTTTTTTAAATATGATGCCATCTCACCGCCCATCTGGAACGGTTTGTTCAACTTTACCGAAACCTTCTCCGACCCGCTTTTTAAAATCGCGACCCTCAACTCACTGTTTTTCGTCGGCCTCGCAGTCCCGCTCCGCCTGTTCGGCGCCCTTTTATTGGCCTTGCTGCTAAACCAACCACGCCGTGGTACCGGTCTTTTTCGCGCCGCGATCGTCCTCCCCACCGTCATACCCGATATGGCCTACGCGTTGATTGCCCTGTGGTTCTTCAACCCTTTTTACGGGCCACTCAACATCATTTTGAAAACCCTGCACTTGCCGGCTCCCTTCTGGCTGACCGATCCCACCACTGCCAAACTAGCCCTCGTGCTGATGAGCCTGCTCCAGATCGGCGAGGGATTTGTGCTGCTGCTCGCCGGCCTCAAAGACATCTCCCGCGACTACTTCGATGCCGCGGCTGTGGATGGTTGTGGGCGCTGGCAAATATTTCGCCACATCACCCTGCCTTTTTTGCGCCCCTGGCTGGTTCTGCTGACCTTCCGCGATGTCATCTTGAGTTTTCAAAGCACTTTTGTCCCAGGCTATGTCATGACCGGCGGAGGTCCGTATTACGGCACCTTTTTTCTGCCATTGATGATATACGAGGAAGCCTTTGACCGTTTCCGGTTTGGCAACGGTTCAGTTTTAATGCTTTTCATGTTCCTGCTCACCATGGGTTTGCTGCTCGTTTTATACATGCTCTTCAAGGGCTGGGGGCATGACGATGCCTAAACGGTTGCAGACCGCGTTATATTACATTACCGCCACCGGCATTTCGCTGGTTTTTATTCTGCCGCTTGTCTGGATGATTTCCGCATCTCTCCGCCAGACTGGACAACCTCCTCCACGCGGCATCGAATGGATCCCCAATCCGATTATGTGGGACAACTACCGACGCATTTTCGAGATCATACCGCTTATCCGCTATATCCTGAATTCGCTCGTGGTGGCTGGCAGCGCTATTCCGATCACCCTGCTGACTGCCTCCCTGGCTGGTTTTGGCATGTCCCAGCTTGGCACGCCCAAACGCAGCCTGCTGTTGACCATCACTGTAGGCTTGCTCATCGTCCCGGTCACCTCGCTCTGGCTCACCCGTTTTCTTCTATTCAGCTGGCTTGGATTGATCGACAACCCGCTGGCCCTCATCGCCCCCGCCTTGATGGGTTCCAGCCCATTGTTCATCCTGCTCTTCTATTGGACGTTTCGGCGCATACCAGCCGAAGTCTATGAATCGGCTCGTCTTGATGGCGCCGGAGCATTCTCCACCTGGTGGTATGTTGCCCTGCCACAATCCCGTCCCACCGCTATCAGCGTCACCATACTGACCTTCATGTTCTATTGGAATGACTTCATCAATCCGCTGCTATACCTTAAATCAGAAAAATTCTACACCCTGGCCGTGGGTCTGCAGCAACTACAACAACTCGACAACACCAACTGGCCCATCCTCATGGCTGCCTCGGCGGTCATGATCATCCCAACCCTCATCCTCTTCACCATTCTGCAACCAAACTTCCTTTCCGATGAACGTCTTTCCGGTCTCATCGGCCATTAATACTTCTTCCGACATAATGTTCTTTTTATAATTCGCAATTCTTTACCGGACGGTGATGGATGGTGCCCGGTGTTTTATCGCTTATGATAGGTGTTTGCAGCCATCATATGATGTTCAGCCAGCCGCAGCATCGGCATTGACGCGCTCGAGCAGGGCCTTCATGTAGCCGATGGTGTAGGCGGTGCCAACGCGCGGGTGGTTGCCCATGGTGGGGATGTGATCGGCGATAAATACGCCATCGAAGTCCACGGCGCGCATGGCCTTCAGCACCCTGTACATATCCATATAGCCATCGTCAATAAAGGTTTCAACGAAATACGGCAGGGGTTTATCCACGTTGCGGAAGTGCACTTTGAATAATTTTTTACGTTCGCCGAAGTATTGGATCGTCTCGAACACGTCCCTGCCCATCTGCGAACCGCCTTCCAGCCAGCAGCCCACACACAAGCACATGCCCACGTTCGGGCTGTCGGCAATTTCCAAGGCGCGTTTGTAGCCGTCGAAATTGCCAAAGATGCAGCGCGGGATGCCGCCCAGGTCGTAGACAGGG
>Ga0172368_10007695_pt1 | contig 11172 bp, 10 predicted proteins | sample Lak11m_FD_114540 | JGI IMG/M metagenome (GOLD analysis project Ga0172368, IMG submission 114540) | Freshwater microbial communities from Kabuno Bay, South-Kivu, Congo - kab_022012_11m | ecosystem: Environmental > Aquatic > Freshwater > Lake | place: Democratic Republic of the Congo: South-Kivu...
GCGAGTGCGGCATGTGTCCTCGTGTGCGAGGCTATCTCATGTCCTCTTGCCGCCATCACCTTCAACTGGGCCCGCGTGATGTAGTTCGGGTCGACGAACGTTCCGCCGGTGATGATGGACTGCGTGCTTCTGATGCCCGCCCTATCGAGGATCGGAAGAGCGTCGTCATAGACGTTCCTATACCCGTCGTCGAAGGTGAAGCTGACCATCCCCCGGGGAAATCTCGAGGCCGGACCGACTTCCCGCAGGGAATAGTCGTCGACCACGAGATACCCGTTCCGTCCGATCGCGTGAAAGATCGTCATGGACACCGCGCCGATCGGAACGGCGATATGCGTCCTGAATTTCCGCCATTTTCCGGTCCATGGAACCGTCCCGAGCCAGACGTACCTCTCGGAACCGTTCACAAAACGGAATCGTGCCGTAACCACCGTATTGGCGGAAGCGTTCGACCAGTCCGAAAAGACATATTCCTTTTCGGGATTCACCGGAACATCCCCGAAATACCATTTCGCGTCGCCGTTCACGAAGGCGCGAACCTCCACTCTGGCGGCGTTCGCCCCGGTATGTCCGGCGACCGGATACCCGAAGTCCGCGACGAGATTCCCCCACTGACCCTTCGACCAATGCAGGGGAATGTCTCCGTTCACCGCCTCGAATGATGGGTTCCCGATGAGATTCCTCCCGACGGCGCGGGAAACCTCCGCCGAAACGAGCGAGACCATGACGATCAACGCGCTACCGAAAACCAGCCGGCGAAGGCCACGGATCCGATCCGGAAATCCGGGCCGCCACCGACCGGAAACCTTGTTCATAACCATTTTCTCCTCCGTATTTTGTTGTCAAAAAACTTCACATCATGATTCTCGGTGCTGTTTCGGGTCGCCATCCCGGCAGGAGCCCGTCGGAAACGGGACGGCGATCAGACGGTCACTTCGCGAGCATCGCCACGCCCTGGCCGAAGGTCACCGTCTTCATATTCTTCAGCTTCACGTAATCGACGGCCTGCTGAAGGATCGCGGGATCGTTACTGTAGAGGTTGTCGGGAATGTCCGGGAGCTTCCGCTGTTCGTGAAGCGTCAGGATGAGCAACGTCTTATCCGCGACGGCCTTGTCGATCCATCCCTTGATGGTATCGATCGAGACATCGTTGTTCACGTTCTGACTCAACAGCCGATACGGGTCGGACGAGGGCGTATTGTACCCGATGTCCGTCGAACGGGCGCCCTTGTATCCGGCCGCCTTCACGAGCGATATGATCGAATCGTTGTAGGAACCGAGCGGGTACATGAACGAGGTGGCCGTGATGCCCAGCGTCGCGAGATCGCTCTTCGAACCGGTTATCTCCGTCTTCGCCTTGGCGGCGGTCAGCGTGACGAGGTCGGGATGTGTCCTCGTATGCGAGGCGATCTCGTGTCCGTTCGCCGCGGCCGCTTTCACCTGAGCCTTCGTCATATAGGCCGGATCCGTATAGGTCCCGGTCGTGATGATGGCCTGCGTGCTCTTGATGCCCGCCTCGTCGAGAATCGGGAGGCCGTTGGTATAGACGCTCCTGTAGCCGTCGTCGAAGGTGAAGGAAATCATTCCCTCGGAAAACTGTGGCGCCGGCCCCTTGTCATACAGGGAATAGTCGTCCACCGTGAGCGTCCCCTTGGCCGCGATCGTATGGAAGACCGTCACCGATACGGCACCCACGGGAGCCGTGAACGAGGAGGTGAACTGTTTCCAGGCGTTCGTTCCGGTGAGTCGTCCGAGTCCGATATACTGTTCGGTCCCGTCGGTCATATGGACCTGCGCCGTTACCGCCGTCGCGACGGACGCGTTCGACCAGTCCGAAAACGTGTAGAGGTCACCCGCCGTCACGGGAATGTTCGTGAAATACCACTTCGCGTCGCCGTCCGTATAGGCGCTCACGGTTATCTTCGCGGCATTGCCCGTATGACCCGTGACCGGATAGGAGAACGTCGCCGTATTGTTTCCCCACTGGCCTTTCGACCACTTGAGCGGAAGCACCCCGCTTACCGTCTCGAACGAGGGATTCGCGACGAGATTCGTCGTGGGAGTGATGACGACGGGAACCGCCGCGGTCAGGGAATAATCGTCAACCATGAGCGTCCCGTTGGCCGCGATCAGATGAAAGACCGTCATGGATACGGCACCGGCCGGAGCGGCGACCGAGGCATTGAACTGCGTCCATGCGTTCGTACCGGGCACCGTTCCGAGCGTGACATACGAGTCGGGGCCGTCACCGAGATGGAAACGGGCCATGACGTCCGTACTGACCGACGCGTTCGACCAGTCCGAATAGTCATATTCGCTTCCGGCCGTTACGGGCACGTCATCAAAGTACCATTTCGCGTCGCCGCTCGCGTAGGAACTCACGGTGATTTTCGCGGCATTGCCGGCGTGACCGGCGACCGGATATTCGAACGCGGCGGTAAGGCTTCCCCACTGTCCCTGCGACCAGTTCGCCGGAAGGTTCCCGTTCGCGGTTTCCAGGGACGGATTCGCGACAAGGTTCGTTGCGGCGGCATGGGAAGTCCCCGCGGAAGCGAGGAAGACCGCGATCAGGAACATGCTTCCGAAAAACAGACGACCGAAACGGAATGAATTTTTCATACTTTTATTCTTACTTCTTATTCATGATCCCCACCGAAAAGACGGGAAATCACTGTTTGAGCATCGCCACGCCCTGGCCGAAGGTCACCGTCTTCATACTCTTCGACTTCACGTAATCGACGATCTGCTGAAGGATGGCCGGATCGTTCGCGTACAGGTTGTCCGGAATGTCCGAAAGTTTCTCCTGCCGGTGAAGCGTCAGGACGATCCATGTCTTGTCCGTGACGGCCGTGTCGAGCCACCCCTTGATGGTCGAAAACGGGACATCGTTGTTCACGTTCTGACTCAGGATCCGGTACGGATCCGACAAGGGGGTATTGTATCCCTCGTCCACCGTACGGGCACCCTTGTATCCGGCGCCTTTTACGAGCGATATGATCGAATCGTTGTAGGAACCGAACGGGTACATGAACGAGACGGTCGTGATGCCGAACGTCGAAAGATCGCTCTTCGAACCGGTTATCTCCGTCTTCGCCTTGGCGGCGGTCAACGTGACGAGGTCGGGATGCGTCCTCGTATGCGAGGCGATCTCGTGTCCGTTCGCGGCCATCGCCTTTACCTGTGCGGCCGTGACATATTCCGGGTCATCGTATGTTCCGGTCGTGATGATGGCCTGTGTGCTCTTGATGCCCGCCTTGTCGAGAATCGGAAGGCCGTTGGCATAGGTACTTTCGTAGCCGTCATCGAAAGCGAAGGTGACCATTCCCTCGGCGAATTTCGGCGCCGGCCCGTTGTCGATAAGCGAATAGTCGTCCACCGTAAGCGCTCCCTTGGCCGCGATCAGATGGAAGACGGTCGCCGACACCGTCCCGGATGGCACGACGAAGGAGGTGGAAAACTGCTTCCATGCGTTCGTTCCGGTGACCGTCCCGAGTCCGAGATACCGGTCGCTTCCGTCGGACTGATGGAACTGCGCGACGACTTCCGTACCGACGGTCGCGTTCGACCAGTCGGAGAAGGAATAATAGTTTCCCGCCGTGACGGGAACATTCTTGAAATACCATTTCGCGTCGCCGCTCCGATACGAGCTCACGGTGACTTTCGCGGCCTTGGCGCCGGTATGGCCGGCGACGGGATAGGTGAACGTGGCGGAGAGGGACCCCCACTTGTCCTGCAACCAACCGACCGGAAGTTTTCCGCTCGCCGTTTCAAGCGACGGGTTCGTGACAAGGTTCACCGTCGCCGCGGAAGACGTCTCAGCGAAAACCGGAAAAAACACCGCGAGCGACATGACGCCGCGGAACAGCCTGTTGAAGATGAGCGCTCTTTTCATACTCTTTTTCTTAGGATTGATTACGCCGACCGACACGGCCGATATCGATCCCCTATTGATCCGACGACCTCTTCCTCGTCCTGGCGACATGAAAGGAGTAATTCGCGAGGAAAACGGCAAGGAGAGCTATCGGCCACCAGTACACCGTCCGGTAATACGAGAACCAGAACACGACCGCGGCCACCGTCACGACGATCGGAAACAGGCAGGCCCGCCAGAACGGAAGTTCAGTCTTTGCCATAGTGATGAGTGTTCGGAAAGAACGACCAGTTGATGAAAAGATAGTAGGCGACACCGGAGAAGAGAAGCATCCAGATCGGAAGCGTCCGATCGGATTCCGCCATGACGCCGAGCACTTCCGGCATGACCCCGGCAGGGATATCCGAAGACGTGTCCGCCGGCGACCCGGGCACCTCGGAGGCATACGCGACCGCTCCGCCGAGGACGGTGAACCCGGCGAAAGCCTTTTTCGATTTCACGTCTTTTCCATCCGAGTCTCCGGAAGCTCGGGCCGACGCGGCGTATTCTCCCTGATCCGAGCCGGAAGGAACATTGACCGAATACTCGATGATCGCGCCTTCTCCCGCACCGAGCGTGCCGACCGGCCAGAAAAAGGAAGCGAGCTCCGTCCCATGGGGATCGGAAATCCGGTCACTTACGATGACCCCGGAAAGCTCCTTCTTGCCGTCGTTCCTGACGACAATTTTATAAGTCACGTTTCCACCGTCACGTATCGTCGACGGGGACTCGGTACTCCGCTTCAGTCGCAGGCTCGTCTCGTCATCTGTCGTCGTGGCGACGACGTTTTCCTTCTGCGCGACGAATACGGTGGTGTCGTCGGACGCCGAATTGTTTTCCCTGTGCTTTTCGACCGTATCCGTTTTTACGGAAGCGGAAGCGACCAGCGCGGTTCCGGAAGGAAGATCGCCGACCGTTCCCGGTACGTCGAATGAGAATGACTCCCCGGGACCGAGCGTCTCCGGAACATCGGCCGATCCAGAAAATCCCTCCGGAAGATCGAGGGAAAACCTGACTCCGTCGGCTTCGGCCAATCCCCCGTTCACGATAGAGACATGATAGGTCAGGGAGTCTCCCGGCATCGCGGTATCGTGTCCGTCGTCTATCGAGACCGTAAGATCCGGATATGCGAAGATGAGATTCCCGCGCCAGGTGCCGAAATTATTGAAAATTCCCATGAGCCAGTTCGAACCGACGATGTTCGTGTTCACGAGATTGAAGATTCCCGCGTGCGCCGTCGCGGCGCCGGTCGTGACGGATGCGCTTCCCGATACGCCGGATATCGCGTTTCCGCCCGTGGAAGCCGAAGCCGAGACATCGCTCGTGACGACGGCCGGAGGATGGCTTGAAACGGAGGGAGACATCCCGCACCCCGTACCGCACGACCCGTCACCCGACCCGCCGAACGGGAACGAATAAGAATTCCCGATGGGCGTGTCCCCGTCTATGACCTGTCCGATCCAGGTACCGTAGTTGTTGAAGAGAAAAAGAAACCACGCGTTCCCGACCAGGTTCGTATTCATGATCGTATGCGATCCGGCGACGGATACCGCGTTTCCGGTGACGATTGAGGCGCCGCCGGCCGCATCCGCCGCCGTGTTCCCTCCGGTATCGGCCGAAGACGACACGTTGCCCGTGACGACGGCCTGTCCGTCGTTCGCCGTCACCTGAAGGCCGGACCCTCCGGACCCGAACGAGAGCAGCCCCTGACCGGGAACGATGATATCGCCCGTCCACTCTCCGAAGTTGTTGATGACCGCGAGAAGCGAACCGGACCCGACAAGATTCAGGTTCACGAGATTCACGGCCGCCGCGATGGCTACGGCGTCACCGGTCGTGACGGACGCGTCCCCGGTCGAACCCGTCACCGTATTGTCGCCCGTGGAGGCCGAAGCGGTCACGGTATTCGTCACGACCACCGGCTGATCGCTTGCGACCGGAGTCGCGGAACAGGCATCGGAGGATGATGAACCGGTCGATTGTCCGGTCACGCCGGGCAATCCCAAGAAATCGTTCAGAAGATTCACGTCGCCCGTGCTCTGGCCGGAAAGATTCGTCACTTCCTTGGTCGCGCCGCCGGAAACGTCCGCATTCAGATCCGTCACGACCGCGCCCGTAGCCGACGCGTCACCGGTCGCGATGGCCGGACCGGTCATCGTCGTGTCGCCTGTCGGAACATCCGCAAGGATCGTGGCGGAACCGTTTCCGGATGCGGTATCGGCGACCAACGTCGGAACGGAACCGCTCACGACGATATCCGGAGATGAGACCTTCTTTCCGGTTACGGAATCGGCGATGATCGTCGCGCCACCGCCGATCGAGGCATCCTTCAGGATTTTGGTGCCGTCGCCGGTCGGGACATCCGTCCCCGCTTCACCCGTCGGCCCGTTCACCGGAGAAACATCGGAAACGACACTCTCCGTCGAAGGGTCCTCCGACGGATTTCCGGATCCTGCCGGATCCTGCCGGATTTCCGTTTTTTCACCCGACCCCTCCATCATGTCCTGAGAGGAAACGGCGGTCGTATCCGATTTTTTTTCTTCGCTATTCCCGTCGCCCTTTTCGATACCTGTCACGCCCGCTGTGGAAACCACGTCTTCCGCCTTGGTCTCACCAGCATTCGCGATATCCCCTTCCGACCCGCCAGCCCCGGTCGTCTCCGCTTTCGTTGAATTTTCCTCCGCCAGTGGCTCCGATTTTTGTTCAGGTTCCGTCTTCTGTTCGGGTTCCGGCTCTTCCTTCTTCGCTTCATCGGGTTTCTCCGTCTTCGTCTCAACCGGATCGGGAGGACTTTCCTTCGACGATTCCGATCCGATCGGAGACACATCCACGGATCCGACCTCGGCCGATGCGAGAAGCGGAACGAATTGGAAACCGATCATCGAACAGGTAAGAAAAGACGCGAACAGGCGTTCGGACATGCTCCGCTCCCTCTTCCTCCGGATGATGGATGTGTATACGTTCATACCTGTTCCCTTATTTCATTCCCGCATCGGATCATGATTTCCCGGCCAGTTTTTCGAAGAATCCCCTCACTCCGGACCACCACCTCGCAAGCACGGAACGCCCGTCATCCGAAACATCCCGTCTCCCTTCTCCCGTGGCCGTGGGAACGGAACCGTTCCCGTCCTTCGTCCCGACATCGGCCACGGCGTCCGCGGAAGCGCTATCATTCCCCGAATCCGTCCGGATGATATCGACACTCGCCGCCGCGCTCCCGTCTTCCGCATTCCGTTCGACGCGCACGTCTTCGCCCGTGGAAGCCCCCTTCACCTCGGCCTTCTTACCGTCCGCCACGGCCGAGGCCTCCCCTTCGATGGAGGCGTTCTTTTCGGAAACCCACGCGGCGGACGAACTGGTCGCCGTCGCGACGCCCGTCGTCACGCTTCCGCCGGTATTCCCGCCGGTATCCGCCGATGATGAGACCGAGGAACTCACTCCGGCAATCGTCCGCCCGCTTCCGCTGACGCGCGCCATAATCATTGGCTGCACGACGAACGGAATCGAGAGGAAGATTACCGGAAGCGTCTTCGTTTTCATACGGGTTCGTTGAAAAATGTTTCCGGGCGTCCCATGACCGGGCCCTTCGGGAAAGCGGTGCCCTGCGCGCGACGACGGCCGCTTTCCCTTCGCCCGTGAATCGGAGGACTTGACGGCCGTCCTTACCTGATCAGCGTGATGCTGACACCGGCCACGGTGATGGACTGTGCCGTGGACCGGGCGGCTCCCGTCGCGATGGTTCCGGTTCCAGACTGACCGTTCGAACGGTTTCTGGAATTGTTGGAATTGGAATTGGACGCGGCGATCTTGTTGTTGCCCGTCTTGGCGGACGACGTTGTCATGACGCCGGTCGTATTTCCGCCGTTCGAACTCGACACGGTCGTCTTGCCGGAGCAGGTCGTACAGGCGGTGTTTGTCGCCGTCACGTTCGCGTTCGCGACCGTGATGGAATTGGCAGTCGAGGTGGCGTCACCGGTATACACCGATCCGCTTCCCGTGACCGTATTCCCGCCCGTGCTGCTCGACGATGTCGTCGTGCTGTACGTCGTGTTTCCGCTGTTCGTATTGGTAACAGTCGTTCCTGACTGTTGCCAATCCCAGCCGGACGCCGATGCCGACGCCGCGAACGCGAACGCGAGTGCGAACGCCGGAGCGAGCATGAGAATCTTTTTCATAGTGTGTTCACCTTCCTTTCCAGTTTTTTCCCGCGGCGCCGCGCGCGCCGGGAAACGGATTATGCGGAGAAACCGCTCGGATCATTTTCACCCTCCGATCCGGACGCTTTCCCCATCGACCTTCCGGCTCGTCAAAAAGCCGGCGAGAATCCGACAGTATGAGTCTGTCGAACTCTCGCCGACCTTCCTTCCAACCATGCGTGCCGAAAACCCGGTCGCGCACCGAACCGCGGCCTTTCCCCGAAAAGCCGCCCGTGACCGCATCCGATTCCTTTCAAATAACAGCCTATTAAAGCCTTTATCGACACATTCTCATGGGCAACCGGGTCGCGCCGCGTGTCGAAAATGGGATCATTCGTGCAGGATGATCGCCGGACTTTTCTTCTTTCGGAAGCAGACGCTTTTCCCAAAAGCCGTCCGGCCTTATCGAAAAGCTGACTGGGATCGGACAGGAAATCTGTCAGACGCTTGTCGGCTTTCCGCTTCGCTATGACCGTTGTGAACCGTGTCATACTCCTTTGATGCCCGTACCCGCAGAGACCGCACGCCCTCGTGACTGATCGCTAACGGAAACGGCCATGCATTATTTTTCCCTCCCCGTCTTTCCCACCGACTTTTTCCGCCCTCAAAAAAACCGACGAGAGCTTTACAGTGAAACTGTAAAATTCTCGTCGGTTCTCCCCTCCCGGGGACACTCTTCAATTGGCGCCACTTTTCTCTTCATGTTCATACCCGTAGAGATTACACGCGAACGTGTTCGAATCACTCACCGGAGACGACCATTCGTCAGGTTTTCCACCGTCATTTCATATCCCTGCAATCATACACGAAAGTTGAGTAAAAATCAACGACCTGTCAAGTGTCCGATCTCCGCATGCACCACAAATGAATTTTTTTCCTTATCCGAAGGGATTCCTTCACGTGAAAATCACTACGGCCGTTTTCTCCCGTCTTAAGAAAATTCCGACGCGGACCTCTTTTTCATTTCTCATTCCGTTTTTTTCCGCGTCTCCGTTTTCCGCTTCCCACGGGCCCTACGCGATCGGAACCCCCTATCGTTCCCGTTCCGAAAAGATTCCCTCGATCGCCGCGAGGTGCTCGGGCGTGTTGACATTGAGCCCCTCGAGCGGGTCGGGAAGCGGTATGGCACAGATGTTCTTCCCTTCTTTCATCGCCATGCCGATGAGATCGGTGATATAGAATTCCCTGGAAGCGTTGTCACTCCCCAGGCGGTCGATATGCTCCCAGAGCCACGAGGATTCGAAACAATACACGCTCGTGTTCACCTCGCGGATATCCCGCTCCTCCTCGGTCGCGTCCTTGTATTCGACGATCCGCTCCACGGTACCGTCCGGCTCGCGGACGATGCGGCCGTAATGGAGAAGGTGTTCGTGGATGCCTGAGAAATCCGGCGCGACGACCGTTCCCAGAGTGATCGTCTCCCCCTGCTCCTCATGGTGCGCGAGGATGGTCCGGATCGTGGCCGCCGAGATGAGCGGCTGATCTCCCGCAATCACGATGACATGCGATATGTCCGACCGATCACGCAGAAGTGGCGCGGCGCACGCTACGGCATGCCCCGTCCCGAGCTGTTCCTTCTGCTCGACGCAGGTCACCCGGTCGTTGAAATATTCCCGTATCGTATGACCCTGAAATCCGACGACGACGACCGGTTTCGTTTCCGGAACGGCCTTTTCGGCCGCCTCGACGATATGCTCGACGATCGGCTTCCCCGAAACGGGAATCATCGTCTTCGGTTTGTCCGTCATATTCATCCGCGTTCCTTTCCCGCCTGCCATGATGATCACCTGATTCATACGTTCTCGATGCTTCTGATTACGCCTCATCCAACAAAAAAGCCGGAACGGCACTTCCGGCGCTCTAGGGAAAATATAGCATATCCCGGCCGTTCTTTCCAGTCCGAACGCCGATGATATATGACAATTAAATGCTTGACTAAGCCTTTTTGCTCAGGTCTATCAATGGACGATGACCGGAGTACCGATGTCCGCCCAGTCGAAGACGCGCTTCGCCGGCATGACAGTTCAATCGGAAAGTCCGTCGCTCATATCACGACTCCTCAAGGATTATTCGGCCTGAGAATCCCCCACGTTCGTCCGCTTTTTTCCGTTTCGTTTCCGCGACCTCCTCGAGCGACACGCCCTCAAACCGCATCACCGCATCGAGTACCTCCAAAACATCGGCGATTTCGCCTGCATTCCGGTCTCGGATCAACTCTTCCGTCTCCTCGCGGAGTTTCCCGTACAATTTTTCACGGAACTCGTCGTCATCGGTCGCGATATGAAAAGAACACTCCTCTCCCTTCGCACCGATGATCTCCGGTATCCTGTCTCGGACCAGTTTGTCGTATCGCATATCCCTTCATGAAAGGTTACAAACCGCGATGATACCGCCATGATACCATACGGGAAATATAAAAACGCCATCGGACTTCCTTGTCCGATGGCACATACTTTGGGAAGTATCATGATCATGAACGCGTCACCCCGATGGCAAACCTCTCCACCGGTGATGAATACCCGTGGCGAAGAATCAGTTTCGTCCGGTCGGGCGTCGGCAAAGACCATCCTTCCCACGGAGTTTTCCCGGCCCACTCGGCATACCGATTCCGCCACACATCCCCCTCCGTCCGCAACAGATCGACCACGGACGCGATCAACGTTCCCCTTTCGGACGCCGAAGCGACACACCGTCGTTCCCAGACCCTCGGATTGATACTGGTCTCTTCTTCGCTTTCAACGATTCTGACGAACCAGAGTATCCCCTGTGCCGACGAATCAAAACAGCCTTTCGGATACCTGAGAAAGGATGGCCCTTCCGGAAGCATGACATACGTGGACATATGGGAATCCTCTCCGACCACGAGCGGCATAAGCCCGGAAAGTACCCCACCCATGACATCGGGCGAGTCCGTCTCCACAAAAAAATAATACTTCGTTTCCATCATTTCACCCCCCGTCACAAGTTGAAAAAATACTAAACATCCGGATAAATCGTATGTCGCTTTCCCGGAACCGTCAAGACGCGTCAGAGGATCAGCATCGAATCCCCGAACGAATAGAACGA
>Ga0172368_10007697_pt1 | contig 11170 bp, 7 predicted proteins | sample Lak11m_FD_114540 | JGI IMG/M metagenome (GOLD analysis project Ga0172368, IMG submission 114540) | Freshwater microbial communities from Kabuno Bay, South-Kivu, Congo - kab_022012_11m | ecosystem: Environmental > Aquatic > Freshwater > Lake | place: Democratic Republic of the Congo: South-Kivu...
CGGAGTTAAGAAGCGGCCTGGATAGCGGTTATTTTAAGGCAAGCAGCGATTTTTCCGATATTAAAAATGCGGATGTGGTCCTGATTTGCGTGCCTACCCCGCTTAAGGGAAGGAACCTTCCGGACATCTCTTTCATAAAAATCGCGGTGAAAGAAGCGGCGCTGCATATAAAAAGAAACGCGCTTGTTATTTTAGAAAGCACTACTTATCCCGGAACTACGGAGGAGGAGATCCTGCCGATTTTTGAGGGGCAGGGTTTTACGCACGGAAAAGATTTTTATCTTTGTTTTTCTCCTGAGAGAATTGACCCGGGCAATAAAAGATTTCCTGTGCATAAAATACCCAAGGTTGTTGGAGGGCTTAGTCCCAAAGCTACCCGCCTGGCAATGTTGGTATATGGCATTATTATCAAAAAGGTGGTTCCCGTAAGCAGCGCGCGCTGCGCCGAAACAGTAAAGCTTCTTGAAAATACTTACAGGCTGATTAATATCGGTTTAATCGACGAGCTATCGATGATGGCGCATAAAATGAAGATTGATATCTGGGAGGTAGTCAAGGCTGCCAGCACAAAACCTTTTGGTTTCATGCCGTTTTATCCCGGGCCCGGCGTGGGGGGGCACTGTATTCCAAAGGACCCGTTATACCTGCATTGGAAGGCCAAAAGTTTTGGTTTCCATTCGCGTTTTATCAGGCTTGCCTCAAATGTAATAAATTACATGCCTGAATATATCGTAAAAAGGATTCAGGATTCCCTTATGCGCAGCGGGAAAAAAATTAAAAACTCAAGGATATTGGTCATGGGTGTGACTTACAAGAAAGATGTGAAAGATCTGCGCAAGTCCCCCAGTATTGATGTGATCAACAGCCTGAGAAGCCATGGGGCAAGGGTTGCTTATTCTGACCCGCTCATACCTTTTCTCAAGCTAAAGGATATAGATTTGAAGTCAGTCGCGCTGAATGATAAAAGAATCAGGGAGTTTGATTGCGTGCTGATTGCCACTGACCACTCCGGGGTAGATTACTCAAGGTTGCTGAAGAACGCAAGATTAATATTTGATTCAAGGAATGTTTTTAAAGGCGGGCATAAAGAGAAGGTGGAGCGTTTATGAGCAGGTTCCTGGTAACCGGGGGCGCCGGTTTCATCGGTTCGCATATTGTTGAGGCGTTAGTTAAGCAGAAACATTATGTGCGCGTGCTGGATAATTTTTCAAGCGGTAAGATTTCTAATCTCAAAGGATTAGAAAAGAAGATTGATTTAATCAAAGGGGATATCTGTTCGCCAGGAACATGTTCCAAAGCAACAAGAGGGATGGATTTTGTGCTGCATCAGGCGGCATTAAGAAGCGTGCCTAAATCAATGAAAGATCCGCATGCATACAACCGGGTTAACATTGACGGCACATTAAATATGCTTGAAGCGGCGAGAAATAACAAGATTAAACGTTTTGTGCTTGCGTCTTCGAGCTCGGTTTATGGACAGGTAAAGTCCTTTCCCGAAAAAGAAAGTTTTGTCCCCGGCCCCATTTCGCCGTACGCGCTAAGTAAATTAGCGGGAGAATATTATTGCAGGATCTTTAGTTTACATTACGGTTTGCCCGCAGTTGCTCTTCGTTATTTTAATGTCTTTGGGCCGCGGCAGGGGCTGGATGATGAATACGCGGTGGTCATCCCGAAATTTATAAATTGCCTGCTGAATGATCAGCGCCCACCCATCTTTGGCAACGGCAGGCAGTCTCGGGATTTTACCTTTGTGCGAAATGTGGTGGAGGCTAACCTTCTGGCTGTAAAAGCCGGCAAAGTAAATTTCGGTGTTTTTAATGTTGCCGGAGGCAAGGACACATCAGTATTGGATTTAGCTAAGATATTGAACAGAATTTTAGGGAAAAATATCCCGCCTTTATTGCTTAACAGGCGGCCGGGGGATGTATTCAGGACTTTGGCGGATATAAGGGCCTCAGCTAAAATTCTTAAATTTAAGCCGGTTATTGATTTTGTAACCGGCCTGCAAATCACAGTTGATTACTGGAAGAAAAATGCGTAAGAAAACAGTCTTAATTACCGGCGGAGCCGGCTTCATCGGCTCGCATATGTGTGAAAAGCTGCTTAATGACAGTTACGCTGTAATATGCCTGGATAACTTTGTTACCGGATCTCCGGAGAATATAAAAGGCTTGTTTAAGCATAAAGAGTTTCGTTTTGAGAAACACAATGTTTCAAATTATATCGATATTGCGGGTAAGATTGATTATGTCTTGCATTGTGCTTCATTGGCCTCGCCGAAAGACTACCTTGACTTCCCGATACAAACCTTAAAAGTCGGTTCTTTAGGCACGCACAACGCCTTAGGTTTAGCTAAAGAGAAGAAATCCGTATTCCTCCTGTTCTCCACTTCCGAGGTTTACGGCGACCCGTTAGTACATCCCCAAAAGGAGGATTATTGGGGGCATGTTAATCCTGTGGGGGTGCGCGGCTGTTATGATGAATCCAAGCGTTTTTCCGAGGCCCTTACCATGGCCTATCACCGCGTGCATAAGCTGGATACAAAGATTGTGCGTATTTTTAATACTTATGGCCCGAGGATGCGTTATAATGACGGCAGGGTTGTCCCTAATTTCATAAGCTCGGCTATAAAAAATAAGCCTTTGACTGTTTATGGAAAGGGCCAGCAGACAAGAAGTTTTTGTTATATTGATGATTTGCTGGATGGTTTATTGCGCTTGATGCTTTCAGGCATAAATGATCCTGTAAATTTAGGCAATCCTAATGAGTTTACTATAATGCAGCTGGCAAAACTGGTTTTACAGATAACCCGCTCAAAAAGCAGGATAGTCTATAGGCATCTTCCTGATGATGACCCCCGCCAGCGCCAGCCGGATATCAATAAAGCCAAGAAGCTGCTTTCCTGGGAGCCTTCTATTTGTCTGCGTGAGGGGCTTGAGCGGACCATATCCTGGTTCAGGAGATAAAGCGAGTAAAACGAGGCCCTTTCCTTGACAAGTCCCCCGAATATATGTTATACTTTCAGATATTTCCATAAATAGGAGGATATAATGGTGGTAAGCGCTTTTCAGCAGTTTAATTTCCTGGACATAGTTATCCTAATTATATTATTTAGAATATGTTACGTTGCTGTTAAAACAGGATTGGCTGTAGAATTTTTTAAGCTTTTGGGGATAATATCCGCAATATATATTGCTTCCCATTATTACACGTATATTTCAGATGTTATTCGACGCTGGTATGCCTCCCAAGCTATCCCGCTGGAATTTGTTGATTTTGTAATCTTTATTATTTTAGCGATCTCCGGATACCTGGTTTTCGTGCTTTTGCGCAGCACCTTTTACCGTTTTATGAAAATGGAGGCGGCTCCAGAACTTAATAAATACGGCGGCCTGCTTTTAGGTTTGTTCCGCGGGTATTTTACCATAGGTTTAATAATTTACGCGCTGATGATCTCAAGCGTCAGTTACCTTAGCGGTTCGGTCAAACATTCTTATTTAGGCAGCAGGTTTTCTTCAGTTTCTGCCCAGACATATAATTGGATCTGGAATAGTATTTTTTCTAAGTTTTCCCCGCAAGAAAAGCCTAACTCTATTGTAAGCGAAGTCAGGGATAATTTTATTAAAAAATGAAATTAATTAATTTCTACAATCAGGCAGTCCGCTTTGGCCGGGCTGCTGACCCGCGCAGGGATAAGGGGGCTATTGCCTCTTATCCGGATTCCGCGATTCTTTTTGGCAGGCCCAACACGCAAGTTAATAAAATAATGGTTGGCATTGATATTGAGGTAGCTGAGCTTTTGCTTGCCGACCGTATTCGTGAAAAAGAAGGCCTGGACATGGTGCTTGCTCATCATCCTGAGGGTAAATCCTACGTGGGTTTACATAAGGTTATGAGGTTGCAGGTTGATTTATTAAGGCAGGCCGGAGTAGCCTATAAAACAGCTGTCAGTTTACTGGAAGAAAGGATGTTGGAGGTAGAGCGCAGGGTTTTGCCTCAAAATCATACCCGTCCTGTGGACGCGGCCAGGCTTTTGAATATGCCTTATATGAATATGCATACTCCTGCTGATAACCACGTGTATAGTTTTTTAGACCGCCTTTTTAAACAAAAACGCAGGGCCCCCCGCTTAGTTGGGGATATAATTAAGATGTTGAAGGATATCCCCGAGTATCAGATCGCCGAAAAGTTCAATACCGGGCCGCGCATAATCCTTGGTAATTCAAACAGGCCGGCAGGCAATATCCTGCTTGAAATGACAGGAGGCACTGAAGGATCAAAAGATGTATTCGGGAAGTTATACAAGGCAGGGGTGAGAACCCTGGTTTCCATGCATCTGAGTGAAGAGCATCTTAAGAAGGTTAGGGACGCTAATCTCAATGTTGTTATCGCCGGGCATATCTCCAGCGATACCCTGGGATTAAATTTATTATTGGATAATATAGAAAAATCCGCAAAACAACAATTTCAGGTAGTTTCCTGCTCCGGTTTTACCAGGATTAGAAGAGGTTGAAATGCCTGCGCTTATACCCGAAAATTTATTAGAAGATATACTTGGCAGGGTTGATATTGTTGAAATTATTTCCGGCTATATTCCGCTTAAGAAGGCCGGGCGTAATTTTAAGGCCAACTGCCCGTTCCATCATGAGAAGACTCCGTCCTTTACGGTTTCTCCGGAACGCCAGATTTACCATTGTTTCGGCTGCGGTGAATCAGGAAATGCTTTCAGGTTCTTAATGCGGCATGAGAGGATGGAGTTCCCTGAGGCTGTTGAAATACTGGCGAAAAAAGCCGGGGTCCTCTTGCCTGAGCAAAACAAGCCTGAGATAGCCAGGGCGGCAAGCTTAAGCAGCCAGCTTTATAAAATCAATGAATTGGCCGCAGCTTTTTATGAAAACAACCTTAATGCTTCAGGAGCGGCCGCCTGGCGGGATTATCTTTTGAACCGGGGAATCAAGCTTCAAACGATTAAAGAGTTTCATTTGGGGCTGTCTTCTTCCGGGTGGGATAGCCTGATTAATCATTTAAGGTCAAAAGGGGTCAGCCTTTCTTTGATGGAGAAGGCGGGATTGATTCTACCTAAGGATGCAGGAGGCTATTACGACCGTTTCCGTAACCGTATTATTTTCCCGATTTTTGATATTCGTGGACGGGTACTTGGTTTTGGGGCAAGGGTAATGGATAAAACCCTGCCTAAGTATATTAATTCTCCTGAGACCCCGGTTTATGTTAAAGGAAAAAATCTTTTTGGCTTGAATCTATCCAAGGATTATATAAGAGAGAATGATTTTGCGGTTATTGTGGAAGGTTACCTGGATTTTATGATTCCATACCAGGAAGGATTAAATAATATCGTGGCTTCGCAGGGGACCGCGCTTACTTTGGAGCAAGTCAGGCTGCTTAAGCGTTATACACACAATGTAGTAATGATCTACGATGGCGATACCGCCGGTGAGATAGCTACCTTAAGAAGCCTGGATATGCTTATTGAAGAAGGTATGAATGTTAAGGTTGTCCCGTTGCCGAAAGGAATGGATCCTGATGCATTAGTCCGCGCGGAAGGGATTAATATTCTTAAGGCCAGGCTTCAGAACGCTAAAACCCTTTTTGATTATAAGCTGGAGGTTTTGAAGTGCCGTCATAATATGAAAGAGGCACATGGCAAAAGTAAAATTGCCGCTGAGATGCTTTCCACGATCAATAAGTTTGATAACGCCATTCTCAGGGGTGAGTATACAAAGAGGCTTTCTGAGGAAATCAAAATACCGGAGCATTATATACTTGAAGAACTGAATAAGCTAAAACCAAGTCTAACCGTGCGTTCAGATGAAATCCCTTCGGTCAAAAAATCCGTCTCCGGTATCAATCCGGCGGAAAAACTCCTGATTAAGTTTATGCTTGAAGAAAGGGAATTGATTGAGAAGATTATGCAGGAGCTTACTCCTGCTGATTTTGCCGATATGCGCACCGCTAAAGTTGTTTCTGTAATGCATGATTTGTTCATCCAGGGTAAAAATATTGAGCCCAGTATTTTAATGAATTATTTCAGCGAAGAGGACGCCAGTCAGCTTGTTTGTGAATCCATGTTTATGCCGGAGCTTCTGGATCAGGACAGGGAAAAGGCCGTCAATGACTGCATCGCGCGCATCAAGGTGCAGAGATTGAAATCCCAAAGAGAGCGTCTGCATATACAGATAAAAAGCGCCCAATCCCTGGGTGATGAGCAGAAATTAAACAGTCTTATTAAGGAATTTCATAATTTAATAAAGAAAGGCGATTAAGGATGAAGAAAAGAGAGCAGCCCACTAAAGATATGGAGAAGTTGATTGCCCTGGGCAAGCGCAAGGGGTTTCTTACCTATGATGAAGTAAATGACCTGTTGCCTGAAGATCTTTCAAGCACCGTGGCGATAGACCATCTTTTTGAATTACTGGGTAACGAAGATATACAGGTGGTTGAGGGGGAGGCTGACGCGGGTTTATCAGCAAACAGGGCGCAGCAGGATAAACAAACCCTGGCTCAGTCCCGGGATGAATTATTGACCGAGCAGCTTAAAAGCGAAGAGCGTTTTATGCCCCTGGATGATCCGGTAAAGATGTATTTGAAACAAATGGGCTCTATTTCGCTATTGAGCCGTGAAAATGAAATTGAATTGGCTAAGAAAATTGAGGAAGCCGAAGACAGGTTCAAGCGGGTGGTGCTGGTCACTAAGTTTGCCAGGAACGAGGTTTTATCTGTTGCTAATGATATCCTGGAAGACAAGATCAATATGGAAGAGGTGGTTAAAGAAGATATTAAAATAAAGAAAAACAGCGTTATCGGCAGGTTCAAGCGTTTTTTAGCCAGGGCCAAGCATTCGCGCAGTGAAAACAATACTATCAATCTTATCCTGCAGCTTAATTTTACCACTTCTGTGATTGAATCGGCAGTGCGTAAACTAAACGTCTTGCTTCGCGAGTTGGAGCATATAAAGCGTTCAGGCAGGTCTGACAGGGAGCGCAAGTCCCAAATACTCAAAGAGATCGCCGAGCCCTACAGCAGGATCAAGGAGCAGATGAAACTGATAAAATCTGCGCACCTTAAGTTTAGCCGCACAAAAAAGAAGTTAGTGGAGGCAAACCTGCGTTTGGTTGTAAGTATAGCCAAAAAATATACTAACCGCGGGCTCTCTTTCCTTGATTTGATCCAGGAAGGTAATATCGGGCTTATGCGCGCTGTAGAAAAATTTGAATATAAACGCGGCTATAAGTTTTCGACTTATGCTACCTGGTGGATCCGTCAGGCAATTACCCGTTCAATTGCCGATCAGGCCCGTACGATCAGGATTCCTGTGCATATGACCGAGACAATAAATAAGATAATTCGTTTTTCAAGGGTCTTTGTGCAGAAAAATGGCCGCGAGCCTACCCCCGAGGAGATCGCGCACAAAATGCGTTTTCCGCAGGGTAAGATAAAATCCATATTAAAGATTGCCCAGGAGCCCATATCTTTGCAGATGCCCATAGGGGATGAAGGGGATACGCATTTCGGTGATTTTATCCAGGATAAAAAGGCGGTATCTCCGGCAAATGAAACCGTGCGTTCGATGTTAAAAGATGAAATGAATTCCGCTCTAAGCACGTTAACGGAGAGAGAAAAGAAGATCCTGATTTTACGTTTTGGCATTCATGATGGTTCTTCGCGTACCTTAGAAGAGGTAGGCAATGTTTTTAAGGTAACCCGCGAGAGGGTCAGGCAAATTGAAGCCAAGGCTTTAAAGAAGCTCCGCCATCCTTCTCGCTCCCGAAGATTACGTACCTTCATGGATATGACCCTGGCGCATCAGAGGGAGTATTAATAATTTTCGGCCGAAAAATCATGTCATATGCAGCTTGCCTTTTGTCGGATAGCTGCCGCTTAAATATTTCGCCTCGGTTTTAGTCCGGGCGTGCCTCATTTAATTTGCAAAATAATATGGAAAAACAAAAACATCAGGATCAGATTAAAATAAACCGGGATGATATGGTTAAGCTTAAAGATTTCAAGGATAGCCCTGAATTGGCGTTAATGAAGCTGCGTAATACAGAGCTGCAGCAGGAGGCTATTTTAAATAATATTCCTGATATGGCCTGGCTCAAAGATACCGAAAGTAAGTTTATTGTGGTTAATGAGGCTTTCGCTAAGTCATGCGGTTTTAAGGCTGATGAGATCGTGGGTAAAAATGATTTTGACCTTTGGCCGAGGGATTTGGCGGAAAATTACCGCTCTGACGACCGCGAGGTAATGAAAAGCAGGAAACGTAAGTGTATAGAGGAAAGGTTGGTTAATAAGGAGGGCGGCGAGATCTGGATAGAAACTGTTAAAACGCCGGTTTTTGATGATCAAGGTAAGGTGATTGGCACAACCGGCATAGCCAGGAATATCTCACAGCGCAAGAAAGAGGAGGAAAGACAAAGGGATATCCGTTCTGAACTTGAGATCAGGGTTAAGGTCAGGACAGCGGAGCTGACCAGCCTTAACGAGAACCTGCGCAAAGAAATAAAAGACCGCGTAAAAATTGAAGAAGAGTTGTTTAACGCGGGCAGTTTTTTGCATAGCGTATTTTCCAGCATTCAGGATGGTTTAAGTGTGCTGGATACAGAGATGAATGTCTTACGCGCTAATCCTACTAAGGAAAAATGGCACGCGCATAATATGCCTATTGTAGGAAAAAAGTGCTATGTGGCTTTTCATAGCAGAAACGAGCCCTGCGAGAATTGTCCGGTTAGAGAGACCCTTAAAACATTAAAGCCCGCTTACAGTATTTCTCCCCTGCATAATAAAGATAAGAATATTGTGGGGTATTTTGATCTTTACAGCTTTCCGATGTTTGATGAAAAGACAAAAAAGCTGGTTGGTGTAATAGAGTATGTTCGGGACATAACTCAGCGTAAGAATGCTGAAGAGGCCTTGCGTATAAGTGAAGAAAGGTTCCGTACCATAGCGGATTTTACCTATGACTGGGAATACTGGCAAGGTACGGATGATAAGATGATTTATGTTTCCCCTTCGTGTGAACGTATTACAGGGTATACGCAAAATGATTTCCTGAATGATCCCTGCTTAATCGAGAAGATCGTGCATAAAGATGATATTGAGATCCTTCGCAATAAGGTAAAAGAGGCAGTGCAAGGCTGTACAAAATTAGAGACGGGTTTTCGTATAATTAACCGCAGCGGACAGATGCGCTGGATCAGCCATGTGTGCGTGCCTATTTATAACAAAGAAGGCAAATTACTTGGGCGCAGGGCCAGTAATCGTGATATTACCGATAATAAAGAAAATGAGGTTGAATTACAAATATACCGTGAAAAACTGGAGCTTTTGGTAGATCACCGTACAAGGGAGCTGGAATCAGAAGTTAAGTCAAAAGAATCCGCAGAGCTGCAGGCTAAGAAATTGCGCCAGCAGATTGAGTTTATACTCGGGGCAACCAAAACCGGGCTGGACATCATTGATAAGGATTATTGTATCCGCTATATTGATCCGGAATGGGCAAAAATATACGGGCCCTGGGAAGGCAGGCATTGTTATGATTATTTCATGGACCGTAAAACTCCTTGTTCCGATTGCGCTATTGATAAGGCTTTAAAGACAAAGAAAATCGTAGTCAGCCAGGAGGTATTGGCTAAAGAGGGTAACCGGCCGATTTCGGTAACTACTATACCTTTTCAGGATGAGAAAGGCGAATGGTTAGTAGCTGAAGTAAATGTTGATATAAGCGAAAGAAAGAAAATAGAAGAAGGCCTGCGGCGTTACCGTGAACATTTAGAGGAGATTGTAGAAGAACGCACCGCGGACCTCCTGCAGGAAGTCTCCCTGCACAAGAAAACGGAATTAGAAAAAAGCAGGCTCCACCAGGAGCTGCTTAAATCTTACGAAAAATTAAAGGGTATTTCGCTTGTTGATTCGCAAACCGGGCTTTATAACCGCCGCTATCTGCAGGATGTGGTTGAAGTGGAGTTTCATCGTGCCCGCAGGTTTGCCCATAGCTTAGCAATCATTATGCTGGATATTGACTATTTTAAATCCATTAACGACGTATACGGGATTGCTTTTGGTGATCTGGTTTTAAAACAACTGTCCAAACAGCTCAAGCATATGGTGCGCCGTTACGATACCCTTATCCGCTATTCCGGAGAGGAATTTCTGATTATTTCGCCGAGGCTGAACAGGGATTTAGCTTTTAGCATGGAGCAGAGATTACTGGAATCATTGAATTTTATTAATTTTGGCAATAAAAAGCATAGCGTAAGGCTGAAGTTAAGCCTGGCTGCGGTTTCTTTCCCGGATGACAGGGCAAAAAACGGGATGGATTTAGTAAATCTGGCTAACACAGTGCTTAATAAGGCTAAAGAACAGGGCGGAAACAGGGCTTATTCTACTTTAGATTTGAATAGCCTGTCTAAAAAAAGCAAGGCGCCTAAAGCAGTAGGCGTTAAAACCCTGAAGAAGGCGATTGATAAGCTTACCAGGAAATCAAAACAGGGCCTGACAGAATCAATTTTTGCGTTTGCTAAAACCATTGAATTAAAGGATCATTATACCGGCGAGCATGTTGAAAACACCGTGCATTATGCAACGGAGATTGCTAAATGTTTAAATCTGCCCCATGAAGATGTGGAGTTGATTAAGCAGGCGGCTATGCTGCATGATCTAGGAAAAATCGGTATAAGCGAGAACATATTGCTTAAAAAAGGAAAGCTTAACAAGAAAGAGTTTGAGGAGATTAAAAAACATCCGCAGATCGGGGCAGATATTATACGCCCTATCCAGTTTTTACATGCCTTAATCCCTTTTATTTTTTATCATCACGAAAGATGGGATGGTAAAGGCTATCCCAGCGGAATAAAGGGCGAGGATATCCCTATTGGAGCGAGGATTATTGCTATTGCCGATGTATACCAGGCCTTAATCAGCGATCGGCCGTACCATAAGGCTTTTACTAAGACCAAGGCCATAGATATGATTAAAAAAGCCTCCGGAACCCAGTTTGACCCCCGAATCGTAAACAACTTCCTTACTGTTATTAAGAAAGAAAAATAATCCCTTTTTAACTTGCTAAAACCCGCTAAAAATAGTAATATATAGTATTATTTTTAGGGCCCATAGCTCAGTCGGTTAGAGCAGTTGACTCATAATCAATTGGTCC
>Ga0172368_10007700_pt1 | contig 11167 bp, 23 predicted proteins | sample Lak11m_FD_114540 | JGI IMG/M metagenome (GOLD analysis project Ga0172368, IMG submission 114540) | Freshwater microbial communities from Kabuno Bay, South-Kivu, Congo - kab_022012_11m | ecosystem: Environmental > Aquatic > Freshwater > Lake | place: Democratic Republic of the Congo: South-Kivu...
AGAAGCTCTTGCCCTTGTTGGATTTTGAAATATAGGACTTATAGATTGAGAAGGGCCAGGCAGCGCCAAAGCAAAGAAGCATGATTATTTCAAGGATGCTCATGGCTGTTCACACGGCTTTCTTGTTTATCAAGCTTTTGGATTAGCGGGCCACTGGCGAGGGCGGAACTGCGCCGATTGGCGAGCCGCAGCCGCGCCAGCGGGGCAAGGTTGGCAGCCTCGGAAGGGCTGGCTGCGTCTGATTTTGCTGAGTAGTATTCTCCGCAGCAGGCCGCAGGCACAGTTTCAGGCCAGTTACATCGGTCTGCTTCGTGTTGCCCAGGGAATATGGGTCGTCCACCACCACGAAATAATCTCCGTCCTCGTAAATCGAGAAGATTGCCTCGCCAAGCGTGTTGGTCTGCGCATTTGTGGTGGAGCGCCCGGACTTGAACAGCACTGCCTTGAGGTTTGCAATCGGCTGCCCGAGAGTGGATGCAACCACTGTCAACTGGCCCTTGTAGCAGTCGAATGATGTTGATATGCCCAGCGCTCCGCTGTTCACTGTGGGGCGCTGCGTGCTTGAGCCGCCGCCCGGCGGGAGCGTGGGCGGAAGAGGGCTGGGAATGACAGTGGCGCTGCTTGAGAAACTAGTGGCGGAAAGCAAGTCCGAGTAGTTGGCATATGCTGCGCAGGACCAGTTGTCCCCAACCGATGTGATTGGCGAAGAGGCTTTTTTTGACGGAAGCGGGAGGAAAGGGGCGAATGACAGCAGGGTGATAGGCATTTACGGCGGCACCTCGGCAGGCGGCGCGGTGCTGGGCGGCGCAGCCAACCTTTGCGGAATAGTGCCAGGCAAGCAGGGCAGCCTGGTCATACCTGATTTTGGCTTTGAATATGTTACAAGCAGCGGCGAGACGAAACAGCAGGTGGGCAAGCTCGCCATAAGCTGCATGGATGCCTGCTAGCCTGGTGCGGCAAAAACAGCGCGGCAAGCACCAGGCATGAAAGCCTGCTAAGTAGAATCGGAAAATGGGTTTTCAGAGAGCGGTTCGCCCTTTTTCCGGATGTGAAGCGCCTCCATCTTTTTTTCTATGGGCTCAAGCAGCCTCTTTACAACCTCTATGTCCCCAGAGGAACGGGCATGCGCCAGAACGTTGTCGCGCACAAATTGCAGATCAGTGCGTATGTCCGGGTCGGCTACCCAGCTAAGAAGCTTGCGTATCTTGGAAGAAAGGGCTGCCTTTTGCGCTTCCGGGTTTTGCTCGTGGGAGCGTTTCTTGGAGATGTGCAAGGGAACTACCGCTAAAAATTAGGCTGAAGCAGTATTTAATGGCAGGCGTAATGGCAAGAAAAATTGGCTGATGCAAAGAAGCCTGCGCTGAGCAAAATAAAACAGGAGATCGCTCTCCTTGCTAAAAACAAAATAGGATTATTCCTTCTTTCCATCCGTTGCAGGCTCGAATGTCGAGGTGGAGCCGCCTGCGGCCGCTATTTTCTTTGCCGCGTTCTCGGAGAATGCAAGGGCCTTGACAACGACCGGCTTGGTAATCACGCCGGTGCCCAGCACCTTGCCCTGAAACTCGAAGTAGCTCTTGCCCTCCCGCTTTTCAAGCTTGCCCAGAACAGCCAGCTGCTCGATTGCGTAGAGGTTGACCGTAGTGAACCTGCCCTTCTTTATGCTGGCAAAGCCGTGCACTCCGAAAAAGTCAGGCTCGTAAGCGGTGATGTAGGTGAAGCGGTGCTTGTGCATTCCTGCGCGGCCCCAGCCTCCCTTGCCACCCTTTCCTCGGCGGTTCTTCGTGTTGCCCTTGCCGTGGTTGCGGGTCCCGTTGAATTTCCTGTTTCGTTTTTTCTGCCTAACCATAATGAACACCGTCTAAGCCATTCTTGCTATGAGCTCGGAAATATGCACGTTCTTGCCGACCGGCCCGTATGGCGCCGGCATTTTCCTTGCGCCGAACCCTCCGCGCGCAGGGGCGAGGAAGAACATCGGCAGCACCTTGAACTCGGAGAGCTTCTTGCTGCCCGCCGCTATTTCTGAGGCAAGCTTGGATATTTCCTCGGGCTTCTTGGAGGCGGAAAGCTTCTTGCCGTCCGCCGTCTTGCCGCGCCTGGAAAGCAGAAGCGAGATTGCCTCTTTCTCTACTTCGCCGTACGAGACCACGTCCTTGCAGGTCTGCAGCATGCCTCGGTAGCTCTCGGTAGAGGGCACCAGCGTGCAGGCGTAAAGCTTGTCCAGCTTCAGGTTGGTCAAGGTGTTTTCAACATCTGGAGAGATGGAGAACCTTCCCTTAAGTCTGATTATTGCTATCATGCTCATGAGGACACCTGTTCAACTTTCTTCGGGGCGCGCTCTTCCCAGCCCGTCTTGAGGCGCATGCTGTTGAGCTTCTCAAGCGCGCTTATGACTGCCATGGAGTTGTTGTAGATGTTGCGCGTCCTGCCGCGGGAGAAGCTCCAAATGTCCTTGACTCCGGCTGCAGAAAGCACCTTCTTGGTGACTTCGTTTGCCACCAGGCCGATGCCCAGCGGGGCGGGCTTGAGAGTCACTTCGACGCTGCCCACCTTGCCCACCACGCGGATGGGAATGGTGTGCTTGTGGCTGCCAGTGCTTGCTAACGGGACAGAAATTATGTTGCGCTTTGCGTTCTTTATGGCTGACTCGATTGCGGGCTTGACTTCCTCGCTCTTGCCTGCGCCTATCCCCACGTGGCCGTTCTTGTCGCCCACCAGCACGATTGCGCGGAACTGCGCCTTGCGGCCGTTGTCGGTCATTCGCTGCGTGCTTGAGACCTCGAGCGTTTCCTCGGAGAGGTTGGGGTAGAGATGCTCGACTATTTCGTGCTCTAGCACTTTCTTGCCCATGAAGAATATTTCCTCGACGGACGTCACCTGGCCGGATTTCACCATCCTGCCGATGTCGGTCCTCGGGATCCACTCTGGCTTGGGCTCGTCGTGGTCTCGCCTGCGCTCTTTCCTGTCGAATCTTGCCATTTAGTCACCATCAAAGCTTGCTAATCTTGCCCTTCACGCTGTTGAAGGATTCGACCATCTTCTGGGGGTCGAAGTTCTCCTTTATGTACGAGGAGAACTGCTTTTCGTACTTCTTGCTGTCTGCTGCCTTAAGCGACTTTGCATACGCGGCAATCGTGGCGCCGGTGATGCGGTCGTCGGTTATCATTTCCTGTGTGTAGTTGGTCGCAAGGCCTGCCTCGACCGCGCCTTTCAGCGCCGCGAAAACAACCGACCCCTTGCTGGGTGTGTACATGCCGACGTCCAGGTTGAATGCCTTGGCCCCCTTCTTTGCAGCCAGCCTGCCTGCGAGCAATCCGCACAGGTAAGCGGTCGGCGCATTGCAGCGGGGAGACCATCCGTACTGCTTGAGTTCAGAGGAGCGGGCGGATGAGATAACTTTGTCGCCTGCCTGCGAGAACTCCAGGAACTGCACCAGGAAACCCGTCGAGGATTTCCTGACCACCATGCGAGGGGCCGTGCCCTTGACAAGCGCAAGGCGCTTGGCGTAGTTGGTCAGGTTCTTCCTGCGGCGCCTGAATGCCACTTTGTATACCGGTCCGGTTGCCTGTCCCACAATATCACATCGCAATTTTTACTGCTTCAGCAGCTTGTTGTCCTTCAGGTAAATGTCCAGGACTTTCACGCCCTTGAACGCGTTGCCCTTTATCATGAGGTATATCTTGCGCGAGGAGCCCTCGGAAAGCTTGCTGGACTTTATGAGGCTGCGCAAATGCCTGCGCTGCGCGCGTATTTTGGCAATCCAGGTTTCCTTCTTGCCGTTCCTGGTGTTGAAGGTTCCCTTCCTGCTTCCCGTGCCCGAGCGGCGGCCCTTCTTGACCTGCGCGTGCTTGATGCGCCCTCTCAGCCTGGAGACTCCGCGCGGCTGGATCGCATAGATTGCGCCTTCTGCTATGAGCGCGCGCACGTCCTCGCGGGTGAGCGCCTCCTCTATCTTCGAGCTGGCGTCGACCGCAAACTTTATCTTGGACTTGCCCACCCCCATTATGTCGGAGGCGATCCTGCGAACAGTGTTCATTGCCATATCAATCACGAATTTTATGCCTTGTTTTCAACTTTCTTTTCCTCGGCTTTTTTTGCCTCGGGCTTCTTCTTGTCGTCGGTTTTGGCCTTCTTCTCGGCCTTGATTGGGTACTTCTTGTTCTTGTTGACTACCTTTATCTTGGCGGCCTCGCAGAGCTTGATTATTGCCTCGCGCTTGAGCCTGCCCACTCCGCCTGCTATGCGCACCACCACGCCCTTGAGGCCCTTCAGCTCAGAGGGGGCCTGCACCAGCACCTCTGGCATGCCCAGCGGGTGGTTGTACTTTATCTCCTGCGGCTGGCCGTAACCGATGGATGGCGAGCAGCCCATGTAGGCTATCTTGGAGCGCTTCTTGTTGTCAATTCCGCGCGGGCGGCGCCAGGCGAGCTTTATCCTGCTTCGGCTGCTGCGGCCGTAATTGGGTCGCAGGAACTTCGGGTGTTTTCGTTTGGATACCATAATCATCACTTATTTTTCTACCAGGTAAAACCCGTCCTGGAACACGCGCGAGTCGCGGTTGCGGATGCGGGTTGCGGACTTGAGGTTGGCTATTGTCTGGCTGACCTCTTCCTTGGAAGGGCCGGAGACAAACATTTCCTGCCCTTTGGACTCCACCTTGGTCTGGCCCACTATCTTTGCCCTCCGGGGCTGCTTTTCCCCCAGGAAGTTCTTGATCAGGATTTCCTTGCCCTTCACTTCTGCGCTTATCGGGAAGTGCGAGTAAAGCGACTTGAGCTTGTTCGCATAGCCGGAAGTCACGCCGATTGCCATGTTCCTTACGTGCGCCGATACGGTGTTTGCCATTGCCTTATCGCCGGTCACTTCGAGCTCGCCATTCTTGAGCTCCATCTTTATTTCCGGGTGGTAAAAGTCGCGCACCAGCGTGCCTTTTGCCCCGCTGATTGTGACCTTCTGGCCCTCCAGTGAAATTTTTGCTCCTTCTGCGATTTTCATTTTGATCAACCCATCAATAAACGTAAGCTATCAGCCTGCCGCCCAATCCCTTTTCCTTTGCCTCGCCGTGCGTCATCAGGCCCAGCGGAGTGGAAACTATGAACATCCCGAAACCCGCGCCGGGCAGGTACTTCGCCTCCCATGCGTTCCAGTCGGTCTTCTTCACCGCGAAGCGGGGCTTGACCGCGCAGCACTGGTTCACTTTGCCCAGCAGCTTTATCTTGAAATAACCGTTCTTCCCGTCGTCCACGAACTCGAAATCGCCGATGAAGCCCTTGCGCTGGAGAATCTTCAGGGTCTCCCGCACCAGCTTGCTGGGCTTGACTTCGCATGCGCTCTTGCTGAACATCTCGTGCGTCTTTATAGAGTTAAGAGCGTCTGCAAGTGGGTCGTTGGCCATAAAATCCCTCAATAATCAATCAACATCAATATTTCCTGAATCCTACTTCTTCTGCAACCTCGCGGAAGCATCTCCTGCAGATGCGCAGGCCGTATGAGCGTATGAGCGCGCGGGCTGACTTGCAGAACCGGCATTTCCTCATTCCCTTGCCCTGGTACTTGTGCTCGGGCGGGGTCCCTTTGCTTTTCTTTTTTTCTTTCTCTGCCATGCAAAACCTCGTTCATGTTCATTCGACTTTGACTGAAAGCAAATTCTTCGCGAATTCAATCCCGTCTTCCTTTGTCAGGCGGTGCACGTGGCCCACCTTGGACCTGCCGCGCCTGCGCTTTGACACGCGGAAGCCCCGGCGGCGCAGAGTTATGCACACGTCGAATCCCAGCATGCCTATCTGGGGATCGTACTTCACCCCGGGGAACTCGATGTATTCCGGGACCCCGAAGGAGAAGTTGCCCTCCTTGTCAAACGAGCGGATGGGAAGGGTGAAGCCCTTTACCTTGAGCGCCTTCTTCACGAATTCGATTGCCCCTGGGCCGCGAAGGGTTGCTTTGGTGCCGATGATGTCGCCCTTCTTTATGCGGAACACCGGGTTCCTCGACTTTGCGTGCGTGGGCACTGCCTTGGCCCCGGACAGCCGCTCGAGAAGCGTCTTGGCGTTCTCTAGCTCCTGGCCTGCCTTGCCCACTCCGATGTTGAGCGTGACCTTGTCGACCACGACCTCTTTCATCTTGTTTTCCATTTTCCTTCACCGTTTTTGAATATCAAATCCTAGTAGCCTGCGTCTATTGCGAACAGGTACTTCACGACCGTGACGAATTCGCCGGATGCGCCGGAGAGCAGCGCCTCGGACTCGTGCGAGCCTGGCCTCTCGATTATCTTCTCGAGCTTGGCCACCTCGCCCCTGTGCTTGCCTTCCACCACCAGGCACTGCGCGCCCGGGGAAAGCTTGATGTGCGACAGCAGCTTGAATTCCGGGACCGAGAACACGCAGGTGTCCCCGTTCATGATGTGCTTGTCGCCCAGGTAATTCCTGCCGTCGTGGAACGTGATTGCCGTCTTGGCGCCTTTCACCGTGTGCTTGCCTATGACCTTGAGGTACTTTTTGGAAGCCGCCTCTGCAGGGACCGGCTTGGGCACCAGGTTGGGCCCAGTCAGCGACATCCGGTAGGATTTCTTTTCGGAAGGCTCGGAAACTATGTCCATGAGGCCGACCGGCAGCTTGGGGTCCTTGACCTTCTTGCCGTCAATGAGCAGGTTGCCCGAGTTGAGCAGCTTCTTCACTTCACGAAGCGTCTTGGCGCGGCCCAGCACGTCGCGGACCAGCACTCCCGCGGAGATGCTCTCGAGCTTCTTGTGGGGCCCGGGGGCGGGCGCGAGCAGCCATCGGACCGCCTTGCGGCTGATTGCGCCTATTCTCTTGTTGGCGCGCATGCGAACGAAGTGGGGCGAACCGCCTTTTTTGGACATAATATATCAACTCAAATTACTTCTTGGCTATTTTTTTCGACCTCTGAATCATTTCCAGCCTGTCCTTGGTGAATTCCCCTTCCAGGAGCAGCAGGTTGGACGGGTCAACTGGCATGAGCTTTTCCACGCCCTTTGCATTGCGCTGCGTCACGCCCTCCACGTAAACCTTGAGGTCGTGCAGCTCCACCGTAAGCACCTTGCCGATGTGGCCCTTCTTTGAGCCGCGCATGAGCTTTACCTTGTCGCCCCTGTGCACAGGCACGCTGCGCCTTGCCGTTCCCAGCTTGGCGCGAAGTTCCTTGGACACGTGGACACCCACCATCTTCTTGCGAAGGTGGAGCGGAGCGTTGTACCTGAACTTCCTCTGCTTTCGGGGCTGTATTGAGTTCTCCATAAGAATCACATCAAACTACTGCCGCCGCGATTGCCGCGACCTTGGGGAAGCGCGTTGCCACTTCGCGGGCTATGACACCCTTGATTTCCGTCCCCACAGGCAGGCCCTGGTCGTCGATTATGACGCAGGCGTTGTCCTCGAACGAAATCCTCACGCCGTTGGGCCTCTTGAGGGTCTGGCGCTGGCGGACCACCACTGCCTTGAGGACCTTCTTCTTCATGGCAGCCGTTCCCTTCTTGACCGCGACCGTGATTATGTCGGACACGCCGACCTTTGGGTACATTGCGCGCTTTGCCTTGGCTCCCTTAACGCCAATGATCCCTACCATCTTGGCGCCGGAGTTGTCATTGCAGATGAGCACCGAGCCTATCTGCAGGCCCTTGATGACTTTGCTTCCCAAACCTTTCATGGTATCAACTTCTTGCAAAACTACTCTTCCTTCTTGGCCTCCGAAGGCGCAGGCAGGTCAGCACGCTTTACCTCGGACTTCTTCAGCCTTTCGGCCTCCTCGTCAAGCGCGCGGCCTCCCCTCTTTTCCAGGACCACCAGACCCTTGGCTTTCGTGATTACCTTCGTGACCGTCCATGCCTTTGTCTTGGAAATCTTGCGGCACTCCGCTATTTCCACTATGTCGCCCAGCTTCGCGCCTATTGCGTCGGGGTTGTGCACCGGCAGCCTGGACTTGCTGCGCGCAGAGCGCTGGTACTTGGGGAACTGCTCCAGTGTCGCCCATTCGACTATGATCGTCCGCTTGCTGCGGTCGGAAACCACTGTTCCCACTCGCGTGTGCCCGCGCGGGACAATCGGGCCTTTCCTGCTTGGATTTTCCATAATCATTACCTCATTCATCAATCGTCACTTCAGCTTTTTGGGCCGGTCAAACGGCCTATATGCAATCCTGTTTCCGTCCAATTCCGCTTTTTCGCCGCTGGACAGCGTGAAGAGGAAAACGCATCCGCGTTTCGGTATCCGCCTCTGCCTACCTTGCGCTTCAAGCACAATAGTGTTCTTTGTCTCGTCCAATACGACGCCGCTGATTCCCTGGTACGGGAGCGAAAGGCTTTTCGCCACGCGCGCCCTCAGGCCAATCAGCTCGTGCATCCGGAGATTCTGCGCCGTTATCATCAGCGCACCTATTGCAGCCCTTCGACAACGGTGATGCTGCCTTCAGAGTAACCGAAGTTCACCAAGGATTTCTTGATGTTCTTGCGCTGGTCCCCCTGCAGGACAATCACGCCGTCCTTCACGGTCCCGCCGCATGCGAGCTTCTTCTTGAGTTCCTTGCCGGTTTCGTCGAGCTTTGCCTTGTCTATGCCCTCGACAATCGTCACCAGCTTCCTGAACCTCTTCTTCGTCGCGTATGCGCGGATGCGCTGCGTCTCCTCCTTTTCGAGGATGTCGCAGGAGCAAATCTCCTTTATCAGACCACATTTCGGACAGATATCAGCCAATTACACCTTCCTCCGCAGTTGCTTTTCGGCAGCCGGAAGTTTTCCAACGCAACTGCGCCGGTCCTCCGCGCCGCTTCTCAGCAGCCGCAAGTTTTTCATTTTTCATGAATGTTACAATCACTGCTTTTTCTCTTCGGACTTCTTTGCCTCGGCAGGCTTCTTCGCTTCCTCCTTCTTCGGGGAAGCTTTTGCCTTGCGCACTATCCCGAGTTTGCGCTCGTGGACTATGGTGAGCACGCGGGCAACCGACTTTCGCAGCTGCTTCAGCTTGCCCGGGTTGGAGGCCCTGCCTCCTGCCGCAAGCACGCCGCGCTCAGTGTTGAGCTCCTTTTGGTACTCGAACAGCTTGGACTGGAGTTCTGCTTCAGTCAGTTCGCGGACCTTTGAACTCTTTATTATAGCCATAATTACCAACTTTTACCTGCGCCTCTGCATCGGGCGCCTCTTCTTCATGGGCAGCGGCACCACCTTGGGCACTGTCTCCATGGGAGTTGCCGCGGTTATGTCTGCCGCAGCCGCGATGACTTTCGGAATCTCAATCACTGCGCCTATCTTGTGGTCCGGGAACACCGTGCCTGGCAGGACTATCCTGACCAGCACGCCGATTGCGCCCGACTTGGGGTAGGCAGTCACGTGCGAAACCGCGACCTGGCGCGAGGATTCGCCGGACTTTGGAACGTAGCCCGCCATGACGCGCAGCCTCTTGCTCCTGCCGCCTTTTGCCGCAATCTTTCCGGACGCGACGATTTCGGCGCCCAGCGCGCCTGCGCGGATGGTGTCGCGAAGCGATGCGTGCAGGATGGCGCGGATTTTCTTGCCCATTTCAATGTAGCGGCAGATTTTCTTTGCCACGAGGCGCGGCTCGAGGTTCTGGTTGGTGGATTCCACCACCGAAATCTGCGGGTTTTCGATCTTGAACTGCTTCTGGATTGCGTCGGTGAGGTCCTGTATGCTCTTTCCCCGCTTGCCGATGACGCGGCCCGGGTTGGTCACCTCGACGGCTATGCGCGTGACCATGGGCGTGCGCTGTATTGCCACGCGGGAGAAGCCTGCGCGGTCCAGCTCGGTCTCCAGGAATTTGGAAACGCGGTAGCGGGTAATCGCCTCTTCTATGAATTTTCCCTCGACCTTGGTTTTGTCAGACATGTTTTCACGCTCATGAATGCTTACTGGAACCTGGGGGCTTCTTTCCTGCCAGCTTCAAGCTTCTTGCCCTCAACCGGCCGCTTGGTGTCGGTCGATGACATTTCGCTCTTTTTAATGTCAGATGCCGTTTCGGCTTTCTTTGCCTCAATCTTCTTTGCAACTGTTGCCTCTTTCTTCGAGTCCTTCTTTTTTGCCTCAACTTTCTCCTGGGACTCTTCAAGCACCACTTCTATGAACGCTGTTTCGAAATCCTGGCGGATGCGCCTTCCCTTGGGGGACATCCGGGGGTACATGTCAACCTTGTTCGCGATTATGTGGGCCACCTTAGTCTGGCCCAGCGAAAGCTTGGTTGCATTTGCTGCCGCGCTTTTCAGCACGCCCAGCACGAATTTGACGGACTTGACAGGCCAGCCGCCCTTCCTTCCGCCCAGTTCGCGCCGGTGGCCCTTGCCCTTGTTGTGGCGCGCGAAGTAAATCGCCTTTTCCCCAACTGCGGCCTGCTCCAGGAAATCAATCGCATAGTCAGTGTCCTTGCCGCGCACGCTCCTGCAGACTTCGCACAGGTCCTTGAACGAGGCATTGATTCCCCTCAGGCTGGCGCGCGCAGTGCGCTTGGCGGTTTTTTGCTGGTATGCGTATGTTGCTGGCATGAAAATCACTTACTTGAGCGGGATGAACTTGGACCCGCGGGTTGCCCCCACTCCAGGGCCGGAGTGCAGTACCCTTCCCGTGGTGTGCGAGAAATCGCCCAGCCGGTATCCGACCTTGTCAACTGTCACCAGGAGGTTCTTCCATTCCTTCCCGTTGTAAATCGCGAATGACAGGCCCAGCCATTCCGGGAGGATGATTGCCTCGCGCACATGCGTGCGGATCGCCTTGCCCGGGTTGGCCGCCTTTATGTCTGAGACATGCTTCATGAACTTCCTGAGCTTGAGGGACTTGTTGGCAAGCGCGCGGCTGACTGCACGGCGTGCGCGGGAGGTCAGGAGAGGCAGTGCTTCCTCAGTGGAGATGTGCTCCAGCTGTTCCTTGCCCATTCCCCGGAATTTTTCAACTTTTGGCATAACTATACCTCAGGTAACCTACTTCTGGTTCTTCTGCTCCAGCTTCTGCTCTTCAACGTGGGACTTCTTGCGCCCGGTGCTCCTGGCTGCAATGTGCCCGACCTTGCGTCCCGGAGGCGCGTTCTTCGAGGTCGCGCTGCCGCGGCCCTTGTGGTGCTGCTTGCCTCCGAACGGGTGAGTGTAAGCTGACATGTGAACGCCGCGGTTGACCGGCCACTTGCGGTTCTGCGCGTGCTTCTTGTAGAAATTGTTGCCC